>Ga0307516_10006840_pt1 | contig 13290 bp, 13 predicted proteins | sample 19_EM_MG_FD_203310 | JGI IMG/M metagenome (GOLD analysis project Ga0307516, IMG submission 203310) | Populus trichocarpa ectomycorrhiza microbial communities from riparian zone in the Pacific Northwest, United States - 19_EM | ecosystem: Host-associated > Plants > Roots > Unclassified | place... | reverse complement strand
GGGGTGTGTTCAGTAAATCGGAAAGACCTCAAGGGGGGGGGGGGAGATTCACCGTTGACGGCGAGCACTACGACGACAATGCCTGGCGTCGTATGATTAGGGCTTGAAATAGGGTTACGACGGTATATACCATGAAGATTAGGCTCACCTAATCCCCCCCCTCCCACAATGACGATGGGCATCACCCGCCTGGGCAACGCTCGGTTGCCTCCTTTGGCGAGGTGACGCAGCGAACAGAAAGGATTTCCGGGTCGAACTAGCTCAGGGACCAAGTGACTATATGCGCTCTTCCGAAGGTGGAGGAGCCCAACTTCACATCCACGTAAGTATGCAGGGAGGAGTTGGGGAGGAGGGCAAGGACCAGTCGGACGAAAGGAATTTCGGTCTGATCGGATAAACAACCGAATCCCGAAACGTGGGCTATGCCTCGTATGTCGACTCTCGTAGAACCTACGACGGGTATGGATGATCGGAAGCAAACCAGTGCAACATGATCACTGGCGTCAGGTGGTCGGAGATGAGAGGCCTTGAGGGCAGCGCTGTTAGTATGGATACATTTTATTATTTAACAATAAAGAATTACTAGTAAGTACATGGGTTATTACATAGTAAAGGGCAATCGAAAGTACAGATGTGTAGATAGCGTTAGATCAAAGGTGAGCATCTATGAGCCTGGTGTATTTGAAATTCGTCATGATGGATTGTGTGATAAACAGTAATCGGCCACATTTCAAGACTGTTCGTCAGTCGAACCTGGCAGTGGAGGATTGATGAAGAGATTGACGAAGATTATGAAGGCAGTAGCACTCGCGCCTGAAAGCGCTACTCCGCACACCCAGGCAGCTTTTATACCACCTATGTCCTCGTCCAGGAGTTGAAAGATAGTGTAACCATTGGTCGCCCCCCACATAACCACGCCGCTGTTGCACCAGCACCTATCGAAGAAGTTGCTGACTTGGAAAACACACGACGCCACGATCCAGGTCGTGTTCAAAGCTGCCAAGACTTTCCCGACCCGACGGAAGAAGATTGATAATAGACGAGCAGCCCAAGGTAGGAAGTCTGAAGGGTATCGAAATGTTGTTGTGACGTAGTGCGACAAGATGCTGGATACGAGGAGCAGTGCCCAAATGAGGGTCGAAACAGTGCCGTAGATGAAGGTTGACCCTGAGCGACAACCAAGACCTGAATCATTTCAAGCCAGTTAGGGTGCGATTTCGTTGAAGTTAATGCTGAATTGTCATACCAATCGTCGGAGTGAACCACTGTGCAAGCACAGCACCGCCAAGCGTGCCCCATTGCAGCGTTATCGCAAGCATTGAAGCAATGAACATCCTCGACCATATACCCCGTCCCCAAGCGGTCCTGCGATCGTCTAGAGACTCTCCCTTCCTAATGCAGTATTCCTCAACCTGAAACTTGCATCCCACTCTGTTCTTCTCATGAGGGCGCAGGCTCAGCTTCTTCTCTTGCACCCACTCTCCGCTGACAGGTCTATTTTGACGGGCATGTTCCGAAGCCGCGTCGAATGCATTGGCCACGGTTTCCACAGCATCCACCCACGACAGGAACCGCGCGTAATTGAATATAGGGACTGTACATCCCTCGTCACGACGTAGGATATCCCCCGGGCCGACAGCGAGGGACACAGCATACTCCTTCGCCACATCACGAGCGAGTCGTGGCTTTTCGTGGAGCTCAGCCCCTGCGACGTAGGCCATTTGGTTCGCGCGGTTCACAGCTTTATCCAACCGCACCGAATCACATTTCGGCGAAATCTGGAGCCAGCCCACAATGATGGGCAGGAGCCAGATCCACGCTGACCCAATGGCTTCCCCGGTGGCATAGATAGTACTATCCTTCAGGTCCGTGGTGAAAGCGTCCGCGACGGTGAATATATAGGCGACGATGACCCAGCCGATGGAGGCGGCTGCAGAGATTGACCATGTGTAGGTGGAGTCCAACCACCCTTCAAGCTCGGTCCACCATTCGTCATTGTCAGCGAGAACCACGAGCGACGGGAGTAGCGATCCCTCTGACATAACTCTAAGAGGAGCCTGTTGGAGACTGCTGAGAATCCGGACGGCGTTCCTGGTATTGGGATAGGTGCTGGAAGCGAAACGTCTCGCTATCCAACGCCCGTTGAGGACCGTCAGCGCCAGCGAATAGGCCGCCAGGGTCGGCGATCCTACCGTCAACAACGTCGCGATGAGGTTGTCCAATTTGTCATTAGCTCCGAACGGGAGCTGAGACACGAGGGCGAGCCATGGTAACAACCATGAAGTGAACTGTTGTGAGAACATGGCCCATTGGAGAGGCTCAGGAGACGCATGACACGCCTCCAGGCACAGATGATAGCTTATGGCTGTCGTGGAACTATTGAGACTTGCGTTTCTGCCGTGGTTATCTCGGCCACCCTCGAGATATTTTCCGCTTCGGATGTCGATTAAACACTCCGTCCAGTTGCCAGCGCCAACCGGTATCACAGGAATGAGGATTAATAATAGAAGGCATGTTGAAATATCTAGGCGGCTGACGATAAGCTCACTGAAGTTAGCAGGTAATAATGATAGATCCACGCACGAAAGTTCTGCATCGTCAGGAGCGCGGTAGATGCTGGCGAGACTTGGATAGTACTACGGATACCATGGGCTGAGTCTAAGTATATGTAAACGTTCGAAGTTTACATCTGTTGGTGTGCCACAGCTTCAAACAGGCTGTGCTAGCGGCCACGAGCCTGATCATGAGATCCTCTCACGACGATTGCAGGCACTGATCTTCCCTGTTGAGATGGCTGATAGCGATCGAGGATTTTGCACTGCCTGCGGCGGACATGAAAATGCTGTGCCGATGAAATCGATCGAGGGGCAGGCCGCGCGCGGGTGAGTGATGATCGATAACTCACGATACTTAGGACGTCCCTCAGGCTCATCGATTCTGCTACAACCAAACTGTTGGACGAGTGTCTGGATAACAGGCCGAGAGAATGCATGCTTACGGTGTCGAAATTGGGTGTGCTGTGTTGTCAGATCTCGGGATCCATGCGATGAAGCTTGAAGCTTGGGCATGCGTGCGCGATGCGCTAATGCCCCCGACGTTCCTTTTTTAGATTCTTCTGTTGTTCTTGCTGTTGCCTTCTAGGTAAGCACATTTCACATTGCTATTGTTCTTCAAGTACATCATCTATTAGTAGCTAGTCCAGATCAGTGATAAGTACATAGTGACTCGTTCTACCCCATGGATCTATGAGTCATATATGCATGAAGCTGAAAGTCTTCAAGTTTCTCTCATCAACTGTTCCGCCACCGCCGGAATGGATAAACGTTAACGCGGCCGATCAGCAAGGTTTATATATAACACACCCTCAAGGGCTTTCGAATAATACGGCGCTGAACTTGTTACAAGCCTTGAAGGAAGTCAAATGTGTGGGGTTCCAAACGGTGAGTTATCATCTGCGAAGGGTAGCGACAGTGGAGGTAAATAAGAAGACAAAGGTGAGGTTTTAGGTCAAGTGATGAAATGAGGGGAATGTGTTTTCGTATATCGCAAGTTATAACGAGCTTTATGGATTGCCAATGTCATGGACCTGAACAGGTTGACAAATAAGCGACGGATCCTGGAAGAAAAGCAAGTTTGAATGTGGGGGCTTCCAAAATCTGAGTCGACATATGACATTCCAATTGGTCCTTCAAAATTCGACGATGGGTTGAACAGAATCTGGCCCAATATCGACAGACTCCCCCCCCTTTGAACATTGACTCTGTTCTGCTATACCAATGGGCTTCTCCAAGCTATGTTCCCGCCCATCTTGGTTCTGCAACGCCGCGGCGCAGGAGCGCTGAGATCAGATTCGAAGTTATCCATCGTAGTATGGATTGGCCCGACCGCAAAGGAGAGGTATTCTAAAGTTGCAGGAGGAGCTTCAGCTAACAGTGGACGCACGAATCTGGTTTGGTTCGATGAGCTAAACTCACGAATATCCGTTATTGAACGCTGACTTTCGACCAGGACTACGACCAGTGTCGAATACATTCCCTCCAATTACAGATGTAGATTAGACGATTACACAGAATGGAAATCCTTGTCCGCTTAAATTAAACGCAAGCCCCACGAGGACATATCTGATCAGGCCAGGAACAGGAACACTGTTGGTAAGAACCTTGGGGATCGTGTGCGGACATGTTGGCGGGCAACTAACATGGAATTTGAGGCAAACACCTTGGGCCGGGTTCTACGAGAAGAAGCGGTGCCAATATGGTCTGCACTGAGCTCTTTCGTCCATTCACCCGAGTTTTCACACTGAATGTGCGGTGCCTACGATATCACTTCATGGTGATCGCTGGATCCAGTAAATCTCACTCACGGTAACGTACCACAATTTGTGCGCAATCACCGATGTCATGGGGATGTTTGTTGCGATGAAAAGGGCAGGGCCTGCAGCGAATAGGTCGCCCACTGTTGATCTGGGAAGGACCTGAAGCCCTCCAAATAACGACAAGATTGCTGAGTTTGAACGTCTTCACCGGGTGTTTCAGGCACAGCTTACGGCTGCGATAAATTGCTACGTATACTACTTACTCACAGGAATGTGGTATGCCCAGTGGCAGCCAGTTGTCCAATACGTTCAATATCCATGGCGCGCTGCCAATAACACTGCCTTCAACTCGGCAACAGGTGAGAACAGGTTTAAGGGCAGGAACATGACCATAAGTCCTGCAAATCATACGGATCCAATCGTCAAGATCTAGAAAGCCAAGAACGAAACAGCCTCGTGCTTCGTCATATCATATCATGGGTCACTGAATTATCCGACTTCGAGTAGAGTGCGGATGATCTCGTCAGTGCCATGTCTTACGGCACCGTTATTGACGCGGATGGCGCCAGTGGTAGTAAGTAGCAACAGTGGAAAGGAAAGGTGTTAACGTGAGGTGTCAGTCGAACGTGGTATGTTTTTGTTCTATTTCCTTTTATGGACTATTTCGACGTTCTCGCTATTTCAACGGCGGCACTATGTGCCGCCTATCTACTGTACAGTTTTACCGATCAGCTACTTATATTCCTTAACCTTATTTTGTCCACCTCAGTCGTCTCACATTTCGTGTCTGACTGAGTACTGAGTACGTTCACAAAAGGAATGATAAATTGACCACGTTTGTACATGTGTATGGTGGGCCAGGTGCAGCTTCCGAGTTCTGAGCTCGAGCCTACCAAAACAAGCGTATAGATCTCTCGTCCAATGATTAGAGTACAAAACAATAACTAAAGATACAGCGGTAAGTATGCAGCGTACAAGATGGCAAACAGAGCAGCCCCTCAGGCCTCATTCTTGATCCTCGTCACTGTGGCTTTCCTTTCCTTCGGCGACAACAATGGGGTCGAGGTCAATGTCGTGGTCTGCTCCAGTGTACGAGTCACACAGAACGTAGAGTTTAAGCCAATGCTTTCCCTTCGGAAGCGTGAACTCCAGCTTGACGAAGAGACTTTCCATCACTGTGACGCGCTTGATGACCAACAGTTATCACCGATTTGCTATTATCTCGAAAGGATAGAATAGAGCGACAACCGTCTGGTCGTCACCCTCGGCATCTTCTTCGTCGGTGTCCCGTGCTTTGAGAAAAATAGGCGATCCAGCAATAAGATAAGCTCATGGGTAATGTCCAGTCGGGCAGGGATTGACAAACGTAGCAAGGCCCTGCCTACGGAGATGATATGCTCGTCGGCAAACCAAGTGAATGATCGTTGAATGCGATGTCTACATTTGGGCAGGAGTCATTTGGAGGAGTTCATTTCGCTTATCATCCACATCGTATACAGCCTCAATACCCGCATCCTTGCAGTGTCGGATAACCTACAAGATCCAAATCGCTAGGCTGATGTTGCGAGACACAGAAAAGTCCTCACCTCTGGTTCAAAGTGCGGAATTTGCTTCAGCCATCTCTCATATCGCTTGCATGCGGTTCTGGGACAAATCCATAGCCCCAAAGCGTTCAACCATGGATCTGACGCCAAAACATCCATGCATGCCAAAAGCAAATTAAGGACCTTCTCAAGCACCAAGAATTGATCCGCAGAGAAATCGAGAGGCAGCTGGAGACACGAGAAACGAGCTTGCGACAAGAGACGTCTTGACGTGAGGTGCTTCAAAGTCGGCACGATCCAGTTTAACAGAACACGGTTGTATAAGCGTCGGAGCAGCGAATCTTCATAACGACAGATTGGAATGGTCTCGAATTCAGCAGAGGACGATATAACTTCGAGGAGGCCCTTCAGCTTCGTGCGTTCCTTCAACCATAGCGTGTAGACCTCCACAGTAATATCTACGACGAAAGTCAGCATTTAAAGGATAGGGTTATCCCGAATCACGCACATGAAATGTTATTATTTTAAGCAGCAATCATCCCAAGATTTAATGCTGAGACATCCATCTCGTCCCCTGCAGATAGGTCAGTCATGAATGGTAAAACCATCGAAAAGCCTACAATCGTGATAAAGTTCGAATTTATTCTCTACGAGTTCCAATAGGTGATCTGAGAGGTGTTGATGGCTGACATTACGGGGGTTGTCGTAATTGGGATTTTGTGTCAGGGGTCGGTAGAAGTATGTCCACGTTAGAATGTCCTAAAAACAAGAGGTTAGAAGCACAAACCGAGCCTTACAAGGCTCTTACCATCGCATCCTGCTTGGCCTCTATCATCTTCACGGCAATCTCAGCAAGGAAATAGTCATGCAGGGGGTGGGTAGGAAGATGCGACTCGATAGGAAGGCCTTCCGCCAAGAACTTCTTGTAAAAGTTCTTGCGCGTCCGCTAGTACATCGGCACGCATAGATTGCGTTGGTCTTCTGTTGGGTGGCGTGCATGGCCCATCACTGTAAAACGTCCATAACGGGATAGTTGAAATATCGGTGCTCATTTCCTTCGTAATACTGAAGACCCAGCAGAAAAGAAGAGAGGTGGCGAAACTCGGAGGCCACCAAAACCGGGATTGCTCCGGATTCGAAAAGATGCTGCACAATCCGCTTATCCTGGTTGTGAAGAGCTTCATGATAGCATGCTTAAGGACAAAGCCAGGATCACGAACATGATCAGGATGTGGTTGCAAATCTTCTAGTTCACTGTTCAAGAACCGGTCAGGTTTATCATTCGCGGACCAACAGGTAAATGGGTCAGCAATTGTGAGTCCGCGCTGTCGGCGCGAGGGGACGAATCCGATAACAGGTTTTGTGAACGAATATTCCACAATAAACAAATCAGCCGGCTTCGACATGGCGATCATGAGGCAGGGGAAGTGAGGGATAGTAAAGGATTGCAGATGAATATCCATGCCTAGAGGGCGAGCGCTACAGAACGGACATCATCATCAACAGAAGGACATTGAGGACCTTCAATACATACCGTAGTGAACAGTTGAACGATAGCATGAGACGGTGCACCCATCCATTCACCGAGATCCCGGGTGTTAACGTGAGGTGTCAGTCGAACTGGTATGTTTTTGTTGTATTTCCTTTTATGGACTATTTCGACGTTCCCGCTATTTCAACGGCGGCACTGTGTGCCGCCTACCTACTGTACAGTTCACTTCCGCTACTGTACAGTTTTACCGATCACTTACTTATATTCCTTAACCTTATTTTGTCCACCTCAGTCGTCTCACATTTCGTGTCTGACTGAGGTGAGACCCCTTTTACTTATTGACTCTCACATACTTATGGTACCTGTAGTACTTCGTACGTTCACAGGTACCATCAATACAGTCGTCTCACATTTCGTGTCTGACTGAGTACTTCGTACGTTCACACCGGGCACCAGCAAGAGAAACCGCACAGGCGACAATGCGAGTTTTGTTCTCCGTCTGAGCGGAGACATATCGTTCCGGAGATGACAACTTCGTACGTAGGTCCCTCTCCGCTGACAAGCTCAACTTCATCAAGGATAAGAAGGCGATGTTCTGTATGTTCTTCCATTGACGCCACCCATGTGATGTGACATCCCGCTGTTATAGAAGTGCGGTCAGCACAACGTCAAAAGAGCCAACATAAGAGTTACGCACTTGCGTTGGCGTACACACGATGACATCACCCTTCTCCAAAAGACACAGATCTGCCCTTGTCTCCCCAGTTAGACCAACGATCTCTTTCCCCACTCTGCATCGCCCCTCCACTCCGCCACCCGCTTATCCCCTATTTCCTACAAAGGTTCGATGCGAACAGCCCGCGGTTGCTCACGGTTACTCCAAAGTCGAAGCAGGGCAAACTCGGCGGATAGTCTTGCCGCTCCCAGTCGGCGCATCGGTGAACACATCCTCATCCGAAGTGTATAAAGCCTGAAACATCTGCGTCTGAATCTTATTGAAGAGCTGGATCGTCGAGGAATAGATCTCTCTTCAAACTCCTTATATGCAGAGCTGGGAGAGGTAGAGCCTGCAGGCCAAACAACAGGGTGCGGGACGGGAACTTCTCGGGAAGGAGGTGCCCAAAGGAAATGGAAAGGCGCGTCTCGGCATGCAACTAACGGTTCGGGATGGTGGAGATATAGTAGTTTGGAGGAAAGGGTTCAAACATGGCGATCGTGAGCGTGACATTATGTTCATCCTCTGCATAATGTTGATGGAGGATGAACGAGTCGTGGAGGACAATGACCTCGCCATCAACATTTTCGACGAGGATAAGAAACGTTTCCGTCCCGCCGTGAATCTTTTTATCCCATCGGAAGTCGGGTACGATAGAAAGGTCGATGCACTTCCGCTCGCAGCCTGCAATGAAGTTATGAGCAAGGAGCATCCCAATTGAGGCGCTGAGCTTCACGTACTGGAGCTTGGGGAAATTATGAACGGAACGATGGACGAAGCGTCCCATTCTGAAAGTTGATGAGTTCACCAGTTTCAGGAGATGTCTTTACGAAGAAAAAAATCAAGCAATGACAGCGATAATGGACACACCAAAACTCACCAAGTCAAAGTAACGGTACATACCACGGCTAGTGAAGACGATGCCATTAGATAAGAAATTTGGGGGCGGGGTAGTCATTCACGAGTTCCGGAACACTTTTAAATTGCCATATGGACCGTGAATGCACCTCCCGCCCACGCCGGCAGGGAAGTCACAGGTACAGACTCCCCTTCAATCACCAGCTTTTGCTTCGGCGCAGGGACATGGATCTCCTCATACCCTTTCGTTGCACGCTTGAACGATCCATCTGGCAGCTTGCACTTCTTGTTGGATCATCAAATGTCCACTTTGGCTGAATGCCATACTCTCCAGGTCAACTGTCTTCTTCGGCTGCACCATCGACCAAGGATTCAAGGTCACGGTCTTTGGCGCCTCTCTGGCTTTCGTCTTGGCCTGACGATCACCTGTCAGCTCACGTAAATCCCACTGCCTTTCTCCCGCATGGCGACTTCAACCTTGACGCGCTCATCTGCACCGCTGCGCATGATGTTGGTGCACCAAATGACGACGTCCCGATTTTCAAGGAATTCGGTGGTCGTGTGGAAGCCCTGATAATCAAAGATCTCCATCAACTGATTTTTAGACACGAAGATTGGATTCGGAGCCTAGGATGCGGAGGACAGATGCAGCGTTGTCGGCATTGGTGACCGGGTCAGAGTATCATAATCTCGGAGATTTGCCGTTGGACCCAAAAGGCGTCAATAGAGTGCGGCTGACTCATCGCGAATTTCTTCATCCCCCTCTTCCTCATCAAAGACAACTGCGATGCCAAACTCTTCATCAATCTCCACCTCCTTCTTCTCCAGATCCGCCATCTTCTCATCCTCCGCACCATAGTCTGAGATCTTCTTCCCCAAAGTGATCAACTGGGAGAACGACTCGCTCGATATCAGGCCCAACACCTCCTCCACCTCCTTCTTGTCGAAATCCTTCATGCCCTCGTTCTTCAGCGCCTCAAGTACCATGTCAGCTGCGCTCCGCACAATGTCTTGCGCCTGACCACCCAGTGCTGTATGCACCGATGACAAAATCAACTCGTAGACCTCTCTCGTCTCGGCCGTACGCGGACGGTACGTCAACCGCTCAAGGTCTTGAGTCGCCTTATCTCGACACGGTAGACTCAACCTGTCGGCCTTCAGAACCAGCGAGGAGATGGCGTTGTAGTTGTATCCTGATAAATTGGACATGGTGGAGGGCGTCAAGAGGTGGACGAAATTCGAAAGGACCAGTGACGAGATGGCGTTGTAGTTGTATCCTGATAAATCGTGATGGAGGGCAGAGGTGACTGAGATTCAAACTGCGACTCAAACGATGTGGTAGCGATTATGTAATCTCGTACCGAAACCTATCCAAGGCTGATGGTTTCCGCACTTTGACTTCACCCATCTTTGCCGTCAACCTCGCCTTGAGTTTCTCATCTCTCTGCTTCTCCAGTTGGGCCCGTATAGCAATCTAATTTTATTCAATCAGCCTCACCGAGCTCGAGATATACGGCCGCAAGGATAACACATACCTCTCGGGTCAATCCGCTGTTTCCTCAGGTACCTAAAAAACCCTTGAGAAATGAAAAAATAGAAATCCTTGTCACTAACCTCTTGAGACTCTTCCCCTTTCGTTTCTTCCGCACTCTCTCCTCAGGCTCTTTCGACAACTACTTCCCGTTGCGATCTACAACATCCTCACCCTTACTGACGACCTCAGTCTCATCCGCCTTGCCTGAAACCTTCAATCGTTCCATGCGTGGCAACCGCGCAAATGGTATCTCCTTATTCGGTTTCTCATCAAAAGTCGTCTCCGTTGCGAGCTTTGACGGCGGAGCGAGGGAACCAACAAATTCCGGATCAAATGTAATCATATCGGGTTGAATCTACACAAGCGCGACATCAAGATAAGCCCGATAAAAAGGTGAGGTGATGACAAACCTTGTCCAAAAGGGCCTTTACCTCCTTCTCTCTCCGTGCATTCTTGTTCTCAAACGGATCTGCCTCTGCACTGTCATAGTAGCACCAGGAACGTGTATGCTCGACAACCCCGCGGCGTGCCCGATTGTCAGAACGTCCTAGAAAGGCGCAAACCTCACGTACGCCAGCGGTCGGTGTATGGGATGCGTCAAATACAACGGTGGCGGAGCCCTCGTCACCATTGGCGTATGTATCGACGGTCTCATATACACCTGCAGCAAAAGAAGTCAATGAAAATCACAACAACAAAAGTAAAGTCACTCCTGACATTGACACAGCACTCCACTCCAACTCCACATCACCCGCACTCTTCACATTCCAATCCCTCACTGCTCCCTTCCAATTCCGACCATCCCACACCTTGACTGTCGTCCTTCCCTGCTGTCGCCATATACCGACTGCCCTGGCTCCGATACACGTTCGCGCTCACGACCTGGCCCACGTGCGCTAGAAGCTGCACCACGGGATGCGGGAGATTTGGGGTCCAGAGCGTCCTCTGGTACCTCAGATGGATGACGGCGTTGTGCGCGTTTTGGGCCAGTGTTGCAAGCTCCGAGCTTGGCCCGGTGTTCGCGGGGTAGCTGGCCGGTGGAAGTGTCTTGATATTTTAGGTAGCCTGTGTTGCCCTGACATGTGAGCGTTAGAGATAAAAGAAGGAAGACTGGTGGTCGATCTTACAACGCGCCAGTGGTATGGTAGGAAGTCTAGACGCGGAGGTTCTACGTGGGCCTTCAGACAGTGAAGTTCCGCCTTATCACGGTCATAGGTGAATACATATTTCTTCTGCGCGACCGCATAATGTGATTGATCCTGCAGAAATCTAGCACACTTGAATCGGAGAGGGAACGAAAGATTTTTGCAGAACATGCATGATATCTCGACATGTTTCCTGGAGCTGCAGTCCAGAATGCAATGTCCCAGTCATCCGATCGAAAGTCGCAACATGACTAGTCCGCCCCGCAATCGCAAAATGCCTACAGCAGAGTGAGAAAACACCGAGAACTTGTCCCGAATCACACCTACCTTCCATTCTTCGCATACCACGCTTTATATGGACCTCCATCCAACTTCTACTCCCTCCTTCCCTCGCGGCCTCCTGCCCCGCTCCCTTCACAATCTCCTCCTGCCCAACCCTCCACGTCCTCTCCATGTCCCCCTCCACATCCATCTTCCCCCCCCCCCCGTCCATCAACAGCATCTCCGCATCCTCCAACAGCGCCTTCACGTGGCTCGTCTGCGCCGTATGCCGTTCAGCTCCGCACACAGCTTTTTATTCGCTATATGAGTGTATATCGCTGGTGCATCAGGAAGTTCAGAGAAGGACTTTGGGACGAAAGTGCGTTTGGCAACGGAGCGCAGCATCCGGTCGTTAGATGCTGGGTGTTTTGAGTTGTGGGAAGACTTTGGCTTTTTAGCCAGAGGCTTGACCATGGCTGCTTTTGCGATGAGCGCATCCATGCACCCCACTGGAAATGTGGGCCGCTGATTCTCACCGCCAGTCCGACGTTCTCCTTTTAATCATCGCCTGAAGCACACAGCCGCTACAGCATGTCTGGTACGACAGTTACAAGACTACGTGGTTCGGTGTACCCCTCATCGTGGTATGCGGCGGCGGCGGCGACTTAGACACGGAGTCCGTGCTCATTGATGGTGGAAGAGTCCAGCACATCTTCATGGGGTGTGAGGACGCGCGTTGTGCCTCGAGCGTTTGGTGATGACATCAGATTTCGCGGTGATAGGGCAGGTGGAGCTGTGCAGCTTGTAGGGCGGACCACATCTGTCAATCATAACATGTGTTAGAGTGGAATAGAGGGAGAGAAAATATGTTACGCATTACAGACAGTCTTCCTCGGATCATCCTTCCTCCAAACCGGCATAGCAGTTGTATGGCAATTGCAAGATTGCGCTATTCGGTTGACTGGAGGCTTAGGGACGGGAGATGGACGCAGGCGGTCTTCTGTTGTCGAGATAGGGGCTAACATGAGCAGGGTCCAACGAGGCGTATGAGGGATGGTGGGTTAAGACTGTTTAAAATGTTGGTGGATAGCAGTATATAACGTTCTTTAATTCAACAGCCAGCAGACCTGCACGACGACGTGGGGGAAGGGGTGTCAGCTCGTACCTGTTTCGCTGGCGTGGAGGCGGCATCCCTGAGGTTCTGAAAACCGAACGAAAACGAAGCGCATCGTGAACATGAGGCATAGAATATGATCACATGACGGACGGAGAACACGACCAAAAAATTGACTGCCGAAACGCGGATCACCAGTGTTCCGAGCTCGTTCGACCTTACCCCAGCATACTATCGTCGATGACACTGCGGTCAGTGACTGGTCAATGGTCAGTCACAAAGCCACAACAGCAGATTTTATTCTCCGTCAGG
>Ga0307516_10006839_pt1 | contig 13293 bp, 12 predicted proteins | sample 19_EM_MG_FD_203310 | JGI IMG/M metagenome (GOLD analysis project Ga0307516, IMG submission 203310) | Populus trichocarpa ectomycorrhiza microbial communities from riparian zone in the Pacific Northwest, United States - 19_EM | ecosystem: Host-associated > Plants > Roots > Unclassified | place... | reverse complement strand
CGTGACGCAGTAGCGCTTGGCCCAACTGGTGGCGCAGGCGTAACCGGCTTCGTCAATCCATTTCATGACGGTGCCGCCATGGACCTTGCCGCCGAAGTTGACGGTGCTGGGCTCGGCCAGGAAACGCAGGGTGATGGAGGACATACGGGGCTTTCGGTGAAAACGCTACGAAAATAATAGCAGATGACGCACAGCCCGCGGGGGCTGGAGGCCAAAAAAGGTCCTATCCGGTGATCGGGCCGGGTTTTTCCTCACGCGTGACCAGCCAGATGCCCAGGCACACCAGCAGCAGGGCCGCGCCGTTTTTCCACTCGAGAAACTGCTCGTCCAGGAACAGCGCCGACAGTGCTGTGCCGAACACCGGGATCATGAAGTTGAAGACCGTGACCATGCTGACACGGTTGTACTTGAGCAGGATGGTCCACAGCGAAAAGGCCGCGGACGACAGCACCACCAGGTAAACCATCAGCAGCGTGGACTTGAACGTGAAACCCGTCAGCGTGCCGCCCGCGGCAAAACCGGCGAGCAGCAGGGCCAGCCCGCCCAGGGCCAGCTGCCAGCCGGTCAGCACCACCGAGTCCACACGCTGCGAGACCTTCTTGCCGTAGATGCTGGCGGCCGACAGCACAAAGGCCGCGATCACCACAAACCCTTCGCCCAGCAGCGTGAAGTCAAAGGCCAGCAGGCCTTCGCTGAAATTCACCACCAGCACGCCGGCAAAACCCACGATGCAACCCAGCGCCTTGTTGAAGCTGAGCCTGTCGTTCTTGTAGATGAAGTGCGCCAGCAGCACGCTGAAGAAGGTGCCGGTGGCGTTCATGATCGAGCTTTTCACCCCCGTGGCATAGGCCAGCCCGATGTAGAAGAACACATACTGCAGGCTGGTCTGGGTCAGCCCCACCAGCGTGACCTGGCCGAAGGTTCGCCGATCCATGGCAAGCGCCTTGCCGCCCATGGCGGCGACCGCCAGCAGCACCAGCCCGGCAAATACAAAGCGCCAGCCGGCAAACACCAGCTTGGACGCAATCTCCTCGGGCGCGATGGCGAACAGCGCGTAGCCGTTCTTGATCGCGGGGTAGGCGCTGCCCCAGAGCAGGCAGCTCAGGGTGGCAAGGAGGAAAACCACCTTGCGGCGGGTGAAGAGGGAGGGGCTGTTCAAGAAGGCTGCCTGCGTATCGGAAGGAGAAAAGGTGGCGTTGCGCGGCAAGCGCGCGGGACGGGGCCGGCGCGCTCAGAGCAGGCGCTGCAGGTAACGGCCGGTGTGGCTGGCGGGGTTGGCCGCGATGTCTTCGGGTGTGCCCACGCCCACCACCGTACCGCCGCCGGCGCCGCCCTCGGGGCCCATGTCGATCAGCCAGTCGGCGGTCTTGATGACGTCCAGGTTGTGCTCGATGACGACGATGGTGTTGCCCGCGTCGCGCAGCTGGTGCAGCACCTTGAGCAACAGCTTGATGTCCGCAAAATGCAGGCCGGTGGTCGGTTCGTCCAGGATGTAAAGCGTGCGGCCGGTGTCGCGTTTGGACAGCTCCAGCGCCAGCTTGACGCGTTGCGCCTCGCCGCCCGACAGCGTGGTCGCCGCCTGTCCCAGCTTGATGTAACTCAGGCCGACATCGAGCAGGGTGTGCAGCTTGCGCGCAATCACCGGCACGGCCTTGAAGAACTCGGCCGCGTCCTCTACCGTGAGGTCCAGCACCTGGGCGATGTTTTTGCCCTTGTACTGGACTTCCAGGGTCTCGCGGTTGTAGCGCATGCCCTTGCAGACGTCGCAGGGTACGTAGACATCAGGCAGAAAGTGCATCTCGACCTTGACCACGCCATCGCCCTGGCAGGCTTCGCAGCGGCCGCCGGCCACATTGAAGGAAAACCGCCCGGGGCCGTAGCCGCGTTCACGCGCGGTGTTCATCTCTGCCATCAGCTCGCGGATCGGCGTGAACAGGCCGGTGTAGGTGGCCGGGTTGCTGCGCGGCGTGCGGCCGATGGGCGACTGGTCCACGTTGATGACCTTGTCGAAATGCTCGATGCCCTCGATGCTGTCGTGCGGCGCCGGTTCTTCGTGCGCCCGGTACAGGGTGCGCGCCACCGCCGCGTACAGCGTGTCGTTGACCAGTGTCGACTTGCCCGACCCGGACACACCGGTCACGCAGGTCAGCAGGCCGACAGGGAAATCGACACTGACCTTTTTGAGGTTGTGGCCGCTGGCATGGATGATGCGAATGGCCTGCATGTCGCCTTGCGTGCGCAGATGTTCAGCCTCGCGCGCAGCGCGCTTGATGCCAGCCGCGCTGGGCGGAAACTTCGACGGCTTTTTCGGGTCCCGAAACGGCGCTTTCTCGACCGTGGGCAACCAGGGCGTGCGGCGCGCGGGAACGTCGATCTTCAGCACCTGCGCCAGGTATTTGCCGGTCAGCGAGTCGGGGTTGGCCAGCACTTCGGCGTAGCTGCCCTGGGCCATCACGCGCCCGCCGTGGATGCCGGCGCCCGGCCCCATGTCGATCACGTGGTCGGCCGCGCGGATCATGTCCTCGTCGTGTTCGACCACCAGCACGCTGTTGCCGATGTCGCGCAAATGCTTGAGCGTGCCGATCAGGCGGTCGTTGTCGCGCTGGTGCAGGCCGATGCTGGGCTCGTCCAGCACGTACATCACGCCGGTCAGGCCCGAGCCGATCTGTGAGGCCAGCCGGATGCGCTGCGACTCACCGCCGGACAGCGTCTCGGCGCTGCGGTCCAGGCTCAGGTAGTTCAGCCCCACGTCGTTCAGGAACTTCAGGCGCAAGCCGATCTCGCGCACCACCTTGCCGGCAATTTCGGCCTTGGCGCCTTCCATGGAAAGGGCGTTGAAGTAGTCGAAGCTTTCACGCAGCGTGACGCCGCTGATCTGGTAGATGGCCTTGCGCTCGGGCGCGCCGCCGCCTTCGGGTGTGGCGCCCACGATGAAAACGTGGCGCGCCTCGCGGCGCAGGCGTGTGCCTTCGCAGTCCTGGCAGGGCTGCAGGCTGCGGTAACGCGCCAGTTCCTCGCGCACGGCGGCGGAATCGGTTTCGCGGTAGCGCCGCTCGAAGTTGGTGATCACCCCTTCGAAGGGGTGTTTTTTGCTGTGCTTGCGACCGGCATTGGCGCCCGAGTCGATGACATAGCTGAACTTGATGTCTTCCTCGCCCGAGCCGTGCAGCACCACCTGCCGGACAGCCTCCGGGAGTTTTTCAAAGGCGGTGTCGATGTCGAACTTGTAGTGTTTCGCCAGGCTCTCCAGCATGGAGAAGTAATAGGCGTTGCGCCTGTCCCAGCCCTTGACCGCGCCGCTGGCCAGGCTCAGCGACGGAAAGGCCACCACCCGCGCCGGGTCGAAAAATTCCATGTGGCCGAGGCCGTCGCAGGTCGGGCAGGCGCCCACTGGCGAGTTGAAGGAGAACAGGCGCGGCTCCATCTCGCTGAGCGAATAGCTGCAGACCGGGCAGGAAAACTTGGCGCTGAACAGGTGCTCCTGGCCGCTGTCCATTTCCATGGCGATCGCCTTGCCGTCGGCCAGCCGCAAGGCGGCTTCAAAACTTTCCGCCAGGCGCTGCTGCATGTCGGGCCGCACTTTCAGGCGGTCGATCACCACGTCGATGTTGTGTTTCTCGGCTTTTTTCAGCTTGGGCAGGTCGTCGAATTCATAGGCCTGGCCGTCGACCCGGAAGCGCACATAGCCGTGCGCCTGCATCTCGGCAAACACATCGACAAACTCACCCTTGCGCTCGCGCGCCACCGGCGCCAGGATCATGAGTTTGGTGTCTTCCGGCAGGGCCAGCACATGGTCGACCATCTCGCTGACGCTTTGCGCCTGCAGCGGCAGGTCGTGCTCGGGGCAATAGGGCGTGCCGGCGCGCGCAAACAACAGGCGCAGGTAGTCGTGGATTTCGGTGACCGTGCCCACGGTCGAGCGCGGGTTGTGGCTGGTGGCCTTCTGTTCGATGGAGATCGCCGGCGACAGGCCCTCGATCATGTCCACGTCCGGCTTGTCCATGAGCTGCAGAAACTGGCGCGCGTAGGTGGACAGGCTCTCCACATAACGGCGCTGGCCCTCGGCATACAGGGTGTCGAAAGCCAGCGAGGACTTGCCCGAGCCGCTCAGCCCGGTGATCACTACCAGCTGGTTGCGCGGGATGTCCAGGTCAATGTTCTTGAGGTTGTGCGTGCGCGCCCCGCGGATGCTGATTCTTTGGGCCGCCAGGGCCTGGGCCAGGTAGCGGCCGGCGTCGGGCTCGGCCGCCAGCCTGCCTTCAGGCGCTGTGGGAGCGAGGTATTTGCCGTCGGAAGGAGAGTTCACAGGTATGGGCGCCGCAAAACCCTCCATCATAGACCGGTGGCGACTTTTCGGCAGCCCGCCCGGCAGTGGCCTTGCCGGAGCCGCCGGACCGGGTCTTACCGGGCCGACAGCTGGTCTTGGGCCTTGTCGAGCGCGGCCCTGGTTTTTTCCAGCTCGCGCTCCAGGTCGACACGTTCAACGAGTTCCTGTTCGAGCACCTGGTTGACCTGTGCCAGGTCCTCGGCCGACTCCTGGATGCGGGTTTCCAGCTCGTCGGTTTTGCGCAGGGCCTGCGCCACTTCGCCGGTCTGCAACTCGTCGGGCAACTCCTGCTTGAGCACCGTGTTGATCACAAACAGCTCGTTGGCCGACTGCTCCACCGTTTCCCGGACGAGCTCGTTCTGGTCCAGCGCCTGGGCAAGCGGCGTAGCGGGGGGCGTGACGGTGGAATCTCGCTGGGACATGGCAGGGGGAAGGGTAAGGGCTTGAGGGGCGACGGAAATCGGCCACCAATATAGCACCCCGGGGATTTCCCGGCCAGCAAAGCCCCATCATCCCCGCGGGCCTTGGCGTACGCCTCAGGGCGCGGGTTTTCGCGGCGCCGGCGTGCCCTTCGCCGGCGCGGGGTCCGGGCTGAAGATTTTGCCCAGCGTGGCGCCCACGCGGGCGCCTATCGCCGTGCCTATGCCGGGCAGCACCGCCGTCCCGACCACGGCGCCGGCCACCACGCCGGTGGGCGCGGAGACTTTCACGTCTTCAAAAGGGCCGCTGACCTTGAGCGGAACGCCGACCACGCCGTCCACCAGGTCCACCGCGAACTCGGCATCGACCTGGCGATTGGCAATGCGCGCCTGCCCCGACGCGGTCAGCGCGCCCGAGGTGGCCTTGATGCCGGAAAAACTCGTCACCATGCCCTGCGGCGTGTTTTGCGTGACCATCAGGCCGGCGACCGTGTCCAGCGTCGTTTGCCCGCTGTGGTCCTTGCCCAGGCTGCGCACCGCCTTGTCCAGGTCGAAACGCAGCAAGCTGGAGCGCCCCATCGTGAACAAGGTCCTGGTCTGCAGCGACTGGGCCAGCTCGCCCACCGTGTCGCCGTCGGCCACCAGCGCGGTGTCGCCGGACGCCTCGCCCGAGATCACGGACTTGCGGTTGAAAGCCGCCAGCGCGCTGGCAACCTCGATGCGCTGGGGCTTGAGCCTGCCCTCCAGGCGCAGGCGGCCGTTGTCGCGGGTCTTGATTTCAACCTCGCCCTCGGCCCTGCCGCCACCGACGCGGATGGCCGTGGTCCAGCGGTCTTCCTGGCCCTGGCGGGTCAGCGTGAGGTCGGTGGCGGGCTGGACGCCTGGCCTGCGCAACTGGGCCTGACGCGGACGCCATTTCGGGTCGAAGTCGATTTCGCCGTCGTACACCACGGCCAGGCCGCGGCGCGAAATCCAGGTCAGGTCGCGAAACACAAACCTGTCCAGCGGGGTGGTGTCGGGGGTTTCGTTCACTTTGCCCGCGCCCTTGTCCAGCGCGCGCAGCGAGAGCTGGGGCACCACGGCGCCGTCCAGTTCTGCGCGTTCGAGCTTGACCCGGCCGTCCATGAGGGCAGGCAGGTTCGGGTACACGGTGAGCCTCCTGATGGTGATGGGCTGCGCTTGCACCGTCGCCACTTCATGCACCACCACAGCGGGAACCGGAAAGAGGCGCCAGCGCAGCTCGCCCACCTTCACCTGCACGCCCAGTCGGCCCTGCAGTTCTACTGAAGCCCGGGCAGCCAGCTCCTCGTCACTGGGAAGCAGCAGCAGCAGGGCCAGCCAGGCGCCCCCCAGCAGCGCGACCAGCACGCCGAAGCCCCACATCCATTTGTGTTTACGTTGCATGCCGTCTTTCAGCTTTGGGTTATCCGCGCCATCCATCTGCGCCGTCTGCCAGCCTGATGGTCGCTTTAGCTTACCGGAGCGCCGGCGCAGCGGTGTAGGCCGCAATCTCTTTATAGTCAGGGCATACAGGCCACATGGAACTGGAATTGCGATGCCTATCTGGAAAAGACCGATCTCGATCGAGTTGCTCAACATCAACAACGCCAACAGCGCGGTCACCCACCTGGGCATCGAGTTTCTGGAGGTGGGCGACGACTTCATCCGCGCCCGCGTGCCGGTGGACGAACGCACACGCCAGCCTTACGGCTTGCTGCACGGTGGTGTGTCAGTGGTGCTGGCTGAAACGCTGGGTTCCTGCGGCGCCGCCTTTGCCGCGCCCGAAGGCCACCGCACCGTCGGGCTGGACATCAATGCCAACCACCTCAAGGGCACGACCAGCGGCTGGGTCACCGGCATCACGCGGCCGGTGCATATTGGCCGCAGCACCCAGGTCTGGGCCATCGAACTGCGCAACGACGCCGGTGAGCTGACCTGTGTGTCGCGCATCACGATGGCGATGCTGCAGCCGTCCTGAGCGCCGCTTTCAAGCGACATCGGCCTCTAGCCCCCGTCATTCGCGGGTGGCCAGCTATCAATAAGATAGCTATTGCTACTTTTCCGTGGCAGCCCGCGCCATGCGCTCGCTTTTCCAGTAGACGTCGTCGCCGCCGTTCATGCGGTTGAGCACGCGCGACAACACGAACAGCAGGTCACTCAGGCGGTTCAGGTACTGGCGGGGTGATTCCTTCAGGGTTTCGGCCTTGTCCAGCGCAACCACCGCGCGCTCGGCCCGGCGCGCCACCGTGCGGCAGACATGCGCCAGCGAGGCCGCGCGCGAACCGGCCGGCAGGATGAATTCGGCCAGACGCGGCAAGGCGGCGTTGTGTTTCTCCAGCGCGTCGTCCAGCAAGGCCACCGCCTCGGGCTTGAGCAGCTCGAAGCCGGGAATGGACAGCTCGCCGCCCAGGTTGAACAGCTGGTGCTGCACTTCCACCAGCAGCTCGCGCACATCGGCGGGCATCTCCTCGCACAACAACACACCGATGTGCGAGTTGAGTTCGTCGACGTCCCCCATGGCATGCACGCGCAGGCTGTCCTTGGACACGCGCGTGTTGTCGCCCAGGCCGGTGGTGCCGTTGTCGCCGGTGCGCGTGGCAATCTGTGAAAGTCGGTTGGCCATGATGAGTGTCCGGCAACGAGGCAAAAAGAAGGAAGACGATCGCGCGGGTTACGCGGGGAAAGAAAATGTGTTTGATCCGCGGGGAATGTCAGCGAGGCAACACCGTGCAAGATGACTGGCGGCCCCTGGCCGCTTGCGGTGCAATGGCGTCCTGTTCAACTTGACCGACCCGCCTCCATGACATCCAAGACGAGATCCCGAAGCGATTTTATTCCCAACTTCGACCGGTACAGCGTGCTGCTGATCGCCGCACTGGCGCTGACGGCCACAACGGCGGCCCAGGCCCAGGCAAACACGCCCCCGGCGCGCCTGGCCCCGGCCGCCGGCGCAGACACCATCCCGCAAAACCGGACCAGCGCTGCGGATGTGGAAGCTGCATTCAACCGCGCCGACACCAACCATGACGGCAAGCTGACGCGTCAGGAGTCCGAACGCTTCCCGGCCGTGGCGCTGCGCTTCGAGCAAATCGATGCCAACCAGGATGCCTTCATCTCCCGGGAGGAGTTCAACAAGGCCGCCGGCTCCTGACCGGCGCGCCATGCGCCACCGTCCCCGGCCTGCCGGGGTGGGGATAGCGACAGGGCGCAAACCGGCCCGCAGGCCGTAAACTGTGCGTTCTATCCGGAGACCGTCATGAACGCACCGCTGCCCCAACACCTGCTTCCTGAAATCCACCAGCGCGACACACCCGAAGCGCTGATAGACGCGCTCAAGGCGCGTTTTGGCGAGCGTTGCTCGACAGCGCTGGTGGTGCGCGAGCAGCATGGCCGCGACGAGTCCTCGTTTGCATCGCCACCGCCTTCCGCCGTGGTTTTTGCCGAAAGCACGCAGGACGTGGCCGATGCGGTGAAGCTGGCCAGCCAGTACAGCGTCCCGGTGATTCCGTTTGGTGTCGGCACCTCGCTGGAAGGCCACTTGCTGGCGGTGCAGGGCGGCATCAGCGTCGACGTGAGCCGCATGAACAAGGTGCTGTCCATCAATGCCGAGGACCTGACGGTCACGGTGCAGCCCGGCGTGACGCGCAAGCAGCTCAACGAAGAGGTCAAGAGCACCGGCCTGTTTTTCCCGATCGACCCCGGCGCCGACGCGACCCTGGGCGGCATGAGCGCCACACGCGCCAGCGGCACCAACGCCGTGCGTTACGGCACCATGCGCGAAAACGTGCTGGCCCTCGAAGTGGTGACGGCCGCCGGCGAAGTCATCCGCACCGGCACGCGCGCCAAAAAGTCATCGGCCGGTTACGACCTGACGCGCCTGATGGTTGGCAGCGAAGGCACGCTGGGCGTGATCACCGAAGTGACGGTCAAGCTGTACCCCTTGCCCGAAGCCATTTCGGCCGCGATCTGCTCTTTCCCGAGCATCGAGGCGGCCGTGCGCACCACCATCGAGGTGATCCAGCTCGGCGTTCCGATCGCGCGCGTGGAGCTGATCGACCACAACACGGTGCGCATGGTCAATGCGCACTCGAAACTCAATCTGCGCGAGGAACCCATGCTGCTGATGGAGTTTCACGGCTCGCCCACCAGCGTCAAGGAACAGGCGGAGCTGGTGCAGGAGATCGCCAGCGGTCACGGCGGCAATGCCTTTGAGTGGGCCAGCACGCCGGAAGAACGCACGCGGCTGTGGACCGCGCGGCACAACGCCTACTTCGCCGCCATCCAGTCGCGGCCCGGCTGCCGCGCGATTTCGACCGACACCTGCGTGCCGATCTCGCGCCTGGCCGACTGCCTGCTGGAATCCGTGGCCGAAGTGGATGCCAGCGGCATTCCCTACTTCCTGGTCGGCCATGTCGGCGACGGCAACTTTCATTTCGGCTACCTGATCGACCCGGCCCTGCCCAAAGAGCGCGAGGTTGCGGAAGCCCTGAACCACAAGCTGGTCGAGCGCGCGCTCAGCTTGGAAGGCACCTGCACCGGCGAACACGGCGTCGGGCTGCACAAGATGGATTTTCTGGTCACCGAAACCGGTGACGGCGCGGTAGAAATGATGCGCACCATCAAGCGCGCGCTGGACCCGAAAAACATCATGAACCCGGGCAAAATCTTCACGCTGTAAGCGCCCCCGGACGCCTGGGCCCTGCCAGACCGGCACGGCAACACGGGCCTCCCGTTCAGCGGACAACAAGGGCAAACGGTGACGCGATGCTTTACCTCTTCCTGAAATCTTTTCATCTGGCGGCGGTGCTGGCCTGGGTGGGCGGCATGCTGGCGCTGGCGGTGTTGCTGGGCTCGCCGCGCGAACCCCATGCGCAGGGTGTGCTGGCCGCTTTCCACCGGTGGGACCGGCGCGTCACCACACCGGCCCTGGGCCTGGTGTGGCTGCTGGGCATCACGCTGGCCGTGATGAGTGGCTGGTACCACGCGCCCTGGCTGTGGCTCAAGGTGGCCATCGTGTTTGTGCTGTCGGGGCTGCACGGCAACCAGTCGGCCACGCTGCGGCGCCTGGTGTCAGGGCAGGCGCCACCGCTTGCCAGGGTGCGCAGCACCGCCGCAGCGGTTCTGGTTGCCATCACGGCCATCGCCCTGCTGGTCATCCTCAAGCCCTGGGGCGCCGTCTAGACACGCGGCCCGGCGGCCTCCGTCTTCAGGGTCAGCTGCAAGGCCGTCAGTGCGCGCGCGCCGTCGCGACCACGGGAACCAGGCGTCGGCCACTCAGCGCGGTTTGAACACCCGTGTCTCGCCAATCGCCAGCACAAAAAATTCCGCATCGGGCACACCCTGGGCAGCGCGCTGGACCGCCAGGGCGCGTGGCGGCTCGTCCAGCGCTTCGTCACTCAGCGCGAAGGTGCCCCAATGCACACCGAGCGACTGCTTGGCGCCCAGGTCGCGGTGTATCTTCACCGCCTCTTCCGCGTTGACGTGTTGCGCCGCCATGAACCAGCGCGGCTCGTAGGAGCCAATCGGAAGCACGGCCATGTCAAAGCCACCGCCCTGCGCCGGCGTCTGGCGGTGCGCGAACCGTGCGCGCATGTCGCTGAAGTCACGCGAATAGCCGGTGTCGCCGGCATAAAAAAAGTGGCAGTCAGGCGCAAAGACCGCAAAGCCGCCCCACAGGGTGGCCAGCCTGTCGGTCAGCCCGCGCGCCGACCAGTGTTGCGCCGGCACCAGCACGATCTCCACCTCGCCGCCCGGCCCCGCCAGGGTGTGGCTTTGCCACCAGTCCAGCTCGACCGCCTTGTGAATCCCGTGCCTGGCCAGCCAGGCCTTGAGGCCCAGCGGCACGATGAACAGCGGCGGGCCGCCGGGCTGGCGGTTCAGCGCGCGCACCGACGCTTCGTCCAGGTGGTCGTAATGGTTGTGGGACACCAGCACCAGGTCCACGTGCGGCAACGCATCGATGGCCAGCCCCGGCGCCTGGTGGCGTTTCGGCCCGACGAAGGAAACCGGTGAGGCGCGCTCCGAAAAAATCGGGTCGGTCAGCAGGCTCAGCCCGCCCAATTGCGCCATGACCGTCGCATGGCCGACCCAGGTCACCGTGGGCTGCATCTGCGCGCCCGCCTTCGCGTTGCGCTGCAGGAAATCGAGCGCAGGCGCCACGACCGGAATCGGCGCCGCGGGCGGTGGTGGCAAGCCGCGGCGCGACGCGTCCCAGCGCCAGCGCAACACCTCGGCCAGGCTTTTCGACGTGAGTTCGGTGTGGACGTTCTGGAAACCCTCGGGACGGTGATGCGGCTTGGCGGGGTCGTAGCGGGGATTCATGCGGGGGAGAATACGCAGGTTTTCACTTTTGCACCACGCCTTTGCGCGGCAGCGGCATGCCATTCGCAGCAGTGCAGCTGCGTGTTGCTACACCTTTGATAGCATTCTCGGTCCGTCACGCGGGGCCTCAGGGCCGCACCACCCGGTAACGCGGCGCCTGTTGCGTACCCACGGTCAGCAGGTTGATCACGCCCATCACATCGTCCACCTGCCAGACCGCCTTTTCCATGGCCTGGGACTGCTCACGCGAGCCCACGCAGCCCATCAGGGTGACGAGGCGCCGCTCGCCCATCACCCAGACGCTGGTGTTGCCAAAGCGCCCTTCCACCCGCAGGAAGTGCTGGACGCGGGGAATGATCTCCTTGTCGTACAGGTAGGAGTTGGGCAAGCGGCACCGGCCGCTGTTGTAGCAGCTGCCGCCGTGTTGGGCGCGCACGTGCGCCGCCTCGCGAACCTCCTGTTCGGTGTACCGCGGCCCGTCGGGCACCGCACAGGCGGGCATGGCCGCCGTGACCTGGACGAAAGGATCGTTGAAGGTATTGCTGCCCTGCTGTGCATGCAGCGGCCCGGCGGCGGCCACACAGAGCAGCATGCCGGGGAACATCCGCGCTGCGGGTTTCATGGGGGTGGGTGCGCTGGCAGCAGGCGCGGTTTTATCCGCGGCGCAGTCTTTCGATCAGGCCGTTGAGTTCGTCCATGGAGGCGAACTGGATCGCGATCTCGCCGGTGTCTTCACGTCGGCCATTGCGCTTGACCTGCTTTTTGACGCGCACCTCGACATCGGCCATCAGCAGGTCGGCCAGTTCTTCCTCGACGCGGCGGGTGTCGCGCGACTTTTCCTTGGTGGCTTTTTGCGGCTTCAGCGAAAACTCGGCGCCCAGCTTCTTGACCAGGCTTTCGGCTTCGCGCACCGACAGTTTTTTGGCGGCGATCTGGTTGCCCGCGGTGATCTGGGTGGCCCGGTCCAGGCTCAGCAGCGCGCGCGCGTGGCCCATGTCGATGTCGCCGGCCATCAGCATGGTCTGCACCGGCTCGGCCAGGTTCAGCAGGCGCAGCAGGTTGGAGGCAGCGCTGCGCGAGCGGCCCACGGCCTGTGCGGCCAGTTCGTGCGTGAGGCCGAACTCCCTGACGAGGCGCTGCAGGCCCTGGGCTTCCTCCAGCGGGTTGAGGTCTTCGCGCTGGATGTTTTCAATCAGCGCCATGGCGGCGGCCGACTCGTCCGGCACATCGCGCACCAGCACCGGCACGCTGTCCAGGCCGGCGATCTTCGCCGCGCGGAAGCGCCGCTCGCCCGCAATGATTTCGTACTTGCCGTCGTTGGCGCCCGAGCTCAGGCGGCGAACAAGAATCGGCTGCATGATGCCCTGCGCCTTGATCGATTCAGCCAGTTCGTACAGCGCGCCCTCGTCCATGCGGGTGCGCGGCTGGTACTGGCCCGCCACCAGGTCGGTCAGCAGCAGCGAGGCCGGCTGGCCGGGGCTGCTGGCGCTGTTCGCGCCGTTTTCGAGCACGTTGGCGGACTCGCCGACGGTGGGGCCCAGCAGGGCCTGCAGGCCGCGGCCCAGGCCTTTTGGTTTTTTGGTGACCATGGTTTCCTTCGTTTCGTATTCGGGGTTTTATTCGGCGGTGCTGCCGCCCAGCGACCGCAACACGCCGCGCCACAGGGCGTCGCGTTCTTCATAAGGCTGTGCGTCCTGCCGGCCGCTGGCGCTTTCCCAGACCGAGGTCAGCACCAGCACGATGCCGCTGGACGGCTGCACATACACGGTCTGGCCGTGGATGCCCTGCATCGCGAAGGTACGCTCCTGCAAGGGCATCAACCAGAACTGGTAGCCGTAGCCAAAATAAGGCGTGGCCTTGCGCGGCCTGAAAGCCGGCGGCTGGCGCGCCGGGTCGGTGGCGTCCAGCAGGTAAGCCAGGGGCACGACCTGCTGCCCGCCGGCCTTGCCGTCGTTGGCCAGCAGCAGGCCGAGCCGGCCCCAGTCGCGCAGGCTGGCATTAAACGCGCCATGGGCCTGCTCCTGTCCATCGACACCCATGCGCCAGAAGGCCTCGTGCTCCGCGCCCATGGGTTTCCACAACCATTCGCTCGTGAGCTCGGCCATGTTTTTTCCGCTGGCTGCCGTGAGCACCCGGCCCAGCACATCGGTTTCACCACTGGCGTAGACAAACTTTTCACCGGCGGCGGTGTGCCGGGCGGTGATGGAGCGCAACACGTCCACCGGC
>Ga0307516_10006838_pt1 | contig 13294 bp, 12 predicted proteins | sample 19_EM_MG_FD_203310 | JGI IMG/M metagenome (GOLD analysis project Ga0307516, IMG submission 203310) | Populus trichocarpa ectomycorrhiza microbial communities from riparian zone in the Pacific Northwest, United States - 19_EM | ecosystem: Host-associated > Plants > Roots > Unclassified | place... | reverse complement strand
GCCGACAAAACCCTTGTAGAAGCCGTCGGTGCCGCGCTTGCTGATCTCGCGCAGCGTTTCGGCGAGCTCATGCTGCACCAGCTTCTCGCCGACCTGGAACGGCTTGCCGTTGTTGAGGAAGATGGCCGCCGAGGCTGGATCTTCCTGAAAGTCCTTGGTCGCCGTCAGCAGCATGTCGATGTCGCCCTGCTCGAGCGCAAAACCGTCGTCGGCCAGTTGCAGCGCCGGCGCGATCAGATCGGCGCGCTTCATGGTGCCGTACTTCTCGCGCGCATATTCCATTCCGGAAACGCTGCCGGGCACGCCGACCGCGAGGTGTCCCTTGGTGGACAGCCCCTTGATGACGTTGCCGTCCTTGTCGAGGTACATGTTGGCGGTGGCGGCCTTCGGCGCCGTCTCGCGGAAATCCAGGAACGTCTTGCGGCCATCGGCAAGCTGGATGGTCATGAAGCCACCGCCACCGAGATTGCCGGCCGCCGGATAGACCACGGCGAGCGCATAACCAACCGCGACCGCAGCATCCACCGCGTTGCCGCCGCGCTTGAGCACATCCACGCCCACCATCGTGGCGAAGTGCTGGGCAGAAACCACCATGCCGTTTTCGGCGGCGACCGGCGCCACCGACGCGGCGTGGCCCGGCGCTGACGCCGTGATGCCGATCGACATGATCGCGGCGACCATCCACCGCGCAGCTGTTGTGGGGTTTTGCATGGGAACTCCTCCGAAACGCCGGCCTTTGCAGCCGTGGTTGTTATTGACGACATGAATCGATCAGGGCGCGTGCCCGTGGATTTTTGCCTGCAATCGCGCCGAAGACCCCGTGGGCAGAGCCATGGCCGTCCCACAAATTACGCGCCGATGTATTCGTGCCCCTGATTTGCCCGACGTGTCAAATGTCTTCGCAGGAGGCGCCGACGTAGCGGCATACCGCTACTGTACATGGGGTTGTTTTCGATATTTTTATTTTGGAGGCGTGCCTACTCCGCCGCCGCTTCCCGCACATAGCGTGCCGTCGGCGTCCGCATCGTCACCAGTTCTTCCGCCGCGGTCGGATGCAGCGCGATGGTGGCGTCGAAATCGGCCTTGGTCGCCTTCATCTTCACGGCGATGCCGATCGCCTGCGTGATCTCGGCGGCGGCTTCGCCGACGATATGACAGCCGAGCACGCGGTCGGTTAAGCCGTCGACCACGAGCTTCATCAGGATGCGGGTGTCGCGGCCGGACATCGTCGCCCTGATGGGGCGGAAATCGCTCTTGTAGATATCGACGTGGGAGAACTGCGCGCGGGCCTCCGTTTCGGTGAGACCGACGGTGCCGACTTCGGGCTGCGAGAACACGGCGGTGGGAATGGTGGCGTGATCGACCTGCACCGGGCGCTTGCCGAACACGGTGTCGGCGAAGGCATGGCCCTCGCGGATCGCCACCGGCGTCAAATTGGTGTGGTGGGTGACGTCGCCGATCGCGTAGATATTCGGCACCGAGGTTTTCGACCAGGCGTCGACCGCGATGCCGCCATTGTTCGGGTTGATGGCGACGCCCGCCGTCTCCAGCCCAAGGTTGGCGACGTTGGGATGCCGGCCGATCGCGAACATGACCTTGTCGGAGGCAATGCTCGACCCGTTCGACAGACGCGTGGTGTATTCCTTGCCGTGCCTGTCGATGCTGTTGACGGTGCAACCGGTCAGGATCGTGATGCCCTGCTTTTCCATCTCGGTGCGCAAATGCGTGCGCACGTCCTCATCAAAGCCGCGCAAAATGTTGTCGCCGCGATAGATCACGGTGACGTCGGAACCATAACCGGCGAAGATGCCGGCGAATTCGAGCGCGATATAGCCGCCGCCCTGGATCACGATGCGCTTCGGCAGTTCGGTGAGGTGAAAGGCCTCGTTGGAGGAGATCACGTGCTCGATGCCGGGAATTTTCGCGCCGTGGTTGGGCCGGCCGCCGGTCGCAACAAGAATGTATTTTGCGGTGACCTTCTTGCCGTCGGCGAGGCGAAGCGTGTGGGCGTCCTCGATCACCGCGCGGGTCTTGAGCACCTGCGCGCCTGATTTCTCGACATTCGACGTGTAGATCCCCTCGAGCCGGGCGATCTCCTTGTCCTTGTTCGCAACCAGCGTCGGCCAGTCGAAGGAGGCTTGCGGGATGGTCCAGCCGAAGCCGGCGGCGTCCTCGATCTCGTGACGGACACGCGAGCCCATCACGAACAGTTTCTTCGGCACGCAGCCGCGGATCACGCAGGTGCCGCCCATCCGGTATTCCTCGGCGACCATCACCCTGGCGCCGTGGAGGGCAGCAATGCGGGCGGCGCGCACGCCGCCCGAACCGCCACCGATGACAAACAGATCGACGTCGAACTCAGCCATGGACAACCCCTCAGCTATTCTCCCTCGCCCCGCCCTTGCGGGGTCGAGACGAGCGAAGCTCGCTCTTGGAGCGTTGGGGTGAGGGGCTGCATCCACGGACTCGACTCGCGGAGAGCCCCCCTCACCCGAAGCCTTCGGCTTCGACCTCTCCCCGCAAGCGGGGCGAGGTAACCGAACCCGCGCTCAGATCTCCTTGCCGCGCTTCTTCATTTCGGCGCGGAACTGGACGTTGATGATCTCGGCAAAGCTCTGCGCCCATTTCTGCATGAAGCCCATGCTGCCCTGGATCGCCCGCGGCTCGGCTGCGATCAATTTCACACCGAGCGGCGATTTGAAGAAGGTCACGAGATCCTTCAATTCCTGTTCGGTGAATTCGGTGGCGTAGATCTGCGCCATGCCGTCGCCGATTTCCTTCTCGCGGCCGGCGAGATTCTGGGCGACGATCACGGCGACCTCGTTCAGGTCCTTCTGGTAGTTGAGATTGCTCTGCAACAACCCATTCTTGGTCTGCGCCACCAGGCTCGGAACGGCGTCGGCATACATCGCGCCCACATTCTTCAGCGTCAGGATTTCCTTGGCGGCCGCGACTGCGGCTGGCGATGCCGGCTTGGCCGGCGTGGCGGCGGGCGCGGCCGCGGTCTGCGCCATCGCCGGCACCCCGATCAGCGCCAATGCCACCGCCAGACCAGAAGCCGGCAAACTTCGCAACAAGCTCTTCATTCCAGTTCTCCTTCGAGATTGCGGCGCTAGCGCCGTTCGATTACGCGAATTCCCTGCGCGCCGGCCAGGATGGCCGTGCGGGCAAGGCCAATAAACAAACCGTGTTCGACGACGCCCGGAATCAGGCTGAGCAAGCCCGCCAGGCGCGGCGCATCGGCGATACGCCCGAGATGGGCATCGACAATCCAGTGGCCGCCATCGGTGACAAAAACGTGGCCATTCTTGGCCTTGCGGACCCCCATTTGCCCGGAAACACCGCTTTGCGCAAATGCCTGCGCCATCGCCCGCTGGGTGGCGGCCAGCCCAAACGGGATCACCTCCACAGGTAGGGGGTAGCGGCCGAGAACATCGACCCATTTGGACTCGTCGGCGATCACGATCATGCGATCTGACGCCGCTGCCACGATCTTTTCCCGCAGCAAAGCGCCGCCGCCGCCCTTGATCAGATCGAGCGCGCGATCGATTTCGTCGGCGCCGTCGATGGTGAGATCGAGATGGTCGATCTCCTCCAGCGTGGTCAGCGGCACGCCGCAGCGGATCGCATCCGCACGCGTCGCTTCCGAGGTCGGCACGCCGATCACGCGCATGCCGCCAGCCACCTTCTCGCCGAGCAGTTCGACGAAATGTTTGGCGGTCGAGCCGGTGCCAAGCCCGAGCTTCATTCCGTCCTCGACCTGCTCCAGCGCGCGCGCCGCCGCCTGCCGCTTCAATGCGTCCATGTCCACTTGGTGCTGCCCTTGAAAATCCACCTGTCTGGCGGCGCATATCTAGCGTCGTTTGGGGGCAAGGAATAGCCGTATAAGCAGCCACCGAACCGGCCCCTTGCAAGAATCCCGCTCTCCCGCTAGCGAATGGCGATGAGCCCTCCCCGCATTATCGCCTTCGATCTCGACGGCACGCTGGTCGATACCGCGCCGGACCTGATCGCCGCGCTCAATTACGTGCTCGACCGTGAAGGCCTGCCGCCGGTGCCGCTGAAGTCCGCGCGCAACATGATCGGCGCCGGCGCCCGCAAGCTGATCGAGCGCGGCCTCGAAGTCGAGGGCTGTGCCATGACGACTGATGACATCGACCGGCTGATGAAGGATTTCATCGCCTATTATGCCGACCACATTGCCGACGCCTCGCGGCCGTTCGAGGGGCTGGAATCAGCGCTCGACGATCTCGAGGCAAAGGGCTTCCGCTTTGCGGTCTGCACCAACAAGCTGGAATGGCTGTCGAAGCTGCTGCTCGACAAGCTGGACCTGAGCCGGCGGTTTGCCGCGATCTGCGGTGCCGACACGTTCGGGGTGGCCAAGCCCGACCCCGTGATCCTGCAACAGACGCTCGCGCGGGCCGGCGGGGGTCTCGCCGGCGCCATCATGGTCGGCGATGCCGGCCCCGATATCGGCGTGGCCCGGCGCGCGGGCATCCCGGTGATCGGCGTCGAATTCGGATACACCGATGTGCCGATCGCCGAGCTCAAGCCGGACCGGCTGATCGGCCATATGCGCGAGCTGCCAGCCGCCGTGGGCAGCCTGACCGGAACCGCGTAGCTCTCACAACTATTTGATCTGCAAGTATTATCGAAAACACCCCAATTCCGGCATTAACCATCCTTTAACGAATCTGCCCGGCACGGTTGCAGCCCCGTTCTCACGCCCCTATGGTCGGCAATTGGGGATTGTGGCTGTTGGCCGCAGTAGAGTGATTGATCATGCGTCGTGTCATCGCGATTGCCGTCGCCGGGGCAAGCTTGGCCGGATGTTCCTCGTTTTCTCTGGATTCCTTCAAATCGGCGCCACCACCGGTGCAAGTCCAGCTGGAATCGGTCCCCTCGGGGGCTGACGCCACCACCTCGGTCGGACCCGGCTGCAAGACCCCATGCTCGATTGCAGTGGCCTCCCCCGAAGCGGGGTTCACCGTCACGTTCGCGATGCCAAAGTTCCAGCCGGTGACCGTTCCGGTCAGGGTGATCCGCACCCCCGGCGATTTCACCAGCCCCGACACCATCACGGTCGATCCCAATCCCGTAGTGGCCGAGCTCAGGCCCGCCGGCCCGCCGCCGCGCGCCGCGCGCAAGCCGATGCGGCCAAAGAAGCCGAAGCCGCCCAAGGCTGGCGCTGCGCCCGCGGCCGGATCGGCGTTCCCGGACCCGTCGGCGCCGCCTCCCCCGTCTCCGCAGCCCGCGCGCTGATCGGCTTGCACCGCACCGCACCCGGAACGATGCCGATTGTAGGCAGGTGACAACGCGCCTATACCCGTAGTTCCGACGGCATCGGAACCACGGATACAGATCTTTGTTTTGACGCGTTTTCTTGACGCGAACAGGTATCCACTTCGCTTGAAAACGCTATAGATTGTATTGGCGGAGCAGGCGGATGTCGCGACGGCTCCGTTGAACGAGGTGCGTATTGAATGAGCGGATTTACTGACAGTCCCGAGCTGTTCCGGACCATGACCGACCCGTTCGGCCGGACCATCCGCTATCTGCGCGTGTCCGTCACCGATCGTTGTGACCTGCGCTGCTTCTACTGCATGTCCGAGGACATGACCTTCCTGCCGAAGGCGGATCTGTTGACGCTGGAAGAGCTCGACCGGCTGTGCTCGGCCTTCATCGCCAAGGGGGTGCGCAAGATCCGCCTCACCGGCGGCGAGCCGCTGGTCCGGCGCAATGTGATGTCGCTGGTGCGCTCACTGTCGCGGCATCTGTCGAGCGGCGCGCTCGACGAACTGACGTTGACCACCAACGGCTCGCAACTGGCCCGCTTTGCAGGCGAGCTGCGCGACTGCGGCGTGCGCCGCGTCAACGTCTCGCTGGATACGCTCGATCCTGCCAAATTCCGCGCCATCACCCGCTGGGGCGATATCGACAAGGTGCTGGCCGGCATCGAAGCCGCGCGCGCCGCCGGCCTTGCCGTCAAGATCAACGCGGTGGCGTTGAAGAACATGAACGAGGAAGAAATCCCTGCGCTGATGGAATGGGCCCACGGCAAGGACATGGCGCTGACGCTGATCGAGGTGATGCCGATGGGCGACATCGGCGAAGGACGGATCGATCAATACGTACCACTGTCGTTGTTGCGCGCGCGGCTCGCCCAGCATTACACGCTGACCGATCTCGACGACGATACCGGCGGTCCTGCCCGCTATGTCCGCGTCAGCGAGACCGGCGGCAAGCTCGGCTTCATCACGCCGATGACCCATAACTTCTGCGAGTCCTGTAACCGGGTCCGGATCACCTGCACCGGCACGCTGCACACCTGCCTCGGCCACGAAGATGCCTCCGATTTGCGCAGACCTTTGCGCGCCTCGCCCGACAACGAACTGCTCGCGGCCGCGATCGACCGCGCAATCGGCCTGAAACCGAAGGGCCACGACTTCATCATCGACCGCCGCCACAATCGTCCAAGCGTGAGCCGCCACATGAGCGTTACCGGCGGTTGAAATTTTCGGTCCCAATCACCGACTTCCTGCGCAACTAATTGACCTTGCGTCAATTTGTCCATTTTCCGATTGACGCCGCTACAACGCGCTGAAATGGTGCGGCTGCTTTCACGCCAGCACGGCCGGACAGGCCGCTGTTCCCTTTTTGGAGCAGTCAAGACTGCGGAAGCGCTATTGGGGGAGGATGATCGTTGCAATCGCTCTTGCAGATGAGCTGTGGCTTCACGTGCTTTACGCGCGATGGCGAAGCGATGCTTGTTGAAACCGTACTTGTTGAAAGCGTTGGCGTGCTTTGATGGCGAGCGCCCGGGAGACCACCATGCGCCCATTGCTGGCAATCAGTAATGCAATCGACTCCTTGAATGAAAAGATCGGCTACATCTGCAACTGGCTCGTGCTCGCCGCCTGTGTCGTCAGCGCCGCCAACGCCATGATCCGCTACGCGTTCGGCTACAGTTCCAACGGCTGGCTCGAACTGCAATGGTACATGTTCGCAGTGTTGGTGATGTTCGGCGCGTCCTACACCTTCAAGCGCAACGAACATGTGCGCGTCGAAATCCTCTATCTGATGCTGTCCGAGCGCGGCCAGCTCTGGCTCGACCTGATCGGCACGCTGTGCTTCCTGATCCCGTCCTGCCTGCTGCTCAGCTATCTGTCCTGGCCGTTCTTCTACCAGTCCTACGTCGTCAGCGAGATATCCAGCAACGCCGGCGGCCTGGTCCGCTGGCCGATCAAGTTCGTGGTCCCCGCCGGCATGGTCATGCTGGCGCTACAGGGCGTCTCCGAAGTGATAAAGCGCATCGCCGCACTACAGAACCTCGTCACCATCGACGCGAAATACGAGAGGCCGATGCAATGATCTCGCTGGAAATGATGCCGCCGCTGATGTTCGGCGGCCTGGTCCTGGCGATGCTGATCGGATTCCCGGTGGCGTTCACGCTGGCTGCGGTCGGACTGTCGTTCGGATTCCTGTCGATCTATCTCGGCTTCTTCGACTTGAATTTCCTCCAGGCGATTCCGGGGCGTATTTTCGGCAGCGTTCTTTCCAATGAACTACTGCTGGCAATTCCCTTCTTCACCTTCATGGGCGCGGTCCTGGAGCGATGCGGGCTTGCGGAAGACATGCTGGATTCGATGGGCCAGCTGTTCGGCCCGGTGCGCGGCGGCCTCGGTTATTCCGTCATCATCGTCGGCTTCATCCTCGGCGCCATTACCGGCACGGTGGCGGCGCAGGTTATCGCCATGGCGCTGATCTCGATGCCGGTGATGATCCGCTACGGCTACAACATCCGCTATATCACCGGCGTGCTGGCGGCGTCCGGCACCATCACGCAACTGGTGCCGCCCTCGCTGGTGCTGATCGTGATGGCCGACCAGCTCGGCAAGTCGGTCGGCGACATGTATCTCGGCGCCTGGGGACCATCGGTGTTCCAGATTGCGCTGTTCGCGGGCTACACCTTCATCCTCGGCCTGATCAAGCCGGATCACGTGCCGCCGGTGCCGAAGGAGGCCCGCACGCTGACCGGCTGGCCGCTGTGGAAGAAATGCCTGATGGGCATCATCCCCTCGGCAGTGCTGATCTTCGTGGTGCTCGGCACCATGATGATGGGGCTGGCGACGCCGACGGAAGCCGGTGCCATGGGCGCCATCGGTGCGATCGTGCTGGCCGCGATCCATCACAAGGATTTCAGCGCGGCCGGCAGCAAGATGCTGATCACCGGCGTCATTGCGGTCGGCATCGGCGCCATCATTGCGATCCTCTTCAGCGAAAACATCTACTTCAAGCTCGCCTTCGCCGTCGCCTACCTCGCCATTGTCTGGATTTGCCTCGAAGCGGTGCGGATTCCCGACCTGCGGGATCTGATCAAGCAGGGTTATCAGACCACCATGCGCATCACCTGCATGGTGGTATTCATCCTGATCGGTTCGACCTGCTTCTCGGTGGTGTTTCTCGGGGTCTCCGGCGGCGTATGGCTGGAGCATATGTTGACCTCGCTGCCCGGCGGCGTCTGGGGCTTCCTGATCTTCATCAATCTCTTCATCTTCTTCCTGGCGTTCTTCCTCGACTTCTTCGAGATCGCCTTCATCATCCTGCCGATGGTCGCGCCGATCGCGCAGAAAATCCTCGGACCGGTGGTCGGCGCGGATGCGGCGTTGATCTGGTTCGGCGTCATGCTGTGCGTGAACATGCAGACCTCGTTCCTGCATCCGCCGTTCGGGTTCGCATTGTTCTATTTACGCGGCGTTGCGCCCAAGGAGGTCAAGAGCTCGGATATCTACTGGGGCGCCGTGCCCTGGATCGGGCTACAGGCCATCATGGTCGTGCTGGTGATTGCGTTCCCGATCACGGTAACGGGGCTTTTGGACAAGCCGCTGAACGTCGACCTGAGCAAGGTCAAGATCGAAGTTCCGATGATCGAACTTCCGCCGCTGGATTTCGGTCAGCCCAAACAATAGCGAAGTTCGCTTCGCCAATTGAAAAACCCCGGAGCTTACGCCCCGGGGTTTTTGTTTGCGCGAGGTTGCGCGTGAGATCAGCCTTCTTCGGAATCAGCCTTCTTCGGAATCAGCCTTGCGCGTTGCGCGCCATGAAGCTGTCGTAGCCGAGTTCAGCGACCTGCCACCATTGGTATCCGTTGCCCTGGAAATTATTCATCGAGTCCAGAACCTTCTTGAAGCTCGGATTGGTCGCCGCCGTTTCGGCATACACTTCCCGCGTGGCCTTCAGGCTGGCCTGCATGATCGGCGGCGAGAAGGCGTGCAGCTTGGTACCGCCGGCGAGCAGTTTTTTCATGGCCAGCGGATTGAGCAGATCGTACTTCGCCATCATCCAGTTGTTGGCATAGTGGCCGGCCTGCTCGATCACGCCTTGATAATATTTCGGCAGCGCGTTCCATTTATCCAGATTGACGATGCCGAGCAGCATCGGGCCGCCCTCCCACCATCCGGGATAATAATAGTGCGGCGCGACCTTGTTGAAGCCGAGCTTCTCGTCGTCATAGGGCCCCACCCACTCCGCGGCGTCGATGGTGCCTTTTTCGAGCGCGGGATAGATATCGCCACCGGCAAGCTGTTGCGGCACGACGCCGAGCTTTTGCATTACGCGCCCGGCGAAGCCGCCGATCCGCATCTTGAGTCCCTTCAGATCGTCGACGGTGTTGATCTCCTTGCGGAACCAGCCGCCCATCTGGCAGCCGGTATTGCCCGCCAGGAACGAGGTGACGTTGTAGCTCTTGTAGAACTCGTTCAGCAGATCCTTGCCGCCGCCGAGCATGTACCAGGCCTGGTTGAGGCGCGAGTTCGGTCCGAACGGCACCGCGGTGCCGAACGCAAAGGTCGGATCCTTGCCGAAATAATAATAGGACGCGGTATGTCCCATTTCGACTGTGCCGTTTTGCACGGCATCGAGCACTTGCAGGCCCGGAACGATTTCACCACCCGCAAAGGTCTGAAGCTGGAACTTGTTGTCGGTGGCCTCGGCGACCGCCTTTGACATCACCTCGACGCCACCCCAGAGGGTGTCGAGCGATTTCGGCCAGCTCGCCGTCAGGCGCCATTTGAGCTCCGGCATCGACTGCGCGATCGCCGGCGCTGCAAGGGTTGCGGCGCCCGCAGCGCCAATACCGGTTACTTTGAGAAAATCTCTTCGCTTCATGGATTCCTGCCCTCTTGATTGTGTGACCAATAGCCTTCGTTGCCGAGCCTTTCCGGCCAGCATGGAACATCCCGTTCCCGATTTCCATCCCGAACTAAAGTCGCGTAACGCGAAAAGCCCGGCCTCCTCGCGGAGACCGGGCTTCCATCTGCGACTTATGTATTAGATGTATTAGATCAGCCGCGCGTACGCGAGCGGATCATGAAGCTGTCGAAGGTGTATTCGGCGACCTGCCACCACAAATACTGGTCGGAGCGATAGGCCTGCATCGCATCGACCGACTTCTTGAAGTCGGCGTTCTTGGCGGAGAGTTCGGACCACAATTCGTTGGTTGCCTTCAGGCAGGCTTCCAGCACTTCGTTGGTGAAGGGACGAAGCTGGGTGCCGCCCGCGACCAGACGCTTCAACGCCGACGGGTTGAGCATGTCGTAGCGCGCGTTCATCCAGGTGTTGGCGTTCGCCGAGGCGTTGGTGAGGATCGCCTGATAGTTCTTCGGCAGCGAATTCCACTTCTCCAGATTGCAGAAGGCATGGACCATCGGGCCGCCTTCCCAGAAGCCCGGGTAGTAATAGTACTTCGCGACCTTCTGGAAACCGAGCTTCTCGTCGTCATACGGACCGACCCACTCCGCGGCGTCGATGGTGCCCTTCTCCAGCGCCGGATAGATGTCGCCGCCGCCGATCTGCTGCGGCACCACGCCGACCTTTTGCAGCACCTGTCCGGCGATGCCGCCGATGCGGAATTTGAGGCCCGACAGATCGGCAACCGTCTTGATCTCCTTGCGGAACCAGCCGCCCATCTGGGTCCCGGTGTTGCCGCAAGCGAAGCCGATCACGCCGAATTTCTTGAATAACTCGTTGCCAAGGGCCTCACCGCCGCCCTGAGACCACCAGGAGTTCTGTTGGCGCGCATTCAGACCGAACGGGACCGAACTAAAGATCGCAAAGGTCGGATCCTTGCCGACATAGTAATAGGAAACCGTGTGGCACATCTCGACGGTGTTGTTGGAGGTCGCATCGAGCGCCTGTAGAGCCGGAACGATCTCGCCCGCCGCGAAGACCTGGATCTGGAATTTGTTGTCGGTCATTTCGGCGACGTATTTCGACAGCTCGACGGCGCCGCCATAGATGGTGTCGAGCGATTTCGGGAAGCTCGACGTCAAGCGCCACTTGATTTCAGGCATCGATTGCGCGATCGCCGGCGAGGCAACGGCCGTCGCGGCGGCACCGACCGCTGAAACCTTCAAAAAATCACGACGCTTCATTCAGGCATCTCCTTGGAGGGGACGTTTCCCATATTTTCCGCGAGCGATCCTCCTGCGGGGCGAATTCCTCATCATCCGGGGCGCTCTGGCCGGGGGGCTTTAACACGGAAGTTGCCCAGCGAAAACGCGACAATGGCATGACTGCACCGATTAAACGAAAGTCGCAGGGGGCTGGAAATGAGCCTCAGGCGGCCGCGATCGCTCCGGAAAGCTGGTCGCGGACCCGGGTCGCGATCGCGCGGTAAATCGCCGCGTGCAGTCCGTCTGGCTCGCTTGCCACCACCGGGTTACCGGAATCTGAGGTGGTGCGAATCGACATGTGCAGCGGGATTTCACCCAAAAACGGCACGCCGAGCCGCTCGGCCTCGTGGCGCGCCCCGCCATGGCCGAAAATGTCCGACCGCGTGCCGCATTCGGGGCACTGGAAATAGCTCATATTCTCGACGATGCCGAGCACGGGCACGTTGACCTTCCTGAACATCGCAAGCCCGCGGCGCGCGTCGATCAGCGAGAGGTCCTGCGGGGTCGAGATGATGACGGCGCCTTTCAGCGGCACGTTTTGCGCAAGCGTCAGCTGGGCATCGCCGGTGCCGGGCGGCATGTCGACGACCAGAATATCGAGCGTGCCCCAGGCGACGTCGCGCAGCATCTGGGTGATCGCCGACATCACCATCGGCCCGCGCCAGATCATCGCGGTGTCTTCCTCGACCAGGAAACCGATCGACATGATGGAAAGGCCGAATCGCTCGATCGGAATCATCTTGCGGTCGTCGTTCAGCTTCGGCTTCTCGTGAATGCCGGTCAGCCGCGGCACCGAGGGGCCGTAAATATCGGCATCGAGCAGGCCGACGCGCAGGCCGAGATCGCGTAAGCCCAAAGCGAGATTGAGCGCCGTGGTCGATTTGCCGACCCCGCCCTTGCCTGACGCCACTGCAATCACGGCGGCAACGCCGGGGATTTCCGATTGTTTGGACATCGGCGAGGCCGGGCTTTGCGGCGGCTTATGCGCCGACACCGGCTGCACGCCATGCGCATGGCGATGCGGCGGCGGTGATGGCGGCGGAGCCGCCGTACTGCCGGCCTTGCGCTCGGCGGTGAGCGCAATCATGGCCACGCTGACGCCGGGGATGGCGCGAACGGCGGCCTCCGCCTGCGCGCGCACGCTTTCCCAGGCACGCGCTTCCGCGGCGTCGACATTGATCGAGAAGAACACCTTGCCGTCAGTGACCGAGATCGCCGACAGCACATTGGTATTGGTCAAGGCGACACCGCGCGGCGACGCCACCTTGGCCAGGGCATCGAGGACTTGTTGCTGCGTAACGCTCACCGGTATCTGTCTCCTGGAGCCCAATCGGTTCTGATGGTATCAGAACCGGGCTCTCTTAGAGCGTTGCAGCCCAAAAGGCTACCGCGCTCCAACGTCGTCCCGGCGCTCGGCGGGCGCCACCACGCCGCCCTCCTTGGCCGCCTCGTAGTTCAATTCGACCATGACGCCATTGGGGTCGGTGACGAAGATCTGCCAGAGGTCGCCACCGGGAACCTGTCGCGAGTCGAATGCCATCGCCTTGGATTTCAGCCGCTGCTGCATCCCGGCAAAGCCGGTGCTGGCAAAGGCGACGTGATGGACCACGCCGGAATCGGGCTTTTGCGGCTCATCGGTCTTGGAGATATCGACCAGATGCACCACCGCCTTGCCCTCCGAGTACATCCATGCGCCCGGGAAGGCGAAGTTCGGCCGGGCGCCCTTTTCCAGGCCCAGTATATCCTCGTAGAACCGGACCGTGTCGGCGAGATTCCGGGTCCGGATGTTGAAATGATCGAGCACGCCCACGCTGACGCCCATGCGATCTCACTCCCTTTTT
>Ga0307516_10006837_pt1 | contig 13294 bp, 8 predicted proteins | sample 19_EM_MG_FD_203310 | JGI IMG/M metagenome (GOLD analysis project Ga0307516, IMG submission 203310) | Populus trichocarpa ectomycorrhiza microbial communities from riparian zone in the Pacific Northwest, United States - 19_EM | ecosystem: Host-associated > Plants > Roots > Unclassified | place... | reverse complement strand
CCAGCATAAGCGAGAGGAAGAGCGAGAATCCAAGGCAAGGAGCTCTGGCCCACTCTGGGACCTGGAATTGCTTGGGTGACAGACCCTGTGAATTCTACCAGGTCCAAAGCTTTCTCTTGAATCCAAGGCAATTCCTCCTCCACCTCTATCGTCTCTTCTTCCTCCTCTTCCTTTTTACCATTCTTGTCCTTTTGGATTGCATTGGAACTGCTCTTCCCGTCAGCAGCAGCGGCCGCCACAACACCAACTACTCTTGCTCCGGCCCTTTGTGCGTGCAGAGATATAGAGTTTGGAAACGAAACGAGAGGAAAAGAAGGCGTGCGCCTAGAGATAGAAGGCAAGGGATGGGGTAGTTTGGGACTTCCTAGGCGTTGAGAACAGGAAGAGGAAGCAGTGGCAGTGGCAGTGGCAAGGAAAGCCATAACATAAGCGAAGGAAAGATGCAAGACTGAGTTGGGGGATGTAGGTGATTCCGGGCAGTGTGGGTTTCTGTTTGGTTTGTGGGTTTTAATAATCAGAGCAGACAGCAAAGGAAGGCGTAGGCCATGGGCCCAATGGCTCTCACGCGCTTCTGTCGCAATGGGCTGCACTGCTCGCTCTATTACTCACTTCCTTTGGGCTTTTTTATCTCGTTATATATATTTTTCACATCCTTTCTCTGTTCAGATAAAATTTATATTTCAGTAAGAAATAAAATGAAAATTGATAGAGATACAAGATCACTTATGTAATTTGCTTGAATTTAATTTAACAAGGTCTTTTCATTCCATTATCAACACTGAATTAGTGAATGTTTATCTAGATGGAGTTCATAATTTATATACTCCTTTGTTTATATAATATATTTGATGTCTGTCCAGCAGAAAAGAGAAATTTTCCTTTGAAAACTAGTGATGCAAACCTCTTGCTGAGCAACCTCTAGCAAAATAGATAATAACTTGAAAAATTAAAAATCAGGTTTGATAAAACCTTAATTCAAAGGCAACCTGTATTCAAAAATCAAATGTATTAAAAAAAAACTTGATCAAAAAATGACTATTTAAGAACTCTAAATATGTGAATGATGGCACAAAACTAGTTAATTTTTGATAAGTTGGTTTGTGATTTTTATCCTTGTAAAGAAATATTGTTTTACAATAAACAAATAAAAAAAAAACTCATATTTATTTTCCAACTTGCTGCTGAAATTTTTAGCTAAAAAACATAATACAATCTCTTATAACTAGCTGTAATAGACCCATTAATTTTGGATTGCAAGCTAAATGGGGCTAAATTAGTAACCAACAATCATAAATTTAATAATAAAATAAACCTCTAAATAATGTTTAATGACAAAATCCCAAATTTAAAAAAAATTTATTCAACATTAAATAAAAAAATAGGATAATAAAAACAAAGTATTTGTGCCAAATTCCACAATGTAGCTCGAATATTTAATTTTCGTATATTCTTAGCAGATTTTCAGTCATGACTTCAAATACATTGTTTTCTATCGTCTGGATGAATTATTGAGCCTACCATATATAGTTAGGAATCTTGAAAAGTCTAGTTTTCAGCCCAACTTGAATCACAACAAAATTTCACATGTAACTTTAGATATGTCCCAAATAGTATACAAATGTTTAGTCTGGTAGAGTTGACAAGATTTTTTTAGTAACTTTAACCCTATGAAACAATATATTCTCAAACTCCATTTGGCATGAAAAATTATCAAAATCTAGTTTCATGTGTCTAGTATCTTCATGTAAAATATCAGCAGTTTAAAATATTTGATCTTACAAAATTAATTAACAAATATTTTAAGATAAAATTTAGATATTACAAGCTTGTACAAACATTGCAAGCAATTAAAATTTTGGTGTTGGGATGCAGCAATTCTCTTACACGTTTGCATTTACTTTATGAGCTGAATTTTTCTTTTTCTTTTTTGTTGCATCCTACTGATCATGTATGCATTGCATAAACTTAATCACATGATCAATTTCTTTTCAACTTATGATCAATTACTATAAATTAAACACATGAGATAAACATGAGTCGTCAGCCTGTGACGAGCTAGGGTGGCCGGGTTTATTATGATGCATGGTTAAATAAATAATATACCATGATATACAGTTTAATTACTTGAAGGGCATATATATATATATATATATATAGCGGTTAGATAATCTGCATGCGGTGCTTTTGGACGTGGTCATTTATTTCCTGAATTAAGTGATCTTAATTATTTTGAATTCAGCTTGGTATAATTGATATTCTCAAATTAAAGCTTTGTGAGTTTTTTCCTAGGTAGCCCTAAAAATTTGCACCTCGAAGCATAATAACATTAACATGAATACCATACATCCATATATGTTGTTGTTTATTTATTCTGCACTGTTACTCTAAGTTTCCTTTATTAATAATTAAGGTGTTATTTGTTTTTTTAAATGTAAGAATATTTTTAAGAAGAAATAATTTTTTTATTTAAATTAATTTGTTGAGAGTGTTAATTTTTATATTATTTTAATAGGTTGATATTAAAAATAAATTTTAAAAAATAAAAAATATATTATTTTAATATATTTTTAAATAAAAAACACTTAAAAAAACAACTATTACCGTTATAATAATAAAGCCCCGTACATTGCTTGGGTTAAATTCAAAAAAGAAAGAAGAAGATTGTACAAATTTTTTAAACAACTCTAAAATAAAAATAGAAATCCATGGTGTTGGGTTGGTACACGACTAGGTACTTGCACTTCATTTGTTTTCTTTTATAATTTAATAATTTAATTTCAAGTATTTGATGAGTTATTAGTTTCATGAGGATTTATTTATTTTATTTATTACTATTGTTAATATTACATAAATAAATAAATGAGAGAGGGGTAAGTGGGGTCCATTAGAAGGGAGCGAATGGCATGGATAGGAGTTGAGATTTGAGACACACACTAGGTGAACAAGTGGCGATGAAGTGATAAGTGATAACAGAAGAATGTCTCTATTATTAATATTAACGAACCACGTCACCAAGGGGAGAGGAGAGGAGAGGAGAGGACACAGACTCACAGAGGAACATCAAAACTCCAAAGAAAAAGAAATCACTTGCTAGCTTCACATTCATTAATTAAAGAACCAGAAATGGCAGTGGCAATGACCATGGCCCTTCGCCGTCTCTCCTCTTCCTTTGACAAGCCCCTTCGCCCTGGTCTCTTCAAAGCCACCTCCCTCTATTATATGGTTCTCTTTCTGCCTCCTCCTCCTCCTCTTCTAATTTATGAATCTTTTCTAAAATTAATTAAGAACCGAACAGGCAACGAAACGGTCCACTTAATTTAGTTTAGTGTAGCTGATCAAAAGAAAATTGAAATGTTTGGTTCTGTTTTTTGCAGTCTTCTTTGCCAAACGAAGCTGTATATGAGAAGGAGAAACCTGGTGTCAGCGTAAGATTACCTCTTACGTATGATTATATATATCTTTTAATTATTATGAGTTAATTAAGCTGTTCATATTTAATTGCAACAGTGGCCAAAGCAGCTGAATGCACCCTTAGAGGCTGTTGATCCTCAGGTTGCTGATATTATTGAGCTCGAGAAAGCTAGGCAATGGAAGGTACCTCACTTGCTACATAAAACTAAACTCAATAATTAACATGTTAATTTTATTTTTATGAATCGATGTTTATTTTAGTCGTGATTATATATCTTGTAAAATAATTGTGTGAAAAGGGGCTTGAGCTTATACCCTCAGAGAACTTCACTTCGGTATCAGTGATGCAAGCTGTGGGTTCTGTCATGACCAACAAGTACAGTGAAGGATACCCTGGTGCAAGATACTATGGTGGAAACGAGTACGTCAATTCCTGATTATCCTATCTCTGATCTGCTCATGATCATCTCGATATTTTCGTTTTAATTTGCTCTTTACTTTCTTATCTTTCCAGGTATATTGACATGGCAGAATCCTTATGTCAGAAGCGTGCTCTGGAAGCATTTCGCCTGGATCCTGCTAAATGGGGAGGTACATACAACTGCTTTATGTACGATCATTGCGCGAAACTTAAAACTAGCTAATGCTTTCTGTTTTCTTTTCGTATATTTATTTTTACTAGTCCGTACGTTCTGGTTGAGCTGAGTTGATTTTTGCCGAATCAATACTTCGTCTTGTATGAAATTTTATCTACTTAATTTCACCTCCCTTTCCCCCTTTTTTCTCTCTTATGATCGAGCTTTTGTGAATGCATTCCCTTTTATGCTGGCTGCAGTGAACGTGCAATCTCTATCTGGATCTCCAGCTAATTTTCAAGTCTACACTGCATTGTTAAAGCCTCATGAAAGAATCATGGCACTTGATCTTCCTCATGGAGGCCATCTTTCTCATGGCTATCAGGTGCTTCGATGTTCTTTCTTTTCTTCCCTTTTCACTTTTCTTATCCAAAAGCATGTTCCCCTGTTATTATATTGTAAATTTCCTATTTAAGCTTGTATTTTCAGATTATTGAACCTTTTATAATTTAGATCCTCTAGCATCTTGACTGCGCTTTCCATAGATGGAAGCCAGCCCCAACTTAGCAGCAGAAATGCATTCTGCCAGTGCTATGCAATTAAACGGGAAATTTAATCACATTTTATTCCCATCTTTCTTCCAGATGGTTTGATTTAACTATGAAGAAAAGGAAAGAGAAAGAAAGAATTTTGTAATTTTCTCTTTCATTTCCAAGAATAATATTAAATGGGAGTTCAAGTGGTCATTCTTGTTGCTTGCTTTGCTGGGTTTAGATTTTGAGCTCTTCTTTAACAGATCATATAGTCTATATGTATCAATGCATACTCGGCATGATAGCTAACAAATACACGGCGATTGATTCCACTGAACTGAATTTATCAGGGCCACGTTTCTGGTTAATTAAAAGGACAACAATATCATTGTTTCTTTTCCTATTTTGCAGACAGACACCAAAAAAATATCTGCAGTGTCAATATTTTTTGAGACAATGCCATACAGATTGAATGAGAGCACTGGCTATATTGACTATGATCAGGTACCTTATTCTCTCTTTGTTATATACTGATTTTTTGTAGAAAATCATGGAAGACTAGAAGTTGTTGTTGAAAGTAAACAGCACATTGTTGTCCAACCTAATTCTAAACTGGATATATATCTTATTATAATTTCCCAGTAATGGTTATTTTTAGGGGGCTTCGAAGCATCGTTGTTTTCTCTACTCTACTCAACTCAATAATGTCATGACGTATGCTTGTTGATATAAGTTAGAAGTCAGAATGATAGGTACCATCTACCACTAGACATGATGAATCCATGATCATGTTCTTTTTTAATAGTTAAATATACTTTAGCTGTGAAGATTGTCTTTCAGCTTCACAAAAATCTATCCTGAAATTGAAATAATCAGGGTAGACTTTATTGATCTCTGTTTCCTGCTTCTAGATGGTGTCGTCGGATTAAAACTTTTCTCCGTTTCTGAACCCCACATGCATAGAAAATCTTGGAACCAGTCTTTGCAAACAGCTGTGATAAATATCAAATAAATATGAAGATTTCATGTGTATATAAAACAAGCAATGCAGAACTATTTTATGCATCACTAAGACCTTTTCCCCCCTACATATTTGATTGCATGTATTTTATCCATGCGTATATCTATCTAGGTGACACGGAATGAATGTCTGATGTGAAAATTATGATATTTCAGCTGGAGAAAAGTGCCACTCTTTTCAGACCAAAATTAATAGTAGCTGGTGCTAGTGCTTACGCACGACTATATGATTATGCACGCATTCGCAAGGTAACATCCTTTAGATTAATACCAATACAGTAAACAAATTTATGGATCAGAGTTTCTTCCTATGTAAGCTCATTTGGTGGTTTATAGGATTTAAGACTATGTTGATCTCTAACAGGTTTGCGACAAACAAAAAGCTACACTGTTGGCAGATATGGCACACATTAGTGGATTGGTTGCAGCTGATGTCATCCCGTCACCTTTTGAGTATGCAGATATAGTGACTACCACAACTCACAAGTCACTTCGCGGGCCACGTGGGGCAATGATTTTCTTCAGGAAGGGGTTAAAAGAGGTTAACAAACAAGGGAAAGAAGTGAGACACTAACTGAAAAATCACACTTCATGATTACATTTTCGTGTCTTTGAAGTGGAACTAAGATGTCTTTTGCCCTCTTCCTAAAGGTGTTTTATGACTACGAGGACAAAATCAATCAAGCTGTCTTTCCTGGGCTTCAAGGTGGTCCACACAACCACACAATTGCTGGTTTAGCAGTTGCTTTGAAACAGGTCAGTGTGCTTCTAAGATAGTTCCCATCAGTTCTAAATTCCTTCCTGGTGAAATAATAGTCACCCATTTCTCTTAGGTTCCGTTTTGGTGACCTGCACGTTGAGTTAAATTAAATCCCTCACTCACCCCAAAATCCTCCTGGAATGCTTTACATGTTAGAAACAGTTGCAGTGCCCAATCGACTGAATTCAGCACTCTTATATATCCCTATGTAGGCCATTAATTTTCTTGAAGCTTATAGGATATCAAGCATTCTTTAATATTGACAAGTATAAGGGAGGATGCACCTTGATGAGGTGATGAATTATGCTTGTAGCTGTTGGCCTCTGAGGTGCACAGTAAGCACTAGGCAGGTTTTCGAAGTTTTTGATACTGGTTGGTACAATACAACTAGGCAGATGTAAGAGGTAGTCTGGAGGAAAATGATTTTTCACTATGGCCCTTCCTAGTTTTTATAATGTTAAAACTAAGGTCTATGCCACCAAGAGCATATTTTCTGCGAAGGGAACCGTTGTGCAAATGCTTTAATTAGCCAGTATTGGCGGTGGCGTGAGACCAAGTCTCCTAGATTCTCCTCTAGATGAGCTAGGTGTTTTGCTTGATAAAGATTGTAGGTCTCTGTTACCCCACATTTGTGTCGTGTTAAGTTTGTTTTCTGGGTTTCTGGCCCCTTGTTTTACCAAAAATAACGAAGAAGAAATAGAGAGGGAGGGAGGGATAAAGAAAGCCAAGGTCTATGCTTACTGCGGCTCTTTTCTACTCCCTTGAAGCAATTGTCATTCAGGTAATTTATTAGTACCTTTTCATTTCTATTTAAAAGCTATTCTAATATATCCTTACTCTATACATGCAGGCTACAACTGTAGAGTACAAAGCGTATCAAGAGCAAGTTCTAAGTAATTGTGCAAAATTTGCCCAGGTATCAGATTATGAGACATGGCAAAAAGGCAGCATATAACAACTTTCTCTCACTCAAACAAATGGAAATTTTGAATTATTTAGCCTTTTTTCTCATCAGACTGTAGGTCTAACAGGTTAACTTCAGTATTTTAATTGCTTGGGACGTTACTGATTTTGCAGAGTTTAGTTGAGAAAGGCTACGAACTTGTTTCTGGAGGAACTGAGAACCATTTAGTTTTGGTGAATTTGAAGAACAAGGTATGAGGATGTTTAATCTATCTTGTTTGACCACTTGAAAGAAGTTCCTGGTGAATTAGCCCAAGTGGTAAAAAGTGTATTAAGACGAAACTACCTGCGCCAACAGGCCATTAGTCGTGGATTTATTTGAGTTTTAAACATGAAAAACGGTGCTTCCTTCTCTTTTCATCTCTTTTTTCCCGAAAATTTGTTTTGTGCAGGGTATAGATGGCTCCAGAGTTGAAAAGGTGCTTGAATCTGTTCACATTGCTGCAAACAAAAACACTGTTCCTGGAGATGTGTCTGCCATGGTTCCCGGTGGCATCAGGATGGGTAAGGGCCTTTACTTGACATGACAATGTGCTTTGATTTTATTTACAGCGACTTTTCTTGATAAACACAATTGCACTTCAGGAACGCCGGCTCTTACTTCTAGGGGATTCGTTGAAGAGGATTTTGCTAAGGTGGCAGATTTCTTTGATGCCGCTGTGAAGTTGGCAGTGAAGATCAAGGCTGAAACCAAAGGTTTGTACCTCTCCAGTATCTTTGTTGCATTCTCCCAAAGCTTCTTTACATCTCGTTACTGCTCTTGGTAATTCTTGGCCATCTAATTGATCGGTTCTGAATATCATACACAGTAAAAAACAATAAAATAAAATTGTTATTGGGTTTTGAATAAAGCTAGCCTTTTATTTTATATAATAACCCCATAAAAATTAGTTTATTATTTATAAAAAAAATTTAAAAAACCCTATAAATTAAAAAAAAATCAATTTGTTGTCTGAATAATATCTATATATTAATTCAGGGCAATTTTAGAAATTAACTCAATCAAGTTCTTATTTGATTTTTTTAAGTCTAAAAATATAACCATTGTATAAATTATATTATAATCCTTAATTTCTAAAATATATTTTAATCAAGTCATATTTAATTAAATCATCATAGTTTAATTTCTGACTAATAATTCTTAATGTATGTGACTCATTAGGTTCCTAATATATTGGTTCAAATATAAATTTTAATTTTAATTAAATAGAATTAAATAATTTAATTTATTATCAATTTAACAATTGATTAATTTATATTTGAAAGATTAGATGTATTGTCTAGTAATTATCATAATCCCCTAAATATTAAAAAACTCATTGATGGTTTGACTTAACTTTTTAGTGGCCGGTTTCTCAATATAATTATTATCCTTTCATCAATAATATTCTTATTTAACATTAAAGTATGAAATATATATGTCATGTTAAATCATGTATATTCTCTACATAATAGTTATTAATCGTTTGAATAAGATTTAAAACTTTTTTTAAATCTCATTCCATCTTACTCAAGAATTTCTTGGTTAATACTATTTGAGAATAGATATAACATTTTTTCTAATTCACCTAAAGTCATCAATCTTCTTTTTATCGCTCAAGTACCTTCATATAGTTCATGTTATACCCATTATCTATCCCTTCATTACCTCGATTGAGATAACATATAATAGGATCAAGGCATAACATGCTCTGATATAAGATAACTTGGTGATTTCAAGTCTAAAAATTACTTATACAATCGTCACATGAGCCTTTTCATAGATATATGTGATCTCTCTATATGAAATTCTTATGCGGGTTAGTTTAATGTATATATCTTATGACAAACATCCACATATTAGTTTTAAGTATTTTTTTATATCACAACTTATGAGAACAGTTGATTCATTTCATAAGGAAAAGAATATATAATATATATCAATCTTTACAGCTCTAATAAATTTTCAGTATTTAAGAGAGCATCGATTAGGAATATTTTAGGAACAATATTTTGATGTTATAAGAATCTCATAATTATAGCAGTTTTATAATTCTTTTTGCAAAGCATTTTTGTCACATAGACTTTATCATTACTTTTGATCAATGTTTTTAAACCCAGCTCGGTGGTCGACCCGACCCAAGGCCCAGGTCACGGGTTTTGACCTAGTCAACCACATTTTTTTTAAATCAAAACGACGTCGTTTTGGTAAAAAATAAAAAATAATCAACGGGTTGCAGCCGGGTTTTTGACCGAGTTTTGCCCGGTCAACCAGGTCATTGAGTCAACCCGTTAGGTCAACCGGGTTTTTAACTACCTCTATTTTTTCATAAACTCGGCCCGCCTGGCTGGGTGAATTTTAAAAGTATGATTTAGATTCATAAATCTAATATTATATAAATATTAAAAATAAATTAAATAAATATTAATAATAAATATATATCTATATAAATATAATAATATAATATAATATCACATATAACCAATCCAATTATCTACATGTTATATTAACAAACAGACACTGGCATCACTTGCCACTAATTTTTGTGAACCAGGGACGAAGTTGAAGGATTTCTTGGCTACGCAGTCTGCTCCTCACTTTCAATCTGAGATTTCAAAACTCCGTCGTGACGTGGAAGAGTACGCTAAGCAATTCCCAACAATTGGATTTGAAAAGGAAACCATGAAGTACAAGAATTGAGCAAGAAATTATCTCTACATAAGGTATATTATAACTTTAGTACAACTGGAGACAGGCTGAACTCTGGAGGGTAAAAAGCTGCTTTAATTTCTGTCTTTTTGGCTAGACAGTGCTCAAAGATTAAGTTTTAACTTTGAAATAAATTGAGTCGCCTGGACGAAAATTTAACATTCAGTGCATATGTAGGTTGTCTTTTTTACTGTCTTGTATTTGGTTATTCCATATGTTATCTTTACTTGTGTGCTTCTTCTTCAATTTTGTGGAGTAGGTAGGCAGATTTCAGAAGAGTTTTTCTACTCAATGGAGTTGGATGGAGATGGCATAACTCGTGGATCATGTATCAAGGATGCAGATGCGAATTTTAGTGCTTTTGTTACCTGTTAATCCAGCAAACCTTGATCTGTATCTTCATTAGATGTATATATGCACACACAGCTACCAGTGCTGAGGAAGCAATAAAGATATTTCGTCTTCGTATATTCAAACGACTTTATTGCCAATCCAGGGCACTTCTGCAGTGCAAAAGGATGGAGAACAGAAAACCTAGGATAAGGAACCGATGCCACAGGCTTTCGAGTTTCTACTGCCTGGTCCTTTTTTGTTCCCTTAGTTCAACTGTTCTAGAAAAACTTGGACTGAGCTCTAAATTTGGGAATATACAAGTAGGTAATCCAGCTCGACAACCAACGAACCCGGGCAATTGCACCCTCGCACAGGTTCCTCAAACTGTGAAGTGCGTTTCGCTGATGGAGAAGAAATGGTTGCTTATCTTTTTGCTGATTCTGATGATAGCAGCTTCCACTTTGACAAAGAAAGTATAATAAGGCAAAATCTCTCGTTTCCCAAACAGAATTATCATTTACAGAAGAAGATTACAAAACACTTGATGAAAGAATTAATGAATGAATACTTGACGATGGAATTGAACTCAAAAGATGGAATGCTGGCTTGCCAGAAATAAAGCTAAACAAGTATATTGCTAGAGGGGTGAAAAATCTAGTACCCCGAAGCATCACCCTGATGACAACGGTACCACCTCAAACCTCGCCGGAATGCAATTGTTAACTTGGGAGCCAGCACATGCTGAGACATCAAACTTTCTTTAAAGGAGCTTCCGACCTGGGATATCGTTGGATTTGGATCTTTTCATGTTCTTTTAGGAACATGATTCAAATCTAACCATTGATTTTGAGTTTAATAATCTGAATTATATGGGGAAAAAATAAAACAATAATGAGAAAATATTATTATTTTTATCATATAGTTATTCATTTTATTCCAATTTAAATTTGATGATTTAGATTTAATGAACATGATATATATATATATATATATAAACATGAAAAAATCTTAATCCGGATAGCGTTTGTTGTTTTTGTATATTTCCACGTAAAGTTCATATAGTGTATTTTGCACCAAGCTGCTCATACTAAGATATAATTTAGATAACATATATTAATTTGATGAATAAGTTCATGTTCAATCTTCAATATCAATTAATTATGTAAATACCATAAATGTGTAAACAGGTAACTTAACATGTGCGATTTGATGGTTTTGAAAGGCCACCCCCAGTACCCAGGACTGACATCACAGACTTATGGGCTTGACTCTCTCTTAATTTAGATCTGTAACCTCTGTTTCCATTTACCTTATAATCATCCATGTAATTGGCTAACAAGATATACGAGTAAGAAATGGAAAGTAATTTTCTCTCAATCCTAAATACAGGATGAAGGTTCATGTGTAATGTATATTGATGAAGAGTGTGTATGTGTTAATTTGCACAACAAATTAAAGTGATATTTCAGCAAATGCCATTTTCTAAACCATAGAGAAAAGAGGTTAACGTGATTACATGACAATTAAGGCATTCATTCAAGGAACAGTAAGAGCATCTTGCTCGTGTCGTGTGAGGTTGAGCATCGATGGATTTCATGATGAGCAGCCAACAATGTATAGTTCCATTAGTACATTCATAGTCATCAAAAATGGAATTTCAATGATCGATTTTTTTATTTGATAAAATAGTAACTCCTGCGAGTAAGAACTCAGGAGTCGGAAAAAGTGAGTTTTCAGTCTCCTAAAGCTTGGACTTCGGACTCTGAGATTCTCTAGACCATATGGGAGGAATAATTTTGTATTCCTGTGCTGGCTCCTCCTCTTTCTTCTCTTCAGCTTCTTCTAAAATGTCCTTAGAAAAAGCGTTGGGGTTAGCTTTGATGCAATTCTGCAAAGCCACAAATGGATGCACACAATCCGAGCCCTGTGCAGAAGGAAAAAAAAAACATCCTCAAAAGTTTCTGACACTTTATAGAACGTCTACAAATTCATTTCCATGTCACCGGCAATGTCCCAGGGATAGAATATTAACATGCACTTACTTGCAATGGCATATGAAATTGAATACGATGAACAAAAGGGAAAAGGAAAGAAAGTGGAAATAAATAAAATCCCATACCTGAATAGATAAAAAAAAGTTCACATACAATAGATATACCTTGCTTAAAAGGTTGCAATCAGTGGCAGTTCATTAAAATTACCTTTTCCTCTGAAGTACTTTTGAGAAAACACAAGAATGATTCTGAAAACTGAACTCCACATGGGCCGTTGCGTAAATCAGCTATACATGGGCATTCTAATGCTTTCTGAGCCTTAGCTTCAAGAGACTGAAAAATCCAAGTTGAACTCAGTTAGCTAGAATTAAATGACGAATCGAATTCCATGTATATCTGGCGCGGACTAACCTCATTCTCATCATTTCCATATGCTACAGCTTCTGTAAAAGCAAGAACCAGCAAATTGTGTTGCATCAATTTCAAATATTTATTTTCTCGGATGAAAGACGAAACTTTATTAAGAAGAAGAAGAACGAACGAACACAAAAATGAGTTCAATGTTCTAATATAACTAATTGGGATCTCTCACGTCTTAACCTTTAAATTTTAGTCCAGTGCATAGATAAAATGAAATTGGAGCTGAATATTACTTTATGTTTATATGGGAACTAGACACAGACATGATCTCAACTTAACTTGGGAAATTAAGGGCAGCTAAGCGGTGTAAAAGGGTGGTACAAAATCATAGAAAAGGAACCCCAATATTGCAGGCTTTCTACTGATCACTTCTTTTTTGGCATCATTGGTCCACTGCTCCTGCTTAGATACAAAGAAATCTGGGGCAATCAAAGTAGCTGACAGACACCTACATAATGACTGATGAATGCGGTAGCTGTTGTAGATAAAATAGGCCGCACCCTCCTTTGATAGTTTATATTAGAAGAGAATAAAAGATTCTGATAATAGATTTGGGATTCAGAAGCAGGGCACTAGCGAACTTGAGAATTTTCTAC
>Ga0307516_10006836_pt1 | contig 13299 bp, 14 predicted proteins | sample 19_EM_MG_FD_203310 | JGI IMG/M metagenome (GOLD analysis project Ga0307516, IMG submission 203310) | Populus trichocarpa ectomycorrhiza microbial communities from riparian zone in the Pacific Northwest, United States - 19_EM | ecosystem: Host-associated > Plants > Roots > Unclassified | place... | reverse complement strand
CTATCACAATGACAAACACAAATCAAATTATGGTCGGCTAATTAAGGAGTTGTTTTTTCTTGCAAAACCAGTGGAGGACCTATGTGGTTTCACTTAGCTTTAATTTCATGGTAATTGAATCATGATTTTCACTGTTGGAAGAAGGATGAGCGTGGTAGAAGAAAAAAAAAAAGCAATGCAAAGTCAAAAATTCAAGAATAAAAAGAAGATTGACAGGAAAATATATTTTTATTAAGTGTTTTTCTCTAAACTCTCTTAGCTATTCTTTTATTTTTTGTGCTTATAAATAATGTTGAATTACAAGCCTTTTTATAGATATAAAGTCTTAAATAATTAATGAATTAAACTAATATAAAAAAAATCCTAATATGATTAGAAATAGTATTCTACCAATTGAACCGATCGACCGATTTAACTTATTCCAGTCGGTCGATCGGTTCTCAAACGGTAGACTGGTTCCTTTTTTTTTTTGGAATCGAAATCTGGTTTACTTTTATCATCCCCCCTTAAACTTGATTTCTTCATAACTCCCAACATATCTCTCATCTTGATAAAAACAATATATTTGAGTGGCTTTGTGAATATATTCGTAACTTGGTCTTGTGTCTTCACATAGTTGGCTTTAACTTCCTTGTTTGCAATGAAATCTAATAAGTAATGAAATCTTGTGTCAATATGCTTACTTTTATCATGAAATACTGGATTCTTTACTAATACAATGGCTAATGAGTTGTCCACATAAATTTCAGTAGGCTTATCCTGTGACATTCACAATTCCTTCAATAATCTTTCTAGCCATTTGAAATGACAAACACATGATGTAGTAGTTATATATTTAGCCTCACATATTGATGAAGTGACTATGGATTGCTTTTTTGAACTCCATATGAATATTGTATCTCTCATGTAGAAAACAAAACCCGTAATGCTTTTTATTTTTTATTTTTTTATCATCCATATCTCCAACCTAATCACTATCACTATAACCCATAAGTTCAAAACCATCAAAATAATCATAGAACAAGTCAAAATAAATTGTACCTTTGATATACCATAGAATTCGCTTTAATGTTTTGAAATGTGTCATAGTTGGTGTCTCCATAAATCTACTCACAAGTCATACTTCAAAAAGAATATTCAAACGAGTGCATTTCATTCTTTGACATCTTCACTCCACAATCAACTAAGTATTCCTTTTTGCAAAATCCTCTATCTTGAACTTCTTGAGAACATCCATTGCAAACTTCTCCTGATTTACAAAGATTCCATTTACTCCTTCTTTAATCTCAATCCCTAAGTAGTAGGTCATGAGACCAATATCTATCATCTCAAACTCGATTATTGCTTGCTTGAAGTCTCCAAATATCTTTGGATTATTTCATGTAAAGATCAAGTCATCCACATACAAACATATAATAAGAGTATTATCCCTTTTCCAACAATTGTTCTATGCTCAATATGTTGGTTTTCACTATTGGTATATAATAGACATCACCAGTAAATTGATGACTTCCATCTTTTAATTTAATCAAAATCGTACCTTTTCATTTGATGACAACTTTTGAATGATACATAAATGTGACATTATTTCTAATTGCTTCATCAAGTTACATAAACTTGTCTTTGTCTCCACACATGTGGTTGCGGGCTCCATTGTCTAGCTACCACATGTTCTCTTTGTCTTGCATTCTCTTATCATGCACTAGTAATAAGGTGGCTTCCTTCTCTTATTTTATCACTAGATTTGCATTCTCCTTAACCCTTTTGGTTGGACTCTAGCAATCTCTAGTATAGTGACCTATCTTTTGACAATTATAACATTTAACTTTTGATTTGTCAAACCTGAATTTCAGATTGCCACTATCAGTGTAACCGGTCGACCGATTTGCTTTATACGGTCGACTGATTGACCTATTGAGGTTGTTACAACCTCCTCTTCCTTTGCTTTGTCCACGTTCTCTAACCCATTGGGAATATCCAGAACCATCTTACTTTGAAAAAAAAAATGCTTGTGCACCTACATCTTCTTGAATTTCATTGACTTTTTCCTTATCTAGTTGTAATTTTCCCATGAGACCTTGAATTGAAAGAACATCCATATTTTACGACTCTTCTATCGCGACCACCATATAATAAAATTTCTTTTGCAGCGAGCGTAGGATCTTCTCTACCACATGTGTCACTTTCATCTTCGCTTCATATCTCTTTATTTGATTATATATGATTAATACTCTTGCAAACTATTCCAAAATATTCTTCGATTTAAGCATATGTAACTTTTCAAAGTCACCATGTAGCTTTTGTAGATGTACCTTTCTCACATTGTCAGCTCATTGGTTTGATTCTTGCATAATTTTTCATGCTTGCTTGGCGATGGTTGCATTGACCATTATCTCAAAAGTGGCATCATCCAGATATTGATGGATGATTGTAAGTGCTTGTTGATTCTTCTTTCGTGCTTTTTGCACTGCTTCTTTTTAGGCTGAAGTTAACATTGCTTCATTTATAGACTCCTCAAAGCCTTTTTCAATCGTCTCTCATACATCTTGGGAACCTAGCCAAGTTTTTACTTGAATACACCAAGTTTCATAATTGTCATTTGTCAACCTAGGACATTGAAGTGGGAAGTTAGAATTGACTATGTCAAATAATCAAACCTAAGCTCCGATACCACTTGTTGGAAGAATGATGAGTGTGGTAAAAGATAAAAAACAACAATATAAAGTTAAAAACTCAAGAACAAGAAGAAGATTGGCAGAAATGTATTCTTTTATTAAGTATTTCTCTTTGAGCTCTCTTAGCTATTCTCTCTCTGTTTATGCTTATAAATAATGCTTAATTACAAGTTTTTTTTTATAAGCATAAAGTCCTAAATAATCAATGAATTACCCTAATATAAGAAAACCCTAATCTGAATAGAAATAGTATTTTGCCGATTGAACCGATCAAATGATTCAACTTATTTTAGCCGATCGACTGGTTCCTTTGTTTTTCAGAATTGAAATCTGGTTTACTATCAACATTCACTTAGCTAGCTTGAAAATTATGTAATTAAGACTGCTTTTCTTTAATGGGAAATATTTTTGGCTCCTAGTTAACTTGCCCTCATGCCCAGTGGCCAGCACACATGATCTAAATATTCATTGTCATAGCACCTACATCGCTTAATATTATTATTAGTAATTATTAATAGCCTGATGTCAATTAAGGGACGGTGATTAAGATGATAATTGAATTTGAGATGAGTGTGGCATTGGGTCATCAATCCACCTCTTAATTAATTTTCCTTAAACAAGGCACGTGAAACCAATTCTAATCATGCTTAACATATTTTAACATTTTATATATGTAGGCTGCATTGCATGGTGTGACACGCTTGCATCACAACAATCACAGGAGAGGCATTTTCTGTGGGCAGCCTGCTCAACATTCCTATGAAAGAATTATTTTCTGGTGGCGTTTTGTATTATTTAAACGTGTAGATGATGATGGAAAGGAGCAAATTCATTTATTTAAGCTGGACATGCATAGGGTTTTCTAGTAACAGTAGTAAGTAAATTATAGCATGGGAATCACGGGTGAGCCATATGTCCATCTTCACGCTGAGAGTGCTATCGATCGAGCTGTATAAGAGAACAAAAAAGAAAGAAAAGGCAAAGCAAGTTTGCTTTATAGCAGGGCAACAAAGGCGTTCTGTGTGTTGTTGTCAAACTAAAATCAATCTCGAACAGGACTGTAGCTGGCTGCACGCCACCTGCTTGTGATTTACTTTCATCTTAACAATGTTACAAAACATGTTTAGCTGGCTACAATATCTGTTAGAAAATTTAAGGAAGAAAGGAATTATAGTGGAATACAACTCTTTTTCGCAGGTGGTTTTTCTTGTACCACCTTATCTTTTATATAAAAACGTGCCAACTTGTATTTGGTCTCTCTCTCTCTCATCTCTCTTGATACAAGGTCTCAAGTACTCTATCGTTAGGGTGGTGGTTTATTATCTTGATTTTTTTATTTTCCCTTTGGATATTACTTGATCATCCATTTTTTTTTTGGGATTTTTTTTTCTACACATGCTTTAATCCTTTTAAACGTCAACTATATCAAACTAGCTTTGCTACCCATTTTTTTGAAAATATATAATTAAGAGAGATATCGCTTTTTTAGAGTTGAATTTTGACTCGAGTTTCGATACCATTTAGTTAAAAGGATAATCATTTTATTAATGTTCACATACATGTATCTATAATAACTAAAAGGATACCATGTAAATTTCAAAATTAATTCCACCAATACTTCTCAGTAAAACTCTGTGCTTTTAACTTAGAAAACCTTCTAAGTTAACCACGTACAACTTCGCTATCTGCCATGACAATTCTCAGGTTACGTAAGCTTCATTAATGTATGGAAAACGAAGAATACATGCATCGTTTGTCCGAGTTTTTTTAGCAATAATCTTAGTACAAATTGTCTATTGTAATGTCATGTCAGGTTTCTGTCGAGGCATTAATTAGGACTCCTTTTGTTCTTGACATGGAATATTTATGCAAATCATATCACGTTGGGAGCTAAATATTAATCTTTTTAATGATTGTCATTAACACGAAGAACGTAGAGATCAATAGTTATTGATCCATGCACATGGTTGCTAGCTACGTACGTACCTCTAAGGATCGTGATTCATAAACAACACCACAGTTTACAAAGATGCTAACAGTCCAAGATTTGATCTCAAGGAACCATGGAAGAATCAACTTAAACACATATATATCCTTGTATGGTTCCAAATAATTAATGCAAAAAAGCCGTTCATTTTCGTACGTAGGCAACTAGATGCTCGTGGCTAATTTCAGAAACAAAACAATGCATGGCACAGCTGTATGCAGGCATCTTCCATTCCCATGGTAATTATTTTTGGCCCCATTAACCAAAAGAGATTAAAGGGTTAATTATAATTCTGTATCTTTTCTTCTGTTGAGTAAGAATCATATAGTTGTCGAGCAGAGTAATTATCCATTTTGTGCTATATATTTCCCTTCTTATACTGATCCAAAAACATACTGTCACTTGATACCTTCCTTTTTTTCCCATTTACAAACAAGAATTTGGGACACCTCTCGACATTTTCCCTTTTTTTTACAAGACACATCTCAGCATTTACCAGCTAAAGTACAGTAATGTAAGAAGAAATCCATGCAATAACAAAAACATCATGATGGTAATCACATCTAATTACCTTTTGAAGACCAACATTACAGCTGTATGCATCTGCATTGCCCCTCCCCATCAAAACAAAGCCAGCTAGCTATATATTTTTACCTTTTGTTGCTCTTTAATTAAGAGATTAATGACTGAGCCGGTGGGTCTTTTGCTTCTATTAATGAAATAGTAAACAACAGAAGGACAACCGAAAGTGTCCATATGATTAACTATGTCTAATTTATGGAGGGGGCGCGAGACAAAAAGTTGTGCCCTTTTTCCCTCAAATGTAGAACCTTATGTGCTATGACACAAAAAGAATCATGTATGGCCGGTGGGCACTAGCTGTAGCTAGCAAATCTTGCTTTGTAAATTCTTTGATTTACATATTGTCACGTAGCATGCGATGAATTTCTTTACTTTAGACCAGCGGAAGGGAGGATTATGGGGGAAAAAGAAGAGAAGGATGAAAAAAACCACACTCCCTATTGTTTAGCTCAAAATCTAATCCCTATTCATATAATATATTAGGAATTAAGACGATGGAGGAAGAATTTCATTATAAAGTAAAGAAAAATATCCATTACACTGTTTAAAATACTCATTAATTACTCGATAACCTCCTAATAGATACATGTAACGTTTGTTATTATCTCTAAACAGAAAAAAAAACAAAGATAATTATTATCTCTTCTAGTTCTTCTTGTTTTTGAAATCACGTAAATTCAATTTAAAAATATCTCAGAGAAATATTTTTTTATATATCTCTTTTTCTAGTTAAATACGTTTGTATCTCTTCTGTATATATTTATTTTATCTTTGGACTCTAATCAAATGCAATCTTGAAGAATATTCATGCAACTAATTATATGTAATGTACAAAAAAAACCACATAATCCCGTATCTACTATGAATGATTGCAGCCAACAAAATACGACATTGCCTGAAGGAAATTTTTGTATGTAAATAAGGAAGGGTTCGTTGCGTTTTTTACTGACGGAAAGATTTCGTCGCCAAAGCTAGCCTCTGGAGGGGAATATATCAGTGATTTCCAACGGAATTTTTATGTTTAAGTGGCGATGGCGCTGTTTGTGTTACAATGAGAAAACTGAGTTGTTTACCAACAAATCAGTAGAGTAGGTCTGTCAATATGCATATATTGAACATCACAAGCATGCTCCTTCTCGTGCGTGGTAGTTTGCTGACCAAACTGCAGATAATTAGAGGCAACACAAAAGGTTTTGCTTTTTTTTTTTTTGCTTTGTGTTTTACACATATGGTGATATAGATAGTCTTTTATGATATTTAAAAGGTGCAACGAACTATGTGGTTGACCAATTTGAAAATTACTTGTGCAACTTCGATGGAAATGTTGTTCAAATTAAAAATATAGGCAGTCCCTTTCAGGGTCTATACATGATCTTGTTGATACGTGGAATCCTTATCATCCACGTCCTACGAAGTATAATTTATCTCTCGTGATGCTAACTTTTCTTTCACTGTCAAAAGCTTTAAGGCTCACTTCCTATTAGCCATGGTGGCCCGGAATGCAAGTTGAAGCCGGCCGGCCGTGATTTTCTTTCATAGATCTTTGTGTGGATTCTTCCAAGATCAAAGACCAGATACTGTATTGTTCAGTCAGATTAAATCTTATGGGAATGAGAATCAGTGACTTTATTCAGGAAAGAAAGATCCCGATCTAGACATCTCATGGAAACTACCTAACAAATTGAATCACGAAACGTAGCAAAGCCAAGTCAGCCATGTGAATGTGCTCCTCACATTTCTGATCCCATTTTGAATCTTTCATCTCGCTCTTATTGCTCAGGTTGGGATAGTGATAGCGATTTTGAAGGTTCTGAAGAGCATGTCGTGGATCTGTCATAAATGAATCATGGAGAAAGCTTAATAGATTCGTTCATGGAAACAAAGTTAAGCCCAATAAAAAGCTATTCATCTCAAACAATTATCCCAGTAACGAGGATTGCACTTAAATTTGATTAGGAGCTCTACATGTCAAATTCTACAAGGAATTGAGATCGAGAATGCCTATAAATTAGGCTTACAAGATATAATCAATTTCATTATTTTACTTTTTAATTTCTAGTTTAATTTTAGATTTTTATGTTCTTTTTATTTATTTTTAGAAAATAATATAAATTTGAGATATCACTTAACAATTTAAACTATTAAATTAATATATATTTTTGATATTTTTTATTTGTATTTCAATACAAACTATTTAAGAAGTTATGAAACTTTTAAAGAGGCACACTGTAGAAAGATAAAACTCCAGTAATAAACAAAAATTGGAGAATTTTTTTGGCCGATGAGATTTTATCTTTCTGTGTTTTTTTTTTTTTTTGTAATTTTTTACACGTTCGGATTTGTATCTTACGTACACACAAGGTACCTGCCATAAAAAATAAATAAATGTCGATATGAATAGACATGCATGTATACTTGCATATTGTCATCAATAGACTGAAACCCGACACTAATGCAATTTAATACGACAGAGACGATCTGCTAGAGCTGCGCAGGCCATTCCTCCTAGCCAAAACCGCATTACTCTTCCCAGAATAATCTCCAGTTCTGAGATTTGGCACTTTGCCTTCTCAAAACAAAATGGATTTGTGATTATCCTCCTAGCTTCAATTCTGCCGGTGCAGGAAATTGTTTCAGGAATGGTGTTGGTATCGTTGTTTTCTTTTTTACAAGTCTTGGAAGTGTGGGGAATTTCTTGGCATGATCCTATCCAGCTGTAAACATGGCTGCTGATAAATTTTAATCTGCCCAACATTTTAGACCCCTGAACCAATAGAATGAAAAAGATTTTTTAAAAAAATGGTTTGATCATGATTGGGCAGGCACGTGACGAGGGCGACTGGTGTGGTGTAACTTTTCTTGGAACCTATTGTGAATGGTGATACATCAAGCTACAGATATTTGGAATCCTTATCATATACTATCTTATTTCCAATATAAAGCGATTCCTGTCAGTATCCATGTTGTTTTCACTCCATCAAATAGCTTGGAAGCCGTCAATATTTTATTCTATCGGTCCCTCTTACAAGTTGGTGTTGGCCATGCATCTTCAGCTTTTATAGGCGTGGCTCTCCATCTTCCCTGAATTTTTTGGGGTCAGTTGCTTCAGCAACATCAATGTTCTCATGAATTAAACTTGTTTAGATTAAGTATGTTGAAGTTAGTGCTATAATAAATAATTATGAAAATCAGAAATACTCTGAATATAGTGCTGGTATTGAAGAGTCAAATGTTAATTAAGATCTTTAAAGATTGTAAAAGACATTCTATAATGTCTATATATATTGTATGGATTTTGATAATGAAAGATATGAGAGTATTATTATTTAGTATTTTGTATTCTACCAAGACGTGTGAGTGATTTTCAAATCCTTCCTTTGTCATTCTGTAATTGTTTCTCTAACAAATCTAGTATCAGAGCTTGAGAGTAGATATGGTTTCTAGTAATAACAATGCTCAAATTCATATTCCCCATCTTACAAAACAAAATTATGATCTATGGTGGATTCAATACAAGGCACTACTAAGATCACAAGAGTTATAGGAGTTAGTTAAAGTTGGTTACACTGAACCAAAATCAACAAGAGAAGAGACAACAATGAGTAAGTAATATAGAAAGACAAACATTGAGAGAATCAAGGAAGGAGGATAGTAAAACTTTATTTATGATATATCAAGGACTTGATGAAGTAACTCTTGAGATGGTGGCACCAACAAAGACTTCAAAGGAAGCATGAGAAATTCTTAACAAGACTTATAGTGGAGTTGAAAAGGCAAAAAAAGTAAGGTTGCAAGCATTGAGAGGAGATTTTAAGAAGTTGAATAAAGAAAGTATGGAGACAATTTCAGATTACTTCACAAAAGTAATCTCTTTAGCGCACCAGATGAGAAGGAATGGTGAAAATATTGATGATGTTCATGTGATGGAGAAAATTCTAAGGTCTCTGGATTCAAACTTTGATCATGTGGTAGTAACAATTAAAGAATCAAAGGATTTGAAAGATTTGATAGTAGGAGAATTAATGGGATCTCTTCAAGATCATGAGTAGAAAATTGATAAAAGAGGAGAAGAAAGATCTCTTGAACAAGCATTACAAACAAAGTTAACTATAAAGAATGTTAGTGAATTTGGCAGATGAACATTTCAAAGAGGAAGGTTCTTTCACAGAAGAGGAAGAGGAGGAAGATCATTCAGAAATCAAGAATCTCATGATGCACGAAATCAAAGCTTTAATTTCAGAGGCCATGACAGAAGTAGAGGAAGAGGTCATGAAGGATATTCAAATTAGAGCAATAATAATGCAAACGTACAGTGTTATAATTGTAAAGAGTATGAACATTATGCGTAAGATTGTTCACAATACAAATTTGAAGACAAGAATGTTAACTTTACTAGAAAGAAACTGATTCTGAAGAACCTGTATTTTTGTTGGCCTGTGGAAAATTTGATGGCAGCAACTCCAGCACCTGGTATTTAGATACATGAGCATCAAATCATATGTAGTATGAAGGAAACATTGTTTGATATAGATAAAAATTATATAGGTAACATTACCTTTGGAGATCTTTCTCAAAGACTAGTTGAAGGAAGAGGCAGAATTCTTATTAAACTTAAGAATGGTGAGCAGAAGTTTATATCAAAAGTATTTTATGTTCTAAACATGAAGAACAACATTCTGAGTTTGGGACAGTTTCTGGAGAAAGGTTTTGAAGTACAAATGGAAGATAAAAATTTAAAGATTTTTGATGAGTCTGGAGCTGCAATTGTTTAAGTGAAAATGATAAAAAATAAGATGTTTTCTTTGAATCTGAGTATAAATCTGTCAAAATGTTTTAAGGCAGAAATCTCCAACATGACAACTTTGTGGCATTTGTGTTACAAACATTTAAACTTTGGATTACTGATGCTGATGGAGAAAAACAAAATGGTTCTTTGAATACCAAGGTTAGAACACACAAGCAGAATGTGTGAAATGTGTATAATGGAAAAGCAACATAGAAAGTCATTTCCAAAGAATATCCCATCCCAGCCTCTCGACCTGGTGTATTCAAATGTGTGTGGCCCTATTATGCCTACTTTAATAGGTGGAAGCAGACATTTTTCTTACTTTTACAGATGATTTCAGTGGTAGGACATGAGTATATGTATTAAAAAAGAAAGAAAGAAGTGCTGAGTAAATTTAAAGAGTATAAAAATTTAGTAGAAAAACAAAGTGAGTGTAAGATAAAGTGTCTAAGAACAGATAGGGAAGAAAAGTATATTTCTCATGATTTTGATGTTTATTGTAAGGAAAATGGTATTGTTTATCAGCTTACATGCCACAAACTCCATAACAGAATGAAATATCAGAGATAAAAAACAGAACTATTATAAACATGGTTAGATGTATATTAAAAGAAAAAAATTATCCAAAAGAGTTTTGGGGAGATGAAGTTGTATGTGCTGTGTATTTGTTGAACAGATTCCCTACAAAAAGACTTTAGAAGATCATGCCAGAAGAAGCATGGAGCCTAAAAAACCCAAGAGTTGATCATTTGAGAATTTTTGACAGTGTTGCTTATGCCAAAATTCAAGAAGAAAAAAGAACTAAACTTGAAGATAAAAGTAAAAAATACATATTGCTAGGATATAGAGAAGATTCATATGGCTACAAATTATAAAAATCCAGTGACAAAGAAGGTGATCATGTCAAGAGATGTGAAGTTTGATGAAGAGCAAGAATGGGAATGGAATTCTGAAGATCAGCCACAAAAACTAATTGTAGATGAAGAACAAATTCAGAAAAATGAAGAAGAGATCATGTTAGCCCTATCTCCATTAACTCAAACTAACAGTCTTGCTGGTGTTTTAATTTCAACAACAAGAAAGACAGAGAATACAAGAGATTTATGATGTAACAGAAAGATTCAATCTTAATGATGTTAATATATTTTGCTTGTTTTCAGGAAATGATCTTGTTACATTTGAAGAAGCATACCACGAAGATAAATGGAAGCAAGCAATAAAGGAGGAGAACAATTCCATTATAAAAAAATAATACATGGGAATTAACAACACTTTCAAAAGGACATAATGCAATAGGAGTGAATGAATCTTCAAGACAAAAAAGAATGCAAAAGGTGAAATTGAAAAACATAAAGCCAGACTAGTAGCAAAAAGAAAAGGGTGCAAGCAACAATATGGAGTTGATTATGAAGATGTTTTTGCTCTAGTAGTAAGGATGGAAACAGTGAGATTGATGATCTCTTTAGCAGCTCATAAAAGATGGAAGATATTTCCGATGGATGTCAAGTTAGCATTCTTGAATGACAACCTTAAATAAGAAGTTTATGTAGAATAACCAGCTAGATTTGTGGTAAAAGGAGAAGCAGAGAAGGTTTGTAGATTGAAGAAAGCTCTTTATGGGCTTAAACAAGCACCAAGAGCATGGAATTCCAGAATTGATGGCTATCTTTCACAGAAAGGATTTACAAAATGTCCTTATGAACATGCATTATATGTGAAGAAGAGTTTACAAGGTAGAGTAATGTTTGTTTGTTTATATGTTGATGATATAATCTTCATAGAGGATGATCCTACTATGATTCAAGATTTCAAGCAATCCATGGTAAAGAAATTTGAAATGTTAGACTTAGGTCTCATGGCTTACTTTCTGGAAATACAAGTGAAGTAGTGCAGTGATGGAATCTTCATTTCACAAGCCAAGTAAGTAACATAAGTTTGGAAAAATTTGCTATGGAAGATTGTTGTCCTGTAGACGATTTAGTTGAATATGGAACCAAATTAACTAAAGAAGAAGAAGGAGATTTAATTAATCCTACATACTACAAAAGTATTATGGGATGCTTGTGTTATCTAACATGCACCAGACCAGATATTCTGTTTGGAGTTGGCTTGATTAGCAGGCATATGGAAAAGCTAAGAAGTTCACATTTAAAGGCAGCAAAGAGGATCCTATGTTTTTATTAAAGGAACAACAAGTTATGGATTATATTATTCATCTTCACATAGTCTTGAAATTATAGGATATAGTGGCAGTGACTGGGTAAGAAATTTAGAAGATAGAAAAAGCACAACTGGATTTGTAATCTTTATGGGAGAAACAACTTTTACTTGGACATCAAAGAAACAATTTATTGTTGCATTATCCACATATGAAGCAGAATACATTGCTACTACTTCTTGTGTGTGTCATGCAATATGACTAAGAAAACTGATGAAAGATTTACAGCAAAAGCAAAATGAAGCTACAAGAATCTTTGTTAATAACAAGTCTGCTATAACACTTGCAAAGAATCCAGTTCATCATAAACGATCCAAATATATTAATACTCGATTTCATTTCATTAGGGAGCACATAGAAGAAGAAGAAGTGGAGTTAGTTCATGTCAAAACTCATAAACAAATTGATGACATTTTTACAAAACCATTAAAGACTGATGCATTCTGTTATTTGTAGAAGAAGCTTGGAATCATAAAGATGGTTTAAACAAGTTTAAGAGGGGAAAATGTTAGTTATTAAACTTCTAAGATTAAGTGTATTAAAGTTAGTGCTATAATAAATAAACATGAAAATAAAAAATACTATGAATCTAATGTTAGTATTGAAGAGTCAAATGTTAATTTCCTCTGTCATTCTGTAATTGTTTCTCCAACACTTAAGGCTTAGGGGCTATGAATGAAACCACAATTCTGAAGGAAATTTTACAGTTCCAGGGGACTTTTTGTACTGTAAAAGAAGAAAAATCTTATCAAAATAATTTTCAATTAACTTATTGAAAACGGGAAGAAAAATCGATGCATTATGTTCCTAATTACCTGGCTGAAAGAAATCTTACAACTTTCCTGGTTTTAGGATTTGACACCCACTTTCAAGCATGCTTTTTGTTAAGAAATATAAGGTTATTTTATTTTATTTATTAAGGGTAGAATAATATTTTTATTTTATTTTCAGTTTAGCCTATATATAATCTCTTTGTAATTAGGTTAAACCTATTCATTTAGATTATTGTGATTACATCATGCAGTATCAATGAAACCCTAGTGATGCAAAC
>Ga0307516_10006834_pt1 | contig 13300 bp, 11 predicted proteins | sample 19_EM_MG_FD_203310 | JGI IMG/M metagenome (GOLD analysis project Ga0307516, IMG submission 203310) | Populus trichocarpa ectomycorrhiza microbial communities from riparian zone in the Pacific Northwest, United States - 19_EM | ecosystem: Host-associated > Plants > Roots > Unclassified | place... | reverse complement strand
AGCGCACGCAGAAAGCGGTGCTTTGCTTAAAATCCAGGGCCAAAATTCGCCCCAAGACCCTTGACATACCAGCGCTTTCGGCAGAACGCCTGTCGTAAGCGTCATGGACTGTTCATGGATCTGATTACCACCACTGCCGACCTTGCGGCCGTCTGCACCCGACTGGCCCAGCACAAGGTCATCACCGTCGACACCGAGTTCCTGCGGGAGACGACCTACTACCCCCTGCTCTGCGTCGTGCAGATGGCGAGCGCGGACGAGGCCGTCGTGGTCGACACGCTGGCCCAGGGGATCGACCTCAAACCGTTCTTCGAGCTGATGTCGAACGAGGCGGTGCTGAAGGTGTTTCATGCCGCCCGGCAGGACATCGAGATCGTCTGGCACCAGTCCGGCACCATTCCGCACCCGATCTTCGATACGCAAGTCGCCGCCATGGTGCTCGGCTATGGCGACAGCATCGCCTATGACCAGCTGGTCGAGCGCGTCACCGGCCACCGGCCGGACAAGACGCATCGTTTCACCGACTGGTCGCGCCGGCCGCTGTCCGCCGAGCAGATGCATTACGCGGTCTCCGACGTCACCCATCTGCGCGACGTGTTCGCTGCGCTGGACGCCGATTTGAAGAAGCGCGGCCGCAGCGACTGGGTCAGCGAGGAGATGGAAGTCCTGACCTCGCCGAAGACCTATGATTTCCACCCCGAGCGGGCCTGGGAACGGCTGAAGACGCGGGTGCGCAAGCCGAAGGAATTGGCCGTCCTGATGGAAGTGGCGGCCTGGCGCGAACAGGAAGCGCAAAGCCGCGACGTGCCGCGCAGCCGCGTTCTCAAGGACGACACGGTCGGCGATATCGCCACTCACGCGCCGACCTCGCTGGAACGCCTCGCCAGCCTGCGCTCACTGCCGAAGGGTTTTGACCGCTCCAAATGGGGTGCGGATATCGTGGCCGCCGTGCAGCGCGGCCTCGCCCGCGATCCCGCGAGCCTGCCGAAGATCGAAAAGCCGCGCGGCAATTCCAATGGGGCTGCGATCGTCGAACTGTTGAAAGTGCTGCTGCGGATGACCTCGGAGCGCCACGCGGTGGCCAGCAAGGTGATCGCCACCGTCGACGATCTCGAACAGATCGCCAATGACGACCATGCCGACGTCGCAGCCCTCCACGGCTGGCGCCGCGAATTGTTCGGCGAGGCGGCGCTGTCGCTAAAGCACGGCCGGCTGGCGCTGGCGATCGAAAAAGGCCGCGTGGTCAGGGTCGATCGGGATTAGGCGGGTCTCCGCCTGCGTTCCCCGGATGCTGCGCAGCGCGTCGCGCTTGCGACGTGGTGCGCTGCTAAGCCGGGGTCCACAACTTGCGACCGGCGTGGGTCCCCCGATGCGCAATTGCGCATCTGAGCTCTGCGGCGCAACGCTACGTGCTGCACCGCGTCCGGGACACGGCAGCAATCAATCCAACTACCACTTCAACTCGACACCCACCGTGCCCTGGTGCGACTGCATCGCGGCGCGGAATTTGGCGTCGTAGTTGATGTAGATTCGGGCGGTGTTGGTCAGGCTGAGCGAGGCCGAGGCGCCGGTGTCGGCACCATACTGGCTCTCGCCGATGCCCTGGAAGGTGACGCTCTGGTTGCCGAGGCTAACGGTGATGTCGGAGAAATTCTGCATGAGGTTGTTGACGAGCTTGCCGTAGGCCGACAGATCCAGAATCTTCTGGTCGAAGATCCAGTAGTGCCCGACCTCGGCGCCGACCAGCACGCGCACGCGATCGACGGTGGCGCCGCTCGCCAGCACCGGGTTGAGGCCGCCGATCTCCTGCAACGATCCGGTCCTGGCGTGGACATATTCAAACGCGCCCTTGGGCACGATGCGGTACTGGTCCTTGGACCAGTAATAGCTGATCTCGCTGATCACGCCGTCGAGGCGCGCATTGTAGCCGGCGGTGGCAAAGCCCAAGCCGGTGTCGCGGCGCGAATTGATGTTGCCGAAACCGTGCACGATGGCGCTGGCCCAGGTCCACGGGCCGGCATCGACGGAGGCATTGAAGCCGAGCTGGGTCAGGTCGATAGTCGCCGATTGCAGTGCCAGCGGCACGTCGATGTCCGTGCGGCTCTGGTCGACCGAGAAACCGACATTGACGCCGGGTATGACGCGCGCGCCGATCCCGGCCACGCCGCCCCAGGTTTTCCTGTTATCGCCGACGAACAGGCCGACCGGGCCGTTGCTGGCCGAAATCCCGTAGCCCTCGAACCAGGTCCGGTAGCGCGGCGTTTCCGCAGCCTCGGAGGCACCGCCGCCGCCCGGGTTGGTCCGCAGCATGCGGGAAAAGCCGTTGGTGGTGCCGAGCCGCTCCAGGAAGTTGCTGCCAAGGTTGGTGACAGTAGCGCCGGCCGAGACCGTTGAATTGATCACCGTCGGGGTCGGCGAAGGCGAAGGTGATGGCGTGGGTGTCGGGGTGGGCGTAGGTGTTGGAGTGGGCGAAGCGGTCGACGTTGGCGAAGGCGATTGCGCCTGCGCCGACGATACCACGCCGAATGCAAGCACCAAGACCATGGCGAGCAGTCGCGCCAATGCGCCGGCCCCGATCTCCTCAGCTCGCGATGCGCCGCGCATGAACTCCAATCCCGAAAAAGCGCCCGCTTGAAAAAATGCGCAACAAGCCGATCGGCAGGTGTGGATTTGCGCCCAGTTCATGCGGAGCGTCAATCGGTTGGACTCCTCACCAAGGACTGAATAGCGGCCATTGTTGTTCGGCTGCCACAGGTAGCTCGCCGTACCCTTGACCTATCCGGCACTGGCTTAGTCCAATGCGGGCCAAATCAGCGTACCGTCCGGTGAGGCCTGTCCCGAAACCTTGCAGATATCGCCCTCCAGACGGACCCTGCCGCTCGCAAGCAGCCGCAGCGCTTCGGGATAGATCCGATGCTCGATGCCGAGGATGCGCATCGAAAGCGTCTGTGCGGTGTCGTCATCGGCAACCGTCACCGCGCCCTGCATCACAATCGGCCCGGCGTCGGTTTCCGGGATCACGAAATGCACGGTGGCGCCAGAAATCTTGACGCCGGCGGCAAGCGCCTGACCGTGCGGATCGAGGCCCGGAAACGACGGCAATAGCGAGGGGTGGATATTGAGCATCCTGCCGTGCCAGCGCTGGACGAATTCGGCGGTGAAAAGCCGCATGAATCCACCAAGGCAAATCAGCTCGACATTTTTCTCGTCGAGTGCCCGTTGCAACATCGCCTCGAAGCCGGCGCGATCCTTGCCGAACGGCTTGCTCTCGATGACATCAGTGGCGATGCCGCTGGTTGCGGCCTTTTCCAGGCCCAGCGCATCGGCGCGGTTGGAAATGACGGTGACGATTTCAGCCGGAAAATCCGCAGCCTTCGCCGCCTCGATCAGCGCGGCCATGTTCGAGCCGCGCCCGGAGATCAGGATGGCGACGCGGCGCTTCATGGCATCACCGCGAAAGGTCCAGATGGCCGTTATAGACCACGCGATGCTCGCCCTCAGCCGCGATCACCTCGCCGAGTAGAGCTACGCCCTCGCCGCTGGCGGTGAATATCTCGGTGACTTGATCGATCGCGTCGGGCTTGACGATGGCGATCATGCCGATGCCGCAGTTGAAGGTGCGCAACAGCTCGAGCTCGGCGATGCCGCCCTGCTCCGCCAGCCATTTGAACACCGGCAATACCGGCAGCCGCGCCAGATCGATGCCGACGCCGAGATGCTTTGGCAGCACGCGCGGAATGTTGTCGGTAAAACCGCCGCCGGTGATATGGGCGAGGCCCTTGATGGCGCCGGTCTCGCGGATCGCACGCAGGCAGGATTTCACGTAGAGCCGCGTCGGTGTCAGCAGCGCAGCCCCGAGCGTCATGACCGGCGAGAACGGCGCCGGCGCATCGAAGCCGAGGCCGGAATTTTCGACGATCTTGCGCACCAGCGAGAAGCCGTTGGAATGTATGCCCGACGAAGCGAGCCCAATCACGACGTCGCCGACGGCGATGTCTGGGGTCGGCAGCAGCGTGCCGCGCTCGGCAGCCCCCACCGCAAAGCCCGCCAGATCGTAGTCGCCGTCCTTGTAGAGGCCGGGCATCTCCGCGGTTTCGCCGCCAATCAGGGCACAACCACTTTCCCGGCAGCCTTCGGCCACGCCGGCAACGATCGCCGCGGCCGCTTCCGGATCGAGCTTGCCGCAGGCGAAATAGTCGAGAAAGAACAGCGGTTCCGCACCCTGCACCACGAGGTCGTTGACCGACATCGCCACCAGATCGATGCCGATTCCGCCATGCAGGCCGGTCTCGATCGCGATCTTGACCTTGGTGCCGACGCCATCGGTCGCGGCCACCAGGACGGGGTCCTTGAAGCCCGCGGCCTTGAGGTCGAACAGCCCGCCGAAGCCCCCGATCTCGGCATCGGCGCCGGCACGGGCGGTGGCGCGCACCATCGGCTTGATGAGGTCGACCAGGCGGTTGCCTGCATCGATGTCGACGCCCGAATCGGCGTAAGTGAGTCCGTTTTTGCGGTCGATCATGCCCAAATCCAGTCAGATAGCGGCTGGTTACGAGGAATTCCGCAATCCTGCAATGGCTCGCAAGGGCCGCGTGCATATACTATGTAGATAACAACCAGCCTGCCCCGCAAAGGGCCGCATCTGTTACGAAATCAGGGCTGGTGTCCGGGAAGCGACCGAGTTGAGTATTCCAAATATCATTACGCTGGGACGCATCATCCTGGTGCCCATTATCGTCTGGGCGATCGTTTCCAGCCAGATGGAGATCGCGTTTGCGATCTTCGTGATTGCGGGCGTCAGCGACGCCGTGGACGGCTTCCTCGCCAAGCGGTTCAACATGGCGAGCGAACTGGGCGCCCTGCTCGATCCCCTGGCCGACAAGGCGCTGTTGGTCTCGATCTACGTCGCGCTCGGAATCTGGGGCGCGGTGCCGCGCTGGATCGTGATCCTCGTGGTGTCGCGCGACATCATGATCGTTACCGCCGTGATCGTGTCATGGTTGTTCGACAAGCCTGTCGAGATGAAACCGTCGATGGTGTCGAAGCTCAACACAGTGGCGCAGGTGGCGTTCGCCGCATTGGTGCTGGCTTCGCTCGGCTTCAACTTCAAGCCGGCACCCTACGACGTGATCCTGATGGGTTTTGTTACGGTCTTTACTTTGGTTTCCGTCTCCCTCTATCTCGTAGGCTGGGTGCGGCACATGAGTACGATCGAGGCGAAATAAGGCTAGCCTCAAACCAGATTAGCCGTCCGATATCCCGGCCCCGAGACTTCGCGTGGAGAGACTTGCGTGGCAGTTCGCGTCCAACCCCGTCAGCTTGCCTTTGCACTGCCACACGCAGAAAGCCTGACCCGCGACAATTTTCTGGAAGGTCCTGCCAATGAAGCCGGGCTGGCGTTGATCGAGCGCTGGCCGGACTGGCCGAACCGCATCATGCTGCTGGTGGGCCCGGAAGGTTCCGGCAAGAGCCATCTCGCCGCGATCTGGGCCGAGCAAGCCGGCGCCCGTTCGATCTCGGCGCATGCCCTGACGCCGTCAGCGGTACCCGGCGCGCTGGCGACCGGCGCGCTGGTGGTCGAGGACCTGAAGCATGCGGATTTCGACGAACGCGCCATGTTCCATTTGATGAATCTGGCGCGGGAAGACGAAGCCTCGGTGCTGATGACGGCGCGCGTTGCCCCCTCCGCCTTTGAGGTCGAGCTGCGCGACCTCAGGTCGCGGCTGCGCGCGGTGCCGACGGTGCAACTGTTGCCGCCGGACGATCTGTTGTTCCGCAGTCTCATCGTCAAATTCTGCGCCGACCGCCAACTGACCATCGACGAGACAGTAGTGAGTTACCTCGCCAGCCGGATCGAGCGGTCCTATGCGGCGGCTCGCCAGGCGGTCGACCTGCTCGACACCGAGGCGTTGCGGCTGGGCCGGCCGGTGACCCGGGCGCTGGCGGCCGAATTGTTGCGCAACGCCTGACGTTTCCCATTTCCTCGCTTCGTTCCCGCCTTGACGGCGGCGTCCGGCGGAACATCAATGTCATCGAAACGCCATTGGCGTATCACATGGTGCGCAAGGCATTCGGCTAACCTCCTGCTGCGCTCTCGCCCAAGATGGATCGAAACTTCATGGAATCGGCACAAGTCATTGAAATAAAAGAAAAAGATGAAGTCGCCGAAGCTCCGCCCGCGATCGCCACGAGCCCCGAACGCTTCATCAATCGCGAGCTGTCCTGGCTGCATTTCAACCGCCGGGTGCTCGAAGAGGCGGTCAATCCCGGCCATCCCGCGCTGGAGCGGGTCCGGTTCCTGTCGATTTCAGCCAATAACCTTGATGAGTTCTTCATGGTCCGCGTCGCCGGCATCAAGGCGCAGGTCCGCGAAGGCATCGCCGAACGCAGCCCCGACGGTGCGACGCCGTCCGAACAGCTGGTCCTGATCAACCAGGCGGTCTCACAGCTTGCCTCTGACCAGCAAGCGATCTGGAGCGATTTGCGCACCACGCTCGCTGCGACCGGCCTCGTGCTGGTCGACGGCCATGACGTCACCAAGGCCGAGCGGAGCTGGATCGAGGATCACTTCCTCCGCAACATCTTCCCGCTGCTGACGCCGCTGGCGATCGATCCGGCGCACCCCTTCCCGTTCATCCCGAGTCTCGGTTTTACCGTCGCCCTGCATCTGGCGCGGGTGGCCGACGGCAAGCCGATGAACGCGCTGATCCGCATGCCCGGCAAGATCGACCGCTTCATCCGCATGCCCGCGGGCAAGGACGGCGCGGTGCGGCTGATTACGCTGGAACAGGCCACTGGCCTGTTTATCGGCCGCCTGTTCCCCGGTTACACCGTCAAGGGCCAGGGCGCGTTCCGCATCATCCGCGACTCCGAACTCGAAATCGAGGAAGAGGCCGAAGATCTGGTCCGCCTGTTCGAGACCGCGCTGAAGCGGCGGCGTCGCGGATCGGTGATCCGGCTCGAGATCGAAGCCAAGATGCCGGAAGCGCTGCGCGCCTTCGTGCAGCAGGCGCTTGCTACCGCCGACGACGAGATTTTCCTGGTTGACGGCGTGCTGGCGATGAACGAATTGTCGCAACTGACGAGGCTCGATCGGCCCGACCTCGAATTCACCCCCTATGTGCCGCGCCATCCCGAGCGGGTGCGCGACCATGGCGGCGATATCTTCGCCGCGATCCGGCAAAAGGACCTGGTCGTCCATCACCCCTACGAATCCTTCGACGTCGTCGTCCAGTTCCTGCAGCAGGCCGCCCGCGACCCCGACGTCGTCGCCATCAAGCAGACACTCTACCGCACCTCCAACAATTCGCCGATCGTGCGCGCGCTGGCGGAGGCCGCCGAGGCCGGCAAGTCGGTGACCGCGTTGATCGAACTGAAAGCGCGGTTCGACGAGGAAGCCAATATCCGCTGGGCGCGCGACCTCGAACGCGCCGGCGTGCAGGTGGTGTACGGCTTCATCGAACTGAAGACCCACGCCAAACTGTCGATGGTGGTGCGCCGCGAGGGCGGCAATCTCACCACCTATGTCCATACCGGCACCGGCAACTATCATCCGGTCACCGCGCGCATCTATACTGACTTGTCCTACTTCACCTCGGACCCGATCATCGGGCGCGATGCGGCGCGGGTCTTCAACTACATCACCGGCTATGCCGAGCCCAGCGACATCGAGCGCATGGCGGTGTCGCCGCTGACGCTGCGCAAGCGCATCATCGAACACATTCACGGCGAGACCAATTACGCCCGGCACGGCAAGCCGGCGGTGATCTGGATGAAGATGAACTCGCTGGTCGACCCCGACATCATTGACGCGCTGTATGAGGCATCCCAGGCCGGCGTTATGATCGAGCTGGTGGTGCGCGGAATCTGCTGCCTGCGGCCGGGTCTGCCGGGCCTGTCGGAGAACATCCGCGTCAAATCGATCATCGGCCGCTTCCTGGAACACGGCCGAGTCTACTGCTTTGGTATGGGTCACGGCTTGCCCAGCGCAAAAGCTGCTGTGTATATCTCGTCCGCCGACATGATGCCGCGCAATCTCGACCGGCGTGTCGAAATCCTCTGCCCACTGCAAAATCCCACGGTGCATCAGCAGGTTCTCGAACAGATCATGGTCGCGAACCTGAAAGATACCGAGCAGAGCTGGCAGTTGTTGCCCGACGGGTCGTCAACGCGTATGAAGGCCGCGAAAGGCGAAGAGCCGTTCAATCTGCACAACTATTTCATGACAAATCCGAGTCTGTCAGGCCGTGGAAAGTCTCTCAAGGAATCTTCGCCGCGCCGCCTCACACGCCGGAACGAGCGTCAGCAATCGTCTTAGTGGAGCGCGGCGGTGAAGCGGCCGCGCAAGCGCTCCTCCAGCGTCGCCGTCATCGATATCGGTTCGAACTCGGTTCGTCTCGTTGTCTATGAAACGATGGCGCGCAGCCTCGTCACCCTCTTCAACGAGAAGGCGCTGTGCGGGCTCGGCCGCGAAGTCCAGAGCACTGGCCTGTTGGCGCCCGACGCCGTCGCCAAGGCCCTGACCTCGCTGCGGCGTTTTCGCGCATTGTGCAAAATCCAGAGGGTCGGCCGCATTTACGCGATCGCCACCGCCGCCTGCCGCGACGCCTCCAACGGCCCTGACTTTATCGCCAAGGCCGAACGCATCTGCGGCGTCAAAATTCAAATTCTTTCCGGACCGCGCGAGGCCAAATTGTCGGCGCTCGGCGTCGTCTCCGGCGTGCACAATCCCGACGGCATCGTCGGCGATCTCGGCGGCGGCTCGCTCGAACTGATCGACGTGCACGGCAACCGCCTCCGCAGCGGCGTGACGCTGCCGCTCGGCAGCCTGGCGCTACAGGATCTGTCGGACAAATCGCTGAAGCGCGCCGAGCGCATCGTTCGGGACGAACTGTCCGACGTGGCCCAGCTCAAGGCCGGCCACGGCCGCACCTTTTATGCGGTCGGCGGCACCTGGCGCGCGCTGGCGCGGATCCACATCGTGCAGAGCGGCTATCCGCTACGGGTAATGCACGGCTATTCGCTTCCCGCCGCCGACGCGCTCGACTTCGCCCAGCGGCTGCGGCGGCTGGCGGCGGCCAACATGCTGGCCAATATCGAGATCATCGCCGACGCGCGGCGGCCGCTCCTCACCTATGCGGCGCTGGTGCTCGAACACATCATCCGTGTCGCGCGGCCGAAGACCATCGTGTTCTCGACCTTCGGCGTGCGCGAAGGCCTGCTGTACGAAATGCTGCCGCCATCCGAGCGCACCAAGGACGGCTTCATCTGCGCCGCGCAGACGCTGAACGGCCTGTTGTCGCGCTCCGCCCGCCACGCCGAGGAACTGGTGTCCTGGACCGACCGCCTGGTCCGGGTGGTGAAGCTGCGTGAGACCGAGGAAGACCGAAGGCTACGCCACGCCGCGTGTCTCCTTTCCGACATCGGTTGGCGGGTGCATCCCGACCATCGTGGCGAAGAGACGTTGAGCCTGATCACCAACGGCAATTTCGGCTCGATCAGCCACCAGGGCCGCGCCTTCGTCGCGCTGTCGGTGTTCTACCGTTACGCGGGCTTGAGCGAGGAAAACGAACCGCCGGCGCTGGTGCGCGAATTGGTGCCACCGGCAATGGATGAACGCGCCAGAATCCTTGGCGCGGCGTTCCGCGTCGCGCATCTGATTTCGGCGGCGCGCACCGGCGTGTTGCCCGCCACCCACTTCCGCAGCCGCGGCCGCAAGCTGATGCTGGTGTTCGAACACCGGATGGTCGACCTCGTCGCCGACCGCGTCGGCAGCCGCTTCAAGCAGTTGGCGCGGCTGGTCGGGCGATCGGGTTCGATCGTGCGGCGGTAGAGGCGCAAACCCGCCGCGTCCTGCACGCTGATCTTGAATCCGAGGTCGACCTCAGACGCCAATCGACCACCCCCGACGCCCCGTGCGGGTCAAAACCGTGGGGTGCCGGGATCGAGGCCAAGCGCCACCCGGCCCGACACCACGTAGCTGTTCGGACTCATTGCGATGTGCTTTACCGCCGCATGAACGTCGCGAACAAAGCGCTCGATCGGCGACGTCTCGAAAATCGCGGCTGCTCCCGTTTCGGCGGCGAGCATGTCGACGATCCGCACCGCGCTTTCGGCGGCATGCGCACAGGCCGCCCTGAAAACCGTGCGGGCACGGATGAGGCGCGGCCCCTCCTCCGTCGTGGCAGCCGTCAATTCCGATATCGCATCGATCAGGAAAGCGCGCGCTGCGCGATGCAACGCGTCCGCACGGCCGTAATTGCTTTGCACGATCTCACGGTCGCGCAGCAGCGTACTGACACCCTGTCGAGCCTTGCGGCTCGCAAGCTCGACAAACGCGTTCATCACGCCGCGCGCGATTCCAAGCGGAACGACGGAAACAGTCCACGGGAACACCGACAGCATGGGCAAGCGGTACACGATCCCGTCCTGCGTGGGACGATGTGCCATGAAGCTGTGCGTGTGCTGCTCGGGGACAAAGAGATCGCCTACTTCGAAGTCGCAGCTACCCGTGGCGCGCATCCCCGACACAAGCCACGTGTCGTGGACGACGACATCGCGGCGCTCGAAATAGCAACACAGCGGCGGCTCGTCTTTGCCGTCGGCGCCTTTCAGGCTCGCGAGGCCCATGAACTGTGACGCATGATGAGCCCCGCTGCCGAACGGCCAACGGCCGGTGACGCGATAGCCACCTTCCGTCCTCTCGGCCACGCCGACCGCACCGGAGGAGCTCGTGATGAATGCACGGGCATCGGAGAATAATTCCCGAGCGACAGGCTCCGGCAGGTACCCACCGGCACGGCTCATGCCAGCGCCATTGCCGACAAGCCACCCGACCGAACCGTCAAGCGCGGACACGGCCTCCACGACGGTCATGAAATCGACCGGCGACAGCTCCGGACCGCCGAGTGTCTCCGGCAGCCACAGGCGGAATAGACCTGCGTCCGCCAGCGCATTGTACACCGCATCCGGCAATCGGCGTTCGCTGTCGAACACCGCGTGGTGCTCGGCGATCAGGGGCGCAAGCCGCTCGATGGCTTCGAGATAGTCCGCGACCCGAGTGGGAGTTTTTGCCAGCATTTTGCGATCATTCCCTATTGGACGCTGCTCTACTCTCGGCTGCAACACGCCGCGCAAGCAAGCTCGAAGAATTCATGTGCACGATGAATTGATTTCATCTACGCTGCGCCGATGCACAAGCTGCCGCCCCTCACCGAACTGCGGGCCTTCGAGGCTGCGGCTCGCCATCTGAGCTTCAAGACGGCCGCGACTGAGCTGCACGTGACGCCAACGGCCATTAGCCATCAGATCAAGCTGCTCGAACGCTACTGCGGCAAGACCCTGTTCCGCCGCCGGCCGCGCCCGCTCAAGCTGACGCCTGCAGGTGAGCAGCTTTTTCCGGTGATCCGTGACGGTTTCGAGACTTTCGCGGATGTGCTGGGGACCGTGCGAGCAGGCGCGATGGGCGGACGGCTGCGCATCACCGCGACCAATGCGTTTGCGGCGCGATGGCTGGTACCTCGGCTGCCGAACTGGCGTGCCGTGCATCCGCGCCTCAAGCTCGACATCCAGGGGACGGATGCGGTGCTCGACCTTGCGGCTGATGAGGCCGACATTGCGATCCGCTATGCGCGCAAGCCACCGCCGGGTGGCGTTTGCATCGAGTTGGCGCGCGACACCTTCCGTGTTGTTGCGAGTCCAAGGCTCGTCGGGAATCAGGGCCGCTCACTCAGCCCGGCCGAACTCGCGAACTTTCCCCTGATCGAGGCCGAGTGGCCACCTACTGACCTCGGCGCACCGAATTGGCTACGCTGGCAAACGATGGCGCGCCGCCGTCTCAAGCGCGTGCCTGATCTCGCGCGGCTGCAAAGCCTCTCGTTTCGAGAAGAGTTGCACGCCATCGAAGCTGCGATCTCGGGTCAGGGCATCGCGATCTGCAGCGATGTGCTGGTGGCGGCGGAGCTTACAAGCGGCGCACTCGTGCAAGTCTCGAAGCTCACATTGCCGGGTTACGGGTTCTACCTCGTGCACCGGCCCGGGCATCCCAGGCTCGCGTCGATCAGCGCATTCTCGGCGTGGGCGCGCTCAATGCAGAAAAATATCCGGTAGCGCCAGACACGACACACGCCCATACTAGATCTTGCGTTTCCAGATGGGTGGGAGACCCCAGCTCTACTGTGCATGGGGTTGTTTTCGCAGTTTTGATCACGCCGCCTTGGCGGATTCCTCGGCATGCTTCTGCAGGGTGCGCTTGCGCCAGATCGTGCCTGCGACCAGCACCACGATGACGCCGAGCACGCCCAGGACAATCTCGCCGCCATTGCCGTGATTGGCGAACTGCGGCGCCATGCCGAGCGAGGTCAGCATGCGGTCGAGGCTGGCGCCGAACGAACCGGAAAACAGCGCATCAAGCTTAGGATGTATAGCAGGATCGGTCGCGATGACGTCGCCGGCGATCCAGCCGAGCAGCGCCGCTCCCGCCCACACCAAAATCGGCATCTTTTCGAGCAGCGCCATGATCAGGGCTGCACCCGCGACGATCAGCGGAACGCTGATCGCAAGTCCCAGGATCAACAGCGGCACGCTGCCATTGGCGGCGGCGGCCACCGCGATCACATTGTCGAGGCTCATCACGATGTCGGCGATCACGACGATCTGGATCGCCGCCCACAAATGGGATGCGGCCTGGACGCTGTCCTCATCCTCCTGCTTAGGCACCAATAGCTTCGCCGCGATCACGATCAGCGCGAGGCCGCCGACCAGCTTCAGGTACGGCAACTCCATCAGGGTCGCGACGATGCCGGTGAAGATGATGCGCAGGATGACGGCGGCGGCGGCGCCGAAGACCATGCCCCACAGCCGCTGCTTCGGCGCCAGCCCGCGGCACGCCAGCGCGATCACCAGCGCGTTGTCGCCGGACAACAGCACGTTGATCCAGATGATCTTGCCGACCGCGACCCAGAACGCCGGCTGGGTCATCTCGCTCTGGAACTGGGCGACGAACGCTCCGATGTTCGCCGGATCGACGATCTGCCACAGCCAGTTCACAGCGCTTCCTTTCGGCCATTCGGCCGTCTTTGGCTTTCGGCCTTGCGGCCGTCCTGGGCGGCGACCAGAGCAGCGCCGCTCTTTTTTATATTAGCCGACGATTTCGTTGCCCGAGAAGAACTGCGCGATTTCGAGCGCGGCGGTCTCCGTCGCGTCCGAGCCGTGCACCGAATTCTCGCCGATCGACTTCGCATGAACCTTGCGGATGGTGCCTTCCGCGGCCTTCGACGGGTCGGTGGCGCCCATCACGTCG
>Ga0307516_10006833_pt1 | contig 13300 bp, 13 predicted proteins | sample 19_EM_MG_FD_203310 | JGI IMG/M metagenome (GOLD analysis project Ga0307516, IMG submission 203310) | Populus trichocarpa ectomycorrhiza microbial communities from riparian zone in the Pacific Northwest, United States - 19_EM | ecosystem: Host-associated > Plants > Roots > Unclassified | place... | reverse complement strand
TCTCTGAGCCGATCTTTCTGGAAATAGCCAACTACCGGCGCCTATCTTTCCCTGGTACGTACCTCTCTAAGGATACGTACCGACCTCTAAGGATACGTACCGACCCTCGATTTCCTCAGGTGTAACATGGCCTGCCATACATCTCTAGTGAATGCTTGGTAGGCGCTGGCCGCGTTCGCAAGTTCGGTGCGTATCCATCTTTCCGTGACTTTCTCGTTAGCACCTAATCGATCGTAGACATACCTGGTTCCTTCAGACAGCATCTGGTAGGCTCTCTCGATGTCTCTCATTCGTTCATCTGCTAGGTCGATGGTGTTTCCACACATGCCCGCTAGACGATGGAGGTCTTCCTCGGCCTGGCGCTGCCGCTGGGCCAGGATTTGTAGCCACTCAGCCGGGTTTTGGATTTCCAGGGCCTGTTCATCCGGCTGTGTTCCGTCGGTGATCTGTAGGACATCCCGCGGGGCCTCGAGGTGGAACATGTTGATATCAGATGTTGTTGACATTGCTAGTATCGGTCTAAGGGGTGTCCGGTATATAGGGATTCGTCGTCCTCGAATGTGTAATCGCAAATTTCACGGAATTCGTGTCCGTCGAGGTCGGCGCTTATTCCGAGCTTGGCACAGTTGCCCCAATATTGGGTATACCAGAAATGAGGTGTTGCGTCGATACTTTCTTCGCTCGGCGTTGGTCCGTCTAGTGCTTCGTCCCACTCGTCGTGTGTGGATAGGCTTTCGTGGATTTGGGCAAACGTGTAATCGAGGCGATAGGATTTCGTTGGTTCTTTGATTTTTGCCAGTTCGAGTAGTAGGGAATGGTCCTGGTCGAACGAGGGCATATAATCTGAAAGTAGGGTGATTTGAGATCAAGATTATAGTGTGACACTGGGGTTGTCCCGTAACCGGAGTGTTTTGGGGAATCAAAAGGTAATCAGGCTACTTTCGATAATTCACAACGGAATAATCTTAGATCTTGTGTGTGGGTTCGGTGGTAGTGTTGATGAGGATGTTCGTGCTGATTTCCCTTTGTTTGGGTCGAGAAATCTTTCTTTATATCGGTGAGCGCGCGAGTGAGAAGTGGTGATCCGGACAGTTCTTTCTCTCGAGGTAACTGTGTGCCTTCGGAGAGATGCGGGTGGGTCGGACGTCGATTCCTCCGAGGTGTTCTGCACCTCGGAAGGAACGTGGGTGGATTTATTGGTCATAGTCGGGGTGTAGATAAGATAGATGAAGTGCTCATGCGCCGGAGCGGGGTCGGCGTCAGTCCAGACTTTTTCCCTCTGCACCGTGAGCGGGGTCCCTCCCTCAGGAGCCAACCGGGTTTTGTCCCGCGGGATCTCCCTGTTCCGCTGAGAGTGACGCGGCCCTTCTCCCGCAGGAGCCGGACCGGCGTGGTCGTCTTCCCGCAGGAGTCTGGCCCGAGTAGTTCCCGCAGGAGTCCAGCCTAAGTCTATTCCTATCTGATCCCTACTCGTTTGCAATCTCTTTCATCTCTCCGGAGTTCCCTCGGCCTCGGCCGCTCTAACTCTGTCTATCTCCGACCTCGACTCTCTGATCTCTCCAGCCACGGCTTCAGCCTCCTTCGTCCTCTAGCCACTGAATTGTTCTCTATCTTAGCTACGTACTCGGGATATCCGTTCAAGTGTAACATACTCACACTTCCGGCGTACTCACACTTCCAGTGTATTCACACGTCTGGCGTGGGCTCGTTGTTCTCGCGCTATCCATCACACCCGGTGTGGTCTCTTCGCGGCTCTTCTCACACGCCTTGCGTGGGCTCGTTGTTCTCGCGGTATCCGTCATGCCCGGCGTGGTCTCTTTGCAGCTCTTCTCATTTGCCTTGCATGGGCTCGTTGTTCTCGCAGTATCTGTCACACCCGGCGTGGTCTCTTCGCGACTTTTCTCACACGCCTTGCTTGGGCTCGTTGTTCTGGGGAGGGATGGTCGCAGCGCCGGTCACGGGGATAGAGAGGTAGGTCTGTGGAGAGAGATAATAGATTGCATGGAGAAGAATCTCCAGACTAGCTACCACGTCCTTCCTTTATACTTTTCCTTCCCTCTGTGGAATCACAGCTTGCCCGCAAGACTGACACAGTTCCTCCATAGCTCATCATGACTCAATCGTCGCACCCAAGGAAATCACATGATCGTACTTGGCCGCCGCGCAGCCAACACTCTACTGGTAGCAACAGGAGAAAGGACGCGCAAGCAGTAACAGTAAGGAAACAAGGAAGAATGACGTACGACTTAATCAAGGGGAAACAAGACTCGGAACATTAAAGGAGAAGGACGCGCAAGCTCAATCAATGGGAGACAACAGACATAGCGAACAGGAGGAAAGACGCGCAAGCATAATCAACAGGAAACAACATACGTAGAAGAAGGACATGCAAGCCCTATAACAGAGACAAAGGAGAAGGGACCTAGACCGGCCGGCGGTCTGTAGGTTGGGGAGATATCGCTACCGGCACGATATGGCAGAGATCGGTCGAGGCGTCTAAGCGCGCAGGATGAACGCGGCTGTGGCAGCAGAAACGATGATGACCCATAGGCTGACAAGGGTGAGAATGGCACTGGCGCCGGCGCCAAGGAGCCTGTCGCGCCAGTTTCGTGACAACAGTGAGTAGAACGTTGCGGGTATAATGGCGAGAAAGTCGCGACGAGTACGATGTCGATGAAAAGCACCAAGCTATTACTAACACTTGCGCTTCCGCAAGGTTCAGCTCGCTCATCGCTCCTGAACCCCTACTTTCTTCTCCTTTCACCTCGTCGTACATACTCACCGCCATCAAACATGCCTTACTCGTTGACATTTTCCTTATCGACATCTTACTCATTGCACCTTTCTCGCTAAGTTTCTTGCCACCATCCTCAAACTCATCGACAATCCTCCTCATTGATGTCGTACTCGTCGCGTTGTATTGTACAGCTTCCTTGCTGTCTGTCAGAGCTGCGCTAACCATGTCACAAAGATCGCCATCATGCTCATCACATCTCTCTCTCCATGATACCCGCCGCGTCCTACTCTCTATCGTCCTAGCTGCTGTCACCCTCATTGACATCGTACTCGTCACTTTGTATTGTACAACTTCCTGGTATCTCTGTCACTCTGAGAGTTGCGCTAACCATGTCACAAAGCTCGCCATCATACTCGCCATCATTTCCGCCGCGTCTTACTTGTCATCACAATTGCCATCATACCCGCCACGTCTTACTTGCCATCATACTCTCTGTGTCCTACTCTCTATCATCCTCGCTACCAGCGTCCTCATCGCCATCCTCCTCATCGTCGTGCTCATCGTGTCATGTCGTATTTGCCAACTTTCCTTTGTTTCCAACACACTGGGCAATGCTACTCAGATCAAAACAGCATTACTACTTGATCGCGACGATGGGCGTGACAATGGGTGCTTGCACTCGGAGTACAAAGTGTGGTAGTAGCATATATAGATGTACATTAGATATAGAGAATAGAACTGGATTGAGTCACTATGCCTGGAACCCGCTGCGTGTTTGCGAATGCGAAGTGAGTATTTGCTGCGATGTTCTGCGCCTTGACAGCCAGTGTGACTGTGGTGCCATGACATACGTCACCTGGACGCGTCCAGTAGGAAAATGCCCTGACATGGCTGCGTCCAGAAGGAAAATGCCCTGACAGGGCTGCATCCAGAAGGAAAATGCCCTGACACGGCTGCATCCAGAAGGAAAATGCCCTGCCACACTCCGTCCAGTAGGCAGATGCCGTGCATCAGGAAAAAAAAAAATTGCGTCCTGAGCTTCCGGACGCACTAGATGCTCTGGACACTTCGAACGCAACCTGCTTAACTCGGACGCAGTTCGCCATGGCACCGTGCATCCAGACGCAGCTTGCCACGGCACTGTGCGTCCGGACGCAGCTCGCCACAGCATATGCTTACCGGACGGAGCGTGTCAGGGCATTTTCCTTCTGGACGCAGCCATGTCAGGGTATTTTCCTTCTGGACGCAGCCGTGTCAGGGCATTTTCCTTCTGGACGCAGCCATGTCAGGGCATTTTCCTTCTGGACGCAGCCGTGTCAGGGCATTTTCCTTCTGGACGCTGCCGTGTCAGGGCAAATGGCGTCTGGACGATACGTGTCATGGCACCGCGGTCACGCTGGCTGTCAAGGCACACAACATCACAGCAAATACTCTTGTCGCATTCGCAAACACGCAGCAGGTTCCAGGCATAGTGACTCAGTCCAGTTCTATTCATTCTATCTAATGTACATCTATATATGCTACTACCACACTTTGCACGGAAACAAAGGAAAGTTGGCAAATACGACACGACGCGTTGAGCACGACGCCGTGAGCACGACGCCATGAGCACGACGCATTGAACACGACGCCATGAGCACGACGCGTTGAGCACGACGCGATGAGCACGACGTGATGAGCACGACGCGATGAGCGCGACGAGATGAACACGACGCTATAAGCACGACGAGTATGAGGAGGATAGCGATGAGCACGCCACCGGCGGCGAGGATGATAGCAAGTAGGACGCGGCGAGTATGATTGCGAGCTTTGTGAGATGGTTAGTGCAGCTCTCAGAGTGACAGACAGCGGGAAGTTGTACGATACAACGTGACGAGCACGATGTCAATGAGGGTGCCGGCGGCAAGAACGATAGTGGGTAGGACGTGGCGAGTGTGGGCGAGTAGGACGCAGCAAGTATGAGAGCGAGTAAGACGCGGCGAGTATGATATCAATGAGGGTGCCGGCGGCGAGGATGATAGCAAGTAGGACGCAGCGAGTATGATTGCAAGTAAGACGCGGCGAGTATGATGGCGAGCTTTGTGACATGGTTAGCACAGCTCTCGGAGTGACAGACAGCGTGAAGTTGTACAATACAACGTGACGAGTACGATGTCAATGAGGGTGCCGGCGGTGAGAACGATAGGGGGTAGGACGCGGCGAGTGTGGGCGAGTAGGACGCAGCAAGTATGAGAGCGAGTAAGATGCGGCGAGTATGATGGCGAGAAAGGCTCAACAAGTAAGATATCGATTAGGAAAATGTCGACGAGTAGGACGAGGTGAAAGGAGAAGAAAAAAGGGGTCTATCTATGAGTGATGAGCCGAACCTTGCGAAAGCGCAAGCGTTAGTAGTGGCTTGGCGCTTTCTATTGCCATCGTACTCGCCGCGACTTGCTCGTCGCGTCCTACTCGCTATCGTCCTCGCCGCTGGCACCCTCATTGACATTGTACTCCTCACTGTGTATTGTACAACTTCCCGGTATCTCTGTCACTCTGAGAGCTGCGCTAACCTTCTCACAAAGCTCGCCATCATACTCGCCGCGTCTTACTTGCAATCATACTCGCCGCATCCTACTTGCTATCGTCCTCGCCGCCAGCACCCTCATAGACATCATACTCGCCGCGTCTTACGCGTGCTCATACTCGCCACGTCCTACCCGCTATCGTTCTTGCCGCCGGCACCCTCATTGACATCGTACTCGTCACGTTGTATTGTACAACTTCCCGCTGTCTGTCACTCCGAGAGCTGTGCTAACCATGTCACAAAGCTCGCCATCATACTCGCCGCGTCTTACTTGCAATCATACTCGCTGCGTCCTACTTGCTATCGTCCTCGCCACCGGCACCCTCATTGACATCATACTCGCCACGTCTTACACGCGCTCATACTTGCCGCGGCCTACTCGCTATCGTTCTCACCGCCGGCACCCTCATTGACATCATACTCACCGCGTCCTACCCGCTATCGTCCTCGCCGCTGGCACCCTCATTGACATCATACTCCTCACTGTGTATTGTACAACTTCCCGGTGTCTCTGTCACTCTGAGAGCTGTGCTAACCATGTCACAAAGCGCGCAATCATACTCACCGCGTCCTACTTGCTATCGTCCTCGCCACCGGCGGTGTGCTCATCGCCATCCTCCTCATAATCGTCGTGCTCATCGTGTCGTGTTCATCTTGTCGTGCTCATCGCATCGTGCTCATCGCGTCGTGCTCAATGCGTCATGCCGTATTTGCCAACTTTCCTTTGTTTCCCCGCGAAGTGTGGTAGTAGCATATATAGATGTACATTAGATAGAATGAATAGAACTGGACTGAGTCACTATGCCTGGAACCCGCTGCGTGTTTGCGAATGCGACAAGAGTATTTGCTACAATGTTTCGTGCCTAGACAGACAGCGTGACCGTGGTGCCATGACACGCGTCGTCCGGACGCCATTTGCCCTGACATGGCTGCGCCCAGAAGGAAAATGCTCTGACACGGCTGCGTCCAGAAGGAAAATGCCCTGACACAGCTGCGTCCAGAAGGAAAATGCCCTGACACGGCTGCGTCCAGAAGGAAAATGCCCTGACACGCTCCGTCCGGTAAGCAGATGCCATGGCGAGCTGCGTCCGGACGCACAGCGCCCTGGCATACGGCGTCCGAATGCACGGTGCCATGGTGTGCTGCGTCCGGACGCACGGCACCCTGGCATACGGCATCCGAATGCAAGGTGCCATCGCGTGCTGTGTCCGGACGCACGGCGCCCTGGTATACGGCGTCCGAATGCACGGTGCCATGGCGTGCTGCATCCGAATTCACATTGGCTGTGCGTTTCGCGTTGGGAGCAGTATGTGCCCTGCCAGGGTGCGTCCTGAGCGTCCCGAGCGCCTGGTGCGTCCGGACGTAGATTTTTTTTCCTGATGTGGCAAGCTGCGTCTGGACCCACAGTGTCGTGGTGATCTGCATCCGAGTTAAGCAGATTGTGTCCGAAACGTCCAGTGCGTCTAATGCATCTGGACACTCAGGACGCAATTTTTTTTTTTCCTAATGTCGATGTCCCTCACCTTGGTACAGCATATGCGCTACATCATAATCACTGTAAGCATCTCAGATAAGTGGGGGATACGCTCATGCTGTCGTGTGCTGGCAAAGCCCAGAGTTCATCGCCATAATCTGGTCTCAATGATGAGAATGCGAATGGTAGTATCATCTCTTGTATCTCTGACCACGGAGTACAACGATATCGCCTCAGGCCTTCGAGACATCTGCGACTGTACAGCAATTCCCTACTTGTGGTGTTGTTCCTCTGGACACCATGCCTCTGGAAACAACCCTGCTCCTATTCTGTGATCTAGACTTGCTACTCATTGCATTCCCGTTTCCTTCCGATTGCTTGTCCGTCTGATGACTACCAAGATAGTCTTTCTCTGCGACAGCACTTGCACTTTCCCGACCCTCGCTGGTATTTAGCCCAGAATCTTCTGGTACTGCAGAATCAGTCGACCCGAGTTGAGCCCCGACGTTGTCAGTTGCCCGGTCTCGGTATGCCGTCCTAAGACTGTGTGATGAGTTTCCGATGCCTTCCTACCCAGTCAGTATCCAAATTCCGACCCTGTAGTTTTTTGGGTGTAATAATAGTCAACTTCACTGACATTTCCACTGATGACAATCTGGCCAACATCATGACCAAGGCTCTCGGCCTCGAAAAACACCAACACTTTGCCACCAGTATCGGCCACATATGAAAATCTGAAGTTTTATTGGTTTTATTGGTTTTATTGGTTATCTTCTGTACAGACAATTGGAGTTGGTACTCTTTCCTAGCAGGTTTCTCCCACCCGCTTTACTGTGTAGGTTTTAATGAGGCCAACGGTGAGTATTGGACATATGTTCTCTCGTTTCTTATATGCGCTTGCTGCTTTGTTTTCACGGAAATACGGAACGCAGCAAGGGAGGAAGTGTTGTAATATCTCACTCGTTGCTTAGTCATGGCGGCAGGCATGGACCTACCCCTATATTCTCCGTTCTCTCGAGGCTTCAGCCTTACTTAGACAATACACACGTTCATCACTTTCAACATGATCTATATAGGTTGCATGCGAGTATGAATAATCAAAAAAAAGGTTGCAAACGCCCGATATGCTTGCTGACATAGCAAAGAGCCTCCTCAGAGGATGCACTGGAAGCATAACTACATAGATGCCAATTCCGTCGATAGCCGCGATCCAAGGTCTAGATATCGCCCCTCGTCGCATGAAATATGTAGATAATCACAATGAATTAATTTTATTACCGTTCAACCTCGCCAGGTATGCACTTTACTCTCGCCGGTGTCGCCCACGTTGTATACCACGATTCCCGTTCTCAGCAATTCCTCGGCGCACCCTCGGCATCTCCATTACCACTGTCCCCCGGTGACGACGAGCGTGCCCCCCTTCCCGCAGCGGCGCACCCGACCCACCCAGTTCCTCCAGCGCCACACGAACCACGGCCCCAGTGAAACAGCGCTCGCTCATCTCTTGTCGGATCTGCTACTGTGCCCTTAGCGTTGAATAATCTTGCTGAGTGGTGAAGAACTGTGCCACAGTAGTTGGACCTTCCCAGCTGCTCAAGTGCGGTCATGCCGGTGCGGCGATCACTTGCGTGGACCAATAGTCTCATGCACGGTCGATAATGCGCTGGTCCCACCACAACTGTTACGACCTCAACGATGTCGACCTACTGCTAGCACACTTAGCTGCCCCAATACCTGGTTCGTACCGGTTGCAGGGGTTTCAAAATTAAAATTATTGTCGAGGAGCAGGAGGAGGATGAGAAAAAGGTGAAGGCGGAGTGGATCCGTTCCGTTGGATGTGGGTGATGGGGATGGCAAGTTATGTCGGATGTTCTCAATGCGTGCCAAACCTAGGGCGTTGTGCGCTCGCGTGTTGGGTCGTGTTTTGATTGGTGTGATATGTAACTGGACAACTGCCTAGCGCTGGGCAGCCCGGAGCACCTCCCAGTGTGGTGGCGAGGGCTCACACTTTCGCAAATTTGAAACAGACCGCACAATTAATTAGTTTTCTCGCGTCGTATGGAGAATCGCACGCGCCGGCCCCAACTCACACGGATTTAACTATCGGACTCCAATCTCAACTGCACCTCCGCCGCCTTTTGACTGACATAATATCACCATGATCTGATAAGGTAGCATGCGATACATGACTATCATCAGCACAACCATCTGTATCATTTATTCGTTCGCTATCGCCGCTGCGCATAATGACCAACATCGGGGAGCAAACCAACATACACTCTGTACGTACGCTATCCTCGTTGTATTGTCGTCCAGTGGCGATTGAGACCACAGCAAGGAGGGTGCAGGTGTGGTGTACTGGAACGTGAGTGCATCTCCTTCTTGTCCCTGTACGTGCGTAGTGTCTACCGGCCCGTGCACAATCCGGCCCGCTGGTAGGGATAAAAATGCCCCGGGCAGCAGACAACTCGTGAGGGACGCATTTGCGGCAGTTTGCCGGCTCCATTGGGGGCTTGTTACCATCAAATTCATCCTACAGGAGAACCTTGGAATTTAAGTGCAAATATAGCCAGACAGGAGTGAACACACGTTAACCGATAGTCAAAAGCCATATTAGGACTACCCGTTGGGCAATGCGCCAAGGGGCGTGGAGATATATATAGTACCAGCAGATTACCGGGCATTTAAGCCCCGCTTGCGGGGAGCTGCGAGAGGAAACAATCGTCCCACCAAATACCCCCTATGCACTTACCTACTCCCTAAAAGAGTACTCATACCACACTTATGGACGGTGTAAGACTAAGTTAGTGCAGTGCGGCTGGCACCTCCACCGCGTCGAGTTCGCTTGCCGCACTCACCCAACGGCTAAACGCGTCTTGCATGAACACAAATGTTTCAGATCTGCAGAATTGTCGATAGATATCTATGCGGTGACAGCTGCTAGCACGGGTGTCCCGAAACACGCGGGACACCTCCGCTCGGCGATGGGGGCTAGACTAGACCATGTGCGCATCGGAGAAACCGTGTCGTGTCGCATTGGAAGCGCCCACACGCCGGTGACACGTCTGCCGTCCGTTGCGATCGTGTTTCTCCTATCGACGGATGGAATAGATAGACGGTGCAGATAACCCAGTATCTAAGTATCTACCCAACGCACCTACCGGAACATCCAGAACACGCGCAGGCGTTCACCGGGCCCGTGTCTGCGGCATTCAGCGCTCCCGATCAACGACACGAGCGTCGATAATGGGTGTCGATAATGGGCGGACGGCGCAGCGCTACGAATCCAGCATCTGTATCCACTCTCCGCGGAGGGGCCAGCGGATTCGGAACAGACTGTTAGCCAGAGCGACGACCTCCTGAGCAAGGGAGACGTTCGCACGGGGACTCGTTCGTCGAGCCCAGCCAATCGCCGCCTCGATTAGCCATCTGGATATATCTGCGGTCTGATATGACCGGTTCTCGCCCTTCCCCACGCACGTGGCGGATCAAGCCTTACGGGCAGGCCGTTAATCCTTTTTATCCCGTCTCGACTGCCAGGCCATCCCAACTTCCAACTTGACCGCTTTTCGAAACGTCTTGGTATGTGACTATGCCTACCCAGTCCGAAGCGCCCGAGCACCGATCCCAGCCGATTGTGACCGAGCCCTGGCTGGTGTTTTAAACGAGCTACACGCTTTTTCCTCCTCCCTCAGCTCTGCCGTTTTCTTGCTTCTGGTGATCGTTGATAACCGGGGTTCGTCCGCCTTCGCGGATGGAGGGTTCCAATGCTCCATCGATCCTCGCCCCACCGCTGCTTCCGCCTCCCCCGATTGCATTCCCCCGGCTGTCTGTTCATCGGGAGAGGAAATGCACCCCCGCGCCCCCGAAACCGGGCCCGATCACCAGTACCGTCTCCGCATGGCGGCGGTGATATTGACCGGAATCAACATCGCATCGTCGGTCTCGCTGGGCGCACGGATCTGCTGGGATGCACACAACGCACGCGCCACTTCGCTGGACCTCGAAAAGGCCGGATTGATCACGGCGCCCGTGTGGTGGGAACTGCTGTCCGGGAAGGAGTTGTTTCCGTTGATGTTTAGCATGATGGTGTTTGCGCAGGGCGTCATGCTGGCGATCGTGGAGAGTCAGGGCTTGGGAGGGTTCACCGTGTGTGAGCAGTGGGCGGTGGTGGCGTGGATAGGTTATTCCCTGTCCTCATTACTGTGTTTTCGTTCCTCCACTCCGCTCGCTGACGATTTTGCGTTGCAGCGATGTGGATTCCGAGCTATATCGCTCTCGTCTTTGCAGTCGACACGGGCCTGAGAGCTGTGCTCTCTCCCCGGTTCAAGCCGAGGTCGTTGAAGCGTGTATTCTTCATGTTCTGCGGACTCGTTCTGATGCTCACGCTTACAATGCTCCCTGTGTGGCTCAGAACCTGGAAGGACGACCAGCAGGTCTGCTCGGGAGAGCTGATGATGCTCGTAGGAGGGTTCGCCGACGTCGGCGTCGCAGTCTTGATAGCCGCGCTTCTCCTGACGGCCTGTCTGGCTGCGGTCATCTGGATCAACCTAGCCAAGCAGGCGCGTATCGATATCGAGGGCCGGATGGCAGCGAGTCGAGAACTCTGCTTTATCGCTACCAATATGGTCCAATGGGTGCGTATCAAGATCGGGCGACACCTCGACTATCCGCAAAGCTGACGGTTTTTCAGATCCTTCTCGTGCCAAACTTCATCGCCGCCACGCGGGGTGCGACAGTTAAGGAGCTGTCATTCATGGCGACAGTGGTCATCAACACATCCGGCATCGTCGCAACCTCACTGCACCTCTACCTTAGCTCACGAAATACGTTCATAGCCGGGCCTCCGTGCTACACCGAGCCTGCGGCAACAATCCACACAGCACCGAGCCACCTCCGACAGATTCGTCCGCCGGTGCAGTCTCCGTCCACCATCATCCCGACTTTGGAGCCACCACCGGAGCCACCCAAGATGCGTGATCGAAGCCGGTTCTCCACCAACACCGTCGGCTCGAACAACCTCCGCCGACTCGGTGAGGATTTCAAGTCGCTGATGACGAGCCTTCTCAACTCGCCTGCTTCGTCGTCGTCGTTCCAAACTCCACAATACTTCCGTGACGATTCGCTGGAGCGGCGGCACTTCCGCAGCGACAGCGACGTGTCCGTCGTGCGCGCCTTCAAGCACCATGCACTCCCGAGTCTGACGGCGGCGCACACGCAGATCCCGCAGCGGCAGTCGCGCCACGGCGTGCCACTCGTCAACGTGGACCGCGAGCAGGACCTAGGTAACAGTGCCCCGTGCGCGGAAGTAGTCAGGGAAACTCAGTAGCACTTGCGCGCCCACCCGGTCAAGAGCCTATTCAAGGCTGTGCGGGCGCAGAGTCCGAAGCTAGGCGACGCGGTCGGCGGGGGGAGGCTCATCTTCTGACGTTCGTGGCTATACCCGATCCGTCAGGGGCGGCCTCGGGGGCATTTTCCGAAGGCTGCTAATCCGCAGCGAACGCGTCCGGCACTGGTACCGGGAGCGCTCTTCCCTTCTCCTCTTCGTGTTAGGCTAGTGTACAGTATATTCGATAATTCTAGAGTTAGATTAGGCCATGGCGGGGAGTATCAATGGAACAGGTCATTCGACACACATGGGCCCAGCCCATCGGAGAGAATGCAGCGTTCCCCGGCCCAACAATCGCTATGCCCAGCAACTCGGCGCCACAGAACCCGTAATGCTACAGGTGAGGGTAGTTGGAAGAGGTATGACCTGGACGGACTGCCGAAGATTGAGCAACCTACTAGCGTAAAAAAAATAGGTGAAAGTCTTTTTCCGCCGCCGTAGGCAAGACCCCATTCACCAACCACGATGTACGCCTACCGCCGTCTCCATCTGGCCAGCACCAGCCAGCCCACCACTCAGAATGCCGAACAGCGACCTATGCGGAAGACGAAACGAACGATGACATCGTTGTTCGCCCCAAGGATTCGGCTTCCCAGCGAGAACTACCCCCCGCTCCCGAATTGTTCTCCTCACTGATCGGCGGTAGCGCATTGACAGATGCTACATCAGCTGCCTCGCCCCCTTTACTGATGTTTCCACTGGATTCTTGCGGAAACGAATGAGCCAGGTGTGACGAGCCGAATACGGGGAAGAGTACACTGGGGACGACGGGAAACCCGATGGGTCGGTATACTCTTGACGAGGTGGGTATCCGCATCGGATACGCGGCTTTCTTCTAAAAATGGTTTAGCGCGCTATCTAGTGCCATTCGGGTTAGCGCACTGGTGCAATATTGTATCACGCGCAATAGGATTGTGAGAATGTTAAATCTAGACCTATACAAAATGCCCACGTGGATAAAGAACTCCGACACGGCGGAATGCGGGTGGTGCCGGTACAGGACGCAGACGAGGGAACACCTGTTCAAGAACTGTGACAGGTGGAGGATGCAACAGAAGATTATGTGGGCGGAGATACGGAAAAAGACAGGGAGAGGAAAGAACCGGTTTACGATTAAGGAAATGTTTGCGGACGAGC
>Ga0307516_10006832_pt1 | contig 13301 bp, 15 predicted proteins | sample 19_EM_MG_FD_203310 | JGI IMG/M metagenome (GOLD analysis project Ga0307516, IMG submission 203310) | Populus trichocarpa ectomycorrhiza microbial communities from riparian zone in the Pacific Northwest, United States - 19_EM | ecosystem: Host-associated > Plants > Roots > Unclassified | place... | reverse complement strand
CAGCGGTGACCAGTAGCAGCCACGGCGCGAACATGCGCGCCGCGTCGGCGCCGCGTTCGAGCTGCTCGGCCGCGCCGAACCCCGCCAGGGCGACCGAGGCGAACGTGAGAATCACGAGCGCGAGCACGGCGCGATTGCGGCGGAAACCGAGCGCCAGCAGCAAGGCAAGTCCATTGAGCAGCGGCGCCGCCAGAGGCAGCCAGAGTCCCGTTGCTGTCACCGTGTAGCCACCCCAGAAGATTTAAGAACGTGCCGATCGGCAGCGCGCCTAGCATACCGCGTCGGCGCTCGCGCACTATGCCGGGATCCGATCGCAGTGGTTGCGACGTCAATCACAGCGAGCGTCGCCGCCGAGCATTCGCTCGGCCGTACCGGCCGAAGCCGCCACCGGTGAGCATGAGTTGTCCGTTCACCTTGAAATTAATTAAATCGACAATTAGAATGGACGAATGGCTACCGCGTCGCGCGCACGCAAACCTCGCCGCCCCGGCCGTCCGCTGGCCGGCGGCGACCTGCGCACGCGCCTGCTCGATGCCGCGATCACCTGTTTCACCGCGCGCGGCATTGGCGGCACGCCGCTGTCGGCCATCGCCAAGACCTCGGGCGTGACACCCGCGTTGCTGCACTATTATTTCGGCGACAAGGAAAAACTCGTCGAGGCGATCGTCACCGAACGGCTGATGCCGGTGGTCGGCGAGATGCGCGCCATGCTTACGCAAGGCGGCGACAGCGTCGATCTGGCCGCCGGATTCGTCAACACCGCGTTCGACCTGATCGCGCGCCATCCATGGTTTCCGCCGTTGTGGGTGCGCGAAGTGCTGTGCGAAGGCGGTGCGCTGCGCGAGCTGATCGTCAAGCGCATCGCTCCGCAGGTCCCGCAGCAAATGGAGCAGCATTTCCGCGCCGCGCAGCAACGCGGCGAGCTCAACGCCGATCTTGATCCGCGCCTGCTGGTGGTATCGCTGATCGGCATCACCCTGTTCGCCGCGGCCGGCGCGCCGATCTGGCGACGCATCTTTCGCGCCGACGATGTCGACACCGACGCGCTGCGCCGCCACGCGCTTGCGCTGCTCGACGGCGGCCTTGCCGGCACCCGGAGAAAACGATGAAGAGCAAAAAGGCGCCAAGCCTGCCACCGAATCCGCGAGCTGCCACAGTGAACATCCGCTTGCTGTGTTGCCTTCTGCCGCTGGCGCTCGGCGCGTGCCATCACGGGCCCGAGCCGCTGCTCGGCACGCTCGAGTGGGACCGCATCGCGGTGCCCGCGGAAGTCTCCGAGCCGATCACGCAGATCCTCGTCAAGGAAGGCGACCACGTCGACGCGGATCAGCTCATCCTGACACTCGATGCGCGGCGCACGCAGGCACAGGTCGATGCCGCCAATGCCGACGTGCAGCGCCTCACTGCGGCACTGGATGAATTGCGCCATGGTGCGCGGCTCGAGACCATCGACGCGTCGCGCGCTGCGGTCGCACGTGCCCAGACAACGGCATCGAACGCGCGCGTGACACGCGACCGCGCCGCGGAAATGCGTCGCAAGGGGCTCAACAGCCAGGCGGATCTGGATGCCGCCGAGACTGCGCTGCGCCAGGCCACGGCCGATACGAATGCAGCGCGCGCGAATCTCGCCGAGCTGCTGCACGGCACGCGCGCGGAAGATCTCGCGCAGGGCGAAGCATCGCTCGCGCAGGCCCAGGCGAGCCTCACGCAATCGCAGGTGACGTTGCACCATCTGGAGGTACACGCGCCACGCGCCGGACGTATCGATGCGCTGCCGTTCAAGCTCAACGACCGCCCACCGCTCGGCGCGAGCGTCGCGAGCTTCCTGGTCGGCGACGCGCCATATGCGCGTGTGTTCGTGCCGGAAACACAGCGCGCAAACACGCAGCAGGGTGCCCGCTTCCAGGTGCACGTCGACGGCATCGCGCAACCGTTTCCGGCCACGCTCGCGCGCATCCGCAGCGAGGCGAGCTTCACGCCCTACTACGCGTTGTCCGGCGACGACGCGAGCCGCCTCACCTACCGCGCGGAGCTCGTCCTCGAGGGTGAGGACGCGCGCAAATTGCCGGCCGGCATTCCCTGCCAGGCGACGCGACTCGTCGACGACCGTGCGCACTGAAACCGCCGCCCATGATTCCGACAAGCCCGCGATCGTCGCGCGCGGCTTGACCAAGCGTTTCGGCGACGTGGTCGCGGTCGACAACGTCGATCTCACCGTCGGACACGCGCAGGTGTACGGATTCCTCGGCCCGAATGGCAGCGGTAAATCCACCACGATCCGCATGCTGTGCGGGCTGCTGCTGCCGACGAGCGGCGACATCGAAGTGCTCGAGTATAAAATTCCACAACAGGCCGAAGCGCTCAAGCGGCGCATCGGCTACATGACGCAGAAGTTCTCGCTGTACGACGACCTCACGGTAGTCGAGAACCTCGAATTCGTCGCCGCCGTGCACGAATTCCGCCGCGACGCAACGAAGAAGCGCATCGGCGAACTGCTCGAACGCTACTGGCTCGGCAATCTGCGCGACCAGCTCGCCGGCACCATGTCCGGCGGCCAGAAGCAACGCCTTGCACTCGCCGCCGCCGTGTTGCATGAGCCGGAGCTGCTGCTGCTCGACGAGCCGACCAGCGCGGTGGATCCGCAGTCGCGCCGCGAGTTCTGGGATTCGCTGTTCGCGCTGGTCGATGCAGGCACCACGATCCTCGTCTCGACGCACTACATGGACGAGGCCGAACGCTGCCATCGTCTCGCCATTCTCGATCATGGCCGCCTCGTGGCCGACGGCACGCCGCAGGAACTCGAAGCCGCATTGCCCGGCGAGGTGCTGCTGATCGAGTGTGCGAATCCGCGTGGCGCGCAAAACGCGCTTGCCGATTTCGACGGCGTCGCCGCGATGGCGCAGATCGGCGCGAACCTGCGCGTGCTGACCACCGACAAAGCCGCGCGGCGCGACCGCATCGTCGCGCTGCTGGCGGAGCGCGGCATCGAGGCGAAGGTGGATATCACGCACCCGAATCTCGAAGACGTGTTCGTGGCGGCCACGCGCCGCTCTGCGGCGAATGCGCCTCGGGAGGCGGCATGAACCTGCGGCGGCTGATGTCGATCGTGATGAAGGAGCTGCGCCAGCTGCGCCGCGACCGGCTCACGTTCGCGATGATCGTCGGCATTCCGACCATGCAGCTGTTGCTGTTCGGCTACGCGATCAACATGGACGTGCGCCACCTCGATGCGGCCGTGCTCGATCAGGCACAGACCGCGCAATCGCGCGAGCTCGTCGCGGTGCTCGAGAACACCGCGGTGATGAATTTCCGCTATCGGCTGCACACGCCGCAGGAACTCGACGATCTGCTGCGCGTCGGCAAGATCAGCGCAGCGCTGGTGATCCCGCCGGATTTCGAGCGCCGACTGATTGAATCATCCGATCGCGCACCGGTGCAGATCGTGGTGGATGGCTCGGATCAGATCGTGCAGCAGGCCGCGCGCCAACTGAGCGCGCTGCCGGTGCAGGCGTTGCTCAATCCGGCGCGCGTCGCGCCGGCGAGCAATGTGGACATCGTGAACTTCTACAATCCCGAGCGGCGCGCGCCGGTGAACACCGTACCCGGACTGATCGGCGTGATCCTGACCATGACGATGGTGCTGTTCACCGCGATGTCGCTGGTGCGCGAACGCGAACGCGGCAACCTCGAATTCCTGATCGCCACGCCGGTGTCGCCGGCGGAGCTGACGCTCGGCAAGGTGCTGCCGTTCGTCGGCATCGGGCTGCTGCAGGTCACCGTGGTACTGGTGCTCGGCACGCTGATCTTCCGCGTGCCGATCCGCGGCAGCCTGTTCGACGTCTACGGCGCGGCGCTGGCGTTCATCGTCGCCTCGCTGTCGCTCGGCATTTTCATTTCGACACTGGCGCGCACGCAGTTCCAGGCGATGCAGATGGCGTTCTTCACGTTCCTGCCGCAGATCCTGCTGTCGGGTTTCATGTTTCCGTTCGCCGGCATGCCGTGGCCGGCGCAGTGGCTCGCCGAAATTTTCCCGATGACGCATTTCGTGCGCCTGATCCGCGGCATCCTGCTGCGTTCGGCCACGCTTGCCGACCTGTGGCGCGAGCTGGCGGCGCTCGCGGCGTTCTGCGCCGTCGTGCTCACCATCGCGATTGCGCGCACGCGCAAGCGCCTCGACTGATCGTTCGGTCGAACTTAACCCCGGCCCGCCCCGGGCGCCGTTGTCCCTATCTGACAGCCCACGCTGTCGCCGCCGTGCACGCCGCCGGCGGCACCGAACAGGGATCACGCCATGACCACACTCGTCGCGCACTCACCCGCCTTCCGACTGAACTGGCCGCGCATCGGCGCCTTGTCCGGCACGATGTCGCTGCACGCCGTCGTCATCATGCTGCTGCTCGCGCCGCCGGTGGCGATTCAGATGATGCGCCGCGCTGAAGCGATCGATCCGGTCGTACACATCATCACCCAGCAGCCGATCGTTTCACCCAAGGTGCCGGACGACCCACAGCCAATCCACAAAGTGAAACAAGCGCTGCCGACACCGCGCGTGCAACATGTCGACACCGTCGCGCCGCCGGTTGAAACCACGGAGCCAAACCCGATGGGGTACGCAGCGCACGATGATGCGCCGCCCGGACCCGGACCGAGTGCGACGGTCGTGGATTCCGCGCCCACGCAGTTGGCCTATGGCGGGCGCACCAAAGTCATCTATCCGATCGACGCGATCCGCCGCGGCGAACACGGCACCGTGATCCTGCGCGTGCTGGTCGGTACGGACGGCATCGTGCAGGCCGTCGAAATCCAGAAGTCCAGCGGCTCCCCGCGCCTGGACAACTCCGCCCGCGAAGCCGTGCGCCACTGGACGTTCCGCGCCGGCACGCACAACGGAATGGCGCAAAGCGCCTGGGCACTGGTGCCGATCGCATTCGACTTGACGCAGTTGTGACAATGCCGCTGTGCGCGCACAGCGGGACTGCTGTACCACGTGTTCCTTGGTGACTTCCTTGCACGAGCAAGAAAGTTACCCGCTCCTCCGCGGGAGGCGTGGAAGCTCTGGCCCGGATCGGGAGCGGCCAGCAAAATGCCGCTCTGCCCGCCATCGGGCCATTCACGCGCAGCGTCCCTCTCGTTACACTGTGCGCCCTTTTTCAGCCCTCCACCGATGCTGCTCTCTTCGTATCGAAAATGTGTCGCCGTCGGTCTGTGTGCGCTGGCACTCGGTGCCTGCAATTCGTCGGCACCGCCGCCTGGTGCGACCTCGAGCGAGAATGCTCCGACGGTCGCAGGGCTCGCCGATGACGGACATGGCGACGGTTACGAATACCGCATCCGCTACCCGGAACTGGCGCCCGAATGGGACGCGCTGCAGCGCGCGCTGCGCGGCTATGCGGCGGAGCGCAAGCGCATGCTGCTGGCGAGTGTGGCGCCCGCCGCCGAACGTGCGGCAAACGCCGCACCGGCGGTACTGGATCTGGAATTCAACATCGCCCGGCGCACCGACGATTTCGTCAGCGTGCTGGCGCAAGGCAGCGTGCACAGCGGCGATGGTGGCGCGCCGCTCGCGACAAGTTTCGTGCTGCACACCGGCGACAATCGCCTGCTGGCGATCGGCGATCTGTTCGCCGATCCGCCGAGGTCCCTCAAGGCATTGAGCGACGAGTGCGCGCGCCAGCTCGAAGGCCGCTACGAAGCCAGCCTGCGACAGTCGCTCGATGCGCGCTCCCTCGCGCCGGCGCTCAAGGCGATGCAGGCCGGAGTCGAAAGCGGCACGGCACCGACTGCGCATAATTTCGCGGTATTCCTGGTCGACGGCATCGATACCAAGGCGATCGGACTGACGTTGGTCTTTGCGCAGGCGCAACTCGGCATGAGCAGCGGTGGCGAGCAGCAAGTGGAAGTCCCCGCGAAGGTGTTCTACGAATTGCTCAAGCCCGAATACCGCGACGCGTTCTCGGTGGATACCCAGGAAATCGCACCGGGCGTGCGCTGACCGATGCCGCAAACGCTCTATTTTGTTTTATCCGGCATCCTGATCGTGATCGGCATGGCCGGTACGGTCGTGCCGGTGCTGCCGGGCGTACCGCTGGTGTTCGCCGGCATGCTGCTGGCCGCCTGGGCCGATCATTTCCAGCACATCGGCACGTTCACGTTGATCCTGCTCGGCGCGCTCGCGCTGATCGCGCTCGCAATCGATTTTCTCGCCGGCCTGCTCGGCGCCAAACGCGTCGGCGCCAGCACCCGCGCCCTCTGGGGCGCCACCATCGGCGCGATTGTCGGCCTGTTCTTCGGCATCCCAGGTCTGCTGCTCGGACCCTTTTGCGGCGCCGTGATCGGCGAACTCTCATCCGGCAGCGCAATGAATCACGCCACGCGCGTGGGCGTTGGCACCTGGCTGGGACTTCTATTCGGAACGCTCGCGAAGTTGGCACTGTGCTTCACGATGCTGGGCATATTCGTGTTTCGGTTTTTGCTGGGCTGACGACGGGTTCTTTCTGCGGTAGGTTTTCGACGTCTCCGTCCATCAGAGAAGCGGACAACTTCCCGAGCCAAGGCTTCCACTCCTCTGCGGAGGAGCAGGTAACTCCCTCGCTTGTCATTCCCGCGCAAGCTGCAAATCCAGTTCTTGCTTTGGCTCATTGAAGAAGAGCTTCCACTCCTCCTGCGGAGGAGCGGGTAACTTCTTTCTTTGCTCGTGCAAAGAAAAAAGTCACCAAGAAAGAAAGCACGTGAACTGGTCCCCAGGTTTGACGGGATGAATCCCTGAATTACGCTAACCCTCCCGATCCAAATGTTCGTTGCTCGAACCTGCGCTGCCGCCAAGCAGATTCCGACTTCGAGTAGAGCGAAAGCGAAGTGCAGTTCCAACGGTTTCGAGCCGGAGAGCGCTCCGCAAGCCTTCGGCTCTTCGGCTCTTCGGCTCTCATGCGAAGACGGAATCTGCTTAACGGCAGCGCTTGTTCCGAGCGCAAACTGCAGGATCGGGAGGGTTAGCGTAATTCAGGGATTCATCCCGTCAAACCTGGGGACCAGGCCCCGCGTGTTCTTTGGTGACTTTCTTGCACGAGCAAGAAAGTTACCCGCTCCTCCGCAGGAGGAGTGGAAGCTCTGGCTCCGACTGGATCCCAGCTTGCGCTGGAATGACGAGCAGAGATCAAGTTGGACAACCAGTTCGCTTTTGAAGACTACTGGAACTATGGCGCCACGCGTACGCATGAATTGAAAAAGCCAGAAGACGCGCGGGATCGCGCGTCAGCGCGACAAATGTGTGATGGCCGCGGTCTCCGCATCGCGATTCGCATCATCAAACTGCGTAACGCATATCCCCGCGATCGTCGCCGCATCAAGGCAGTGCACGTTGACGTCGAAGCCGTCCGGATTCGAGCGCGGAACATAGAACGGCTTGATGCCGCACACGCGGCAGAAGCGGTGCTTGGCCACGCCCGTGTTGAACGTGTACTCGGTGAGGAACTCCGCGCCGGTCGACAGGCGAAATCGCGCCGCCGGCACGATCAAATGCAGAAACCCCGTCATGCGGCAGATCGAACAATTGCACTCGATGGCGTCGAGTCGCGCCGGTGCGTCGACTTCGAAAGTGACACGGCCGCAGTGGCAGCGTCCACGGTGGATGACGAATTCGCTCATGCGCGCGGCACGACGTACCAGAGCACCGAGAAGAATTGCAGCACGCTGCCGCAGAGCACGAACAGGTGCCAGATGGCGTGGTGGTACGGCAGGCTGCGCCATTGGTAGAACAGCACACCGGCGGTGTAGCTCACGCCGCCGCCGAACAGCAGCCACAGACCGGTGCTGTGCAACGACGCGACCAGCGGCTTGATGGCGATCAACCCCACCCAGCCCATCGCGATGTATAGCGCGACCATCGCGCCACGATAGCGGCGCAGCGTGGTCAGCTCGAAGATCACGCCGAGCACCGCGAGGCTCCAGATCACCGCGAATAGCGACCAGCTCCAGCCGTCCGGCAATACGATCAGCACGAACGGCGTGTACGTTCCGGCGATCAGCAGAAAAATCGCGAGGTGATCGAGCGTGCGCAGCACACGTTTGCGTTCCGGGCTACGCGCGCTGTGATACAGCGTGGACGTCGTATACAGCGCCACCAGCGTGATGCCGTAGATGACGCATGAGGCGACGGCGCGCACGTTGCCGGATACGCCGGCCGCAGCGAGCAAGTAGTTGAACCCGACGACGCTGAGCACGATGCCGCAGGCGTGCGTCAGCGCATTGGCGAGCTCCTCGCCGGCGCTGTAGCGCGTGTCTGCCGTCGTTGCCACCTGCGTCGTCTCCGCATACCCGTGCGATGAAGATAACGTTTATTGTGCGCTGCCGCAAATCAGCTTTGCGCGCCGGCGCGGCCATCCTCGACGTGGAATGTCGCGAGCGTCGACGACTGCGATGCGACATTTTCCACATTGTCCACAATACGCAGATCGGTGCGCCAGCTCTGCGGCGTGATTTCACAGCGCAGGTAGCCGCGCCAGCGGCTTTCGAAGTAGCGGATGTGCGGATTGTGCGGCAAGTCGCGACTGACGGCGTCGTGGTCGACGTCGTGCGAGGTGATCGAGGTGCCGACGAATTCGGTGGCGATCGGTGCGGCGTCGGCATCGTCGAAGTTCGTCTTCAGGTCGCTCACGTAGAACGCGTGCATGTCGCCGCCGAGCGCGATCACGTTGCGAACGCCGCGTTGCGCGATCGTGCCGAGCAACTGCGCGCGTGCCGCGGGGTAACCATCCCAGCCGTCGGTCCACACGTCATAGCCCCCGTCGACGGCACGCGACTCGAACGGCGCGATCAAGGTCTGTTGCGCGAGCACGTTCCAGCGCGCGGCGCTGCCGGTCAAGCCCTGCTCCAGCCAGCTTTCCTGGTCGCTGCCGAGCAGGGTTTGCGACGCCGCGAAACGCTGCGCACAGCCGCGTACCATCGTGCCGCGTTCCGCACACGGGTGCGGCATGCGGTACTGGCGATCGTCGAGCAGGTTGATGCGCGCCAGCGTGCCGAAGTCGTAGCGCCCCTGCATCCACATACCTCCGTCGGCGCGCGGCCGGTGCACGCCGCGCAGCGGCATGTGCTCGTACCAGGCGCGGTAGGCGGCGGCGCGGCGGCGCGCGAACTCGAAAACAGATTCCGCATCGTTCGGCACAAGCCCGGCGTAGTCGTTGGCCACGTCGTGATCGTCCCAGGTCACCAGCCATGGATACGCTGCGTGCGCGGCGGCGAGATCCACGTCGCGCTTGTAGCACGCGTGACGGTTGCGGTAGTCGTCGAGCGTGAATGCGCCGCGCGGCGATTCGTGCACACGCACCTGTGCGCCCCACGAGCCTTCGTAGATGTAGTCGCCCACGTGCACGATGCAATCCAGGTCGTCATCGAGCATGTGCCGGTACGCCGAAAAGTATCCCTGCTCGAAATGCTGGCACGAAGCGACCGCGAGGCGTAGTCGCGCCGCAGGTGCCGCGCGCGCCGGCAAGGTGCGCGTACGGCCGATCGGGCTCGCCGCGCCGCCGCTCAGGAAACGGTAAAAATACCAGCGGTCGGAGGCGAGCCCGTCCACTTCGACATGCAGCGAATGCGCCCATTCGGGTGCGGCGATCGCCACGCCGCGACGCACGATGCGCGCGAAGTTTTCGTCGTCGGCCACCTGCCATTCAACCGGCACGTCCAGCGGCGGCATGCCGCCGCCGTGCAGCGGATCGGGCGCGAGGCGCGTCCACAGCACGAAACCCTCGGCGCTAGGCTCACCCGAGGCGACGCCGAGTGCAAACGGGTAGCTCTGGAAATTCGGCCGCGCGAGCAGGCGTGCGCCGTTGCCCGTAACCGCCAGCCCGGCGAGGCCGGCCACCGCCTGCAGCAGGCGCCGGCGCGCCGGATTCAGTTGCTCGCGATCCATCGACCCGCGCATCGGCACACACCGCCCACGCCCGGATTGGGCGGGCGCAGCTTGCGCCACGCGGATTGCGTGAGGATGGCCGCGGCGTTACCGCCGCATGTCGACTATGTGCAGACTTTGTTACAAATCCACAAATGCAAAAAGACGCAATCTGGAACTGGATCCCGGTTCAACGCACATCCTGCGCTGTCCGGGATGAGTTCATGAAACCTGAATTGGATCCCGGATCAACGCACATCCCTGTTCCGTCCGGGATGAGTTCATGAATTCCTTAACTGGATCCCGGATCGACGCACATCCCTGTGCCGTCCGGGATGAGTTCATCCTGAACTCACTTTATCTTGCGGATGGTGAATTTGCCGAACGATATGCCGAGGTTGACGCCTTCGCCCGTGCCCGACAGCGCCAGCGAAACGTTGCCCTTGGTCAGCGCCTGCGCGTTGGCGGATCTCACTGCGCCTGCGCCGGCCTCGCCCTGTGCGTAGCTGCCGAACAGCTCGCTGGTGTCGTATACATCGGAGAATTTGCCGATGCCGTTCTGGATGCGGTACTTGCCCGCAGTGAGGCCGCCACCGACCGCCACGATGCTGACGTTGTAGGAGCGTCCGTTGCTGCAGGTGATCGTGCCGCTACCTTCGGCGTGCTTGTAGATCGCTGCCCAGCCGGTCAGCGTGAAACGCATTTCGCAGTCGGTCTTTCGGGCTGCGCTGGCGTGCGTGGCGTGCAGCATGCCCGCGGCAAGCAGACAACCCATGGCGAGTGAGTGGATGGTGCGCATCATCGACCTCCTGTACTGATGGACGCGCCGGAGTCTCGCGCAAGCAGCCTGAACATACAACAACAGGCGCGCGCGAACGCGCCAATTCAGACGTTGCCGATTACCGGCGGCAGCGGGCGTGAGAGACGGCGAATCAGCCACACGAGTCCGCAGATCACGAGTACCGGCACGAGCAGATGTGCGATGGCGGCGCCGAGCGCGAGCAGCGTCGCACCCACGGCAATGACGGCGCCGAACATCAGCGCGCCGAACAACAGACCGCTCAGACCGATCGCAATCGCGGCGAGCAGGCGCACGGCGAGCACGAGCACGCCGATGCCGATGACAATGCCAAGCAACCCAACGCCGAGGCCGAACAGCGGCAGCAACACCAGCGCCGCCGCGGCGGCCAGAGGCAGTCCCACGAACAGCTTGAACACGGCCGGCTCCTTTTGCGTATTTGCCGGAAATGATATTAGCGCGTGGTGGCGGTCCTGACATGTGCTCAAGGTCACCGCGCGGCGTAAACTCACGGCCGGTATCGCGGACGAGAGTCGCTATGTCGCAGCTCGATATTCTGGTGCATGTGCGCAATGCCGAAGGCGAACCGCTGGCTGTACGCGCGGCGCTCGCGATCGCACGGCGCGTGGGCGGATATCTGTATGGCCTGTACGTGGCGCCGCTCGGCGCAGTGGCGTTCAGCACGCCGGAAACCGTCGTGTTCCAGGCGACCGAGGCCGATCAGTTGTACCGCGACGCGCTGGCGCGGCGTGCGTGGTGGCAGGCGCAGCTCGGCGCGAACGATGCGCAGGGCGAATGGCTGGTCGCGCAGGGCGAGCCGGTCGAAGCGCTCTGTCTCGCGTCGCGCTGGTGCGACCTGATCGTGGCCGAACGCCCAACCTTGAATCCCGACGCGCCGGTCGGCTGGGGCACGGTATCGCGCACGGTGTTCGGCGCCGGTGTGCCGGTGCTGGTCGTACCTGAAACGGCGAAAGTGGCAACCGTCGGCGCAACGGTACTGATTGCGTGGAATCACAGCCGCGAAGCGATGCGCGCGGTGCGCGGCGCACTGCCGCTGCTGGCGCGCGCCGACAGCGTGATCGTACTCGACGGCACGCCGCAGGAAGATCGCCTGGTGATGCGCCACCAGCCGCGCGTGGACCTCTCGACGTGGTTCGAGCGACGCGGCATTCGCGCTCAATTCCGCAGTTTCATCCCGAAAGGCGATCCCGGCGCGGGCATCCTCGGCGTTGCGCGCGACAGCGGCGCCGACATGATCGTGATGGGCGCGTGGGGACATTCGCGCATCTCCGAACTCGTGCTCGGCGGCGCGACGCGCACGCTGTTCCAGCAGAGCGATCTGCCGCTGCTGGTCGCGCACTGACAGCTATTTCGCGGCTGGCAGGTTCAACTTTTCGCGCAGCGCCGTTTCCACTTTCGCCGGCTCGTCGCCGCCGCTACGTCGGTAGACGATCTCGCCGTGCGTATCGACCAGGAATAGTCCGGGCGTGCCTTTCACGCCGTACAGCGGTGCGATCGGGTCGCCGTCGCGCACCAGCGTGAAGCTGATCTTGCGCTCGCGCAGCGCCGCGACCGGATCGCCGTCCTCCTTGATGTCGATCGCGTACACATCCAGTTTGTCCTTGCCGGCGGCGTCGTATACTTTTTGCACATACGGCATCAGCGCCTCGCAATACGGACACCACGTCGCCCAGAAGAACAGGATCGCGGGGCGCTGCCGGTGTTGCGGATCGAACACGATCTTCTTGCCGTCCGCGCCGGTGCCTTGCCAGGCGGGCGCCGGCTCGGCGAATGCAGCGGAGCAGGCGACAAGTGCGAGCACGAATGCGACGAAACGAATCCTGAGAGCCATGGCGATTTCCGTGTGAAGGACCGACAATAGACGGGCTAGGGACTGGAAACCTTACGATGAGCGAACATGGCGCGAAAGTGCAATGGCGGCGCAAGCCCGACGAGGCGTTCGCAAGGGGACGCTACTCGCGCGCGCACACCTGGCATTTCGACGGCGGCGCCGAAGTGAACGCGTCGGCATCGCCGCACGTGGTGCCGCTGCCGTGGTCGGACGCCTCCGCGGTCGACCCGGAAGAAGCGTACGTCGCGGCGCTGTCGAGCTGTCACATGCTGTGGTTCCTGTCGATCACCGCGGCGCAAGGTTTCGTGGTGGAGAGCTACGACGACGAACCCGTCGGCCGCATGCACGAGGTACGGCCGAAACGCGAAGCCGTCACCGAGCTGGTACTGCGTCCGAAAGTGGTGTTCGATCCGGCGCACGCGCCGAGCCCCGTCCAGCTCGAGGCACTGCATCACCAGGCGCACGACCACTGCTTCCTCGCCAACTCGGTGAAAACCGAGATCCGCATCGAACCGCGTTTTTGAATCGCCACGTTTCTGATTTTCGCCCACACGGGGATAACGCATGAATGCCGTTGCGCCGAACCGCAACTACCGCTACTACGATTTCATCCTCGGCGCGTTCGTCTGCGTGCTGTTGTGTTCCAACCTGATCGGCCCCGCGAAAATCGCCCAGGTGCACCTGCCGATCTTCGGCGAGCTCACGTTCGGCGCCGGCGTGCTGTTCTTTCCCATCTCCTACATCTTCGGCGACATCCTCACCGA
>Ga0307516_10006831_pt1 | contig 13301 bp, 17 predicted proteins | sample 19_EM_MG_FD_203310 | JGI IMG/M metagenome (GOLD analysis project Ga0307516, IMG submission 203310) | Populus trichocarpa ectomycorrhiza microbial communities from riparian zone in the Pacific Northwest, United States - 19_EM | ecosystem: Host-associated > Plants > Roots > Unclassified | place... | reverse complement strand
AGGAAGATCTGGGATTAATAGGGGGATTGATCCAAGACAGAACAGCCACAAGAAGGGTATCAGGGGTCCAGAGGTCTTTGGGGGGTCACCATGCACTAAGGTGTAATGCATGTGTTCTAGTGCCGCTCATCAGGAAAAACCATCTTGACTATTATAGCAATTATAGTTCTATATAGTCCTATAATAGCTGTTATACTTCCTAAAGATGTTATAGACAAGTCCCCCTTATATAGAGTCATATAGTTGTATCAAAAATCATTTGAGCTCAAATATCTTTATATAGTACTTTATAGTTTAGCTTCAAGAGGGGTTAATCTCAAATTAACTGTACTTGGGAAAGCATTTATTATTCTATATAATACTATATTTTCTGTTCTGATTTTTTGTTGATTATATCAAAAAGATAAATAAGACGATTCTCAAGACCTTCCTATAACACTATATTAAACTGTTTGATTTGCCACAAATATAAAAGCTAATGTTACTATCTATAGTACTAGACCTCCTTGGCCTGAGCCTCCAAGGCACTGTAGTCAATATTGTCCTCATCATCCTCCAAACAAAGTGATAAAATCTGGTGTCCAGATTGATCACTGCCATGACTGGTCAGCTAACTGTAAAGTCAATCATAATGCCTAGCGCACCAAATATCCTGATAAAGCTCTTTTTTCATATTTGTAAACCAAGTAGGACAGTTCTTATCCAGTCGCTGCAACTTCCCAAGATAGCACTGATAGCGAGGTTGGAATTCGGCTGCAGAAAAATTGTTGGGTTGGCTTCCTTTAACTCCTGTAATATATGCCCTCAGTGCACATTCAATCTAATAAATCTTTGTCAATGCCTTGTTCAAAAGAAAAAAAAACAAAGGGAAAATACCGCAGTAGCTACCAGGGCCAAAAGACCATTTGGCATCTCCTTGAAAATAGTAAAGTATTTGACACCTTCCCCCTTGGAGCTGTACCACTGATTAACTATGAGGTCCTTGATGATGGGATGGCGAAAGGGTTTTTGCTTGTTGTATGTACGAGCCTGGATAAATTATTTATGTTGTTAAAAACAGGAAATCAAGAAACTGCAGGACTTACCTTGACGTCCAGATCTGCATCAAGAAAGGCTCCTGTCTTGATGAGCCATTCAACAGCTGCAGCAACATCTTGAGGCTTCATTGTTCCAGGAATGTCGTAACTGGCGGAGATTCTCTGACGGGCCTTGGTCACTAACTCTCCTCGAATCTGAGATGCAGCTCCCCAAACCTACAGCTGCTTCAGTACCAGATCAGAGAGTAAAGAAATACCTACATAATTTACTGCTCTTTCTTTCAAGCTGGTATCCTGACCTATTCTTGTCAATTCCTCTTCTAAATCAGCGATACCTTTCACTCCTTCTTGTAGGCTTGCCCAGCTTTGTTGCATCTTCTTGGACAAGTTGGGAAACCCATCCGCTGTAGCAATGTGAAGGCGAAATGCAGTGTGACCACGGTTGAGTACCTGAACTGTAAATGGGGAACAGCCTTCCAAGATGCCTTTGCGAGAGCTTGGTGCAGTCCAGCTTACAGACCTCCTGGAGCTAGGTACGGAAGTTGACATGACTGATACCGCTCTGGAACTGCTAGGCTTTGAACCAGTATCATCCAACACCATCTGTAAATATGAGATTAGCAAGTACTTGAGTGAACAAAATGTCCTACCTTGGTCATTTCCATCGGATCAGTGGGTTCCCTCTCCTCTGGTGTATGATGTTATAGGTCAGTTTAATCACTACTGGTTGTTGGTAAAGCTTACCGTCATCTTTGTGGTACTCTTTCCTACTTTCACTCTCACTAATATCCTCATCTTTGTCGTCGTCTTCTAACCTCTTCCTGAACTCCTCCTCCTCTGGGTCTAGAAATGGTTTCTTTGCTGGCAGACCTGTGGATACAGCACCTGAGTCATCTTCCTCATCAAATTCATCCTGCTCGGCAGTGTTCTCCTGATCCATCATTTCTTGGGTGCGTTTTCTGGTTTCTGAATGATAAACTTGGGGATCAAATAGGCCTTATGCTAAAAGAAAGGACTCACCCTGCCGGCGAACTTCCTGGGGTGTGTTCTTTGAAGCCTTTTCTCTGCTTCGAAGCTTCTGGGTGAGAGCAGCCAGCTGGGCCCTCATCTCATCCTCGGAGGCTGAGGCGACTTCGCAAGCTTGAGAAGTCTTCTTTTTGCTCTTTTTCTGGTGGGTGAGACACTCAGCAGCCCTTTCAGTTGGGTGTGGGATGCAAGAAGATTTTCAGAGGGGACCCATGAAAGTAAAGGTAAAGAGCCAAAGTTGAAGTTCAAGACCGTAACGTGAGGAGTTGTGAACCAGATTCCAGGTTAGAGAAAAACGTAATTTATTACAGAAGATTTACTATTAAGCGTAGGTTTGCAAAGTTAAATTATCGGCCCACCCATTCTGATCCCCGACCCAACGGGTCATTTCTTTGTCTGTGTGCAGTACCAGTGATGCCTGCTCTCCAACATAATCTAGATTGAAATGAGTGATCTTCCAAGAAGGAAAGACGATGTCACTGCCTGATGGCAACTCCACCACCAAGCCTGGCTCCCACAAAACCAGTTCCCCCCCTGTGAAGGTCCCAACCGGTATGACTTTGCACAAAATAAGGTCCTTTGAATCTCGATGTCCCCATGTTGCCACGTTAACGTTGACTGTGATGCAACAAAAGGGGTAAGAAGGGATTATAGGATGGTTGGGGAGAAGGCTGGCGATTTTTTCTAGCGCAGTGTATTCTTTGGGTAATGAGAGAGCTAGCTTTATAACGCGTCAACTAGGATAATCATGATTCAAGTTTAACCTTACCATACAAGAAGAAAAATCCAGTGGATCTTTCAAAGCTATCTGAATATTGTCGTAGAGCCTTTGATGTATTCGCATATCTGTTGACGTATAGGGAATTAATTGTGCATGATTCGTTCGAGTGACGTCCTCCCTCTCCAACAGCCTTGGTTGAATTGTTTTGGGTGCCTTGTCACCCTAAGTAATACCAGGGCTGGATCAGCTTTTGATTAAAGGTGAAGTGATGAACTTACTCGCGTAACATGTCTGTTATAATAAGCTAGGTGGATAGCTTCATACCCGACCTCACCCTCATTGGCACTGTCTTTTGGCATGAAAATGTTGTGCTCGAAGCACAACTTAAGTTGATCCGATAGCATTTCCTGCAAGTCTGCCGGCATGCTGTGTGAGATACTTGCCAGCAGAGAGCCATCTGTACCCCACATCTCCAATGTTGTGCTGGTTATAGGTCTTGAACCTTGTGTCAGATGTCACTTAAAAAAACTCACTTCTGTAGCAATGATGCAGGAATGCGAAGGAATGAATTTGTTGACCTTCTGACCCCCTCAAGATAGTGAACCGCCAACTATGTGGAAGTCCTTAGTAGCGGGTGGTAACACCGTAATCTAGCACTTACTCTGTCCTGCAAGTCTTTCACACTGCTAACTTCAACAGCTGTGGCTGCCTTTGATTGCTGGAATTCTGTCCAGGCCTTGCGTTGACTGTGATTCGCATCGCCATTGAACAATGTTGGATCCTTGCGGTTATCTGGATGCTGTGGATCATACCCTGTACGGATAACAATGTGGTGGTGCCCTATGGGTGGTATGGCCCAATCTTGCGTGTCGCCAGGAGGATTGCTAATGCTATTCTCAGAATGATCTTCAGGAGGCAAGAGATGTTGCTCTATAAGGAGCGAAATTGGTGTAAGTAAAGGGATATGAGTTGTATCTGAATTCCAGACGTTCGTCGCACGGCTCACAAGCTGGAAATTACTGGGAACAGAAATCAGCAAAGGTTTGGAAATAAAAAAATGGCCTTACCCACTTTAAGATTAGTGAGTCGAAGAAACTGTCAGACGCCTCCAAATCCCAGCAATCCACATCAGTGGGTAATCCGTACTGTTTGAGGTACTCTGAAGTAAAGACCAAGCGCATGCTGAGGGGGATGAGGTCCCTTAACTGCAATACGGTTGGTATAAGTCTCGTGACCGTTGTAGAGGGTAAGTTCCGGAAGGGTGCAAAATAGGTCCGCCCAAGGGAACCGGGTCTGGCTCAAGCTAGTAGAGTCGGGAAGTCGGGGTAGAGTGCGCAGAGCACTCGGGCAAGCAGGGGATGAGGTATAATGAGTAGCGCAGCGGAAAAAAAAAAGCAGAGAGCAGAAGAGGGAGCGCGAAGCACGCGCTAGTCGGAAGCCTAGAGAGTTCCCTAGAGAGCGGAGGGGGGACTTATTCGAGAGCGAAAGACACACGGAGGAGCACGAATCGATACGACGAACCCAACGAATACGATAAAATGCGATGGCGGGACTCTTGAACGAACAGAAACCTCAGGTACAAGCTAAGACTCTACCTTTTCTGTGAGGGGGGAAAAAGAATGTTGTATTCCTCTAAGGTAAGGTATATGTGGCCCTAGGGCCAATGTACGAAACATAAGGGACAGGAAACACTGTAGTGCTCTAAACGCGTCTAAGCGGTAACTCTAGTCTAAATAAGGGACAGTGGTGCGCACTCTGGCGCTATCTAACGTAATCAAAAGGGTCCGCAACCGAGTAACTGGCACCCGAGCACCAACAAATGACATAAAAAGGCGGGAAACTTCTAACAAGGGAGATAGGCACGAAGACGTACCCATGACGTCAACTGTACGAAAGAGGGGGGACCGGAACAGCTTAACAGGGTCGCGGGTGGTTGCGTTTGTGCGCGAGCGAGCGAGGGTGATCGAGTCGGGTCCTACTTGTGCTTGGGCGAACGATCAGGCGCACTGCAGCCACGAGAGACACCCGCGCGAGAGGCCGAGTCGGATGTGATGCAACCAGGTGGATTGCGAGTCGAGTCGCGAGTGATCGGGCGCGCTGCAGCCACGGATACACTTCGACAGGTGAGCGGGAGGCGAACGCACGCGAGTGCCCTGGGTGGTGCACGAGTGGGGTCCTGGATCTGGCTGAGCGAGCGCGTGGGTCGCGTCGCGTTCGTGCCCATGCGAGTGATCGGGCGCACAGCAGCCACAGATGCACACGTGCGAGCGCACGGGTTGGACACGATGTGATCGGGTGGATCGCACGTGGGCTCTTGGCTTGGACCGAGTGAGCGAGCGGGTCGAGTCACAACTATGCCTGTGCAAGTGATCGGGCGCACAGCAGCCACGAATACACTTGTGCAAGCAAGCGAGCAAGTCGGGTCAGGTGTGAGGCAATAGGGCGAGCTGTGGGTCGGGTCTCGACTACACTCATGCGAGTGATCGGGCGCACTGCAGCCACGAATACACTTGCGCGAGCGAGTGGGTGAGTCGAGTCGGGTGCGAGGCGATAGGGCGAGCTGCGGGTCGAGTCTTGACTATGCTCGTGCGAGTGATCAGGCGCACTGCAGCCACGAATACACTCGCACGAGTGGGAACACGACGGGGTTGGACACAATGCGATCGAGCGAGCGGCGAGTCTAGGTGGGTCTCTCACAGGGCCTAGGGTGCAACAGCTAGGGAGCTGTGCGCCTAGAGACCCGGGTGTCTCTACACCATTCAGCCCAGTTTGGTCACTGAATAGTCTTGTCAGTGCCTGCCTCAACTAGATGCAGCAATATACTTACCTGGATCAGGTTCCCTGAGAGCGTTTGCCAGCTCGGTGATCGTCTCGTCTTCAGCTAGGCGAAAGCGTACCCGAGTCCCCAGTCCCGCAATCAACAAGAGAAGGTAAACTGTGCCCCCTCCTGCAAGTGCAGCGTACTTGCAACCATCTGCATGCCACTCCAAAAAGGTACGCCTACCCGGGATCCTGGTTTCCGATTTGAGCGGTTCTATTTCTTGGTTGTAAACATCCGTGACAGTAGGGTGGTTGTTTTCGAGACGTAGGCTGGTAGAGTAGTGATGCTTGATGTGAGTAACACTGCCGAAGTATGACAACTTGTCCACGTACTTTTGGCATGCAGCAACCAACTGAATTTGGCTAACCATTACGAAGAAGTTCGTTGAGACGTTCTTGCTGTTGAGACTTCCACATTGAGCCAATAGTGAAGCCAGGGAGTAGGACCGGTGCTGGGTGCGAGCAGCAAGCGAGGTGCGAAGGTCTTGAGCCCAGCGGAAAGGCTTGTATAGATCTGAATGTTGGTTTGCTGCAGAAAGCGTTGCCGCAAGAGAATAAATGCTACTAAGGCCTTGGATATGAGCTTTTCCACGTTGTCGCCAGCTCACTTTGTCAGTTGTGGTCGCGGCGAGTCTTGACGCCTTCCGTCCGCCACGCTGACAAGTCTTTGGAGTGCTGCAATCTGAAGTCAGCTCCTATCATTGGACCAGACGCAGAAAAACTTATGTTGTTGAAGCTTCGGGAACGTTTGCATTAGCTTCTGGTACGGGAGAGGAAAGCAACGTTTCTGCGAAGTGTTTGAGGTGAGTTAGAGCCAAAGGTGAGTCATCATCCTGGAGGACGTGCAGCAAAGCTCCAAGCTCCCGTTGGGTGAAGCAATACACAGCCATTTGGGTTGGGGGTTAACAGGGTTATACTCAAACGCTCACCTTCCAAACACCCACCAATCCGATGATGGTCCCGTGACAAATCCTCGGTATGTCTGTGTGGGAATTCACTGTGGTATACCGCAGTGAATTCCCACACAGACATACTGACATGTCATCCGCCTTGCTGCAATCGATTGGCACTGATCCTCACCCTCTGACCACGACCAGCACCCATTAGAACCTCTGCAAGAGCACTACAACTCACCTTGTTATGTGGAGAAGCTGCAGCAAGTAGACTTATACAATGTGCTCAGTATCAAGGGTGCGAGAACTTGCTAAACTTTCCAAGGTCACGACTTGTTTACCCATTGTTTACAGCAATTGCGCCGTGAAGATACTCTGGGTATAGGTCCTCTGGCTGTGCATTGGCCATTTTCTTATTTCAATTCTTTCAATTGATTGTAAATTTTGGTATGCAGCTTGGCAGTCATCACGTTCGCCCAAAGGACTTCTACTTTCGCGTGAATTGGGGGCGTCTCGTGAAGCAGGAGGTTTTCTTGAATCAGGCAGACCTGGGTGAAACATATCTCGATACACTATTCAACTCTGCTACTCTCACTCAATTCTGGCCCAGGGCATCCATACAGCTTGGCACCCAGCACAAGGACAACACAACATTTTGGAATGGCCTCTTGGCCACATTGACAGAGCTTGGATATTGGCAAACAACATCTGCTTCTTCAAAGTCCCAGACAACCGCTTCCTCTACATCTACCGACTCTTCCAGTATTCCCCCTGCGTGCCATGGATCCTGGACAAACTGCCCTGATCTCAGGAAGACCGGTACTGAGGAAGCATTCGCACATTTTCTCAATACGATCGCACTCGCTGTTGAGAAATGCACTCATTCCCCAATCTCACGAAGCTGGACTGTGAAGTATAGCACATCATGTGTGTTTGGACACAATGCTCGATGCAAACCCGATCTGGTACTTCTTGATGGCTGTCCAACTCCAAAGGATAAATTGATATCAGGCAATTGGAGGATTGCCAGGGCTGTTGCAGAGTTGAAGTCCAGCTCCAAGAACACCTCCTGGAAGGAAATCGGAGAACAACTGGCTGGTGAGTACTTACACTCAGTTGGACTCTGTAGGAACTAACTCTTTCCCTTAGGCAAAGCTACCATTATCTGGGGGACACAAGACGGTCGTGATGCCATCGTCACTGTTGGTTTTGCAAGTGAAGGGTTCCAGGTTATAGTTTACGACCGTGGGGGCGTCTCCCTCTCCCCACAGTATTCAATCAACGACAATCCAATTCAATTTCTCAAATTAGTGGTAGGCCTGTCGTTCGGTGACGACACAGCCATAGGATATTCGCCATCTGTCACCCCAGAATCTGGAACTCCACCCCGCTACATGTCCATGCAAGCACCTTTGAATGCGAATCCTGGAGCTGAAACTTTTAACATCGAAAATGTGCTTTACATCTCGGAATCAGGATTGGGCCACGGATCTACCCTTTGGCTCATCAGCTGGGGTGGAAGATACTTCATAGCTAAGGATACTTGGCACGACCCTCACCGCACCTACACTGAGGGTGAGATTTTACAGCTGCTTGGTGATGACATCGACAGCATCCCAATATTCGAGGAAGAATGCATCGTTGGAGATATTGCAAGTTCCTCCACATCAAGACATCGGGCTGTAGCTGTTGGATTTGACAGAGCCAAGACCCTCCTGGAGGACAGACGATACGACGAACGAGTTCATCTTCGGCTTCGCACCAGCCCCCCTCGAAACGCAGATCCATCACAACCAGTGGCATGCCCCATTTATTACTTCACCAACCGTGAAGAGCTGATCCAGGCCATCATTGACTGCATCATAGGTAAGTAATATTCTTTACTTTAAGAACACGGTGAGCTAAATCATTGCAGCGCATCAGACAGCCTTCGATCGTGGGGTGCTGCATCGAGATGTTACAATCACCAATATGCTCATCATCGTGACTCATTTAGTATCCAGGTTGCGAAGTGCAGGCCTTCTTAATGACTGGGGTTTCGCTCGTGTGGATGAAGAAAGGCTGCGAAAAGTTTCAGAACCCAAACCTCCTATGCCATGGCCCAATACGAAGCCCTTTCAAAGAGGCACGGAGGAAGATGAAACTCTCCACCGCACGGCAAGTCGTAAACCAGCTTGTAAACCTCTACTGACAGTTGATTTCTTGCAGGGTTCCATGACTTTTATGGCTCTGCACCTCATGTACGACGGACAGTGGTCCGGTCAGGCTTTGACCCCTCCACCACGCTGTTTTCATCAAGTTCACCATGACCTCGAATCCTTTTTCTATGTCCTTGTCGTCATTTGTGTGTTGTTTGAGGGTCCAGGACAGCATTGTTCCATGGAAGAGCTGGAAGGATCTACCCTCAAGTCTTGGTGGATGCCTGGTAGCTACCGTGCTGCTGCTGACTTCAAAGCCAGTGCTTTTGCTAGCGGTCTACCGTCTTTCAAAAGGAACATCACTTCATACTTTACTCCCTATTTTCAGCCACTCATCACAGCAATCACGGACCTTTTCCATGCAATCTTTGACAACATGATCGTTGATGATCCCATCGGGGGCCCTGCTGCGTTCAACTTCGAGGTCGTTAATACCTGTCCGATCACCTACAAGGTGATGCTTGAGAAGATGCAGGCCATTTTACAGGCAGCAAGGGCAGCAGATCAAGCAGACCAAGACAACTTGAGCAATGATATCCCTACAACTCCCTTGGAAGCACAGCTACCCTCAAGTTCTGCAGACCACTTGGATTCTGCATCCATCTCTGCAACGACCCCTTCATTTCCTCAATCCAGCACAGATCCTCTCTCGAATTCCTCCTTACATACATTTGGCTCTACTAGTCTACTTCCCGACAGCCCAGAGCGCTACAATCTAAGGCTGGAGCTAGCGGAAGTCACCGACACTAAGCCTGGCTTGGTACTGCAGACAAGTGAGGACCTTGCCCAGTATACGCCTGTAATTCACCTCCCCATCGGCATCGGATTCAAACTATTCGCACCTTCTTCTGACATTCCTCCGCCGGTCTATCCGGATCTTATCCCACAAGATCCATCTGTTGAGGAAAGGCATTCTGAGTCAGGTCAAGTAATTAAGCGGGCTCGAACTTCAGGTTCTGGAAAGGGCAGGGGAGCAAGCTCAGGGAGATCCAAGAAAAGTGGTACATCAGGTAGGGTGAGAAGTCGACAAGCTTCAAAGAAACCAGATGCATCGCACGCAGGCACTATTTTGGCTTTCTCTGAGCTAGAGGCTCCTTGTTTGTTTTGATCACACGCTCATAATATATCATCTGCTTGGCTTTGTTGTACACAGATTCCTTCACGTTCTCACCCCAGCAATGTACTCCCTGCGACACGCCTTGCAAGCATATTCCAACCAATACAACAACTGCACTTGCCCTGCTTGCGGTAAAAGTTCGTTTAAGACAGCACAGGGGGTTCTGAAGCATCTCAGTCAAGCTGAAAGTTGTAAGTGGTACAAAAAGGGTAAACTCAGGGACCTGGGGGTTGAGGTCGAGGAGGTGGAGGACCAGCAACCAGCTCCAATCTTCACCTACGTTGACCCTGCCATAGGACCCGAACAACCCCCCAATGAAGTAGTCGATCAGTTCAATCATGAGCTTTTCAATCTTATTCCCACCCACCCCCCTTCTTCGCCAGTTCTTTCAGCGCAACCAAATGTTGACGGGCCCATTGCTGGACCGTCTCGGATGCATCTAGACGACACAGAAACTACATTCACTGAAATCTATCCTGGTGCTGGATCGGTTCTCAGGGCAAGTGAGCCATTGTACCAATGCTGGCGCAGGAAATTTGAGGGCGATGTGGAAATGGCAGAACCGGAACGAACCGGAACAGTGGACCTGACGTACGCACCCTTTGCTTCTTCAGTGGATTGGGAGGTTGCTCGCTGGGCAATTGAGGAGGGTATTGGGCAGAACGCACTGAACAGGTTGTTGGCAATCCCTGGAGTGCGTATCATTTTTGTTATCAAGTTTTCAGCTGATTGACAGTTTGAGCCTAAGGTTGTTGAAAGCCTGGGATTATCCTATCACAACACTCGCTCGATGCATCAAACCATTGACCATGTCCCAACACGTACCGAATGGCGAACAAACTACGTCACCTTCCCAGATAATCCCGACAACAAACATCTACTCCAATATCATTGTCCTGTCAAACTCATTGAATCACTTCTGGGCAATCCAACTTGGTCAGAAGAATTGGTATTTGTCCCCCAGAAAGAGTACTTTGATAGGCAACGATCCAGACGCATATACAATGAGATGTGGACTGGAAAGTGGTGGTACTCAGTCCAATCCCTTCTTCCACAAGGGGCTACAGTTGCGCCGGTCATTATTGCTACAGATAAGACGCAACTTACTCAGTTCAGTGGAGGAAAGTCTGCCTATCCGATATATATAACTTTGGGCAATATTCCACAGCGAATCCGTTGAAAGCCATCACAACAGGCTATGCTACTACTTGGGTACCTCTCTGTGGACAAAATAATGGGATCAAACCTTACGAAACGAGAGAAGTCCTCTAGAGTTCAATGGTTATTCCATGATTCAATGCGGATAATTTTGGAACCTTTGAAGGAAGCAGGACGTAAGGGAGTTGAGATGGCCTGTGGGGATGGATATGTGCGACGTGTTCACCCTATTTTGGCATGCTACGTTGCAGACTATCCGGAACAGTGCTTGGTAACTTGCACTAAGTACGGAACCTGTCCAAAGTGCTGCAGCGAAGCTAAAAATCTAGGTTCCCAGACTCCTGAGGCCCCTCGCACTCAAAAATGGACTTTAGGAGTCATCAACCAGGCAAAGGCGGCTTCGTCCACCCTCAGTGAATTCCATGCAAAGTGTATGGCAGAGGACGTATCTGGCTGTGTACAACACCCCTTCTGGGAAGGCTTCCCCTTCTGCGACATTCACCATTGTATTACCCCTGACATACTCCATCAACTCTATCAAGGGATCTTCAAACATATGGTCACATGGTGCGAGGATCTAATGGATCCCAATGAACTTGATGCTCGAATACGGTCCCTCCCCCCAGCATATGGGGTCCGACACTTCAAGAATGGGATTTCAGCAATGTCTCAGATATCAGGAAAAGAGCGAAAGGACATGGCATGAATTCTATTGGCTTGCCTTGTGGGGAAGGTGCCTCGGGGAGTCATCCTTACTTATCATGCCCTTCTGGATTTTATCTACATCTCACAGTACCCCACTCATGATGACGTCACTCTTGGCTATCTTCAAGATTCATTGGACCTCTATCACAAGCACAAATCTGTACTTGTCAACCTGGGCGTTCGTGACCATCTCAACATTCCCAAATTTCATTCTCTTCTTCACTACATTGATGCCATCAAACAATTTGGAGCTACAGACAACTACAATACGGAGGCTTTCGAGTGTTTGCACATTGACATTGCAAAGGAAGCTTGGAGGGGTTCCAACAAAAGAAATGCCACACCACAGATGGTTGCTTGGTTGGAAAGGGTCGAAAAGGTAGCAGGATTCTCTCACTATCTGCAACAGTTGAGCAAGCACAGCATTGAGGATGAAATAGGCCTCCAAAAACCCCATGCTTTGCAACTAGCCAATAAACCTCACTGCAGTTCACAGATGCTGGTGGACGTTGCACAGAAACATAAATGTCCAGGCTTTGAACAGGACCTCAAGACTTTCTTAAATCAGAAGCTACCTTTCCGCCTTAGCAGGGCAGACTTGGACGATATTCAAATTCCCTTTTGCACTGTTGATGTATATCACGGGTTCAAGTTTACTCTAGATGAATTGGGTTTGGAGTTGGGCCCCTCAGAAAGGGATAACAATGCTGTTAAAGCCAGACCTGAAAGGGGAAAACAACCTGCTCAATTTGATACTGTGGTGGTGATGGTTGATCCTGAATGTGAGTCGACAGGTCTAGAAGGTGAGTAAATGCAATATTCAAGTAAGATGCATCCAGTTCTAATACCAACTACATATTATTAGGAACTAGGATTGCACGGCTTAAAGTCATCTTTAAGCTGCCTGATATGCTATATGGAACCATGCCTGCACCACCCCAATGGCCCAAAGAGCCTCTTGCCTACGTTGAGTGGTACTCAAAGCTAAAAGGTCAGGCTGAAAATGATCATAACATGTACTTGGTAACCGTAGCACAAAAAAGGGCAAATAACTTACCTGCTGCTGATATCATTTCTTTGTCAAGCATACGTCAAAGCTGCCAGCTTGTTCCCTGCTTTGGTAGTGAAGATGTTTCCTCTGATTGGACTAATGATAATGTATTGGATATGTGTAGTAGATTTTTGTTGAATAACTGGGCAAGTAAGTACGCATATCAGACTCTATGGTAGATCATATATGATATTACTGTTTTCCATTCCATATGCATGAAAGTATCTGATAACACTATAAAAGTACCTAGAAAGGTCAGTCTGAAGAGCATATTCTATATAGGAATATATAATACTATAGCAGTTATAGTAGCTGCTGCAAACACTTGGTGACTATAAAGTGATATATATTACTATGGCAATCATTATAGTGCTACATATGTAAGCCACCTTCTATATAGCAAAATGCTTTTTCCTGATGCTGAAGTGCAACCATGGGCTCCCTTGATGAGCTCTCTTCTGGGAAAGAACAAGAGAGGGTTCTTCTTCCTAATAGCACTCTAAAGTAGGGATATAACTGTCATGGTGCTGTAGGACGCCGTCTGAAAGTAGGGAAGCGGATAGAGTACTGAATTC
>Ga0307516_10006830_pt1 | contig 13302 bp, 14 predicted proteins | sample 19_EM_MG_FD_203310 | JGI IMG/M metagenome (GOLD analysis project Ga0307516, IMG submission 203310) | Populus trichocarpa ectomycorrhiza microbial communities from riparian zone in the Pacific Northwest, United States - 19_EM | ecosystem: Host-associated > Plants > Roots > Unclassified | place... | reverse complement strand
ATATTCCGGCTGCTGTCCCGCCAGCCGCGGCATCGGAAACGAACCGCGAAAGCCCTGTCCCGATACGCCGTGGCACGTCTTGCAGTACGCCACCTTGGCGTCGAACTCCGCCTTCGAGACATCCTTGTCCTCCGCGTGGCTCGGTCCGGAAAAGCCAGCGACCAGGATTGCTGCGCACAACGTCCAGCTTATCCGATTCACGAACATGACCCTCCCTCGGAAGATAACGCCGCCATGCAATTGCGAGCCATTCGCGCAAACTCGCGATCGCAATTGAGTTTATTCTACGCCGTTTTCTTGTTGCAGAAACACATCACACAAAAGCAATTCGATTTGCTGTTCTGTTTTGAACAGTCGCTTTCATCTCCGCGAATTTAATTCAGCAGCGGGTGATTCATGTCGTGTGTTCGCACGGCATGGCGCGAGCAAGGGGATGGCGCTCGATGCAAACGATGTGCGGCCGCATCTCGCGATGTTTGCAACGTCACAAGCTCTGCGTCGTCGGCGCCGTTGCGATTCTGGCGGGCTGTTTTGCGATCAGCTTTGCGCCATCAGCGCAGGCCTTGCCGAGCTTCGCGCGGCAGACCGGACAGCCCTGCGGGACCTGTCATACCGATTTTCCCGCGCTGACGCCGTTTGGACGACGATTCAAGCTGCTCGGCTATACCGCGGGCGGCGGCGAATTTCGCACCACGCCGTTCTCGTCCAAAGCCGGCGCGGACGCGCGCGCCGAACTCGACAAGCTGCGCGGCTATGCCAAGGCCGTGGAGGCCCCGGCCGACGGATCCAGCAGGGGGTGGGTCCCGCCGATTTCGATGATGGCGATTGTCGGCTACACCCATACGCAGGGCCCGACCGTGGCGCCGCCGACGGATCCTTACAAGGCGAATGACAACGTTGTGCTGTCGCCCTTCAGCGGGTTCTGGGGCGGGGCGATCACCGACCATGTCGGCGCCTTCGCGCAAGTCACCTATAGCGCGCCTGATCCCTTGTCCGCGTTGTCGGGTACGCCAGCCGACCAGTTCAAACATACCTGGTCGTGGGACAATGCCGATGTCCGCTTCGCCAGCACCGCGAGCGTCGGCCCTCTTGATCTGGTCTACGGGATTACGGCCAACAACAATCCGACGGTTCAGGATCTGTGGAACACCACGCCGGCCTGGTCCTTTCCCTACGCAGTATCGTCGCTTGCGGCAACGCCCGCCGCCAGCACGGTGATCGAGGGCACCTTTGCCGCGCGTGTTGCCGGCGTCGGCGCCTACACGATGATCAACGATCTGCTTTACCTGGAATTTTCCGCCTACAAGACGCTCGGTTTCAACGCGCAGAACTCGCTTGGCATGAACCCGTTCGATGGGCCGGGGCTGACCGACGTGTCGCCCTATTGGAGGGCTGCACTCGAGCCGCATTGGGGTCCGCATACCCTGATGGTTGGCACCTTCGGGATGGTCACCGATGTGCATCCATGGGTCGACGCGAGCTTCGTGACGGGAACGACCGCGACCGTTCCCTTGTCCGACAGATTCACCGACATCGGCGTCGATGCGCAATATCAGTATCAGGGCCCCAATTACTGGCTGACGTTGCGCGGGAGTTATATTCGCGAGTTCCAGCGGCTGGACGCGAGCTTCGCCAGTTTCGCCGCGGCCAATCCGACCAACGAGCTCAACAGCCTCAAGCTGCAGGCCTCGTTCGCCTATGGCGCCGACAACCGGGTCGTCTTCACGGGACAATACTTCAATATCTGGGGTACCTCCGACCCGTTCCTGTTCGTCAACGCCAACGACCCGACGGCCACGACCCCGAACAGCAACGGATGGATGGCCGAGATCGCGTACATCCCGTTCAGTGCGAGCAAGTCGTTTGGATGGCCGTGGTTCAATGCGCGTATCGGCCTGCAATACATCTACTACAACAAGTTCGACGGCTCCACGATCGGTGCCCACGACAACAATACTGTTTTCCTTCACGCCTGGTTTGCGATGTAGGCGGGCTAGCCCGCACACGGAGATTGTCCGATGAACAAATTGTCTTTCGCGACCGCCACGGCGCTGGTCCTGGTCATCGCACCTCCCGTGCGCGCCGCGGACCTCCCGCTCAAGGCGCCGGCCACGCCATTCGTCGAGCGTTTCACCTGGACCGGCTGCTATCTCGGCGCCCACGTCGGCGGCGCCTGGATGAGAAACTCGGTGACCGATCCGGTGCTGCTGGTGCAGGACAATGCCAACCTCGGCGGGCCGGGCTTTACCACGGTCGGACCCACGACGGTCGGGGTCAATCAGGATGGCGTCGTGGCCGGCGGCCAGATCGGCTGCGACTATCAGTTTCCGCAGAATTTTGTGCTTGGTATCGAAGGCGCGGCCTCCGGCGGGACGATGAAGGGCAGCCGAGTGGTCGCGCTCCCTGACAGTCCGCCGGACACCGCGCTTGTCAGCGTCAAGACTGATTTCGTCACGGCGCTAACGGGCCGGGCGGGGTATGCGGTCGACCACTGGCTGTTCTACGCCAGGGGCGGTGTTGCCTGGGCCAACAGCAAATACAGTGTCACCGGAACGTTCAACGGCGGGGCCGGGCTCGGTCTTCCCTTCGACTTCGAGGGACTGAGCATCCGCACCGGCTGGACCGTGGGCGCCGGCGCCGAATGGGCCTTCGCGCAGGATTGGTCGGCGCGGCTCGAATACGACTACTACGATTTCGGCAGCCATACCGCGACGATGAACGATATCGTCAACGGTCCGGGGCCGCTGAGCTTCAAGACCACCATGCAAACGGTGAAGCTCGGGGTGAATTTCCACATGTGGGGTTGGCAGTAGATCGATGCGAGAGTTGGCAAGCCATCGGTCCAATTCCTCGGCGGATCAGGCCATGACGCATAGCGCAGCGAAGGCAGGATGATGAAGATCGTTGGCTTCCATTCAGCGTTGCGGACGGCGATCCTGACTTTGGCGCTTTCGACGGGTCTCGCCATCGCAGGCCACGCCGACGACTTTCAGGCCAAGCTTGGCTATTGCAAGACCTGTCATGGTCTTTCCGGTCAGGGTTATCACGGCTACTATCCGATGCCTCGCCTGGCGGGACAGCAGCCCAAATATATCGAGAACCAACTGCGGGCCTTCATCGAGCGCAGGCGGAAGAACGCGATCATGGCCAATGTCGCCCATGCCCTGTCGCCTTCGATGCTGTCGGCGCTCGCGCATCATTTCAGGGATCTCGATCCGCCACCGCTGAACGGCGGCCGATCGTCGAGCGCTGTGGCCACGGGCAAGCGCATTTATGACGATGGGCTTCCCGAATCCAACGTTCCGGCGTGTTCTGCCTGCCACGGCCAGGACGCCAAGGGGCAGGATCAGATTCCGCGACTGGCCGGTCAGCTTCCCGACTACTTCTATGCCAAGCTCGTGAACTGGTCCGCGGAGCGCGGTCAGAATTCCGCCATGCCGGATTCGTCCGCCGTGATGGGGCCGACGTCGCACAACCTCACCAAGTCTCAGATCTCGGCCGTTGCCGCCTATGTCAGTAGTCTCAGGTAGTTTCGCCCTTTAGCGGGCCACGGGTTTCAATGAGTGCAGACCATGCGGAAGCCGATTTCATGAAGCGCATCTGGCCAACATTAATGATCCTGGTGCTTCTCTGCGCGCCGGTTTCGTCACGGGCGGGTGAGACTGTGGCGGCCAGCGTCCGCAACTGCACCTGGTGCCATGGAACGGGGGCGCAGGGTTATACGGTCGCGCCGCGGCTCGCCGGACAACGCGCCCTCTACGTCGAGGCCCAGCTTCGCGGTTATGCTGCGCACATCCGCGACAATCCGCTGTCGAAGCAATACATGTGGAACGCTGCGGCAAACCTCAGTCCGTACGTGGTACGGGATCTTGCGGATTATTTCGCATCGCTGCCGTCGAAATCCGCCCATGACGGGAATCGGGGACTCGCGGAGCGGGGACAGGCGATTTACCTCGAGGGCATTCCGGACGCCAATGTCGTGGCGTGCCTCGCCTGCCATGGCCCGGCTGGCGAGGGCGTGAGAGAAATCCCGCGTCTCGGAGGCATGTCCTATTTCTACCTGAAGCGCAGGCTGCAGGAATGGGGCCAGGGCTATCATTCGGCCCCGGCCTCTCCGATGCCCCTGGCCGCCAGTACTCTGAGCCCGGACGATATTGAGGCGCTGGCGTCCTATCTCAGCTTCGCCAGATAAATCGTCGCCAAGGTTCGCCTTGCGGGAAGGGGACCCGGCTCTGGAACCCTTGATCGCGCGGTGATCCTGACCTGGATCAAGGATTCGCCGTCGAAATCGGCATCTACTGGCACAAGATGGCCACTTTGCAGCCCTAGTGGATAGCTTTTGCAGCTAGTTGCGGCACCCAGTTCGAGCGGAGCGAGCGCGCACATGAACTACGATCTCTTTTTCGACCGGGCCTTGAATCGGCTCCACGACGAGCGCCGCTACCGGGTTTTCGCAGATCTCGAACGTCTCGCGGGACGTTTCCCGCACGCGATCTGGCATTCGCCGGAAGGGCCGCGCGACGTTGTGATCTGGTGCTCGAACGACTATCTCGGCATGGCCCAGCATCCGAAGGTCGTGGGAGCGATGGTCGATGCCGCCACGCGCATGGGAACCGGCGCCGGTGGGACCCGCAATATTGCCGGCACCAACCACCCCCTGGTCGTGTTGGAGCGCGAACTCGCCGAGCTGCATGGCAAGGAGGCGGCGCTGGTGTTCACCTCCGGCTATGTCTCCAACGAGACCGGTATCGCCACCATTGCGAAACTGTTGCCGAACTGCCTGTTGCTGTCTGATGGCCTGAACCACAATTCGATGATCGAAGGCGTGCGCAAGTCCGGCGCCGAGAAGATCGTCTGGCGTCATAACGACCTCGGTCATCTCGAGGAATTGCTGAGTGCGGCCGCTTCCGATCGTCCGAAACTGATCCTCTGCGAAAGCCTGTATTCGATGGATGGCGACATCGCGCCGCTGCATCGCATCTGCGATCTCGCCGAGCGCTATGGCGCGCTGACCTATGTCGACGAGGTTCATGCGGTCGGCATGTATGGCCGCCATGGCGGCGGCATCTCCGAGCGCGATGACGTGGCGGTGCGGATCGATATCATCGAAGGCACGCTCGCCAAGGCGTTCGGCTGCCTCGGCGGCTATATCACGGCAAGAGCGAACCTGATCGATGCCGTGCGCTCCTACGCGCCGGGCTTCATTTTCACGACCGCGCTGCCGCCCGCGATCTGCGCGGCGGCGACCGCCGCGATCCGGCATCTGAAGACCTCGCAATGGGAGCGCGACCGCCATCAGGATCGCGCCGCGCGCCTGAAATCGGTTCTCAACGCGGCGCGGTTGCCGGTGATGCCGAGCGACACCCACATCGTCCCGGTGCATGTGGGCGATCCCGAAAAATGCAAGCTGGCGTCCGATCTCCTGCTTTCGGGTCACGGTATCTATATCCAGCCGATCAATTATCCGACGGTGCCGCGAGGCATGGAACGGCTGCGGATCACGCCATCGCCCTATCACGATGACGCGCTGATCGATCGTCTCGCCGACGCGCTGGTTGATGTCTGGGACCGGCTCGGCCTGCCGCGGCAACCACTTGTGCTTGCCGCGGAATAGCCTGGTCGCACAACGAGCTTCGTGAACGGTTCGCCTGCGGCAATGCCGCCGGTCGCGACGACGGATGGCAGCATGGCCACCGTTTGCGGAGCCATGCAATGATTTGCCGATCTGGAGCGGGCTTTCCCGTAATCCAATGACGCAGGCTGACTTGCCTGCTAACCTTCTCCGATGGTCGAATTCCATTCTGCCATGCATCTTAAAAACAGAAACGTTAGGGAGAAAATGATATGAAAATTTGGAGCTCCGCTTTCGGGATATCGTTGTTGGTTCTGGCCATAGCTCCCGCAGCCGCGGTCGAGTCCACCATCAAGGGGACCTCGGCTGCATCCGTTGACGCCGTCTGGGCCAAGGTCGGCGATTTTTGTGGCATTGCCAACTGGCATCCCGCGATCGAAAAATGCGCATTGTCCGCGGACGGCAAGACCCGCACCTTGTCGCTGAAGGGTGGAGGCAGCATCGTCGAGAATCTCGAGAAGCGCGATGATGCCCAGCATTCCTACAGCTATTCCATCGTCGAGGGGCCACTGCCGGTCGCCAACTACATGTCGACGATCAGCGTCACCAAGGAAGGTGCGGGGGCGATGGTCACCTGGAACGGGCATTATGACGCCAAGGGCGTGAGCGAGGCGGATGCCAAGAAGACGATCGATGGCGTTTATCAGGCCGGAGTGGACACACTCGTGAAGTAGGCTCAACCAGGACAGGTTGGCTGAGGCAAGAGGACCTGGTTCAGGCCGGACAACAATTGCGGCGCAGGGGCGCCATTCGCAGGCTCACGCTCTCGACGTGGAACCCGAAAGACCCTGCGTATCGCAGCACCACTTGATCTTCCCAAGGGAACCAAGCGAACGCGCGAAACGTAGTCTTCCGAGTCGTGCTGCTTGCGGATTGACCCGCATCAATTACAACTGCAGCCGTGCGCCTTAGGGAGCACAGATCGACGGAACGATAGGTCAGTCGATCTGCCCCTTTCCGAGGGAGCTGCCCATGACCTCTTCGAGCGTGACCGCTTCTCGCGTGACCGCGTCCACCACGAAAGTTTCGAGCCCGCCTCCGTCAGCCGCCGAACCGCGGCATGAGAAGGACGTCAGCGCCGATTGTGGTCCGATGTCGCAGCAAGACATTTCCGATGCCCATGGCCATGACATGCATCCTCAAGAGCTGGTACAGCTGGTGGGCTGTCATGAGAGCGATGTGGAAGCGGCGCGGCGTGCGGCGCGGGATCGCAAGTAGCTGAACAGTTACGCGCGGTGGGATGATCGAACGCTCCGCATCATCTCTCGTGCTTCGGTAGGTCGATGCGCTCGTCAGAGAATTCGGGTGGCCCTTCAATCAGACGGCGCGTACGGCGTTCCCGCTCCTCGGCCGAAAGCGTCGGGTCGAGCATCCGTCCGATCTGCTCGACCGCGCGTTCCTCGATATCGGCCGGTTCGCGCTGAACGGTTCGATGCGGGCCTGGCGAAGCGTCGAGGCCAAGCTCCACGAGCTGGCGAATGGCGTCTGATCGCGCCATGTTGTGCGCTTCCGCCCAAGCGTCGATGTCTGCGGTGAGCCGTTGCGACAGTTTCACCGCGCTGATGGCATCGCGCCCGGCGCGTGCGGCATGTCCGCGATCTCTGTCGTCGAAGCCGGGCACGTTCATCGATCCGTCATGGAAGCCAGCTTGAATTCGTAGTCGCCTTTCCTGCCCGGCGATTTGACCCCGATCAATGTCGGTGCGAATAACCTCCTCAACGGCAGGCCGGGCGATGGTTCCGTGCCGCGTTTCCGGGGCAATTCGATGCGATTCCTGCACACGTTCCAGCTCTATGATTTCTTCGATACCCTTATCAGCCTGCTGGTTGCGTTCGTATTCGGAACGCTGATCGGCGCCGAGCGCCAGTACCGGCAGCGCAGCGCGGGCCTGAGGACCAATGTCCTCGTCTCGGTCGGCGCCGCGGCATTCGTCGATCTCGCCAACCATCTGACCGGCGCCGATGGCAGCGTGCGGGTGATCGCCTATGTCGTCTCCGGCATCGGCTTTCTCGGCGCCGGCGCGATCATGAAGGAGGGGATGAATGTCCGCGGTCTCAACACGGCGGCGACGCTGTGGCCGTCTGCAGCGGTCGGATCCTGCGCCGGCGCCGATATGATCGCGCAGTCGGCCGCGCTGACGCTGTTCGTGCTCGCCGGCAACACCCTGCTGCGTCCGTTGGTGAACGCGATCGATCGCATCCCACTGAACGAGAAATCGTCGGAGGCAAATTATGAGATCATCGTCACGACCGATGCCGGCAGGGCCGCTACAGTTCGCGATGTTCTGAGCGACAGGCTCGAGTCTGCGAAATATCCAGTCCGCGAGACCAGCGTGGTGTACCGGTCGACCGACAATGTCGAGGTCTCGGCCATGCTGGTGAGCCTCGCTGTCGATCCCGCCGATCTCGATGCGGTGGCGGCCGAACTTGCGAAGCTGCCCGGCGTGAGCCACGCGACGTGGAATGTCAGCGCGCTGGATTGACGAGCCGATAAAGTGGCGCGCCAATCTCTCGATGAACACCTGGGATCGTGGTGCCACCGGGGAGGGGATTGCCGAGGTCAAAGCAGGCCGGCAGCAGCTTCAATGTCCGCCGCGGACAAAGATATCGTAGAACGCGATGACGACCTCGAACGCGATCAGGACGATGACGATGATCTCGAGCCGGAGCGAGCGTTTGGTGTCGACGATGTCGGCGAGCGTCGTGGCCGTGTCGGAAACCACTGTGAGCTTGCGGTTCAGCGTTTCCACGCGCTCGCTGAGTTCGTATTCGTCTTCCAGACGTGCATAGAGCCTTTCCAGGTCCGGCCGGTCCCACAGCACGTCCGGCTTTTCGCCGACCGCGACCCGTCCCGACACACGATGCTGGACCAGGAGCGCCTCGCCCATGAGCTTCAACAGTTCGGTTCGGCTCTTCGAGGTCTTGCCGGATTTCGCGAGTTCGCGCGCAAAGGGCTCGATGATGTCGAAGACGTTGGTGACCTCGCGTTCGCCGCGCCCGAGCACGACGCTCTTGGCCAGTGCATCGGACACGATCAGGAGCCTTTCAATCGAAAACTCCTTGACCAGAATCGGTCCGCCCACCGGGATCGGCTCTTCAGCCTCCCCGGCGGTTTCTATCTTCGCCCACTCTTCCTCATGCGGCGTGATGGCACCAAAGGTGCGCGGCTTGAGCTTGTCGAGAAACTCCGCCTCCTCCTGCACCGACAATCCGATAAAGACCGCAACACCATAGCGGAACACGACCGCCAGGCCGCCTTCGCCGACCCGCACCGCCAAGGGCGTGCTCGAGAGAATCTGGCCCTCGAAACCGGCCGTATTGATGCGATCACCGAGTTGCAGCGCGTGTGCCGTGATCTGGCGCGCGGATGGGGCCGAACCTGTCATGCTGCAAAACTACCAGACGGCAGATGATTTTTCGATGACCGGGGCGGGGTGCTACGGAGCACTTTCGACATGAAGGGCTGTTTAACTGCCGGTGGATTGCTGTATTCAATATGTGAGGCTCTCTATTCTCCTTGAACCGATTTGACAGACGAGCCGTATCTGGGACGAAACGGGCAAATTGGACGCGATCTCCGATGACGAGCAGCGACAATTTCTATAGCCGCATCCCCGTGTTCCGCGGCTTTGCAAGCCTGATGGAACCTTCGCTCTATTCGCCGCTGCCGGATGACTGGACCGTCGGCGTCGCCGACATCGTGGAATCGACCAAGGCGATCGCGCAGGCGCGCTACAAGGCGGTCAACATGGCGGGCGCCGCGGTGATCGCGGCCGTGACCAACGCGCTCGAGGGGCGCGAATTTCCGTTCGTGTTCGGCGGCGACGGTGCGAGCTTCGCGATCTCGCCCGACGATCTCGATCGCGCCCGTGATGCGCTGTCGGCGACCGCGGCCTGGGTCGGGGCGGACCTCGACCTCGTCATGCGCGTGGCGCTGGTCCCGGTCGCCGCGATCCGGGCGCAGGGATTGGACGTCCGCGTCGCGCGCTACGGGCCGTCGGCGAATCTGTCCTATGCGATGTTCTCCGGCGGCGGGCTTGGCTGGGCTGAAGCCGCGATGAAGCGCGGCGAGTTCGCGGTGCCGGCCGCGCCGCCTGGTACGCAGCCGGACCTGTCGGGCCTGTCCTGCCGCTTCGAGGAAATTCCCTCCGCGCGCGGCCTCATCCTCTCCGTTCTGGTGGTTCCGGCCCGTGACGCCGATCCGCTCGCGTTTCGGAAAGTGATCGAGGACATCATCGCGCTGGTCGAGAGCAGCCCGGATGCGGGGCGGCCGGTGCCGTCGGATGGGCCGCCGTTGCGCTGGCCGCCGCAGGGACTCGATTTTGAGGCGCGCGCCGCCCGCGGCGGATCGCTGTTCAAGCGTCGCGCCTATACGCTGGGTCTCACGCTTTTTGTCTACGTCATCATGCGCTTCGGCATCAAGGTCGGCGGCTTCGTGCCGAAGGTCTACACCCAGCAGGTGGTGGAGAATTCCGACTTCCGCAAATATGACGACGGACTGCGCATGATCCTCGATTGCACCGAAGAACTCGGGGGCGCGCTGACCGCGCGTCTGGTTGCCGCGGCGGAACAAGGTGTCGTGCGCTATGGGCTGCACCGGCAGGACGCGGCGATGATGACCTGCTTCACGCCATCGGCGATGCGCAGCGATCACGTGCATTTCATCGACGGCGCGCAGGGCGGCTATGCCTCGGCCGCCACCGCCTTGAAGGCCACGGCCGTCTGAAAATTTTCGCGCTTTAGCGCGAAGCCCGCGTCCAGCTCTCGCCGCCGCACAGCACGCCGACGCAGCCTTCGACCCGCAGCGTATCGGCGCCCGAGACCGAGATGTGGCTTTCGTAGCTCTTGCCGTCATCGGCGTTGTAGATCTGTCCCGACCATTTGTTCGGCCCCGACGGCCGCATCCCGGAAAACAGCGACAGCCCGATCATCGGGCGCCTGGCGAGCGCCGGATTGGGGTTCTTGTCATCGACTTCGGGCTTGCCGGTGGCGGCATTTATCGGATCCCTCAGCCAGACAATCACGCCGCAAATGCCGCCGCCGCATTTGCTGACCCGCACCTTGGCATCGCCGGCCTGCGTCAGCCAAATCCCCGTGGGCTCCCCGGCCGTCTCCGACTTTGCGATCGGTGCGCCCAGGAGCGCGGTCAGAACAACAAGAGCAGACCAGAACCTGAAAACCATGAGCCCACCGTGCAAAAAGGCAGGCCTGCATAGCAGCAAATAAGATTTATGCAACTTTTGGTTCAGGGTTCCGGAGCAGATTTCGGGGCTCTTTTCCCCAGCCTGTGAGCAAGACGGCGCCGGCGGTCGCGAGCCCGAACACCACCATGGCTGCGCCGACCAGCGCGAACAATGTCCAGGCCGGCGCACCCGCCGATGACAGCCACCAGCCTCCGATGGCGACCATCGCGAGCCTCGCACTCGACGCCAGCACCGGGCCGCCGACCCTGGCCGCTCCCTGCGACGAGAAGTAGAGGCAGACCCCCATCCCGAAGAACACATAGGCCGGTCCGGCCCACGCGAAATAGGAATGGGCGGCCGCCGTGACGGCAGGATCGCTGGTGAACAGCGCCACCCATAGCGATGGCTTCACCGCGAGCGTCACGCCGATCACGCCAAGGGTGGCTCCGGCCGCGCCGCTGGCCGTCCACGCGATCCGCCGCGCGCGTGGCACGAGCCCCGCGCCGATCGCCATGCCGATCATCGGGATCGAAGCGATGCCAAACGCGAATGTGATCGGGATCAGCAGGAACTCCAGCCGCGAACCGATGCCATAGCCGGCCAGCATCTCGGTGCCGAAGCTCGCGAGGATCTTGGTGAAGATCAGGATGGTGAGTACGGTCTGCAGCGGCGACAGGCAAGCCACCGCGCCGACCTTGAGGATGTCGAGGAACATCGCGCGCTGGAAGCGGAAGGCGGAAAAATCCAGCGTCAGCCGGCTGCGGCCGCTGACCAGATACCAGGCCAGGAACAGCGTGGCGAGCGAGAACGCGGCGAGCTGTCCGGCCGCGACGCCGCGCATGCCGAATTGCGGCATGCCGGCAAGCCCGAGGCCGAAGGTGCCGCCGACGACGATCTGCACGAGGCCCGCTGCGATCAGGGTCAGCGAGGGCAGCCGCATGTCGCCGGTGCCGCGCAGCACGGAGGCGAAGGTGTTGACCAGCCAGATCGTGCTGGCCCCGGAAAACAGCACGTTCGAATAGGCGCAGGCCTCGTCGAGCACGCGGCCACGGCCGCCGAGCAGGGAAAAGAATTGCCGCCCGAACAGCAGCATGATGATGGTGAAGAGCGCGCCCGCGCACAGACCGATGATGGCGGCGTGCAGCGCCAGCGTCGCGGCGCGAGCCCTGTCGCCGGCGCCGAGCGCGCGACTGATCGCCGAGGAGACGCCGCCGCCCATCGCGCCCGCCGACATCATCTGCGTCAGCATCGCAAAGGGAAACACCAGCGCGATCGCCGCCAGCGGCACCGTGCCGAGCCGGCCGATATAGGAGGTCTCAGCGACCGCGACCAATGTGCTGCCGACCATGGCCACCGCATTGGGCAGAGCGAGCATGAACAGGGTCGACAGGATCGGCGAGGTCAGGAGGCTATTGACCGCGGGTCTTGCCGGGGCCGCGTCCAGCGGTGCGTCAATGGTCATGGGTCACCGGGTTAAGGTGGCGATTGAATGATGACCAACATGTTATGATGCCTGCCGCTCCGGCGCCAGCCGGTTCACGCAGGGGTCACCAGGGCAGGCCGCATAGGTCGATGGTGCCCCGCAGCGGCGCCTGCCTGATCTTGAGGACATGGGGAGCGGTCGCGGTGAAGGGAATGCGGCCCTTCTCCGGCTGTTCGGCGTAGATGTCGCCCTCGAACGGGCGCCAGCCACGGCTTGCATAGAACGGCGCGTTATGCGGCTCGCAAAACAGCAGCGCGAAATCGATCGAGCCTTCGTCCGTCAGCGTCCGAATTGCGGCGTCGAGCGCGATGCTGGCATAGCCGCGGCGCCTCTGATCGGCGCGGGTCGCGACCCCGCCGATGCCCCCGGCGCGCATGGCCCGTCCGTTCCACGTCACCTCCCGGCGGACGATGCCGACATGGGAAACCACGTCGCCGCCATCGTCCTGGATCAGCACCCGCAGCTCCGGATGCGCGAATGCGATATTCGCCCAGGGCAACGTTGCCACGACATCCGGCGGGTAGACCGCATTGAACAGCGGTTCCGCCAACGGCCAGGAGGCGGCCCCATTCACGACGTCGATTTCAATGCTCATACAATTGCCTCACACCCGACATGTATCTGTTATCTGCCTGACGCGCGACGGGGGGAGGGAGAGCCCGACTTCTGGCCGACGAAAATGCAGTGTTTAACAGTGATGGAACCCTCTATAAGGGATTTCCGTTAAGCCACGTCTCCTCCTCAGTTGCGGACATCATGCCATGACCTTTACACTTCCCCCCCTGCCTTACGCCTATGACGCCCTCGGGGCCCATATGTCGAAGGAAACCCTGGAATATCATCACGACAAGCATCACCAGGCCTATGTGACGAACGGCAACAACGCGATCAAGGGGACTGAATTCGAAGGCAAGTCCCTGGAAGAGATCGTCAAGGGCTCGTTCGGCAAGAACCCGGCCGTCTTCAACAATGCCGGCCAGCATTACAACCACATCCACTTCTGGA
>Ga0307516_10006829_pt1 | contig 13304 bp, 11 predicted proteins | sample 19_EM_MG_FD_203310 | JGI IMG/M metagenome (GOLD analysis project Ga0307516, IMG submission 203310) | Populus trichocarpa ectomycorrhiza microbial communities from riparian zone in the Pacific Northwest, United States - 19_EM | ecosystem: Host-associated > Plants > Roots > Unclassified | place... | reverse complement strand
GACGTAGACGTCGGCGACCTGGTTGGCGCCGGCGAACTGGAGATACAACTGCTTTCCGGCGTACGCCGAGGGCACCGTGTAGTGCCGGCGGTACCACCCGACGCCGCGGTAGTAGTTGCCACCACCGTCCGAGCCGTCGGTGGCGTTCCAGGTGTGCGGCGTGTTCACGGTCGACCAGGAGGCGTCGTTGAACGTGGTCGCCTGGGCGCCGGCCACATCGGCGCGGTTGAATTTCCAGCCGGTGTTGAGATCGGCGCGCTGACGCAGCGCGGGTGGCGTGTAGACCGCCGCCTGCGCGGGTGCCGCGGCGACCGTGAGCGACGCCGCCGCGGTGAGCACCGCGGCGGCCAGTGCCAGGAGTCTGGGCACAGTATGTCGTCCTTCGGGTGGGGGACCGAGTAACCGGTAAGTTTATTCACCATTACCAATGCGTAGAAGACTTCACGGTTCCGGAACCTGATGGGTCGCGACCACGCTATGCCTCCCCTACGACACTTTCCGGCTCCACGGAGGCTCTATCGTCAGCGGTATGACGCTGATCCTGCTGATCTCCGGCAGCACCCGGGACGGCTCGCTGGAGACCGCCGCCCTGCGCACGGCGGCCCGGTTCGCCCCGCCGGGCATCGCCGCCAGCCTGTACGACGGCCTCCGCAGCCTGCCGGCCTACGTGCCCGGCGAGCGGACCCCGCCGGGCGGCGCGGCCCTGCTGCGGCACCGGGTCGACGCGGCGGACGCCGTCTTGTTCAGCACCCCCGAATACGCCGGCTCGCTGCCCGGCAGCCTGAAGAACCTGCTCGACCATCTGGTCGACGGCGGCCAACTCGTCGGCAAGCCGGTGGCCTGGCTCTCCGTCGCCGCACCCGGCCAGGACGAGAGCGCGCTCGCGACGCTGGAGACGGTACTGCGGCACGGCAACGCCCAGGTGTTGCCATCGGCCTGCATCCGCGTCCCGCTGCGTCCCGAGGCGGTGGACGCCCAGGGCCTGATCGACGACCCGCGGCTGCGGGTGGCGCTGCTGGACATCACCCAGGCCCTGGCCCGGTCGTTGGCCCCGCCGAAGCCCCGGCAGGCGCCGTCGTGGCAGGCGTACTCGAGTCTCTACCCGATCGTCACGCGAACCGACACGCCGGCATTTCGTACCTGGCGGCCGGACGCCTGATCGCCGTCATCCGTCCCCCGGACCGCGGCGGCACAGCTCCGCGCGGACGGCCAGGTGCAGCGTCACCGCTCGGCGCGGACGGGCCAGGCGCAGCGTCACCCACCGCACCCCACCCACCGCGCCCCACCCACCGCGCCCCACCCACCTCTATTGCTCCACTGGAGCGCTCCAGTGGAGCAATAGAGGTGGTACCGGAGCCCGAGAACACCCGTACCGTTCCAGTCGCGCGGATCATGATGCGGGGTGGCGCTCCGATTGTTCGTTATGCCTGGGTATGGGTGATCGATCGCCGCCAAGCCGACCGGCCTCCCATCCGTCGCCAGCCGATATGTGCCGTTTGGGGTCGCGCCGAGCCTTCATCGTGTCGGCTCACCGCCCTCCGGGAGCGTGGCGCGTCACTCGGAACATCGGCTCGTCAGGCCGCCCGGGCGCGGGCCGCGACCGCCGGGTCCCAGCCATCCGGCCGCGTTCCGTCGGCATGGCGGCTCGACAATCCCGATACGTCGGGCGGTGACCGGGTCACCGGCGGGTCCACCCTGGCCGGCCGTATTCCGGCAAGCGCGGCACCCGACAATCCTGATATGTCGGGCGGCAATCGCTTCGGCTGCGGGTATCTGCCGCGCTTGCGGGTCAACGTGGATGTTTACGGCCCGCCGGGGGGCCGCAAACATCCGTACAAGCCGAAACGGTAGAAACCGTGTCCGATAATTCGGGATGTGTCGGGTGACGGGTTGGGTCTGCAGCGCCGTGCCCACGTTCACCACGCCGAATGACAGCGAAACCCGGCCAGGGTGACTGCAAGGCCCCGCTACGGGCGCGCGGCTTTGTCCGACAAGACAGACAATTCGCAGGTCGGCGTCCGCAGCAACCCCGCCCACCGCGATGCCGGACTCGCCAACGGCCGGGCACCCCTCCCGGCCGGGTGCCCACCGGCGACCGGCGACATCACCTAGCGGTGAGGAGGTTATCCGCACCGCATCCCACCCTTGCCGCGCCACTGGAGCGCTCCAGTTTCACGAACCGGATGCCCCCGCCGAGGCACGACCTTCCAGCGGTACGGCTGCTCTGAGTACGACGGACGGTCGCCAGCGGCTAGAAGTAGCGGGCCGGCGTCGCGTCGAAGGCCTTGCGGAAGGCGGCGATGAAGGCACTCGGTGAGCGATAGCCGGCGGCCACCGCGGCGGCCGTGGTGGTGGCGCCGGCGGCTACCTGTTCCAGGCCGCGGAGGAGATTGCGCTGCTGGCGCCAGCGGCCCAGCGTCATGCCGGTCTCGGCCTGGAAGCGGCGCTCCAGGGACCGGACGGGCACGCCGACCGCTCGGGCCAGGGTGGCCGTTCCCGCGGCGGATGCGGCTTCGGCGGCGATCAGCCGGGCGGCCTCGATCGTCTCGGGTGAGGTGGGCTCGGGCAGCGCGAACGGCGGCCGGCGCGGCTCTCCCAGTTCGGCGACGATCAGCGTGGCGATCGCGGCCTCGGCCGGGTCACGGCTGTCCAGCATGCCGATTGCGGTGGCCCGGACGAGCAACTCGGCGAGCAGCGGCGACACGCTCAGCGACACACAGGCGTCCGGAACACCGATCCGACCGGATTCGCGCCCGCCGACGCGCCCACCAACCGGCGCGACCGCCTGCCCCGCCGACGGCACGACCGCCTGCAACGCCGACGGCATGGTCGACCGCGACACCGACACCGACGGCGTCGTCGACACCGCCGGCGTCGTCGACACCGCCGGCGTCGTCGACTGCAACACCGACGGCGTCGTCGACTGCAACAGCGACGACGTGGTCGGTTGCGCTGGGTGCCAGTCGGGGCGGACGTACGCGGTTCGCAGTGCGCTGTCGCCGACGAAGCGGATCGCGTGGCTGACGCCGGCCGGTACCCAGATCGCCCACCGGGGCGGCGCGATCCAGGAGCCCACCGCGGTGCGGACCGCCATCAGGCCCGAGCGTACGTGGATCAACTGGTGCCAGGAGTGGGTGTGCGCGGCGATCGGGCCGCCGTCGCCGTGGTCCGACGTTGACGTGCGGACGAGCAGGTAGGGCTCGTCGGCGACGGTTCGGCGTTTTCTCGACATCGTACGGCAGAATATCGCGATAGCCGACCGCCGAAGCGCGGCGATACCGTCCGGAGATGCACAACAACCTGGCTTCTTTCGCCATTCACGTGGACGACGTCGACCGTGCCCGCCTTTTCTACGAGGGGGTCTTCGGCTGGGAGTTCGAGCCGTGGGGCCCGCCCGGGTTCTACCTGATCCACACCGGCGACGAGAAGTGTCCCGGAATCCAGGGCCTGATGCACCAGCGGGCGGAACCACCCACCGGCACCGGCCTGAACGGCTTCGAGCCCACCTTCGCCGTCGACGACGTGGACGCGATCGCGGCGGCGGTCGAGGCGCACGGCGGCCGGCTGACCATGGCCAAGTCGGTCATCCCCACGGTCGGCGCGCTGATCCGGTTCCTCGATCCGGAAGGCAACGACGTCGGCGCAATGGCGTACGACAATCCGCCGCACACCTGACACCCGGACGGTGAACACCAGAGTCCGTGTCCGCGCGCTCACCCTAGGGTCATACGATCCCTTCAGCACGGTCGGTTTCGGACAGGGGAAGAGACGCGATGACTACGCATGTCGAGACGTTGGAGTTTCAGGCTGAGGCGCGGCAGCTACTGCAGTTGATGGTCCATTCGATCTATTCGAACAAGGACATCTTCCTGCGCGAGCTGATCTCGAACGCGTCGGACGCGTTGGACAAGCTGCGGCGGGCAGCGCTGGTGGACGGCGTCGAGGCGGACACCACCGACCTGCACATCGGCCTGGCCGCGGACGCCGAGGCGCGAACGCTGACGGTGACCGACAACGGCATCGGCATGTCGCGGGACGAAGTCGTCGAGCTGATCGGGACGATCGCCAAGTCCGGCACGGCCGAGCTGCTGCGGCAGATGAAGGAGAACAAGGACGCCAAGGAGCTGATCGGGCAGTTCGGCGTCGGGTTCTACTCGACGTTCATGGTGGCCGACAAGGTGACGCTGATCAGCCGCAAGGCCGGCACCACCGAGGGGACGCGCTGGGAGTCCGACGGCCAGGGCACGTACACGATCGAGCCGGTCGAGGACGCACCGATCGGTACGGCGGTGACCGTGCACCTGCGGCCGGCCGACGAGGAGGACGCGCTCTTCGACTACACGACCGACTGGAAGATCAAGGAGATCGTCAAGAAGTACTCGGACTTCATCTCGTTCCCGATCCGGATGGGCGACCCGTCCTCGCGAGCAGCGGAAGAGCAAGTTTTGAATTCGATGAAGGCGCTCTGGGCCCGGCCCCGCTCGGAGGTCAACGACGAGGAGTACCACGAGTTCTACCGGCACATCAGCCACGACTGGACCGATCCGCTTGAGATCATCGGGATGAAGGCCGAGGGTACGTTCGAGTACGAGGCGCTGCTGTTCATCCCGTCCCGCGCGCCGCACGACCTGTTCCAGCGCGACGGCCGCCGCGGCCTGCAGCTCTATGTCAAGCGCGTGTTCATCATGGACGACAGCCGCGAGCTGATGCCCGACTACCTGCGGTTCGTCAAGGGCGTGGTGGACGCGGCCGACCTGTCGCTGAACATCTCCCGGGAGATCCTGCAGCAGGACCGGCACATCCAGATGATCCGCCGGCGGCTGGTCAAGAAGGTCCTCTCGACGATCGCCGAGATGCTCAAGTCGGACGTCGAGAAGTACCGCACGTTCTGGCGCGAGTTCGGCCGCGCGGTCAAGGAGGGCCTGCTCGGCGAGCCCGACAACCACAAGGCGATCCTGGACATCGCCACCTTCGCGTCGTCGGCGGAGGACCAGGAGGAGCCGACCACGCTCGCCGCGTATGTCGAGCGGATGAAGGACGGCCAGGACGAGATCTACTTCATGACCGGCGAATCGCGTACGCAGGTGGAGAACTCGCCGCACATGGAGGCGTTCAAGGCGCAGGGGTACGAGGTGCTGCTGCTCACCGACCCGGTCGACGAGATCTGGGTGGAGGCGGTGCCGGACTACGACGGCAAGAAGTTCCAGTCCATCGCCCGCGGTTCGGTCGACCTGCCGTCCACCGAAAAGGACGACCCGGTGGACGAGGGCGACTTCACCGACCTGCTCGCCTTCCTGACCGGCAAGCTCGACGAGCAGGTCAAGGAGGTACGGCTGACCCACCGGCTGACCACGTCGCCGGCCTGCCTGGTCAGCGACGCGAACGACATCACGCCGACGCTGGAGAAGATGTACCGCGCGATGGGCCAGGAGGGTCCGCGGGTGAAGCGGATCCTCGAGCTGAACCCGGCGCATCCGCTGGTCAGCGGCCTGCGGACGGCGTACGAGGAGCGGGCCGAGGACCCGGCGCTGGCCGAGACGGCCGAGCTGCTCTACGGTACGGCGCTGCTGGCCGAAGGCGGCGACCTGGAGGACCCGGCGCGGTTCGCGAAACTGCTGGCGGACCGGCTGGCCCGAACCGTCTGAGCCGGCCCAGCAGGGCGAGACGAGGCGACGGCACGAGGACGGGCGGCGAGCCGGCTCAGCGCACGCTGACCGGCTCGCAGCCCGGACCGGCGGCCAGGCCGTCCTGGATGCGGTAAGCGGAGATGTCGCCCCGGACGTACGGCGCCAGGTCGGCGATCTGGCGCGGCGGTACTTCCTTCTCGGCCAGGTAGGCGACGATCGCCGTATCGACCGCGCGGCAGTCGGCCAGGTCGGCGACCGTACGCGCGTCCGCGGTCAGGACGTCGGTGTTCAACGCAACGTAAGACATGCCGCCAACACTCACGGTGATCGCCGCGGCCATCGCGAGCTCGGTAAGGTGCACCCGCCCAGCCTAGACGACATCACCCTGCGTGGCAGTGGCCGAACGGGCGATCACTCCGCGTATCTCGGCGCACCGTCGAGGCGCCGCCGTCGAGGCGCGGGCGCTACCGGCGGCCGTGCGGGCCGCGGATCAGCGAGACGCCGGCGGCGACCGGGCCGGCCACCACCGCGGCGAACGCCAGGAACAACGTGAAGTCCCGCAACTCGAGCCCGATCGTTCCGAACAGCGCCGCGAACGCCAGCAGCGCCACGCTCAGCCCGACCGAACCGGCGGTCAGGACCCAGGCGGTCGCCTTCTGCGCGGGCGTCCAGCGCGGCGAGCCGCTGGCCAGCAGCATCCCGGCAACCGGGCCGGCCACCGGCACGATGAACGCGCCACCGGTCAGCAGCGCGAGCGCGATGTATTCGGCCGGTCCGGGGTCGGAGCCCGCGGCGACCGGCGCGGGCGGTTCGAACAGCACGGGACGCCGCAAGTGCGGCGGCAGGTGGCCGCGCCGGGCCGCGGCGACGAGCGCCTCCGGCGGCCCGAGACGCCCGATGATCTGCTCCGGGTCGGTGATCGGGTAGCTGGCGGCGGTACGCCGGAACGCGACGTACTCGGTGACCGCGGTCATCAGCTCATCGCGCAGGTCCGGCGCGAGGTCGTCGGACTCGGCCCAGAGCGCCGCGAGGTAGTCCAGGATCACCACATCCGCGTGCTGCAACGGTGCGGTGTCCTGCCATTGTCCGGTCGTCATGCGCGCTACCCCCAAGGCTCGATCCCGGGCTCCAGCCTCGCGGGCGGCCGCGACCGCCGCATCTGACCGGGGACGGATCCGCCTACGCCTTTCGGCCGATGCCAGGCGGTGGGCCCTCAGCGCTCCGCCGCGGACTGCCAGGCCCGGACCCGGTCCTGCGCCGGGGTCAGCACACAGTCGCCGCAGGTGCCGCCGCCCGGTATCCGGTAGTACAGACAGCAGTTGTGCCGCACCAGGAACCGGCGGGCGTTCGCCGGGTCGGGCCGGACCAGCGTGCCGGTGCCGGCCAGCGGCGGGATTTCGAGAATCCGCTCGACCAGGCGACCGGCCGCCTCGGCGCGGTCCGGGCGCTGACCGGCGAGCAGGCCGGCGGCACCGGCCAACGCGGAGGCGACGTTACCCCAGAGCACCTGCGGAGACAGCACGAACCGGTCCCGGAACGCCCGCAGCACCGGCGCGACCAGCCCGTCGACCAGCCCGGTCACAAAGTCCCCAGCAGCCGCCCCGTCAGCAGCCGCCCGGTCAGCAGCCGCGGGGGCGGCGATCGCGAGGTCGGCCGCGTACGCGATCGGCCACGGACCGCCGGGCGCCGGCCGCCACCACAACTGGTCCGGGCGCGGGACCGGGAGCCGGCCGGCGAGCGCCACCGCGCCGAGCGGCGGCGAGAGCAGCCGGGAGGCCAGGCCGAGAAACGTGACCGAGGCGATCACCCGTTCCGGGACGTCGTCCTCGGGCAGGCCGAACATGCCGATCAGCGCGGTCCGGGCGGCGGCGACCCGTTCGGCCAGCACGTCGCCGTCGGTCAGCGCGGCCAACGGCCGCCAATCCGGGTCGGCCGACCACGGCTCCCAGGTGAAATAGGGGCCGACCGCGGCCGCGGCGCGCAGCGCCTCTGCGGAAGTCACCCGTCGAGGTTAGATGGAGGGCATGCGCCTGGTGTCACTGCTGCCCTCCGCCACCGAGATCGTGTACGCGCTCGGCCTGGCGGACGACCTGGTCGGCGTCACGTTCGAGTGCGACGAACCGGCGTCGGCACGCTCCGACAAGGCGGTGGTGGTCGGCGGACGCGACACCCGCGGGATGACGCCCGGCGAGATCGACGACTACGTGACGGGGCAGCTGGCGGCCGGCGGCGACCTCTACACGCTGCATGCCGACGCGCTGGCCGGGCTGGCCCCGGAGTTGATCCTCACCCAGGACTTGTGCCGGGTGTGCGCGCTGCCGTCGGGCCAGGTCTCGGACGCCCTGGACTACCTGGGATGCCGGGCCGAGGTGTTGTCCCTGGACCCGTACTCGCTGGATGAGGTGCTGGCCACGATGCTCGCGGTGGGGCAGCGTGCGGGCGTACCGGAACGGGCCGTTGATCTGGTCGACGGCCTGCGGGCGCGCCTGGACCGGGTGGCCGCCGCGGTGGCCGGGCGGCCGCGACCGCGGGTGGTGGTCGTGGAGTGGGTGGATCCGCCGTTCACCGCCGGGCACTGGGTGCCCGATCTGGTGCACGCGGCCGGCGGCGAACCGGTCGCCGCCCGGCCGGGCGCGCGGTCGGTCCAGACGACCTGGCCGGAGTTCGCCGCGGCGGCGCCGGAGGTGGTGCTGGTCACGCCCTGCGGGTTCCACCTCGACGGGGCGGTCGCCCAGGCCCGGGCGGTGGTGCCACACCTGCCGGGCGCGGCGATCTGGGCGATCGACGGAGACGGCTTGATCGTACGGCCCGGGCCCCGGCTGGTGGACGGCGTGGAGGCGCTGGCCGCGATCCTGCACCCCGGCACGGTGCCGGCGCCGCCGCCCGGCGCGATCGCCCGGGTCGCATAGACCGGGGTACGTCGCGGTCCGGTCGCCGGGATGGGCCGGGACGGGCCGGCAGCGCACGGTCAGCGTCGGCCAATCGTCCACAGCAGAGCTCCGATCGGAGCGTCGCTAACCGGCTCTCTTCCGCCGCGCGGATTCGCTGCACTACGGTCGACGGCATGGTGCAGGACGATTCCTGGAAACAGCTTCAACTGGTCAACGAAATTGTCCGGTACGCCGATACCAAAGCCGGTCTGGTGTTGACGTTGAACGGCGTGCTGATCGGCCTGATCGCGGTTCGGGTCCAGACCGGCGGATTTCTCGATAGCCATCCGGTTCCGGCCGCGACGTTGCTCCTGGCGGTCGCTTTCCTCACGTTGAGCGTCGCGTTCGACATCGCCGCGGTCATGCCACGGCTGGCCGCGTCCGGTCAGGAGTCGTCGCTGCTGCACTTCGAGTACATCGGCGAGCGGTTCGCCGCCAACCAGGACGACTACGTCGACGAGTTCGCCAAGCTGGTGAGCGATCCCGACCGGTTGCAACGAGCGCTCGGCGCCCAGGTCTGGGCCAACAGCGTGGTCGCCCGGCGCAAGTACACCTACGTCGGTTGGAGCCTGCGGTTCCTGGCCGGCGCGCTCGGCGCCACCGTGCTCGCCGCGGTGATCGGCGGGCTCGGCGGCTGATCACCAGGCCATCTGGCCTAGGAGCGGCGGCGCTGTGGATGATATTCCCGACAAGCGCACCGAACCAATTCGACCGTTGGGGGGCGGAAATGGTAGCGGCCGTTTCGCTCGGCCCGCTGGATCTTCTCGGCAATGGCGGCCAGGGCACCGTTCATGCGGTCCGGAATCGGCCGGGGATTGCGTACAAGCAGTACAGCACGGAGGCCCTCGCCGAGTTGGACGACTCGGTGCTGGCCGCGATGGTCCGCTTTCCCGCCGAACTGCCGGTCGCGGATTCCGCCCGGCTGGCCGAACGCGCGGCGTGGCCGCGCGCGGTCGTCGAGAGCGGCGGCCGGGCGAGCGGCTTCCTGATGCCAGCGGTGCCGCGGCCGTTCCACGTGCCGATGCGCCTGCCCAGCGGGGTCAAGGACACGCTGGGCAAGGTGCAGTTGCTGCTGAATGACGAGGATTACCTGATCCGGTGCGGCCTCGCGGTGGACGACCGGTTCCGCATCGAGCTGCTCCGCGACGTCGCCGGGACGCTCGAGTTCTTCCACCGCCTCGGCGTTGTCGTCGGTGACCTCTCACCGAACAACCTGTGCTTCAGCCTGGACCGGGCTCCGCGCTGCTACTTCATCGACTGCGACGCGATGCGGCTGCGCGGCGGAACGGCCCTCCCCCAGGTGGAGACCGGCGACTGGGAGGTGCCGGCCACCGAACCGCGAGGAACCGCCGAGACTGACCGGTACAAGTTCACGCTGCTGTGCATCCGGCTGTTCGCCGGCGATCAGAGCACCCGGGATCCGTCCGAACTGCGTCGGGCCGGCCTCGCACTGCACGCGCTCGCCCTGCGCGGCCTCAGTGCCGATCCACGCCGGCGCCCGCCGCCGGCGGAGTGGCTGACAGCGCTGGACGCGGCGGGTCCACGCCCGGCCACCTCGGCTCGGCCGGCCACCTCGGCTCGCCCGGCCACCTCGGCTCGCCCGGCCAGCTCGGCTCGCCCGGCCACCTCGGCTCTGCGGATGGCCTCGATCGGGCGCCGCGCCGCCGTCGGCCTGGGCCGGGCGGTCGGACGCCGGTTCCGCCGCGCCCGTCCCGCCGGCTTCGTGAAGCTGGCGCTGCTGGCCGTGCTCCTGGTGTACGCGGTGCCGCACCTGGCGTCCTGCGGCACCTGGTTGCAGGCCGCGGTCAGCGCCGTGACCAGCAGCGACGACGTTCCCAGCGCCGCCGAGCAGGCGAACGGGGTAGCCCAGTTGCTGTCCGTCTCGGACAGCAGCCGCCAGCAGGTCATCGGGGCCATCACGGATGTCATCGCCTGCCGCCGGCTGTCGGCGGCCGGCGCGACGCTCAGCGAGGCCTCGGCGGCCCGCGCGATGTCCGGCAAACGGGCCGCGGCGCTGCGCGTCGACCGGTTGCCGAACGGAACCGCGTTGAAATCGGAGCTGGTCAGCGCGCTGACGCGGTCTCAGGCCGCCGATGACGCGTACGGACGGTGGGCCGAGGCGGTCGGGCGCTCGGGGTGCCGGTCGAGCGCCATGCGCGACGGCAACCGATCCCGCGGCGACGCCGAGTCCCAGGACGCCACCGCGGCCAAGAAACGCCTGGTCGCGCTGTGGAATCCGGTGGCCCGCCAGTACGGTCACCCGGCCGTCTCGTACCTGACCATCTGACCGGCTGACCACCCTCAGCCGGTGGCGAGCTCATCCAGCGCGGCGAGGTCCAGCAGCAGGATACTGCGCCGGCCGGTCACGATGATCTTGCGCTCGCGCAGGTGCTCCAGCAACCGGCCGACGGTGCGCTGGGACGCCAGAATCAAGCCGGCCAGATCCTCTTGGGACAGCGGAAGCTCGATCAGCACTCCCCCGGTGTCGAGGGTCACGCCGTACCGGCCGCCGAGATACAGCAGCAGCCCGGCGAGCCGCTGCGGGGTGGTCTCGGCCCCAGCCGCGGCGCGGTGCTGATCGGACTCGCGCAGCCTCGCCGACACCGTCCGGTGCATGATCGCGGCGGCGTCCGGAAAGGTGCGCAGGAAGCCCCGGAACGCGGCGGCCGGCACGTTCAGCGCGTCGACCGCGGTGAGCGCGGACAACGTCGCGGACCGCGGCCGCCCGTCGATCCCGGCCAGCTCACCGACCAGGTCGCCGGCGTCGCGGAGTCCGAGGATCGTCTGATATCCGCCGACGCTCTGGGTGGACACCCGGACGCACCCGTCGAGCACGATGATCGCGAAGTCGGACGTCTCCTGCTCCCGGACGATCACGTCTCCGGCCGGATAGGAGCGGACGGTTCCGGCCCGGTGTAGTTCGTCCCGGTGCCGTTGGCTCAGGGCGTACCAGAAAGGCTCTTTCGGGTGACCGGGCGCCATGACTCATGCTAATACGGCAGCCGCCATTCGGGATCATGGGTCCTTGTGGACTCATGTGGAGCCTGGCCTGTAGATGCGGTGATCTGTCAAGCGGTCGCCGGTCGCGGGGGCATCCGGTCGGGGCGGCGCGCGAAAGAATAGTAGGTTCCGACGCTCCACATCCATTCAGATGTGAGCCACGCCTGAATGGGTGTGGGTGCGAAACGTTTGGTGCCGCTCGGCGGCGGTTGCTCGCCCCGCTGGTGACTGCTGGCACGGTATCAGGTCGACTTCTGACTCTGCCTTTGCGCAGCCATGATCACGAATGGCCGCTGCCGTGCTAGGCCGCCGCCACACCCGATCAGCACGGGGAGCTGACGGCACTTTGGGCTTTCAGGATCCGGTATCCGGACGAGGTGGAGTAGGTGAGCCGGTACACGATGTTCCATCGGGTGCAGGTCTGATTGCGATGCCCCGGTGGGCCGAAGCCCGGTGCCTGTTCGCTGGTGAAGGTGAGCCCGGCCAGCGTCGCACCGCCGGAATTGGTCACCGAGACCAGCGTCGCGTCGCTGTCCCGGGTGCTCGACATGGCCTTGCGGAACACGCCCCGTTGCGCGGCGTCGGTGTTGTCGACGATCCCGGCCGGATCGTACGCGCGCAGCGCCGTGGTCCAGTCCGCGTTGTTCACCGCGTCGAAGTAGGTGGCGAACATCTGCGCCACGACCGGCCCGTCGGCGTCGCCGGCGACCGCGCGGTAGTCGACGATGCCGGCCGTGGGCGCGACGGTCGGCGGCGTCGTGACCTCGGTGGGGGGCGCGGTAGTCGGATCCTCGTCGGTCGCGGTGATCGCCGTCGGGACGGGCTCGGTCACCGTGCCGCCGTCGTTCGCGGTCACCGGGCCGCCGTCGTTCGCACTGGCCAGGTTCGCGATCACGCCGATCAGGCAGATCAGCACCAAGACGACCGCGATGACCACCGCGATCCGGGTGCCGCTCCCCCGGGACGGCGGCGCCTGGGGCGGCGGCACCACGATCGGCGGCACGACGATCGGGGGCGCCGGGTAGCTGGGCGATCTCTGTGCCGGCGGGGCCGGCACCGGCAGCAGCGTGGACACGGTCCCGGCCGCGGCGTGCAGTGCCGGAATCCACTCCGCCGGCGACGGCCTGGCCGCCGGATCCGGGTCCTGGCTGCGTACCGCCAGCGCGGCCAGTTGCCCGGAGGCTCGGCCCAGCGCGGTGTGGTCGCGGTTGGACTGATCGCGGGCGAACAGCCGGATCGCCAGCAACCCGAACTTGTACGCGTCCGACGCAGGCGTGGCCAACGGCTCGCCGGTGGGCACCTCCCAGTCCGGCGTCTCGGTCTGGGAGACCACGGAGGCGCCGTGCAGGCGCATCGCGTCGCAGTCGATGAAGAAGCAGCGCGGCTCGTCGGAGAGGTGGAACAGCAGGTTGTTCGGCGACAGGTCACCCACCACGATCCCCAGGCGGTGGAACTCGGCCAGCGTCGAGGCCAGGTGCGCGAGCAGCAGCAGCCGCTTGCGATCGTCGATCGGGATGGCCATCCGGGCCAGGTAGTCGTCCGGGTTCAGCAGGTACTGGAACCCGGCGGCCTTCCGCTGGTGGGAACCGTCGCGCTGGGGCAGGTGCGCCTCGAATTCGGGTGGGATCCGGCGCATCAGGAAGCCGCGTACCGTGCCGCCGTCCCGGACCAGCGCGGCCGGCCAGGCCGCCTGCTCGCACAGCCATTGACCGGTGCCGTGCCGCAACCCGGGAACGAAGGCGACCAT
>Ga0307516_10006828_pt1 | contig 13307 bp, 21 predicted proteins | sample 19_EM_MG_FD_203310 | JGI IMG/M metagenome (GOLD analysis project Ga0307516, IMG submission 203310) | Populus trichocarpa ectomycorrhiza microbial communities from riparian zone in the Pacific Northwest, United States - 19_EM | ecosystem: Host-associated > Plants > Roots > Unclassified | place... | reverse complement strand
AAAGAATTCATTTCGAGAACACTACGGCATAGAGAAGCATGTGTAGAACATCACAGTATTCTCTTATATTGATGTAGAGTGGTGGTGGTGGCGCTATTAGCCTTTGAAAAGGTCAACTTTTGTTAGGTAGCGGCTGGTTTGCAACCCGTACACTAGCAGTCTTGGCACACGCTATACTATATTAGAAAATCCGAGTGATCGATATGATCCGACTAATCTACACAAAAATCTGACGGTATTCCCTCCTGTGTGACTTGTACTGCTTTTCCTCAAACTCCCTCTGCTCCTTTGACAACCCATTTATAGATGCCATCATCTATCTTTTGCTGTGGTCGGCAAACCATCGTATCGTCTTCAAAGAAACTGTAGCCATCGTATCCCTCACAGTTTGCTCAAGTTTGTGAAATCAATAGGTACAGTTCTCCCGTGAGGGGTAGCAAGAAGCATATCCATTCTAGAAAGACAAGCTCCGGACACTTTATACAAGTGTCTGTGCGCCGCCTGTAACTATCTACGTGACTGTCCTATGTAGCCCTATGTCGCACTCCCGTAGCACTGTCCGTATCACCCGAACTCTAGACAACCCGTTGAACGTAGTGTCCACAGCGCCCGCAGCGGCCGGAATCCTCCTCCTACAACCACTCCCCTCCTAACAAAACCAGCCCCCTCCCCAACAAAGTATGTCACTCGACGAAACAAACAACAATAACAAGAAATGAAAAACAAAACAAAAACAAAAAACAAAAACACAGCAAACATGCTACCATTATCCCTTCTTCCACCACCTTTGCTCATCACCCCCGTTCCATCCACCGGTAGGTACGTAGGCCATTCGCACCGTGATATTCACGAAGTAGCTCGTTGCTGCTGCCCCTCAGGTTCGCCAGCGGCTCGCATGTCGCGTCGCTGTAACCTCATCAGGAAAAAAAAAATTGCGTCCTAAGCGTTCGGATGCTAGAGACGCACCAGACGTTTCGGACGCAACCTGCTTAACTTGGACAATGCTTGCCATAGCACCGTGAGTCACACTGCACCGCGCCACAGCACCGTGCGTCCGGACACAGTGGCCACAGCATTTGCGTCTAGACGAGTAGTGTCCGGACGTTTCCCTTCTGGACGCAGCGCGTCTCTTACCGATGTAGGTAGTCAAGGCAAATGTCGTCCGGACAACAAGTGCCATGGTATCAGCCTTCTGGACGAGGAGTGTCAGCGTATTTGCCTTCTGAACGCAGCGCCTGTCATACAGACGCAGAATGTCAAGGCAAATGTCTTCCGGACGATGCATGCCATGGCATCTGCCTTCCAGACAAGCAGTGTCAGGGCATTTGCCTTCTGAACCCAGCGCGTGTCTTACAGACGCAGAATGTCAAGGCAAATTTCTTCCAGACATTGAGTGTCAAGGCGAATGTCAAACGGACGACGCGTACCACGTCATCGTAGACAGCATGCTCTACGTCCGGATGAGACACGACGCGACGAGGAAGATGTCAATGAAGATGGCGGTGAGGCTGCCGGCAGCAAAGACAATAGCAAATATGACGCAGCAAGAAGATCAACGAGCTTCGTGAATTGTTAGCGTAGCACTCACAGGGACAGTGGAAAGTTGTACAAGACGATGCGACGCGACAAGTACAATGTTGATGAGAATGGCAGGGAGGCTGCTGGCGGCAAGGACGATAGCAAATATGACGCAGCGAGAAGATCAATGAGCTTCGTGAATTGTTAGCACAGCACTCACAGGGACAGTTGGAAGTTGTACGATACAACACGACATGAGGAGTACGATGTCAACGAGAAGGGCGGTGAGGCGCCAGTGGCAAGGATGATAGCAAATAGGACGCGGCGAGAAGATCAATGAGCTTCGTGAATTGTCAGCGTAGCACTCACAGGGACAGTGGGTAGTTGTACAATACGGCGCGACACAACATGTACGATGTTGATGAGGATGGCGGTGAGGCTGCTGGCAGCAAGGACGATAGGAAATATGACGCGGCGAGAAAATCAATGAGCTTGGTGAATTGTTAGCGCAGCACTCACAGGGACAGTTGGAAGTTGTACAATACGACACGACGCGAGGAGTACAATGTCAATGAGGATGGTGGTGAGGCTGCCAGTGGCAAGGGCAATCGCAAATATGGAGCAGTGAGAAGATCAATGAGCTTCGTGAATTGTTAGCGCAGCACTCACAGGGACGTTGGCAGTTGTACAATACAACGCAACGCAAGGAGTACGATGTCAATGAAGATGGCGGTGAGGCTGCTGGCAGCAAGGACAATAGCAAATATGATACAGTAAGAAGATCAACGAGCTTCGTGAATTGTTAGCGCAGCACTCACAGGGACAGTTGGAAGTTGTACAATACGACGCGACGCGAGGAGTACGATGTCAATGAGGATGGCGGTGAGGCTGCCAGCGGCAAGGACAATAACAAATAGGACGCAGTGAGAAGATCAATGAGCTTCGTGAATTGTTAGCGCAGTACTCACAGGGGCAGTGGGAAGTTGTATAATACGACTCGATGCGACGCGTACAATGTCGATGAAAAGAGGATAGCGGCGGCATGGATGACATCAAGACGTGATGAGTACAATGTCAATAAGGATGACGGTGAGGCTGCCGGCGGCAAGGACGATAGCAAATATGATGCCGCGAGAAGATCAACAAGCTTCGTGATTTGTTAGCGCAGCACTCACAGGGACAGTGGGAAGTTGTACAATACAACGCAACGCGACAAGTACAATGTCGATGAGGATAGCAGTGAGGCTGCTGGCGGCAAGGACGATAGCAAATATGACGCAGCGAGGAGGTCAATGAGCTTCGTGAATTGTTACCGCAGCACTCACAGGGACAGTTGGAAGTTGTACAATACTACGCGAGGCAAGGAGTACGAAGTCAATGAGGATGGCAGTGAGGCTGCCGGCGGCAAGGACGATAGCAAACATGATGCAGCGAGAAGATCAATGAGCTTCGCGAATTGTTAGCGCAGCACTCACAGGGACTGTGTATTACCCCCTAAATATTGAGGGTCAGACATTCGGTTACGTATTGGGCAGGAAGGTATCGGAAATTTGTCACACGGTCTTAGGACGGCATACCGAGACCGGGCAACCGACACCATTGGGGCTCGGCTCGGGTCAACCAACTCTGCAGCACCTGATGATCCAGGACCAAGTACCGGCGCAGACAGGGAAAGCGCAAGCGCTGCCGCAGAGAAAGACAACCTTGGTGGTCATCACAAGCAATCGGAAGGGAAACAGGAACGCAAGGAACTGAGAGTCTAGGTGGTGGAGATAAGACCCGGAGCCAGTAGCAAGGGGGGTAACCGTAGGTGGGAGTTCGACCGGCTACGCCCGGGTTCTCCCTGAACCCTATGGGGCCACGTAATGATGCTTGCGCAGCAATAGTTACGTGGCTGCTAGCAACACTAACGACCCGGAGCCGGCAGCAAGGGGGGCAACCGTTGGGGGGAGTTCAACCAGCTTCGCCTGGATTCTCCCTGAACCCTATAGGGCCACGTGATGATGCTCGCGCAGAGATAGTTACGTGGCTGCTAGCACCACTACCGGTCTTATTGCGGAAACCGATCAGGATGAGGGAGTTCTGGGCTTCGCCAGTGCACGACAGCGTGAGCGTATCCCCCACTTATCCAAGATGCTTACAACAATTATGATGCAGGGCACACGCCGCACCAAGGTAAGGGATGTCGAGTTGAACAGATACTGAAGCAGAGGCTTGACTTCAAGCCAATCCTATAGCGCTGGGTAGCCCCCGGACGAAGTACTGGCTCGTGTTCGGGAAAGTGCAAATGCCGCTACAGGACCGCACCTCGAGGTTCCAGAGTTTATTGGGAAAGATATGGGGCGGAGCTATCCCTTGATGCCGTCGTGGCCGAAGAAAGGATAGCTGGTACGGTTGAGGGTTTGTTGCTGCGGCTCAGGTCACGTAGCGTAATCAACCCCGCACACAACCCATATCGCATCACCCAATCATGATGAGAGAACAGAGGACCTGATCCGGCCACTCTCAGGATATGTGGAAGCACTACTCTCCGATCCAAATCGAGAGATTATCTGTGTTACGCTGATGAAGTTTAACGCCAAGGCGAAGAGTTTTCATGTCGCGGTGCGGGTTACTTTCCCCGCAGCACGTGACTTTGCCGAGCCGGATACTTACATGACGACCTGCCGAGGAGCTGTGGGCAACCGGAATCATCGAAACGATCATCGGAATCCTCAGTAGAATCATTGAAACGATCATCGGAATCACCAAGACATTGGGTTAACGACCATCCCTACAAGCGATCCTACGAGTGATCCTACGAGCCATCCTACGAGCCATCCTACAAGCGCCACAAGAGAGACGACAGTTGATCGGGAAGGAGACAGGAGGATACGCAAGGGGCGTAAGAGTCTAGGCAGGAGATAGGAAGGGTCTGATGGGCAACATGTCGGTCGGCACGGATAGGACCCCCATTGAGGGTATAATCCCCGAGGCCATAGCCAAGGGCTGATGTGGGATTGTGACTTGAACCCAGCTATAAGCTGAGGGAATGGCATGGTCTGTGATACCATTGGGTGGATCCTATTGTCAGACCGACTAGGACGAGTAGCTTCAGGCTCCGGCCCTCACCCAGGAGGGTCTGGTGTGTGAGTGTATTCTTTTGCTTATCTTACCCATGAAGTAGTTGTCGCGTGAGCTGCCGGGCAAGACACCGGGCCCGTCTTGACCGAACCATCCGCCAAAGTGCTGCGAGCGAGCCATCGGGCAAGACGCCAGGCCCGCCTCGAACCATCCGCCGAAGCGCCGCAAGCGAGCCGTCGGGCAAGACGCCGGGCCCGTCTCGAATCGAATCCTCCGCCGAAGCACCGCGAGCGAGCCGACGCGCAAGTCGCCGGTCCCGTCTCGAATCCAATCCTCCGCCGAACCGCTGTGAGCGAGCAGTTGGGCAAGACACCACACCTGCCTCGAACCATCCGCCGAAGCGATACACAAGCAAGCCATCTGGCAAGCCGACGGGTCGGTCTCAAACCACATGCGCCGCCACGCGAGCCGCCACGCACACCAAGCCGTCCACTGAGCAATCCGTCGCGCAAGCCGTGGCCGCGGAGCCGCGTACGATCTGGCACTCAAGCCGCAGCCGGCGGGCACCACCGATACCGAACCGAACCCCTTAGATTATTCACTCTGAATCCCTTAACGGTGGGCGAACTTGGAAGGATTGTCATGGGGGGTGTTATTCCTGTATAATAACTGAACGCCGGTGGAGAGCATGCGCGCCCCATCTCCTTCATGACTATCGAGAAACCTGACGAAGTCATTATTACCGTCACTCCGACGTTGACTGGACGTTTCAGTGTCACACTATAATCTAGGGTTCCAAGTCGCCTTTCTCGAGAATTTTGACCTTCGGTCGACGTCGACTGTCAGCTACACACTCTCCCTCTGGTCGACCTCGACAGTCAGACACGCCAAGAGGAAGATCCTGCTCAACACCAATGGCGAGCAAGGAATTTTGGGTGGCCAGGGGCCGAGTTGAAGCTCAACGGGACCTGGCAAAGCACCGAAATAGCAAGGAAGGAACGACCACTGGCCGGCCGTTGCACTGAGCAGATGTGGTCAAGCCGAAAGGCTAGGGAGTGAAAGACCTCCAGCCAGCCTATAAGCCGCAACTGGGAGGTCACGCCAAGAAAGGAGCGTGGGGAGTTGGTCCAAGCAGTGACGATGTCCGCGTGAACCGCGCGAACCGCCCTACCAACGGGTCCGATGGTGTCCATCGCACCGGATGCGTGGCACCGAAGGACCAGCAAAGTCCGCAAGAGACGCAGTCCACAAAAGCTGCTGGGCAGGCAAACGACGAGGGCAATGGAAAAGGAAATGGGGTGATGATGCCGAGGAGGCTCCAGCCCCCAAACAAACCAAATCCGCCCACGTCAAAGTCGAGGACGAAGATATGCAGAAAGCCGCGGCCGCAACACTGCAGTCAGCCTGGCAAGATGACTCGGATTTTTAGAAGGACGGGGCTTGCCGCACCCCAGGTCCTTCCCAATAATTAGCGGGACAAATCGAAAACGAATGGGTCCTGAGCAACCAAGTGCTGGAACCTGGTAGGATAGACAACAAAGAAGGCTAAACCCCAATAAAGCCTCGCCCGAAAAGTCTACGAATAAACCACAGTGCGGCAGAAGACCGATCACCACCATGATCATTTCGTGGGGCCTGACCCAACACGCGGTGTGGGCCTTACTCGACACCGGTTGCTCGGTACCTTTGATTAGCACAAAGACTACCAAGCAGCTTGACATACCCTGAATCCGCAGAAGGGAGGCAGCCCCACTACTGAACTGCTTGGGGGAAGAAGTCAAAGGGGCAGGAATGGAGTACACCGAGCCGCTCCTGCTCCAGCATCGAAATCATTATTCCAGGGAGGTGTTCGAGGTCGCACCATTGGAGCCGGAAGTTGACCTCTTCCTCCCATTCTGGTGGATGGCAAAGCATCCCCCCCAGGGCGCATGGGACTCAGAAGAACTCCACTTCAGCAGCCACAACTGCCTAGAAAAATGCACACGATTTGAAACTGCAGAATTCTCTCTGTCTCTGGATGAGACAGTTACCCTCGACCCAGGAGCCAAAGTCATTGGGTATGTCTCAGCAATAAACGAAGAGGACCCATGGGACCCGATCGCTAAGGAGTTCAGGGGTTATCTTGACATCATGAGCCAGGAGGCGGCAGAGTCGCTGCCAGCACACCGGCCATACGATTGTAAGATTGACCTCAAGAAAGTGGAGACCGCCCCCTGGGGAGCGATTTACCCCCTTTTGGAAAACGAGCTCCAGACCCTCAGGGAGTGGCTCAAGGAAATGCTAAGGACAGGCAAGATCCGGAGGTCCACCTCACCTGTGGAATCCCTGATTTTGTTCGTACCAAAACCAAACGGGAGGGGACTCCAGCTGTGTGTCGACTACCGAGCCCTCAACTGAATAACGATTCCCAACCGATACCTCCTTCGTCTGATGCAGGAGCTACAGGACCAGGTACAAGGAGCCAGATGGTTCACCAAGCTGGACCTGAAAAATGGGTTTAACTTTATTCACATCCGAGAAGGAGACGAATGGAAAACGGCATTCCGAACCCGTTACGGACTATATGAGTTCCAAGTTATGCCGTTTGGACTAACCAATGCACCCTCAACCTTCCAAGACATGATGAACCATGTCTTCTCCAACATGATAGACCTGAGCCTCTTGGTTTACATGGACGACTTGCTGATCTACGCAAAAACCGAGGAAGAACACGATCGGAAGGTTATGGAAGTGCTGGCAAGACTGCAAGAAAACCAGCTAGCAGTCTCGCCGGACAAATGTGTGTGGAAAATCCAGGAAGTAGAATTCCTAGGATACATCATCGGAAGAGAAGGGATTAAGATGGCGGAAGAAAAAGTGGAGGTGGTGCTGGGATAAAAGACCCTGGTATCACTGACGGAAGTACATTCATTCCTGGGATTTGCCAACTTCTACTGACACTTCATTCAGGACTACTCCCGAGTAGCCAGACCCCTGACACAGCTGACCAAAGGGGACAAAAAGGAGTGGAAGTGGAACCCGCAGGCAGAAAAAGCCTTCCAGGAACTGAAACGGCGATTCACAACTGCATCGATACTAGCCCACTCCGACGCCACAAAACCCGTGATTATCGAAACGGATGCCTCCGACTTCGCAATCAGGGCCATCCTATTGCAGAGAGACAACAATAGGACGCTACACCCTGTGGCCTTCCACTCGTGGAAGTTGCAGCTGGTGGAAATCAACTATGAAATCCACGACAAGGAACTTCTAGCCATCGTCAATGCCTTCAAGCACTGGTGCCAATATTGCGAAGCAGCGACAAATCAGGTCCAGGTGTTTAGCGATCACCATAACCTTGAGTACCATATTATTTCGCATAAGAGTCATCCCCCCCTAAGCGGTTAGTGCCATTCTTGGCGATCTTGGCGTGCAATTAGGGCGCTTGGCACTTAGTTAATATCAAATTCACAAGTGCAAAAACCCCGTGATATTGTCTTGTGTGGTACAAACTTCCCCCACCTCATGCCTCATCTCTCCAGCAGAATTCCACACCATCATCATCTTCAGTATCACTGATACTAGGGAACAGCTCTGCAACCACATACTGCCTACGTACTCCTTCCAGTCTCTTACTTCTTCTAGCTAGACTTACTGGTTCAACAGAATGTTTTCCCTTGCTGGTATGCGCCGACCCCACCAAGAGCGCGCCCGCCCAGCCTGCTGAAAGTTCACCTGCTGTGTCCAGTGTGCTTGCCAAGCCCGCCGGAATGTGCGCTGAGGTTGCTGAAGAAGAGTGGGCAGCTGTGAGGAGTTGAATATTAGTAGTTAGGTAGAGGCCTAGGGAATAGGGAATTATTACCGGATTTATCTCTGGATCTTTGAGACCCTCGCCCACGGCCCCTAGGGCGTCCACGCTGGTTCCCCCTTATCACTGTCTTTAGGGGTACATCATCATCACTACTGGGTGACGCCAGGAGGGTGGATCTGTTTGCTGTAATCGTGTATGTTGAGGCCGACAAGCCTCCTTTCAATTTGCCCGCCTCTAGTCCAGCTTCTATGGTAGTGTGTGAGGGTGTATTAGCCACTGTGGCTGTAAACGAGTCGCTGACGGTGAGTGGGTGCAACAACTTGGTGGTAGGCTCATCTTCCTTATCGCTGGCATCAGTCTCTGGATTATCACTGGTGCCCTTGGATGAGCTATCAATAGTGGGTGTACGCACCCCATTCTTGAGTCCCTCCATCAACATGGTGGTTTCAAGCCCTTTGATTGAAATTTCGTGGTCGCAAGAACCATCAATCGGAAGAGCAATGCCCAGACATCGGAAACTCCGGATAACAACATCACGGTTTTTCAGGTTAAAGATCTCCCAAGCATCACCCACACACTTTGTCATCATAACTCTTATCTTACTTGCTGCTGACTGCCAATCCTTTTTCCCTGTTGCAGGTGTTGTCTACCTCTCAGAAAGATCAACTGCGTCGTCGATGACTTGCTTGAAAATATCTTTGAACGGGCGGTTTACTGATACATCGAGGGGTTGAACAAGCCCCGTACAACCGCTGGGAACCAGTGATGGAATAATTCCGTGGGTGCGTAGCCAATCTTTGATCTCTTGTGTACTGTGGAACTTGAAAAGATCCATGACTAGGAGGGTGGCACCGCTGCCGAGGACGGGGAGAAGCATAAATTCAAGCCAAAACAACATGATCGCAGAGTTGGCATACCCTTTCGGATTGAATTTAACTACCACACGAGAGTCGAATAGTTTTTCTTCCCGTCTTCGAGGGGCAGAAGTGTTGTTCTCAGTACTGCAAAAGATGATGAGGGGCATAACGCAATCGATACCATCGGCAAAAATTGTGAGCTGTATTGTTGCTTGGCGCTTATTCCACCCTAATCTTCGTGTACGTACCCACACTGTCTTACTCCCTTTAAATTCGTAGGTCTTCCCTTCAAGATACTCCCAAGGCAGTGGTGTTTAATCCATGTTGAGAATGTTGAAAGAAGATAGCAACCGACTGCAATTACAGATCGCAATACCGTTTCTTCCATTCCATCCCGCAGCTGAGAGTTCTGCCAATTGAAACACAGAAAAGAAACAATCATTGCGCAGTATTCTATTGGTGTTTGCTGAGCTTTATTCGTGACAATACGAATGGAGATCTCATTACGAGAGAGGAATCGATTGAACCAGCCGCTGGAAACCACAAATATTGTAGGACTGTCTGGATAAATTTGAAGAAATAAAGCCTTTGCTGTTGGTTCGAACCACTTTCTCCATACAGTCTTGCCTTCTGCGCGTCGACCAGCAAATGCTTGCACCAAGACCTTCTCAAGCTTAGGCCAATGTCCGCGAGATGGTCAGTGTCTCTTCTGTGAAGGCTTTATCAAGAGTAACATCTCCTCCTCCTACCGCCATCTGCGCAAATATCGTGTATGCTTTAGGTTGTAACGCTTGCAAACCTCCATTGCCGTCGGTGCTTGTAGACCACCTTTGCCATCTTCTATCCTGCGATAAGTCACATATGACAGGACCCCCAATTTGAAGGCAGTCGTAAATGCTTGTTTCTCACGGGTGAGATGCGTTGCTGGAGGAGGAAACTTGCGTGAGAGGTCTGCAGTCACCTGCCTCATTCGGCCAGGTTTTGATTTTGGTTTTCCGGGCGATAGAGGTGGACGGACAGCCAGATCGAGGTTGTCATTATCTTCTTCTTCATCTAAAGCTTTGGTGGTAGGTTCTTGACCTATAGGTGTAAGAATGAGAGCAGTGAATTGCAATGTAACTGTGTCAGGTGTGGTTGGCATACTGAAATTGGCTCTGTCGCTCTCCGTTATTGACTCTGGTTCCTATTGACTTGATCTTTCTGGGTTGTTTGTAAAGGACTCGCAACACTGCTCAGGACTTGCGATGCAGCTCAGCCCAGTGGGCCTCACGAGCTCCAACCTCCCAACCTCCTAATTAGGTGACATTCTATAGCCGCCCCAACACTAACCATAAGCGCACTAGCATGCGTTACAGTGCGCTAAACCCATTTCAAAGGGAAGATTCTTATGCGAAATAATATGGTAGTTCACGACTACAAAGATACTCAGCCGTCGCCAGGCATGGTGGGCCCAGAAGCTAGTAGGTATCGACTTCCGTATTTACTACCGTCCAGGAAACCGGAACAAAAACCAGATGCTTTGTGAAGGTGTTCGGAGTACCGCCCTGAAAAGGGGGGGGGTGAAAACCTGCCGATTACGAGTTTTGTGAAAAGACAACTGTGCGGAACCAGACTTTGCAAAACCAGACAAACGAGAAAGAACGTTTATCTGTTCTTCAGCAAGGTTGGCATCACTCCCACCACGACAATGGTCGGAAGAATTTGCGGAAGTAGTCAAAAAGGCAGGAAAGAAGGACAATGAATACCAAGGCACGGTGAAGGAACTGGAAGCAGTGCTGGCGAATGAGGCACTGAATGACCGGAAGGTCGAGGAGGAAGCTGCCCACCCTTGTGAGGCACGGCAGAGGGACCGAAAGGTCAGGATGGAAGAGGTCCTCGAGATCAATGATGGGCTACTCTACTGAAGGGGTATGCTCTGGATCCCGGAAGATGGAAACCTCAAAAAAATGATTCTCGAGTCAGAACACGACACAAAAATCTCTGGACACATGGGCCAGGATAAGACGATCAAACTCATCCGACGGAACTTCTAGTGGCCAAAAATGAATGAAAGGATTATTGACTTCGTCCAGAGCTGCCCCGAATGCCAGAAGAACAAGGCGGCTTGGCACCAACCGTACGGACTTTCCTCCTCCCTGGAACTACTGTACACCCCCTGGAAGTCCATCGCAATGGACTTCATTACGGAACTGAGACTCTCAGAAGGATGCGACCAATTTTGGGTAGTAATAGACCAATTCACAAAGATGGCACACTTTCTTCCCCTTAAAAAGGAAACGAGGACGGCAGCCGACCTGGCAGTCTTCTTCGCCTGGGAAGTCTGGAAATACCACGGGCTACTCTTGGACATCGTCTCGGACTGGGGCTCACGATTCACGTCCGAGACTTGGCAAGAATTCCTGCAGCTATTAGGCATCCGCCCAAGGGTGTCGATAGCCTTCCACCCCCAAACCGACAGGCATTCTGAATGTCTCAACCAGACTATCAAAGCATACCTCCGAACGTTCGTCGGCCACAATCAGGACAACTGGGTAGGCCTACTCCCGATGGCAGAGTTTGCCTACAACAATTCGATTACCATGGGCAAAGGGATGTCTATGTTCTATGCTAACTACGGATTCCATCCCGTGTCCTTCGACCCAGCCGCTTCGTGACCCTTGAACCCCGCCAGCAAGCTCTACGCCCTCTGGATGTATGCTGTGACCCTAAAGCGGGCATAGGAATGCGAGTAGTTTCGTGGAGGTGTATGTTTGCTCACGACGGCAGGATGCCAGCTGGCACCATGCCGAAACAGCACTTTACCGGACACACCTCGCCGGATCGGCACCTGGCCGGAGGACAGCGGGCCAGCAAACACGGAAGCTGCACACCGCCGCAAGCGGAAGGGTGGCGCAGGAAGGGCTTGGCAATGGGTATATAAGAAGCAAGCTCCTCCCGCTCGTAGATAGAATGACATGACTTTCCTATTCTCTTCTTTTCTTGTCCGCACTGCGTGACAACTGGTAGCAACACCAAAACCAGTCGAATGACCACCAGGACCATTCCAGTCCACCAGAAACTGTTTTTTCGCTGTGTTTTAGCTTCCGCCCCGCTCCCCCCACCCACCACTACTTGTTTCTCTCTCGCCCCGCTCCCCCCCACCGACACCCATTTCTCTCTCCGTCCGCTTCATGAGCGATAGGTCCCAGCAGCGCCAGCCACGACCGACCCAGCAGGAACGAGACCAGAGGCGTGTGGCTACTCAGGTGAACCAGCTTGCTAATAGACTCCCACAAGTGAATCAGGATTTTCTGGATCTCGCTCAGGCGCAGCTACAGGCTTTCAATTCTCTGCAAGAGAGTCGGCAGCACAACAGTCACCGCCGACCCCACTCGCGCTCCCGCTCGCCGTGGAGGGACACCTCCGAGTACCAACAGAGGCCACTACGCTTGCGGTCCCCTCGCGCTGCCAACCGTACCCCGCCGACCCCAAGACGCCCATCCTCATCCCCCGAGCGCCCCGCACGCTCTTGTGAGGACTCGGACACGCTAGCTGACGCACCGGACCCAACCCCACATTCTCCTACTCCGTCCGTCATTGGTTGGAATAGTTTCGTGACTGAGAACCGACAGAGACAGAGCGCAGAAAGCTACATACCAGAGTACACCGAACGTACCCGTTTGCCGGAAAGGCATAGCCACGCCCCGGAGCGACCGCGCTACCGAGGAGGTTTCAACCAGCGTGGCAGTCAACGTCAGCGCTCAGTGCGGAAGCCAACGCGACAGGCAGGCTCATTATACCAGACAGCAGCAAGCTGACAAGACCGCTCCCAGTCGGGAGAACAAGAGAAGTGAAGCAAGAGGCCGACCAAGAGGCCACGGCAGACGCCAGCGCCCTCGTTCCCTACACGAGCGGATCGGATTCTGAAGCAAAGAGACCGTCAATAGTACCTGTTCAGCAGGGAAATAGATCGTCAATAGTACCTGTTCATCAGGGAAGAAGACTGTCTGCATCCAATCCGTCGCATCAGAATCCATCCATTCAGTCACCTCGCTTTCTACAGATACAATACGAGATCCCAGCCGGTGTCGATCTGGTTC
>Ga0307516_10006827_pt1 | contig 13309 bp, 14 predicted proteins | sample 19_EM_MG_FD_203310 | JGI IMG/M metagenome (GOLD analysis project Ga0307516, IMG submission 203310) | Populus trichocarpa ectomycorrhiza microbial communities from riparian zone in the Pacific Northwest, United States - 19_EM | ecosystem: Host-associated > Plants > Roots > Unclassified | place... | reverse complement strand
CGAACCCTCGTTCTGTGCTTTGACGGCACCGGCGATCAGTCAGTAACAGTCAGCTCATCTACCTTCACTCAACATGCTAAGTCTTACATTCTAGGTTTGATGATGATGTGAGTGTCACAAGTATATTCCTCACACTGACCTAAGGCTCTGCAAAGAACTCCAACGTCGTTCAATTCTACGCGCTCCTGAAAAAAGGTGATCCCGAGAGGCAGGTGGTCTACTATCAGGTAAGACGACATCGTTCCCATCTCTCCAACTTGGCTCAGGGAACATAACTAGCCCGGATTCGGCACTTCCGCGTGGTGGCCCTCAATGATCACACCTATGGCCGCCAAGGTCTCCCAGGTAATGCCCCCTTCTTACGTCCGTGGAGAAGATAACGAATCGGACGTCAGTATATAGATGTAGCAATAGCCTGGAATCTTTCCGGGCACGTCATGGGTCAGTCACCATATTTGGATGGTGTTATAACCGCATCTTGACCTCCCCTATCTTCTAGAGGGATACAAGTTCATCATGCAAAATTGTAGGCCTTATATCTCCCGTGGAATACCAACTCATCGCTCTTCTTCCCATAGACAAAGCTGGCGACCGCATCTGCTTGTTTGGGTTCTCTCGTGGAGCCTACACGGCGCGTTGTATCGCTGGGATGCTTAACAAAGTAATCCTCTCCGTCTTGTTTTTGTCTTTGATTCTAAACCTATCCTGTTAAGGTCGGCCTCCTCCCGAGGTGGGGCGAGCAGCAAATACCTTTGGCCTACAAGCTCTACATGAAAGACGACGCCGTCCGTGCCAGCACGTTCAAGAAAACCTCCTCAATCGATGTAGACGTTGAATTCCTGGGTGTTTGGTACATATCTCATCGCTGCCGTTGAACACCTACTGATGGAACACTACTCAGGGATACCGTCAATTCGGTTGGAATCTTGCCCCGCCAAATGCCATTCACCACTTCTAATCCGATTATGCGCACCGTGAGGCATGCTGTCTCGCTTGATGAGCATCGGGTCAAGTTCCAACCTCACCTGTGGACACCGACGGTCGGCCAAGAGAGCCAAGACAGGTGGGCTCCTGACATTGACCAGGTCTGTATCTTTCCGCGAAGTTGTTCTTTGTGACGACGGCCATCTGACTCGCCTCTTTGTCCAGGTCTGGTTCGCAGGATGCCATTGCGGTGCGCCGCCTCTCGTTCTCCCAGTATTTCGGAAAACTCACGCTTGATTCCGTACATAATTAGATGTCGGCGGTGGGTCAGTGAGCAACGGAACACCACATTCGCTCGCGCGCATCGCTCTCCGTTGGATGGTTCGTGAATGCTTCTTGACGAACTCTGGAATTAGGTTCAAGTCCGCTGACCTCGGCGACATCGGGCTTGATCCCGCCTCACTATACCCCAATGTCCAACGGCGTCTGCCGCCTCACTCTACCGCCAACGCCATAATTGAACCCCCGCTCAAAGACCCTACCAAACGGCGCTACTACCCAGCCGACGTGAAACACAAGTCCGAAGAAGACCATGAGCTCCTCGACGCCTTGTCCCCCATCTACGACCAGCTCGAGGGGGATAGCGGCGGGTTTTGGTGGATACTAGAGAAGCTGCCGCTCACGCACGAGGTCCAGAAGGGTGACAAGTTGGAGGCGCACAGGTGCATGAATGACAGTCAGGGGAGGATCATTTTAGGACAGAAGAAACGGATTATCAAGGTTCATAGGAGCGTGAAGATGAGAATGGAGGCCCGGCACAATGATGAGACATCGTATAAGCCCAAGGCCTCGTTCGAGACGGCTTTGTCGCATGAGAATATTTGCTGGGTTGATTAAATTTTCCTCTAGGAATGATCAATGTCGGTTCCTCGCGGCTTCCTATGTCAGACATCGGGTGCCTTCACTCTTACGATAACCCAAAACTCGAATCAGGATGCGGTATGGTGTCATTTCAGCAGTCTCGTAGCAAAAACAGCAGTCGCTGGGGCCAAAGCAGCGCAAATTGTAAGTATATATGTACTGGCCACTAGATGATAAATGATAGATCGATGCTCCAATGAAAAGAAGAATGCACCAATGGGAGAAATGCAAGAAAAATGTCTATCTAAAATGAATGTGTGTGTGTGTGTGCAGACGGTATCGGTATGGAGATGTGAAGTTACTAAGGTATAGATATAACAAGAAAGATATTCGTAGAACGACAATGCGACGTAAGAGTGACCATGAAGCAAGCAAAGAGAAAAGAATATAATACACCTTTTATGTAACTAGATCTCCAAAAAGAAAATCATGAATCAAAGAAACCGGAGTGCTCACCGAACCGAGCAAATTGGCCCATTCCCCCGTGACTGCCCTAAAAACACAACCCCACAAGGTTTTCACCCACACAAGCCAGGCCCGCTCAGACCGGAACGGATATCCCTCCCGAAACCCTCCCTCCGACACCTCCAGTCGAGAACGACGACCCCAATGCCGTAGATGGCAACCTCAGCCTACTCGGCCCTCCACTCCGATACACCATCCCTGTCCCCGTCCTCGGCTTCGGCCTCACCTCCACCACACTTGGCACAACCGACTTCACATCCACTGACACTTGTATGGGTGCAGGTGCCTTAAGCTGATACTTCGATGAGGACAAAGCAGCAGCCGGCACAGGCACCGCAGGTCGATCCTTCTTCGCCTGCCCCGCAGCGACAGCGGCAAGCTGTGGCGAAGACGTCGAGTGCGCCAAATGGGGCAACGACGCAAGTCGCAACGGGCGAGGGGAAACCAGCGAAGGCGTTTTTCTCCCCAGACCGCCGCTGGGAGTGCTGCGGGCAGGGTCCGTTGCATCCGCCCCCGCCCCCGGGGTCGTTGCTCTCGGAACAATCCCACGACCCACCCCGCCGCTGTACAAGTTTAATTTACCTGACACGCGCCGGAGAGACGGCGGAAGAGGCGGTAACGATTTCTCCCGCGAGAGAGCAGATCCACTCATGCTATTGCTGCCATACACTATGGTCGGTGTGCTGTGCTCGCTGTCTTGAGGTGTGATAGGAGGGGGGATGGATAGTGTAGACGCTGTAGAAGGGGACGAGGTCGTGCTGATGCTCGTACTCGAGTTGCTGCTGAAGGATGTAGCGATACGGTTGAGCTTGGTGGCAGAAATAACTTCTTTTTCTTCCCCCTCCTGGTCTTCAGGGATCCCGACACCGCCAATACCACCGCTCGAGCGTGCGCCTCCAGTAAAAGAGCCCTTCCGGGGACGGGTCCTCGAGGCTGTACTTGAGCTAGTACGTGAACTTGACGAAGAAGTCGACTTGCGGAGGTTGGATGGATGCGGGAGGGTCTGTGAACCGTTACTCCATCGGTTGGCATCAATAACACCCCATTCGTCCAGCTCATCGTAAAGCTTCGCTTGACGCTTAGAGTCATCTCGTTCTTGAGCATACTCGACAAGTGTCCCTGAGGAGAGAGAACGAGTGAGTGGGCCTGGACGGTGACTAAATGACGAGGGCGGATAGTGGGAGAAGGAAGGTGAATGTGAGAGCTGTGAAGATGGTGCATAAGTCGAGTCCACGGAGCGCATGGAAAAGGAGTGGGTGAGGGACGAGCGGGAGGATGGGGAAGAATGAGAAAAGGAAGCAGATGATGAACATCGCGAGAGATCAAGCGTCGAGAGGCGTCGAGTCAACGCCGAAGGGGCGCCTTCGTCTTCACTGGACTGGGGTGAGCAAAGTAGAAACAGGAACATTGAAACCACCAACCTGTCGCTCCAACCCAAACCGGTTGTAAGCCCTATGCCGCCACGAAGGAGACGTCCGTCGCGGTGACGGGTGCGACGGTCCTCAGTGTGGCGCGAGTCTTTCAGAAGCCCAGTACCGTTCGTTTTTGTCGAAGCTGGGGGGATAATGGATTCATGAGTTGGGTAATTTGGGCTGAGGCGGAGGAAATACCATACCCATGGACATCTTACTCTCTCGCCCGGTAGCAAGCAATTTTTTCTCAGCTAAAAGCCTTGAGCGGGGAGAGAGGAGTCCATGTTTGAGCATCAGGTGTCTGTAAAGTCGATAAGATTAAGGATTTTCATGTTAAATAGAAAGAACGAACGGTAGAGGGGTATGTATATCAATACTAGAGTCACTGTCACTACCAACATCGTCATGCTTGTCCTCAGAGCGGCTGTCCCAGGGGCTCTTCATGGCTTCTTGGGGTCCATTATGCGACGCCTCGTCAGTCCCGACCGAGTTGCGGTCGCCGACCGGAAGAAGCGAGTGTAATAGGGGCAATGGACGGCCAAACTCATCGTGCTCTATCCAGGAACGCCTGTCAAAAAATGGGCGTACGGGGAGTGGCGGTTCGGAGGAGCGAGGTTTGAGCTTCGATTTTTGATGAAGGCCATCGCTTGCGCGGCGTTTAATTTCGTTTTTGATAGAAGCAGCGGATGAAAGTGAAGAGACGCGTGATCGGGAGGGCCGAGGAGTAGAAGAAATGATGGTGGCGATGTCTGGACTCGGAGTGGAGCGCGGAGGAGGAGATGTCCGAGTAGCAGGGAAGGGGAAAGTGCGAGACTTGAGAAAAGGACTGGGTAATAGAATTAGGTGAGGGTCTTGTTCGGTATCCGAGGAACCAGCCGTGGCGGCGAGAATGTCACGCATGTCGATGGAAGAAATGGAGTCGTCGGCATGGTGTCTGTGGCGACGAGTGCGAAACGGGCTGGCGGGAGGGAAGTCGGTGTCCAAGTCGGCGTCGCTCAAGGCACCATTCAGGTCCATGTTGACGCCGAGTAGAACGTCTTCGTTGTCATCGGGGTGATTGACGAGTGGCTGGGAGAGGGTCGATGGGGGTCGACTGCGGTGGCAGTCAAGGGATGTCAGAGAAAGCTTGGAAGCGCGGCGACGGGTGTTGGAGATGAAGAAAGACTCCTGGCCGAGGATACGCGACGGGCCTGGCAGGGGGGGAAGGGGGACCGAGGGGGGGCGGGACGGGGGCGGGTTTGGGCTGGTGGGGGTAGGGGGGATGTGGGTTGGCGGGGCAGGGAAGGACTGGATGAGGAGAGGGTCGAGAGTCATGGTGGTTGCGACCAGGCCAGTGGTCAATTATGTAAACTCTCCATTCAAAGTAAAAAACATACCACTCCACACGGTGTATACATTAAGGATCAGCACTTTTTCTCATCAAACCCTTCATGACCGAGCCAAACCTAACTTAGATGGGTTCCCACTGTCAGTCTGTCGTCCAGACAATTGTAAAGGAGTCAATCAAGTGTTTGATATCGATCTCCCCCTTTCCCTATCAATCCACTCAATAGGGAAGACAAGTATTCGGTTGCTAGCGGCACAATGAACGATTGACCCGTCAAAGTGATCCTGTTAGTCAACAAAACCTAGGTCGCACATATAAGATCCCAAGGTTTTCGAACGGTGGGACTCTGGGAGGGTCGTGCCAACTCGTGGCGCGGCGAACTTGCTTCGCGTGGGTTCATGTACTTAGCGTCAGCCGGCGCCTTTCTCCGATCACTCAGAAGCCCGATGGACGGAATGGTTGACTAAAAGTCGACCTCCCTTCACCATAACCCTCCACGATGGGCTCAAACGAAGGACGGTTCAAGAATCTTCGCGTATATCGTAGGTCTATACTATTTTTTCTTTTCCATTGCGCTCACAAACGCACCCCTTCACCCCCAAAAAGACATCGCCTTCGTCGTCTACTGGGGAATCGTCCTCTTTGGCTATGACACAGGCATCGCAGGCGGCGTCGTCTCCCAGCCATACTTTCAGAAACACTTCGGCTTGTTGAACCCAGACGGAAAAAAGAACACGAAAAAGCTAAACCAAGTCTCAGGAAACGTCGTCTCAGTCTTGCAGGCCGGCGCTTTCTTTGGAGCCTTGGGAAGTGCTCCTGTATCTTGTAAGGCGTCTTACTTTCCACCTCACCACGTCAATTGAACGATTCATATAGCCAGACTCGGTCGCATATGGACCCTCGTCGCCTTCACCTCCGTGTTCACCGTTGGTGCCATTCTCGCAACGGTGGCCAACGGGCCGAAGTACGGACTCGGTCTAATCTACGCCGGACGCATCATCTCAGGCTTGGGCATCGGTGGCATCTCGGCCGTAGCGCCTGCCTTCGTTTCGGAATGTTCTCCAAAGGAAGTGCGCGGGAGGATCACTGGTCTTTTCCAGATTATGGTGAGCATAACAAACACCCCTCTAGGACCGTAATTAATTTTAGCTGACATTTTTCAGGTGGCGATCGGCGTCATGATATCCTACTTTGTCAACTATGGTATCGGTATCCACCAGACAAACTCTCCCAATATCTGGAGAGTCCCATTCGGTCTCCAGCTCGTCCCCGCTGGTATCATGTTACTCGGCCTATTCACCATCAAGGTTCGCGCGATTCTCTTCTCCGCCGTAGCAACCTTTACGCTTAACACTTCTTCGTAGGAATCCCCTCGTTGGCTCGCATCCGTCGGACGTACAGACGAAGCCCTCGCAAACCTTGCCTATCTCCGCAAAGAGCCCGTGACATCACCCGCCGTCCTCGAAGAATATGCAGAGATCGAAGCGACAATCGAGGAGGAGCGTAATGCAAGGAAAGGCCTCGGCTGGAAAGAAGCCTTTTTCGGAAAGGGCAACTTTATTCGATTCGTCATTGCATTTGTCATTTTCTTGCTCCAACAGTGGGGTGGGCAGAACTCTGTGGGGTGAGTAGCTATTGCGCTCGACGAACCGCATTCATGGATTTATCAACTTCTCGATAGTTACTATGCACCTCAAATTTTCCAATCTATCGGCTACAACGGCCAAAAAGCCTCCCTCCTCGCTTCCGGAATATACGGAGTAGTCAAGGTGCGTGTTCCTGACGCTCCCTGGCCGTTCTACATGACACCCCCGTCTTTCTACAGGTCATCGCAACCACCATCTGGATTTGCTTCGGCGTCGAGACCGTTGGCCGCAGGCTGTCGCTGCTCATCTCATCCTTCGGAATGGGCATTCTGTTCTACATCATCGGCGCCGTCCTGAAGACGCATCCTCCGGACATCCACGCTACCAGTCCCGCTCCGGCATCTCGTGCGATGGCTGGCTTACTCTACATCTACGTGTGCTTCTACTCGTGGGGCTGGGGCCCTCTGCCGTGGATCTACGTGTCCGACATCTTCCCTACCCGCACACGACATTACGGTCTGTCGACGGCAAGCGCCTCCCAGTGGTTATGGAGTAAGTCATGTCAACAATTTTCATATTCTCCTCACACGGATGTTTCTGCAGATTTCGTCGTGGCAAAGGTCACACCCCAGATGATCTCCAACCTCGGTTACAAAATCTTCATCATGTTCGCGACTGTCAACATCGGAGCTATGGCCACCTTTGCATAGTACGTCGAGGACCGCTTGCCGTCATGTGCGGGGAGGTTGACCTGTTTTGTGCGACATGCATAGCTTTATTCCTGAGACCAAGGGCCGCAGTTTGGAGGAGATGGATATCATCTTTGGATCAATCACCGCAGAACAACGTCGTGCCCATATTGAGGAGTTTGAGCGAGGTGAGTGGACCTGCGTGGTGCTCCGTCATCTTCCTTTTACGTTGTACTTACGCCCCTGCCCAGCGGAACATGGAAAACTTGACCAGTCCGCGGATTCGATAAGCAAAGTCTAAACCTATTGCATGTTTTGGCTTACTGTACTTACAGTGTCTTTGCTGAGTTTAATATCTATCTATTTCATGTTCTGATCGTGTATATAGGGTATGGAGTGCATTTAAGATAAGAGATTTTAATGACCGTGTGGCGAAATGGCATCGCATCTGACTACAATATTAATCTTGCTTGGCGAAGTTCCAGGAGTAATCAGAAAGATTTGCAGGTTCAATCCCTGTCTCGGTCATTAGGTCTTGCGGCTACACATATTATTGCTGGAACCCACATCTTTTAATTCAAAATCCGGATACCGCTGGGTTCCTCAAGAAGTGCAGTTACAAGTCGGAAGAATCACAAACACATCCCCTAGAAAAAACAAGAAAGAGTAAAATTTGTCCGTGTAGCCGAGACGACAATCAGAGATGGGTATAAAGAAGAGTAAAGTCCAATCTGGGTACGAGCGCCTGCAGGAATCAAAAGTCCGAGAGTGCCTGATACATAGCATGTGTGCACCACTATGCGTTTTAATTTCTAGACCTTCTGCGCACAAGCCGCATCCTATACATTCAAGAACAAGCTACAAATCCAAAGAATAAATCAATAATACGAAGGTGGATAGGAGAAGAAGTACGGACCAAGGCCACAGCAAGCGCAGAGGTAACAAGAGCAGCAGAGAAAATTCTGGAACGAGCCTGAGGTGCGGTTGGTTGGCTACATGAGAAAGTAGGATGGCACCAAAGACACTTGCCTTTGCAACGCCGCGGCCAAACGCTTAGCATGACGCCGAGTATGGGGACGACCATTTTACGTTGCACTTATGCACCTGCCCAGCGGAACACGTCGGAAGACTTGACCAGTCCGCGGATTCGACCTAAAGCATGTTCTGTTTCCACCATTGGCTCTTTCGCAGAGGGGCTGCCTCTTCTTCAGGTTTTGCGACTTCTGGCTTGCTGTACTTATCGATCTCTTTTGCCGAGTTAAAGTGCGATGTTTTTTTGGCGCGTTGCGACGCCGTACTTGTACTGTTTTTCTTCCCTCTCTCTGATAGGATTGTCAGATGCCTTCGATGGTTTCTAGTGATCCAGAAGACAAACCTCTTTATTTGATAACCTAGTAACGGTAGATCATTCTTGCCCGTCGTGATGTTGTTATCGTGCGAGAAAGTGACGTTCAGATAACGCTCGTAATTTTCCAAATCAAGATCGACCTCTCCCCGTCGTTTAGAACATAGACCTCGCCTGGCGTCCACTCGAGATATGCCAAAAAATTGCGCCCTCCTCTGAGGCAAGCTCACTATGTTCCGAAATTTGGAGCCATGGAATGTTCATATAGGGATCAATCTTGGCAGTGGCTTTTATTCCTGTCGTCTTGAGTAGATGAGGCTGATAGACGATTCCGAATGACGTCGGTACACAGAGGACTAGTATTCTCGCACCGATGGTACCCTTCCCAATGCCGCTGAGTGACGACGCCTCCCGAGACGAGGATGTACTTGGTCATGGCCGTTGGAGGGAGTGTCCGCTGTCGAGAAAAAATCCCCGGATCAAACTGTCCGGTGAACACAGCTGACTCGCATCATCACATCTGACTCGAAACTCGCTTGATTCAAGACTAAACATGAAGAGCAATCTCCTAATGTATGTACACTGTGCAGTACTGAACGATACGAGATAAATAGGGCAATAAAGACGGGTTTACGCTATGAAGCTATAGATCGATCTACCAATGTACGGCGCAGAAACAAATAGGACAATAAAGAAAAAAAATTGATTCAGAGGTGTCGAAGGTGCCTCTTCTGATTCTTGTACGGTGGAACGCATATGCCAACCTGAATGCAGTCTCTCCATGCAGCATATAACAAAACGACAAAATTTTGGCCCTCTAGACTACCTGCTGTGAAGGGCGTCGTATCGTACCAATTGAGGGGATTGACAGTCGGTGTAACGGTACCATTCGCGGTGACATGAGGGTTACCGTGCGCGTCGTTCTGTCCCAACAGGGTTCTGATCCCCTCGGCCCATTCAATGTACTCCCACGTAAAACAATCGGGCTTTAGGACAGCCATGCGATAGACGACAGACGCTAGCAAGGTACTGCCGGAAAATTCTCCGTAACCATGTGCCGTAGCGGTGTCGTTGAGGTAATTCCGGAGCAGACCGTCGTCGGGTGGTGACTTCATCGCGCCGTCAACAATCTCCTTGATCACCTCGGTGAGTTTTTCAATAACTTCGGACCGCCAGCTGGAGGAATATGCGATGGGAGCCTTCATGACGGTCGCGAGGACGCGAGTTGCCCCTGCAGCTGCCCAGCCATTGCCTGACGACCAGAGTCCAAGATCCTGGCTATTGGCACCGATGATATGGTGCCAAACCCCTTTGTATGGCGCGGTAGTATTTGCCTGCAGAATTTGACGATAGAGGACGAATTAGTCGGCAGCCTCGCGGAGCAAGGATGCATTATTGGTCGCTGCACCGTAATACGCGATGAACGGTGGAGCCATATACATGAAATCGGCCCTAAAGGTAGCTTATTGAGAAATAGCTCACGAAGTGTGAGAAGGGGAAGAGACATATACCAGAGCTCTGCTACGCTGACACGATGGGAAATAGCGCCGTTCCAGAAACGAGGGGCGCCGTAGACGACATAATCCAGCTCCGAGGTCGCAGCCGCTGAATATGTCTGATTGGTTTTACCAAGCAGATAAGCGCTGATACCCAAGCTCGCAGGGTCACCAACGGCACCGTCGCCGTTCACCAGCGAGTTTGGGCCGGTTCCAATGACAATTTTAGCCGCTGCGTACGCCAACGACCTGACGTTCTCTGGGAATCGAGTACGAACGGGGAAAGGGGAACGGCCAAACACGGATATTTCGGGATTGTGTATTTCAAGGAGAGCCTCTGAAGCAGTCCCGTATTCCCAAGAGTGAGAGGGAAGAGACTCTGCGACCTCTGCAACTTTTGTGATGTTGAAGCCAGGATCGTAGGGGAAAGGGTCATGTGCTTGCCAGTAGTTTGATGGAACAGCCAATACAAGGATAGTGCAGAAATGAACGAGTGTGATGAAGAGCATGGAGACAGCCATCGGGGTGGCGGAGGGGTAACTTGTATCTGGGGACTTGAAGAAAATGTGAAAGCCATCGATTTATACCTCGGAAGTTTTGTGATGAGAACCAAGGATGTGGAGCATGAAACATACGGTAATTACTATAACCACCAAGCCGAGCACCTCATCGGTCGCTGTGATTGACTTGAAATTCGTGTCGGAAGAATCTAAATTTCGGACGATGTAGTAAACGACGTACAAAATCCGAGCCATGCAGAAACGGATGGTCAATCAAGCTGTCGTCCGGCGTCGACGACAACTTGCACGGGAAATCATACCGTCGGCTGATAACTTTCCATAACGTTCAAAGACCTCGATGATTTTCCAAACCTGTTAAGCGAGGTTAGACGAGGGGTCCCTGATCATCGATCATGACCGAATGAGGACCATAACATGCATGTCATCGGACTTTGGAATCAACCCTACACGGTTAGTCTGGACGAGGCCGTACTAGTCCCCACCCTCATTACCATCCAATAGTTCAAAAAGGCTTTTCTAAACGCTTGTATTTTTACTGTGCAAATTTATGGACATAGCTGTCTTGTTCGAGCGTGTGAGGTAAAACCTATGTTCCGTGCGTTGTCGGTATGCCGCTTCTCTCGTCGTTCATTGATGCCCGGTGAAGGTACGTATGAGATGATGCAGAGATCTTCAATCCGATCTGGCACGTCCAATAAGGGTCTATTCGATTCCACGAGGTTTTTTCTGTGGTACTTACTGGCTTTGGGACCAGCTTCCCTCCAGCCCGCTACTCAATTCTAGTTTATTTTGCCAGTTTATTGATGTTGCGAGGGAGACCACATGGTCGGTTTGATGCCGAGATAGAGGGCGTTTCCGCCGGCGCTTGAAATGACACAGCTGTGAGCCAGTGTGCGCCTGCCCCAAGCTTGCCCTCCCACCGGAATTATAGTATATGTTTTCGGTGGCCTCGTGCCATCCCGATGACACCGACGCTCTGCCGTGGTGCTGCCCGGCCATTTAGCCTCATAATGACGACCTCGCTTGGCATCAGTGGGTGAAACATTAACCCACACGTCCTAGACTCGGTTTCTTGGTATGTGTAGCGACGCGACATCTGGTTACTCTTTTCCCCTATCTCTTATCAGATCTCGTCCACATGGACTCCTTAGTATTTTCTTACCCTCGTTGCTACTGACTCTTTATTTACCTTGTTACTATTCTTATCCGTCCTGAGTAGTATAAAAGCCCTGCTGTACTAGAGCGTTAGGGAGTCTTTTGAATACAGAGGACTTACAACTGTTCTCTCGCGAAAGTCTCGACCTTGTGTCGTTACTGTGCTCATCACGCTACCGCCACATATTTTGAACAGAAACAAGTCTTACCTGCTTACTCTCTTACCCGAACTCTTGCTCTCTTGACTCTTGACTACTGGATATCTTTGGTCTGATCAACCAAGCTGCCCAATCGTCGTGAGTCATCTCTTCCCAAAAGTTGCTAACAAAAAAAAATGTCTACTAGGTATCATCTATGACCTACTGCGGTTTGCTCCACTCATGGACGCATTCCGCTGCGTTTTGGAGAGGCTGATGTGGTGGATCCTCGTGTTCCACCTGCCTATGTCTCTGACCCTGAGGACCATGCGACTGGCTCGTATGGTCACTCCCTGTCAGCTTTGGCTGATCTCGGAACTCAGGAGATTCAGGGAACCCTTGCCATGGGGTCTCCCTTGACTGATAGCAACAGGTTGTTGGAATTCGGGATGTATGCGAGCATGCGCGATGCACTGCCTGCACCTTTCCTTATTTAGGTTCTCCCTTTGTTGTTCTTACCTTTGCTTTCTAGGTACATGTTTCATGTCTCTATTTGTTTTGTACATATATAACTAGCCTAGCTACGTCGTTGTACCTCATCCATTTGCCTCTCGAGCTCACCGAGGCCAAACAATAATGTCATCCTTTGTTTCTGTTGTCCTCTGTCGGATTGTGTCGCTTATCCCAACACAGGTCTACTAGTCCTTTGATTGTAGCCCATCCTGTCAAGGATCTTGAGGATGAGCTGGGGAAACCTGCTTCTAATCGCAGATATCGTACTATGGTAGAGGAGGTACCTGATGAGGATGCTCCTACTGTACCTTATGCTCGAAAACTCAACCAGGAACAAGTTCATCTTGTTGCCAGGGCTCAGTGTCAATCTATGACTGGTGATGAGCATGAGCTAGTAGATGCCCGAAATAAGAGAATTTTCCTGGATACTCATGGGGATGACGACAATCCAGGCAAGTCTTCCCATTGAAGAGGAAAGACAGTTGATCCCAATAATTGGGGAGCAGCTGGTCTGACCAAAAATGAGCTTGATCCCGATGCCCAACAGGCTATGCTTGAGGACATCAACTTACATGCTCGAGATAACCCTCCTGATAATCCTCATATCCAAGGTGATGGTGTGTCAGAAGGTCCTGCTGAGGACTCCGAGTCAGGTGGAGAAGAGCAGGCACTGACCTGTGCTTGTTATGGAATAGTCATTTAACAACTATTTTTCATTTTGTCCTTGTTTGTTATTGTTTGGCTTTGTGGACGATATTATAAAAGGTCAACAACATGAATCTGACTTCATTTCATTTTATCTTTGTTTGTCCTTGTTT
>Ga0307516_10006826_pt1 | contig 13310 bp, 14 predicted proteins | sample 19_EM_MG_FD_203310 | JGI IMG/M metagenome (GOLD analysis project Ga0307516, IMG submission 203310) | Populus trichocarpa ectomycorrhiza microbial communities from riparian zone in the Pacific Northwest, United States - 19_EM | ecosystem: Host-associated > Plants > Roots > Unclassified | place... | reverse complement strand
CTGCAACTGGCAACTGGTTAAGTTAGATTTTTCTGCAACTGGCAACTGCAGTCCAGTCTGCAATGGTTGCAGTCTGGTCCAGTTGCCAGTCTTTTGAAAAGTCCTAGACTGGACTTTAAAACACTAGCAATGACTGCATGATCTCCGATCCCCTTAATGACTTTACGGACAGGGGTAATTTCTTTAAAGACATCCCTGGTGTTTGTCAGATGTACTGAACTGCTGGTATCTGTCACCCAGGTGTAAAAGGCAATGCTCTCTTCAATTCCATCTTTCCAGTTTACAGTGAAACTATTCAAGTAAATATTGTTATTGTTGGAGGATGCTCCTTGTCCATCCACCATAAGTACTTGCTCATCATCTTGTACATCGCGGACCTCCAATGTTGAAGCAAAGTTTGTTTGGGCAGTGTTAGCCCTTTTGGGTGGTCCCCTGCCATCTTTTGTCCAACACCTGTCCTTGGTATGACCAATTCTATGGCAGTAGCCGCATTTGGGTTTCCCTTTGTGATGGCATTGATCCGTGGAGTGGTTATCTCTTCTGCAATGTGAGCATGTCACACCTGGCTCCTTCCATTTGTCATGAAGCTGTGCGATGAGTGTTTGTCCAGGTGAGGTACTACCCCAGTGTTTGTATTTGTCAACCAAGACTGCAGTGAGTTGTTCGACTGTGACAGAAGAAGCTTCCTTTCTGGCAAGTCTTCCTGCCATATACGATGTCGTAAAAGTGGACCAAGACTCTGGCATATTGAGTAATAGGATGTCTTTGAATTCATCATCGGGCACCGGTTTCCCCATGGCAGACAACTCATTACGCATCTTTTTCAACTTGTTGATATGTATGGGTACATTCTCATCCTCTGGGCATTTGGCATTCAGTAAATCCCTCTTAGCTAGAAGGACAGTCTGAACACCGTGTGTTTGATGCGCCATCTGGAGGCTCTCCCACATCTGTGCATCGTCTATATTTGTGAGAATCAGGGTCTGTGCGATCAAATCCTCTTCTTCCCACATGGCAACTTTTGTGCTATTGTTAGGAATATCCTCTGCAGGCTTTGGGCAGGTGCCCTCAGCATACTTGAACACTTTATGCAGACATAGATACTTCTGCATTCTGAGTTTCCATGCATGCCAATTATTTTCTTTAAGCACATTGATTTTGTAGGAGGAGAGTGCCCCAAGGTTTCTCCCTTTAGTCTCAGTGGTAATAGAGCTGTCGTCTGTCACAGACCCAGCCGTGGTGGACCTGGACATGTTAAATGATAATGATGTCTGTTAGCAACAGTGTCATATCCATACTTTTCCCAGTCACAACTCCAGTCTAACCTTGGCCCGCCCGACCTCTCCTTAGGCATAGACGCAACTCCGGATCTAGTCTGGCCATCTCCAGCCCCATAGCTGCACTCCAGCTCAACTCCGGTCACTATGTCCATCTCCACCTCAGGACTAACCCCTGTCTTCCTACAGACAGATCCATGGTCTAACTCCTCTGTGTCGGACCTGTACCTACCATTAGTCACTACTCCGGTTTCAGTCCAGCCACTCCCTTAGCCTTGTCTGCAATGTAGCCCAACTCCGGATGGTATATCCAACTCCAGCTCAGTTCTGCTCCTGCTCCTGCTCTGCTTCCTCTGTCAGGTCCACCAATGGCTTAGGACATTTCTATGTCCAACTCCGGACCTTCCTCCAGCTACTCCACCCTTCCTCCACCTGCACACTCCCTCTGCTCGTGCACTCCCTCCACTCTTGCACTTCCTCCAGTCCCACTTCCTCTGGTCCTGGACATCGCTCCGGACTTAACATTAGTTAAGTCCACCTCTGACCCTTACCTGTCCTCTTCCGACCTAGTTCCCTTTACTTCACTGTCCCTGCTTTTCCTCTGTTGTCCCTGTAACACTAGTTTCCTGTTTCTGCTTCCACTCCAGTTTATTTTCCTGTACCTGGATTATTTTCCTGTCCACTTTTACTCTGTCCCTTGTCTCAACATTAGGGTGTTTACTTGTCACCGTACATACTCACCTCTAGTTTCATTCCTATATAAACTACCGAACTCTGGCCTAGTAGTCCTTAGATCAAATCTCGACTAAGATACTCCTCCTGTACTACCCACTATGCTCTCCTAATCCATCTGTTCACCTGAACTCCTGAACTCCGGCCAACTCCGGTCTCTGTCCTATCTTGTCCCCTTGGTCCTATGTCCGCTCCTAGCAAGTCTCCTACTCGCACAAGGGCAAAAGCCACCTCTGTCCCAGACTCGACGCTAGACCTCTTAGGACTTATCCCACCTCTGGGATGTCCTTCGTCCAGACAAGCTGTGCTACTCCGGTCCACTTTCCCACAGTCTGGACTTACTCCCAGTGCTTCCCTAGTGCCCAGACTTTGTCCGTATGACCTGGACTTGACTGTCCCCATTAACTAGCACCTACTAGTGTCTGGACTTACCTCCTCATTAGTCCCCTGCAACCCTGGACCTTCTAGTAAGATCGTCGAGGAGAACCAATCATGACAAATGGTCAGCCTTTGATTATAGTAGCGCAAAGGCAGGGTCATAACCTGTTGGGATACGAGCAGAGTGGATACAGGAAAACTTTTCCCTTGCTATTTCCAATTGAAGCCCAGGTGCCTATATACAGACTGTGGCGGTAAACTACTCCACTACCTATTTACGCTCCAATAGTACTACATATACTTATGCTATAGCACAACCTCCAACAAAAACATTTAACTTATCCAAAGTGGTGTTCCCCAGGCCACATCAGCAAAACACTCTGAACTGGACAGTTCTGGACAGAATCACCCAGTGCTATAGATCTCCCAGGCTAGTCCAATCTGGACAACCCAGTCCAGACAGATGCCTGCTGTAGGTCTCTGTAATTTTCTGTACAGTTCCTCCCAGATCATGTCAGATGCATGTCCTTGTCCAGAACACAAATTACTGTGCAAGACACACTTAAATAGTTTAATACTACCAGAGGGGTTTGACAAAAATAGTTCACATTGTAAACAAAACCACAGTACTAGTACTATGCATGACATGACAAACGAGAGATTACGATGCGACTACTATCAATCTAACGAAATTTGAAGGTGGTCATGCCTTTCAACCGGAATATCAACCTGCTGTAATGCCCCCCTAAAAGTCATCCAGTTAATCTACAATTATAGGAACATAAAATCAATACTCACCAGCCTTCACGCGCCCAGCGAGAGAGTTGTTCACCAAGCTGGGGACCATGGTAAGTATTCCTCGATGTTTCTTCGATCAGCGTGAGCAGCGCAGTGTAGATCGATGCATATGCCTTCGATGTAAATTTCGGGAACAATTTCCCTGTTCCGCTTCTTGCATAGCCATCAAGTACACAGTTGAACTAGAGTGGTTGTTACGTTGATAGCACAAACAGATCAGGAAAAAAAAAATACCACTGTGCACATAACCGCAAGACAAGTGTTGGGGATGCGAGATCGGAAAACGTCTGGGCGGCGATGCGTGATGCGATAAGAACCAGTATAGAAGAACTTGATGATAGCAGCCTTGAGTGCAGGGTGGGCAAAATTCCGTGTTTTGCCCTGTATTTTTGAGACCAATAGTATAAATTCAAGAAGAGGTCCTTACATTTTCATCCAAACCGTCCCTAAGAAACATCGATTGTTGAAGTAGCGTGGCAGCGGTGTCCTGAACGTATGCAGCACGTTGAGTGGACTTGATGCTGAGTTCTAGAGGCTCCAATTTGTACAGCGCGGAGGCAACACTGATAGCCATTTTTTTCATTTTGGATCACCAGGTCAACATGTCTTCATAAAGCTGGAATACAAATCATTAGTGTATGGTAGGAATAAATATATTACTTACTAGTTGCACCATTGCGGTCTTCTTCTCTGGCCAACAACCTAAAATAAAAAGTTATTGCAGTAAGGTGATTGAGGAAGGTACTTACCAGGTTCAAAACGAACACCACATTGATTCCACTCCATGACCACAGTGGTGAGGCTGTCAGTGAGTGAAACAGTGTCCATCTTGAACTTGGGCCAGGGATTGGAAAGGGCATGTACAGTCCTGCACTCGATCTTTCCTTCTTCTAGACAATCCTTCCATATGGGCCCATAGTGGCCGGTTTGAGTGGGGGGTGCTGGTTGGTCACGATCTCGGCGACATGCGTGACATTCGCATGGAGAATCATCATCAGAGTCATCCTTTTCTGCCGTAGCCGTGGATTGGTTGTGTAATGCAGTGAGCATAGCTGGATTGGGGGCACGAGGATGCCCATTCTTCTGTTGATGATGCTGGAGAACGTCAATGGTTTCAGGAGACTGAAAATATGAGAAAGAGTATACCAAAATGCTGAACTAAAGTATGCTTACCAGGCTCTCGTGCTCTGAAATGTTGATGGTCCGAGTACTCTGAAGTAGCGTGAGATGCTGGAGTGTTCATAGTAATTAGATTACCTTGCGTCCAAAGTTCCTTAATGACGCATGCGCAGTTTCCTCCGCCTTGTCTCGAGAAAACTCAAAATCATCTTCAGGAGGAGATACGTGCCTCATCACTTGAGTACTCTGCACATTGGCGACAAAGCCTGTAAATAAACATCAGGGAGTGATTGCGAACAATAAAACAGATCTGGCCTCTTGGTGCATGCTGACCATGCAACTCGTGTTCTTCATCTGACATTCCAGAATGTCCACTTGTGCTCCCATCATACTCACTGTGATACCCTTCCTCGTCACCCCCTTCACCCTCATCATTGTTTCTGTCTTCGTTGTTCTTGGATATTGCTGGGCCAAGTAAAGATGGATCTATATTTTGGTTGACATCTGGCAAAGAGCGATTGCGGGGTGCAAGGTACGAGGAGGATGATCATCCGCCAAGCGAAAGATAAGGGGTTTGATGCATGAGACCAGCCGGAGAACCAGTGGCGTTTGGACGAGCAACTTGAGAGGCGGCAAGCTGACTCTCCTTCTCACGTTGTGCAGCGATATATGGATTGTTTAGAGCATGGAGATTGGGCTCTGTTCCAGGCGGAACAAGGTGAGTTGGTTCCTGGAATCCAAAGCGGTCGCCATTTGTACTTGGGTGAAAACAGGGCGCAGGTGTCTCTCTGGGAGAAAATGGATCAGCTCGACCAAGGGAACCAGTGTTGTTGGCACTGGGTGTAGCGATGTAGGGAGGAGGGGCCGCTTCACGTGGCTTCTAAATGAGAAAAACACAGAACAAAGAACAAGTTAGTTCATGCGAGTACAATGTAGATACATGTTACCTTATTCCAGCCTTTCCTGGAGGAGGAGCGACAGGGTTTTCAGCGGCATCATTGGGAAAGGTCATCAAAGGCCTTGACACATGCTGTGATGCCTCGAGTTGGGTGCCAATCCGTTCCAGTTGAGCAGTATGGCCCCCCATCCTGGTGCCTGCTCTACCACTGCAACGAGGGTGTGTGGCGTTAGTGCTTGAGTGGCTGGAATGACCCATACTGAGAAGCGACATCTTCCCCACTCCGCTTTGGTCTCTTCGACCCTCTCCTCGATGGTGAAGCCATGAAAGGTGTGACAGGAAAAAGCACGCCATAGTAGTAGCCATATTGAAGTTGGGTATATAGGCAGTCTGGAAGTGAATATAGTACATAGTAGTAATCACAAGCGGAACACATGTTAACACACATAGACCAATGCGCCAAGCGCAACATGCTATGAGTAGCGTACCAACTATACGGAGTAACACGGATCGAGTTCAACATCAAGCCTACTAGACTACACCTTTAAGCCGTTTAGACAATGTAGAGTGTGGTAGGTCACCCATGCTCCGGACACCATGTTTCCTGCCTGCTACAGTTGGCAGAGTAACATCCTCAACTGAGGAAGGGGGTAGTCAAAGGGAATTCTTTTCCGCTTGCATAGTTAACCATTCATTTGTGATTTCTGGGGGGTCCTCTGGCAGCATTGTCCCAAGGAACTTGTCGGTTACCTCCAGCAAGGAGTCCAAGCTGACAAGCTGCTCGTCGTTGAATGCATGCCTAAAGATTTGTCGCCACTGCTCAGCGAGGGGAACAAGGTCAGAAAAGTAAGGAGACACGTATTTCGATAGTACAGCAGGCTTGGGATTGATGATGAAGGTTACTTTTGAGTTCCTCGCGCTCTCCAGATTTTGAATAGCTCCTTCACTCCACCAACTGAGTATCAAGGACTTGAAGTTAAAGTTCTGCCGCTCCCGTCCAAGTGGTCCATCATACAAAACTAAGACCCAAATGAGCACATAGAAAAGAGACTTGGCGTCATCAGCTGGCACATGCTGGACCCTGAAGTCATCATTAGCGTGCCCGCCCCCAATTTGTATAGACGTGGCCCGGCCCTCCTTGTAAACACGCTTGTGCTTCAAAGGCTTCTGCTGAAGCGCCTCCAAAATTTGCCTCAGAAGACTTATCGAAAGAAATGGAATAGTCCCCTGTTTCACGTCAGCTGCAGTAATTCCAAATTCCAAAAAGCTTACTTACAGTACCACCAGCACTATACAGCTGTGTGGCAGTTATCTCAACTGCAAATTCCCAATCAATGAGCATGCCTTGGACCTCATCCTCCCCATCTTTAATTAGAGCGTTGAATGGACTGACATCACGATGAAGAACGCTAATTTTTGTGGCTTCTATCAGGACTGATTGTCATATTAGCTATGAGATTCCATGCACGGCTGAATGTACTCACAAATGAATGATAATGTCCCTTATACATTGGACCAATTCGCGCTTGGTCCTGAATTTTGTGAGAGGATGCCCACGCGGGCTCATAACTGTGCGGACGTGTGTTCGAATCACTTTCATGGATGCCTGGCACTCCTCCAAACGGTATTGAGAGGTGACATCGACAATACCGGGGCGAATTTCCACCATCCAGCTATCGACAAGCTCGGGAACACCACGGATTCCTTCCACAAGCGTCATCATTGCTGCTTCCTGCTGCAGGTTTTCTACCCAGTGATCCTTGATGATATATTGCTTCCCCTCACGTTCAACAAGATAGATGACAGTTCCTCGGCCTAAGAACCTGCCTGAGGAGAATAGCACTTCGAGGATTTTATATATGTCGTCACAGACCCGGATCTCTCCAATTGGACCAGGAATGTCAGAAGCATGGATGTGAGATGTTGAGTCAACAAGCTGGGGTGTGGGATCTTCGTGTGGGAATGGTTGCGGAGCGATGAAGTCAACAAAGTATAAATTGGACCGTGATTGGAGGGTGGGAAATGATTCTAGGTGAGAAGCGGAGTCATCCAGCTCCTCGGGGATGGGTTCTGGGGTAACGGCGCGATCTGAATCATAGACCACCTTTCGTTGTGAAACCCGCAGGGGTCGAACTGGCTTCACAGTAATGGTGGGGTCAAAACCAATGCAGAGCCAAGAGCCAAACATAACAGCCACAAGAATAGTGATGAAGGCATGGGGATTGCTATGGATGTTGAAGGCTGGTGAGACAGAGCAGCCCGAGCGGTTGTAAAAGTGAATCTGTATGTCCTGTTTCACGATGGACAGGGCCAAAACGAACCACCTCCAAGGTTGGTTGAGTAAAACAAGGTAGGCTTTGGTGTGGAGGGTTTTCACGAGGGCGATGGAAGGTTTCCAGACTTGACTAGTGTATTCAGTGATGACTTTTGGGCTCATCCAAGAGATGGTGTCAGTGAGAGCATCTGACTTTTCGATGAGAATGAGATCGGGTTTACGATGGAACATGCCAGCACCTTCAACATTTCCAGGCATACGACGTGTACTATACGAGCCCAGCCAGCATCACTGGGAATCTTGACCTCTTTTTTGCCTAATGGCCAATGCAATTGCATTGAAAAATGCTGCGAGGAGATTCTCTTGTGAAGGAACTTTTTTGCCTGGCGATGGCGTAGTAGCGGGTATGGATCCCAGAGATGGCGCATCAGGAATAGATCCTGACGATGGCGTGGCGGGATCGGATACAGGCCCCAGCAATGGCCTAGTGGGCTTGGTAAGGGGCCAGTTCCATTGCTGAGTGGACGTATCATAGAGCGGGATGTTGACATAATCGGGGGGTATGTTTGAACGATCTGAGGATTGTAGTTCTCAATTGTGCTGCATGGGACCATCAACTCATCAAATGAGGGGATATCAATGGTGGTGTTACTATCTGAGAGGATTTTATCAAGAAGAAAGCCTAGATACTTGTCGCAAGTACTGGACTTATCCCCGAAAATGATTGCTCCTTCCAGCTCTTGAGCCGTAAGCTTGTTCATCGTGGACACAAAACGGCCCTCTCTTGGTATAGGATACGATCCCATCTTGTGTATGGCATCTACACTGCAGTATTTATTGGAGAGAATGGATTGAGACATACAGTAGAAACAAAGGGGGGCAGAGCTAATGTAGAAACAAAAGAGAGGGCAGAGCTGACAAGTTTGCTCCAAAACCTTCCCAGGTGCATGGGCCATGGCATTTATAAAGACATGTGATAGTAGGTATTCTTATCAAAATACTTATTAAGGAAGAATTCACAAGAATGCTCGTAACTGTTGAAAGCAGTGAGGCGAGGGTCTGCATGTTGGCCAAAACATGGTATCAGGTTCGCATAAGCTCTGATCTGTGAAACGGGAATAACATCCCCTAAGCGTTCCCCCCCTGAACGAATAGCCCTCTTGAGAACGTGCATCTGAGTTGTTGGTTCGCAATAGCCAGCAGTTTGCAGGACAATATCGAAACGCTGGATGTAAGTTAAAAAACGGTCAGCCCAAGACCATTGGTCATGGGGCCTGCCTATGGGTCGCATTATGAGGCGGAGTTGTACAACTGAGTGTCCTGATCAGGGTATGAGACCATGAAAATATGGGTTGTGAGCGACAAACCTTGAAGGCCGCTAGTGGGCCAAACCTTGGTGCCATTGATGTTTGCGACCACCAAATCATAACAGCCATACTGCCAGTTACCCTCGGGTGGGGAGGCCAGCACAGTTTGTGCGGGCATAATACTGTTAGTGTGAATATCCCTCATCTGTAGGCGAAGCTTGAACCAAACTTGGAGGTGTTTGAATGGAAGTTGAGCGTTTCCTGCAGCCCTATGGGGTCCACCGATTGCATGTACTGCATCCACACCATGAGCCCTCTCGTGAGTGAGGAAATCAGCGAGAGCTGCTTGCAAGTCCAAAAGACCGAACAGCTTTGCGGCATCATCAATTGAGAGTCAACGAATATTCGGGTCATAAGCAAGGTTGATCGCTACACCACCAACTGAGAATGAGCGATGGGGGAGAGGGATGGTATCTGGCGAAGAGGATAGGCGAAGGGAACGTGCAAAATAATCGGTGACAGGCCGCGCTCGCGTAGTAGATGGGTCATTCCCATCATTGTCTGGTTCGTCATTGGTGGAGCCAGTGAGCGGATCCAGCCGCAGTGCAGAGTCTTTCAAGGCTACAGCTAGCTCAAAATTCCTACACTTTTCCAGGCGATCAAGTTGTCGGCAAATCTGTGGGTTGTAGTTATTGTTGTTGCTTCCTCATGCAGGGTCCTTGATTTGGTCAATATGGGCATGCTCGGTCACGTCAGCGGACCACTGGATGGTGACGCCGACCCTAGAGATGCTTGGCACTACATTCTGCATAAGTTCGAGCTTAGGAACATACCAATTATCTATTGGTTTATTGGCTGACCCACGGCGGAGGCCATGGTCGAGTATAAAATACTTGTACGAGTGAAACTCCCAAAGGGCAGATTTAATGCGCTCGATGTCCGTCTCTGTGATCTGGTGTGCTTGTACCTAATAGCGAAAATCCATTAGAGCGCGGACAGTGATGACAACTTCACGAGGGGCTGACCCGGCAATGATGCCAATGATCAAGTGTTGGATATCCCGGTGTGTTTGACCTATTACCTGCTTGAGCGATGAGATCCCTTCTTTAAATTGGTGAAATCCTGTAACGGGCTGCAGAACAGAAAACCTGAAGTCAATTTCCACAGCGCCCAACACGTTGATGCACCACTGGGCATTGTGATCCCAGAACATTTTGTGGCTGTGGTGAAGCATCTCCGGTGTAAAAAACCTGCTAGGGCATGATAGGGCATGGTCACGGAAAAACGGCAGATGGACGCCATTCAAACAGAACTTCTGTGCTTCACGAAAGTAGGCCTCTATATCGGTAGGGTCGACCTTGGAGGCTATTGCTGCAAGCTGAGCAAGGGTGGTTGAGGCGGTACAAGGTTCATGCTGAAAAGAATCTCTGAATTGTTTAAACATAGCCATTGTAATGGGTGATGTCTTTCCTCCAACGCCAGATAGCATGGCAGCTTCGGGCGTGTTGACAATGTAGCTCGTGATGGGAGTGAAACAATACCTATTGTAACCCTGTGGATCAGACAACATTACCCCCAGTTTAGCAGCACATTTCAGAGGTTCTAAGACAATGTCGAGACATTGATGGATCACGCGGCTCTCTAGTACGCCCCTTATCTGCGAGTTCTTGTGAACAAACTTGGGAACCGGGAGAAGAGTGGCGAGGAGGAAAGCATGGGATGAGAGCTTGAGTCGGGCCACCATCTTGATGTTTGCAAGACTAATTAGTAGTGGATGGGCGACGTGATCACCCGTCAGGACCGAAATATTGGTTTTGTCAGAGGAGAGTATCGTTCCAAGTAGGGTCACGCCCGCAGGGATTTGTGACTACTTGATATCAGTACGAAGGCGCTCAAAATGAAAGAAAACTGACCTGCATGGACCATGCATCGTTACCGGACATCCATTCTGTATACACACGACAGAGGCGGGCCGCTGAATCGTACAAGCGATATGGTGTGAACTCCATCACATCCTGAAATTCGGGGCAATTGAAGAGATACTGTACGAGTTCGAGGGAGTCACACCAGTAGAGTATAACAGGCCACTTGGTTGGATGCGATGTGCAGATTTCTTGGGACTTCCAGTGTGGCCCGCTGGGTAGCAGCTCGGCACGTTTACGGAGCTCATTTGCCGTGCGGAAGGAGAGAGGTAAAGCTTTGGTCTGGTATGATATGAGTAGGTCGCGATGTTCGAGTCAAAACAATAAAAGACATACCAGGTCAAGCGAAAGAAAAGTGTCCACCGCACTCATGCTCAGGCCTGAGCAAAGAAGCCACGAGCCCAACTGCCAATCCCCTCTGGAAGCAAAGGGCTAGTAGATATTTGAGGATCGGCAGCTGTTGAATTCATCCATGTGAAACTTGTCAAGAAACGTAGACCCGCCTGAATAGGTCTTCCCAGCACCCGGAAAATACTTGATTGAGTTGGATTGGGGATCCTCTTCCTGAGTACCGTCAAGCATTTTGTCGTCGTCCTGCTGATTGTATTCGCCTAAATGACCAGAAGGCTCGTCGTTGGGTGCAGTGCGTAGGCTGTTGGGATCATCGTGACTACTGCCAGCTTGTAGATCTTCATGGATACGAACTAAGTTGTCGAACCAAGTTGAGCAGCCGGACTTGGGCTGGCTCATATGCCTTGAGACAGCTTCGGGACTGGTAAAGCCACCCTTCCCACAGCTTGGACAGTGAGGCATGAGGGTTTGTTGAGAAGAAGTCACAGAGTTTGCCATGAGAATCGTTGAATCTTGTCTGAGAAATGTGTCCATACTCAACCATGACAAGTTGATATGTCCCCGAGTTGCAAGACTCACCAATTGATGGGCACAGCCCATTTAGCCGAGGGATTTCTGTCTCCAGGTTCCTACAGCCTTACATCACAGGCATTTCTCGAGCAGGTTTATATGGCGTACAGTGAAGGGGGGTCTGGTCCACACAATGTAAGTAAATAAGCTTTCAACATTGAATAGTCTAACGTCGCGTTCAAAGTCACTGACATCTGAATCTGCGGAGGATGAAGAAGCGTCGTTAGTCCTTGAAATTGTTCGCGCCCCATGTGAGGTTCATCGTGCAGAAAAGTTGCTTGCGGATGTGTGGTTCTGGAGCACGAGAAGAGAGTCAATTTGCACCATTTCAAAGCCCAGCGGATGCAGGACTCCGTTGATCAGATGGATCTCGATGTCGGGTGGATCAATGTGACTTTCATCAATCACGGGCGAAGTCGCCCTAGTGCGGTCCCACTAAGTGTACCAACTTTATCACCAACTGTGGGCACAGATCGTGAGTTGGTTCGTTATTGTTAGTTCATTCGTACTTGACCCTTCCAATCTTACTTTTTCAACGAGCAGACCCGCCAGATTTCACACAACTTGTCAGCAGTGGGCGCTTACTTATGGTTAAACTTGACTGATGACTTCAGGGCATCTTTGTTCTTGAAGTGTAGATAGCGGCTTTGTAACTACCATGTTCTATTCGTACTAAGCAAATCATGTGGTTTCATTTGAATCTAATGATACTAGAATGTTGCTTTATCTTAAGCTACAAGGGCTAGAGTCATGTACTACTAGCAGTAAGCACACTGAACTTTTACTAAGTATCATTGCTTTTTCCTGCTGTTCTGACACTCTGGCAAGTCCTGTGAGGTATTGTAGACTAATTTCTGTGGAATTGCTGTGGAACTGGGGCCCCCTGGGTGACCTGGAATGGTGTCTGGTACTGTGAGATGCTGTGATGACATAACAAAACTATAATGAGCTGTCATGTCCTGTCGGACTTTTGGGCAGTTTGCTGATGCATCCACCTCACCTGTGCACCATATCTTGGCACCAGTGGGTGAGTTTGGCAGTTTTACCTTATTTTGGGGTATGCTGATGACTTCTGGAGTTTTTGCAGTTGTTATCATGCAGTTTCAAATGCTCTGCATGTGCACATGCATGTTCCTGACATGTCCATGATGTTTCCAGGCATCACTAGCTCCTCTGTGCATGATCTTGCACTTCCACCAGGTGAGTTTGGTGTTTCTGAGTCATTTTGGGGGTTTCTGAGAGTTTCTGATATGTTTGCAGGTGTTCTCAAGTTGTTGGCAATGCACTGTATGTAGGAACACATGTCCAAGCTTCTGAGCCTCACTCCTGGCTCACCTATGTGCAGTTCTGCACCTCTGGCAGGTAAGTTTGCCATTTCTGACACTTGCAGGTATATTCAAGCTTTGTATATGGCTATGTGCATGTATGTGTGCCCTCTACATGCATGTCCAGTGACCAGCATGGTTTCCTGGCTTGTCCTGGTTGTTTGTGGGTTCAACAGGTAAGTTAAATGGTTTCAACATGTATTGTTGTATCTGCAGTCAGATTCATGCCAGTACAAATCTCTTGCATGTCCCTGTTGTAAGGGTGCCCTAGGGGCTACCCATGATTGTTTACTTACATAATTTCCATTCTACTATTTAAATGTTTTTCTGTTACATAAGATGGACTTTTTACTTTTTA
>Ga0307516_10006825_pt1 | contig 13312 bp, 10 predicted proteins | sample 19_EM_MG_FD_203310 | JGI IMG/M metagenome (GOLD analysis project Ga0307516, IMG submission 203310) | Populus trichocarpa ectomycorrhiza microbial communities from riparian zone in the Pacific Northwest, United States - 19_EM | ecosystem: Host-associated > Plants > Roots > Unclassified | place... | reverse complement strand
CGTATTCGCTACCTACGAAGCGTTCGCGTTGATCGTGGCGTCGATGGCGACCCAGCACGCCAAATGGCTCGAAGCCTGCGTGGAGCTGCCGTGGCGAGCCTCGATACCGTCGCTCAACTACCTGCTCACTTCCACCTGCTGGCGCAACGACCACAACGGCTTCAGCCACCAAGGGCCGGGTTTCATGGACACCATCTTGTCCAAGAAGGGCAGCGTGGCGCGCGTCTACTTGCCGCCAGACGCCAACTGCCTGCTCTCGGTTGCCAATCACTGCCTGAAAAGCAAAGACTACGTCAATCTGATCATCATCGACAAGCAGCCGCAACTTCAGTGGCTCGACTTCGAGGCGGCCAAACGGCATTGCGAAGCGGGCGCGTCGGTGTGGAGCTGGGCTGGTACAGATGGCGGGCAGACGCCGGAGGTCGTGCTGGCTTGCGCCGGAGACACCGCTACCCTCGAGACACTGGCCGCGGCCGCCTGGCTTCGCGAACGCGTCCCGCAATTCAAGCTGCGCGTCGTCAACGTCGTCGACCTGATGACCCTGCCGACAGCGTCCGCACACCCGCACGGCATGGACGCCGAGCGCTTCGCGGAGCTGTTCACGAACGATCGGCACGTCGTGTTCGCGTTTCACGGCTATCCAGGGGCAGTGCACCAGCTCTTGCACGGTCGGCCCAATCCGGGTCGCTTCCACGTGCGTGGCTACCGCGAAGAAGGCACCACCACCACACCGTTCGATATGGTGGTGCTGAACGAGACCAGTCGCTTTCACCTGGTGCTCGAGGCGCTGCGCTACTCATCGCTCGACCCGGAGCTGGTGAGCGAGCTGTCGCGCGAGTGCCGCGCGGTGCTCGGCCGCCACAACGAATACGTCCGCGCCTGCTTCGAAGATCTGCCAGAAATTCGCAATTTTCGCTGGCCGAGCAGCGCCGCCAAATGACGGAGACGGTGCTTGCCCTCAACGCCGGCTCGTCGACGCTCAAATACAGCGTGTACCGTCTTGGCGAAGACGATGAGCGCGAGCTTGCATCGGCCACGATCAAGACGACGGACCCAAGCCCAGGGGCGGCCCTCGAACGCGCGCTCTCGCACCTGCAAAGCGCGGGCTTGGCGGAGCCATCGCTGATCGGGCACCGCGTCGTCCACGGCGGCGCGCTGTTCACGGCGCCCGTGTCGGTCGACGACGGCGTGCTCGAGCAGCTAGACTCACTGGTTTCGCTGGCTCCACTGCATTTGCCGCCGGCGCTGGCGCTCTTGCGCGAAACCCGCAGGCGCTGGCCCGGCGCGCAGCAAGTCGCCTGCTTCGATACGGCTTTTCATGCGTCCCTGCCCGACGTGGCGCGTCGCCTGGCCCTGCCGACACGGCTCTACGAACGAGGCATACGCCGCTACGGCTTTCATGGGCTGTCTTGCGAGTGCGTGCTGGCTGAGCTCGATTGGCCGCCTCCAGCCAGGTTGATCGTGGCTCACTTGGGCAGCGGGGCGAGCGTGACGGCGATCAAGAACGGCCGCTCGATCGACACCAGCATGGGCCTTACGCCAACCGGAGGCATTCCGATGGGCACGCGCTCGGGCGATCTCGACCCGGGCGTACTCTTACATTTGATTCGCGAGCAGGGTTATTCCGTGGCTCAGCTCGAACAGCTGCTGAACCACGAATCAGGCCTGCAAGGCCTGGCGGGCTCCGCTGACATGTCCGAGCTCTTGTCACGCGCCGCAGCGGTCGACGCCTCGGCGCTTTCGGCCATCGAGCTGTTCGCGTATTCGGTCAAAAAGCAGATCGGCGCCTATTTTGCCGCGCTCGGTGGGCTGGATTGCTTGGTGTTCACGGGCGGCATCGGCGAGCACGTCCCGCTCGTGCGCGAGCTGGCTTGCAGTGGCTTGGAAGGCCTGGGTATCGAGCTCAACGCCTCGCTGAACGCCGGAAACGCCCCCAGCATCGGCAGCAGCAGCTCGGCCTGCCAAGTGCGAGTCATCACCGCCAACGAAGACCTGGTCATCGCGCGCTCGACGCTACAGGTGCACCGGGCCAGGGTCCGCTGAAGCTTCGGCCCACGCGCAAGATTTGCGCGCCGGCGCAGCAGCTGCGAGCTCGCTGCCGCTCTCCCGCCCGAATCCCGCGGCTCCGAGGCTTGGATCGCGTTTTGCTATACTAACGGCAGCAGCCATGCCGATTCAAAACATCTTGGTGCCGATCGACTACTCTTCGTGCTCGCGCGCTGCCCTGCGCTTTGCGGCCGACTTGGCCCAGAAGTATCAGGCTTCGCTCGACGTGGTCCACGTTTGGGACCGCCCCAGCTACGTGACCGACGCGGTGATGACTCACAGGGACGGCACGTCCGGCAAGTCGCTCATCAACTTGATTCAGGAGAACGCCCAGCACGACCTGGAAGAGTTTTTGGGAACCGCCGAGCTGCCCGCCGGAATCAAGGCGCCCGGCCGACTGATTTCCGGCGACCCGGCGTCAACGCTCATCCACGAGCTCAAACAAGGCAAGCACCAGCTGGTCGTGGTCGGCACCCACGGTCGCACGGGCCTGTCTCATGTGCTGCTCGGCAGCGTCGCCGAAAAGCTGGCGCGGCTCGCGCCCGTCCCGGTCGTCACCGTTCCCGATGAGGCAGCTCAGAAGCTTCGCGGTTGAGGCGATCTGGCGCGAGCCAGGTTGCCTCACCTGCGCGGTGAAAAGCTGGGCGCCGGCCTTTTTCGCGGTGATGAGCGGCCGTAGGGGGCTGGAACGATGTTTGCTTTTGAGCCGCCCATGCCCGATTCCGCCGCGCGCAAGCTGCGTCACGCCGACACTTCGGCGCTCCGCCGGCGCTTACTCGTCATCGAGCTAGGCTCCGCCGCAGTCGCCCAAGTCAGGTCCGATGACTACGACGAGACCGTCGCGATCCCGCAGCTTCAGGGCGAACAGCCGGTCGCCTTCATGCAGCGGGTGGTAGAGCGCATCGCTAGCCTCGAGCAGTCGGGCGGCACTTTCGACGCCGCCGTACTGATGACGGGAACCCGGAACGACGACGCGACGCGCCTAGCTCGCCGCATGCTGGCATCGGGCATCGGCGCGCACAGCCGCGCCGGCGCCGAGCTGTCAGACGTAGTGGTCGACGCCGACGCCTCCGCGACTCCTCGCGTGCGCCAGGAGCTGCTCGAGCTGGTCGACGAGCTCGTCGCCGGCTGCGATCCGCGCCAGGCCATCCCGATTCGGCTCCGCTTCACGACGGGCCGTGCGAACCAGGGCGAGCCGACGAGCGGCGTGTTCTGGAGCGTGCCGCCCGGCGAGTCGTGAGCGCACGCGCGACTCGACGCCGCGTTACGTCGGCGCAGCGTTCAGCAACTGCTCGAGCGTCTCCAAGAGCTCGGCGACTTTGACCGGCTTGGTCAAGTAACGATAAAAACCGGCTTCTTTGATGCGCGAGCGATCGCCGAGCATGGCGGCCGCGGTCAGAGCGATCACGGGAATGTCGCGCGTCTCCGGCCACTCTCGGAGCAGACGCGTGGCGTCGTAGCCGCTCATGCCCGGCAAGTTGATGTCCATGATCACGACCTGCGGCCCTACGTCGCGCACGACCTCGACGCCCACCTCTGCGTTCGGCACGGCGATGAGCTTCACGCGCGGCAGCTCATCCATCACCCCTTCCATGAAGGCGATGTTCGACGGATTGTCCTCGATGTAGACGACCAGGAATTGGGAGGCCGTCTGATTGGCAAGCGGGGAGCGCCCGGGGCTGGGCGCCGGAGCGTCGGCGCGCTTCGCTGCATCGGGCCGATACAGCGGTAGCTCAACCCAAAATTCCGAGCCCACGGCTGGCGCGCTTCGAAACCCGACGCTGCCGCCCATCAACTCCGCTAGGCGCTTGGTGATCGACAGGCCGATGCCGGTGCCTTCGATGGTCCCGGCCTCTTGCCCCGCGCGCTGGAAGGGTTGAAAGACCTTGTCCTGCTTGTCGAGCGGGATGCCGATGCCGTCATCGCTGACCAGCACGCGTAGCTTGCCCTCTCCGGGCAGCTCGGTCCGCACGCGGGCGTGGCCGCCGGGTTTACCGTACTTGATGGCATTGGAGCCGAAGTTGATCAAAACCTGCGCGAAGCGCGTGCGATCGGCCAGCACCTCGACCACTTCGTCGGGCACGGCCTCGATCGAAAGCTCGATGCCCGCGCGCGTCGCCATCGGCTCGAGGATTTGCCGCAGCTCGGCCAGCACTTCAGGCACGCGCACCGGCTCCGGCGACATCATCACGCGCCCAGCCTCGATGCGCGACAGATCCAAGATGTCGTCGATCAGGCGCAGCAAGTGTTCTCCGCCCTGCAGCACGTAGCCCAGTTTTTCGAGCTGGGCCGCGGACAGCGGGGTGCGCCTGTCACGCTGCAAGAGCTGAGCAAAGCCCAAGATGGCATTCATCGGCGTCCTGAGCTCGTGGCTCATCGACGACAAGAATTCGCTCTTGGCGGTGCTGGCAGCCTCGGCTTCGGAGCGCGCCTGGCGCAGCTCGGCCTCGTGCTCGACGTCGTCGCTGATGTCGATGGCGGTCGATACGACTCCGCCTTCGAGCGTGCGGTTGTTGGTGATGCGCAACGTGCGCCCGTTCGACAAACGCACGTCGAGCGGACTCTGCGGAGCTTGGTGGTGGGCGAGCAGGCGCGCCTTCAGCGCGGCGGCGCCTTCAGGAGCCTCGAACAAGCCATGTGCCAAACAGGCATCGACCAGTGCGGCGTAGCTGACGCCGATCAGCGGCCCGGGCACCACCTGCGCGAACAGCTCGCGCGAAGCGCTATTGCACAAGACCATGCAATCATCCGCCCCGTACAGCGAAAGCCCGCCATGAAAACTCTCGACCGCGCTGAACAAGCGCTGGCTGGCAAGCTTGGCTGCGGCCTCGGCCTGACGTCGCTCGGTCACGTCGCGGACCGCGCTCGAAATCAACGTGCCGTCCTCGGTTTCAATCGGGCTCAAGCTGATTTCGACCGGGAATTCGCTGCCGTCTTTGCGACGCCCGAGCAGCTCTTGGCTGGCGCCCATGGCGCGGGCCTTGGGATCTTTCACGTAGCCCGTGCGGTGCAGCAGGTGCCGCGCGTGAAATCGCGCGGGCACCAAGCGCTCCACCGGCTCGCCGTAGAGCTCGTCACGGGTGTAGCCGAAGAGGTGCTCTGCCTGGGCGTTGATCAGCACGATGCGCCCGTCGGGGCCTGCGATGATCATGGCGTCCGGCGCCGCCTCGAGCAGCGCGCGGAACTTTTGTTCGGCGCGACGCCGCAAGCTGACATCGCGAATCGCGCTCGAAACCAGCGTTTTACCGCCGACTTGCAGCGGGCTCAGGCTGATTTCGATCGGAAACTCACTGCCGTCTTTGCGGCGGCCGAACAGCTCCAGACCCGAGCCCATCGGCCTGAGGTTGGCAGCCGAGATGAAGCCCGTGCGGTGCCCGACATGCGCGGCTCGGTAGCGTTCGGGGACCAACGCCTCGATGGCTTGTCCGACCAGCTCTGTGCGGGTGTAGCCGAACAGGTTCTCGGCTTGCATGTTCACGAGCACGATGCGACCGCCGTCGTCGACGACCACCAGCGCGTCGGGCGCGGCGTCGATCAGCTGTCTGAAGAGCTCGTCATTGCTGAACATGAGGCAACCTGATGCAGAAGACCGCGCCCGGCTCGCCGTCTTCGACGTAGATGCGACCGCCGTGAGCCTCGATCGCCAGCCGGCAGAAGGTGAGCCCCAAGCCACGCCCGCTGCGACTCGCAGCCGACTCCGCGTGCTCGACCTGGACGAAGCGCTCGAAAATAGCCTCGCGCAGCTCGGCCGGTATGCCGCGCCCCTGATCGGCGACGCGCAGCTCGAGCTCGGCTGGATGCCGCTCCACCGAGAGCGTCACGCGGCTGCCCTTCGGCGCATGGCGCAAGGCATTGTCGACCAGGTTTTCGAGCACACGACGAAACAGATCCGCGTCCGCCGAGAGCTGAGCGGTAACGATGCGGCTCTCGAGCTCGACTTGTCGGGCCACGGCACGCACCTTGAGCACATCGACCACGGTCTGCGCCAGCGCCGCCAAGTCGAAGCTGCTGGGCGCAAGCGTCAATGCGCCCTCCTCGCTGCGACTGATGTCGAGCAAGTTGAGAATCAAGCGCATCAGCGAGCTCACCTCGACGCGGATGGCGTTCGCCGTCTCGCGCGTCTCGGGCGAGAGCGCCTTGTCGCGCTGCAGCAGCTGAGCCAGCAGGTCGACGGTGCTGACCGGGTTTTTCAGGTCGTGAACGACGAACGACATCAGCTGCTCTTTTTGGAGCGTGAGGCGCATCAGGTCGTCGCGCTGGCGCCGCAGCAGCTCGAAGTATTCCTTGTTGGTGGCGTCGAGCCGCCGCACCTTCACCGCTGCCTGCACGCGCAAGACCATCTCGGTCGGCTGCACCGGCTTGGTGACGAAGTCGTCGCCGCCCGCCGCCACCGCGGCCTCGAAGGTGTCGACGTCGCGCGAAGCCGTCAAGAACACGATCGGCACGTCTTTGCCGCCAGGTAGGGCGCGCAGCCGCTTGCAGGTCTCGGGGCCGTCCATGCCGGGCATCCGCACGTCGAGCAGCACGCAGTCAGGTGTCCGCTGCTCGAACGAGCGCAGCGCTTCTTCCCCGCTCGCGGCCAAAAGCACCTCGTAGTCTTCGAGCTCCAGCGTCGCCTTGGCCAAAGCGCGGTTTTGCTGGTTGTCGTCGACCACCAGTACCAAAGGCTTGCGCTCCGCCGCGTCCGACATCAACAGGCCGCGCACGCTAGTGTAGGCGAGCGCGCACTGCCAGGTACCGACGAGTTGCGCAGCAAATCCGGCTGCGGCGCGACGCTCTCGCCGCTAACGGCCCTGTCGGTCGACGGGTCTGGAGCGATCTCACCCCCCGCTGGCAATCGCACAGACGCTTGACGGCTCGGCGCGCCTCGCGCCTCCGAGCGCCAAACGTCGGACTTCTCGTGCGAATGCCAGACGCGCCAGGCGCAGCCGAGACCGGACGGTGCCGACCGATATTTCGAGCAAGGCGGCGATCTCACTCCCTAGCATTTCTTCGAGCTCGAAGAGCACGAAGACGATGCGCTGCTTTTCAGGAAGCTTGTCCAAGATAAGCTCTGCGAGGCGCTTCGATGCCGTAACGTCGTCGGTCCCGTCTTCAGTGAGCAACTCGAGCTCGAGCGTGGCATGCAGCACTTCGCGCCGATACCTGGCCGAACGGCGGTAGTCACTCGCGACGCACCTGCTGATACCACAAAGCCAAGTGCGCAACCGAGAACGACCCTCGAAGGTCTCTTGTCTCAAATGCGCGATGAGAAAAACCTGCTGCGTCTGATCCAGCGCATCGCTTTCGCTGACCCCCCAGCGAACGAGCATTCGCCAAACCAGGTCGAAGTTGTCCTCGTAGAGCTCTCTGAACTCAGCCGGTGTCAGGCAGCCAGAAGTTGGCAAGACGGGCGGGTCGCCTGGCTCTACGCGCATGCGTCGAGAAGACGTCGAACGAAGGCCAGGCTATCAGGCAAAAAAGTAGCTCGTCCGTTCGGTTCCGAGCGGGACCCTTTTGGCCATCGACCAGGCAAGGCCGTCACACGCCACGGGTCATGTCTGCCGGCCGGCGCGGCCGGGCTTGGCGACGGGCTGACGGACAGCTAGGCTCTTGGTTTTCGGGGAACTACGCCATGAGTCAAGCCGCGCGCGTCCGTGAGATCGCCATCGCAGCCACACGAGGCAGCACTGACCCTCGACTCGCCCTCGAGGAAATCTTGAGAACCGTAGAAGGGCCCGAATTCAACGGCAACTTCCCGGCGTCGACGGAGACGCGCCGAGATACGCAGGTTTCGGGCGCCGGAGTCCTTCGCAATATCATCGCGATGATTCCGTATTTCGTATTTTGGAAGGACCGTCGCAGCGTGTACGAAGGCTGCAACCACGCCTTCGGCAAAGCTGCTGGCATCGACGATCCGGACAAGATCGTGGGCTGCACGGACTACGATTTGCCTTGGAAGAAGGCAGAGGCTGACTTCTTCGTCGAATGCGATCAGCGCGTGATGTCGAGCGGCATTCCCGAGCTGGACATCGAGGAGCCACAGAAGCAGGCTGACGGCCGGGATCGGTACCTGCAGACCAGCAAGGTGCCTCTGCGTGACGAGAACGGCGAGGTAGTCGGCATCTTAGGTATCTTCGCTGATATCACGGAGCGCAAACAAATGGAGCTGGAGCTCCGTGAGAAGAGCCGCGAGATCGCGGCGATGCTGAACAGCATGCAGCAGGGCGTCTTCACGGTGGACGCGAATCTGACCATCCAGCCGCAGTACTCGGCGCACCTCGAGCAGATCCTCGGCAGCAAGGACCTTGCTGGGCGCGACTGCTTGCAGACCCTGTTCGCGGGGTCCAGCGTCCAGCCAGACGCTCTCCAAGCCATGCATGCCGCGCTTTGCTTCACGATTGGTAGCGACAGCCTCTTCGCTGCATCGAACGCCGCACATCTGGTTTCTGAATTCTACAGAGTGAATGAACGAGGCGAGAAGCGCTACTTCGAGGTCGATTGGGATCCGATCGCCGACGAGGCCGACACTGTCCAAAAAATCTTGGTCACGCTCCGAGACGTCTCGCTGCTGAGACAACTGAAAGAAACCGTTGCCGCCAACGGCCGCGAGCTGGCCATGCTGGGACAAGTGTTGGACGCCGGGATCGAGCCGTTCGAACGCTTTTCGAGCTCCGCTCGGGCGCTGCTGGGCGAGGTGGAGAGCTTGCTCGGCGCAGCGGCCAAACCCAATGCGGAGGCGCTCAAAGTGTGCTTCCGCAACATGCACACGATCAAGGGCAACGCGCGCCTGCTGGGGCTCGGCGAGTTGGTGGGCGTTGCGCACCGGGCAGAACAGCCCTACGCCGAGGCGGGTCGCGACGGGGCCAAGCCGCCCGAGCCAGCGGAGCTAGTCGCAGACATTGGGTCGATCCGCGCGACGATCGACGACTACGAGAAGGTGTACCAGCTCAAGGTCGGGAACGTGGCACGCGCCTCTGGTGTGCGGGCGGAGCAAGCGCTACATGAGCTGCGCGCACTACTGAACGGCGCCAAGGGCGAAGGACCAGCACAGACGTTGCGTAGCGTTGAGCGTATTCTGAGCACCGCCGAAGCCGTCCCACTGGACGAGCTGGTAAAAGAGAGCGCCCGCATGCTGCCGTCGCTCGCGAGCGAGCTGGGCAAGGACGCGCCCATCGTCACGTGCGAAGCCCGAGGTCTATTGCTCACACCCGCCTGGGCAGAAGTCATGAGAGGCGTCTTGGCGCACGCATTCCGCAACGCTTTGGACCACGGGCTCGAGTCACGCGACCAGCGCGGCAGCCTGGGTAAGCCAGCGAGGGGTCACATCAACCTGCGCGTGGAACGGCTCGAGAAAAAGCTAGAGATTCGCATGGCCGACGACGGGCAAGGGCTCCGGCTCTCAGTGCTGCGCGAGCGGACGAGCGCAGCGGACGCCACCGACGAGGAGGTGGCGGATTCGGTTTTCCTTTTCGGGCTCTCGACCGCGGCGACGCTGTCCGAAACGTCCGGACGTGGGGTGGGCATGAACGCAATCCGCTCGTTCGTAAGCCAGCACGGTGGTCAGGCGCGCATCGCGTTCACGGGTGAGGTGTGCGGTGGCTGTCGACCGTTCGAGCTCATCGTCGAGCTGCCCGGGCATGCGGCGCTGGGCGGCGCTGGCGCAGCAGGCTGACCGCGATGCCAAGTGCCCACAACCCAATGTCCGTGGAGCCGTCGCCGTGAGGGTTCTTGGTCGAGCAACTGGAGCCGGACGCGACCTGGCCGCGGAGTGGCGACACCGGTAGGGCCGCGGTTCCCGCGAATCCGCCTGTCCCGCCCCCTGCGTTCGCACTCGCTGCGCCCGAGGTGCCGCTGCCCATCGCCGACACCATCGAGGGCCCTCCAGCAGGGGCTCCGCCACTCGCCGCCCCGCCCGAATCGCTGCCGCTCGTTCCGCCGCCGAGGGCAGCCATACCTGCCGTCGTGGCTGTACCGGCTGCATCCGTCGCGCCTGCCGCACCTGCGGCTCCCGACGCACCGGCTGTCCCGGCGGCTCCTGCTGCCCCGGCGCTGCCAGCCACGGGCACCATCGAGGCTTGAATCGCGGCGTAGACGACGTCCGCCTCCTTCTGAAGACCTTGCTGGTCGGACAGATGCAAGTCGTCTTTGAAGAACCCCGCAGGTTGGTCGAAGAAAGTTCCGTAAAGATCGATCAATGGCAGCTGATGCGCCAGCGCGGTCTTCTTCACCGCCGGCAGTACGATGCTCGTCATCGGCTTGAAGTAGGCCGGGTCGTTCTTACCCTGCGGATACGGAATAGGCGTCGCCACCAAGATTTTGGGATGCGAAGGCATGTCCAGATACTTCTGAACCAGAATCTCGTAGTCCTCTTCGAACTCGGCGGCGACGATGCTGTTCTGAGCACCAACGCCTCCGTTCTCATCCACGTCGTGCTTTCCGACGCCACCAATCACCACGATATCAGGCAAAAACGCGATACTCTGCTCTAGCTCGTGGCCGGGGTCGATGAACGGGTGCGAGCCGTGCGTGTTGTTGTAGCGGGAAGCCCGCAGCACCGTTCCGCAGCAATCGCCGAAGTTCCGTACGTCGTAGCCGCTGCCCAATAGCTGCTGCAGCTTGGCTGGGTATTCCTGAGCTTGCTGAAGCAGATCGCTGTGGGTGGACGGATCGCCAAAGCACGCCACCTTGACGACCGGAGCCGCCGCGGCGTTGGCTTGGAGCAGACCTACGGCCGCGCCGCAGGCAACAAATAGCAATCGGATTGGTCTCAGGGCGGCGCTCGCTTTTCGACGTCTACGAACAGCGTCGGAAACGGCGTGGCTCGGCAGGCAAGAAACACAGCGGTCCGCGCCCTGCGGCGAGCAGCGTCGCCCCTCTCAGTCGGCCGACGTTCGCACGTCGTACACCTGCACCCGCTGCCAGCTGCCCGAAAACTCGCGCAGGAACTGCAGGTGGATCGCATGTTCTTGGTAGCGATCGTGCGCCGCAAGATCCGAGAAGACCGCGACCAGCGCCCAAGCGTACGAATCGTCGACCACTGCGCGCTTCGGGGTCGTTTCAGGCCTGCCGAAATGGGCGCTCATGACGTCGGGGATGGTCGTGAGTCGCTTCAAGCCCGCTTCGAATGCGGCCACGACCGCGGGCTCGGCGTCGGGCTTGAACCAGAAGTAGACAGAGTGAACCAGCACGCTAGCCTTGGTAGTCGACATGTGCGCCGCTAGGCAAGCGCGTTCAGCACACGTGTCGTCCTGCCGAGCGCGCGAAGAAGTTGCTGTAGCAGCGTCAGCTAGATCGCAAGCTCGCCCGTATAGGTACCCGGCTTACCGAACGACGTGCTGGGCGCTCCGGTCGTCCTGCTGAGGACCGTGTTGTACAGATCCGTGTCAGAGCGCGAGCCAACGTCTTGAGTGGCGCCCTTGTAGCGACCTTTCGCGCCCGCAATGAAGAACGTCATGGCTTGACGAGAATGAGTATCGGGCTCGCCCAGCTCTGTGCCGATCAAGACGGTCGTGTTGTTCAGCAGGGTCTTGCCGCTCGAATCTTGAGGATCGGGGATCTTGTTCAGCTTGTCCAAGAACTGAGCGATCATCGTCATCTCCCAAGTAATGACGGATGCGATAGGCGCTTTCTTGGTCGGGTAACTATGAAACCATTGTCCGTGAACGTTCGTGGCCGAGTCGCCCATGTAGCTGGCAGGGTAGATATCCCCGCCCATCGTGACCAGAACGTTGCCAAAACGGAACAGGTCGCACTCCAGCCCGAGCGCATAGATATCCATCATCACGGGCCACACCTGTTGATAATAGGCCATCGTCTCGTTCGACTGGGCGTCCATCGACGCGGGCGCGGTTGGCGCTTTGCACGCCAGAGCACCCCCGGCCATTTTCATGCTGAGCGCGGCCGCCTGCGCTTCCAGGGTGCGTATCCTATCGAGATGAGTCGATATCAGCGCCCGAACACTCGCTGGGTAGGGCGACGCCGGACCAGTCACTTGTTGGTACTCGTTCACGACGGCATCGAGCACGCTCTGCCGGTAACGAGCGAGGCCCATCGGAGTGCCCGCGGCGGGCGGCGGCCCCCCAGGAAATAGCTTCTGAAAGAGCGCCAGCGGATCGTGAAACGGCGGAATGGGGCTATTCGCGTCTTTCCATGAGTGGGTCCAGCGCAGCGTTTCGGGCTTGTTGTTGGCTTTGCCAAAGACTCCCGCCGACACGATGGGAATCGGGGTCAACGCCTGCTGCTGAAGTTTCTGGAAGTACTGATAGAGGGCCCAATCGACCGTGGGGCCGCCTTTGTTGTACGCGTTGTTCGTAACATCCATGGCGCAACAGAACGTCCCGCTACCGGGCATATGACCGGTAGCGCCCGCGTTGACCGCCACGCCGTTGATACCGCGCACCATCGTCAACTGGTTGGCAAACGGAACGAGGGGACCCAGCGGAGTCAGCCCTGGAGCGGGCGAGTACGACAAGCCGCCGCCCGTCAAATCGGCGGGCAACCCGTTTCCGAAGTAGACGCTGATGAAGCGCTCCGGCGCGCCCGCAGCCGCCAAGAGCGAGCGCTCCCGGCCCCAGAAAAGGGGCAAGGCGATCGCTGCGCCTCCAGCGCCTTTCAAGAATCGTCGTCGGGCCAGCTTGGTTTCGATGCGTCCGCTCATGACTTCCACTCCTCGATGTTCTTGAACGTTCTTGGTCTGGCCCTGAGCCGTGCGCGCTGCCGTGCGCTCACGGAAACATGTCTCGGGCTGGGGCCGTGAGCGCCGGGCCAGCAGCCACCAGGTTCACCAATTGAGCGAATTGCCGGCCCTGCTGGTGAAAGGCTGCATCGACGCTGTCGACTTGAGCGGCGTCTTCGGCCTCCGTCAGGCTGCGGCCCAGAAAGTACTGCACGTACTTATGAACCAGGCATTTTCCACGCTCGGGCTCTTGGCAAGCAGCGCCGCGAAGTCGGCGACGTTTGCGTAGGGCTGCGCCGTGCCGTCCAGGTTCAGGGTACCGCTCGGGTCGAGGACGTTGCCGTTCAGATCGCGAGTGACGTAAGCGCCTGCCACGTCGTAGGTCAGGAACGGAAAGCCCAAGGGATCCATCTGTCGATGGCAGGCCGCGCAACTGGCTCCGAGCGTCTCGTGAAGCGCGAAGAAATCTCGCTCCGACGCCGTGGGGGGCAACATGCCCATGGCCTGGTTCGCCGCGGCGGCGGCGGCCGGATCGATCGGGCCGAGGTCCTCGCAGAGCAGCGTGTTCATGACCCAGTGCCCGCGCTGCGCGATCGACGCGGCCGCCGG
>Ga0307516_10006823_pt1 | contig 13312 bp, 19 predicted proteins | sample 19_EM_MG_FD_203310 | JGI IMG/M metagenome (GOLD analysis project Ga0307516, IMG submission 203310) | Populus trichocarpa ectomycorrhiza microbial communities from riparian zone in the Pacific Northwest, United States - 19_EM | ecosystem: Host-associated > Plants > Roots > Unclassified | place... | reverse complement strand
GGGCCATCCTCGCTCGTTGAATATCTGTCCCTATTCAGTCCTGTCTCCATGTCACATCCCTCTGGAGCACCGTGGACACTGCCCTCCTGTGAAACATGGATTCAACCCCCAATCCTTTCCAGTGCTGCGGCCCATCTCCGGTCCTTTTCCGGACTCCGGGCGTTGGAGATCACGGGCTGGGACACGCTCGCCGTCGAAGTGTCGTCGGTGCTCCACTACTTCGCCCCTTCCTCCGAAAATATCACGCGCTTAACAATGAAGCGTACCTTCATCCGTTCATCAGCCTTCGTGACGTTCGTCAGCCGCTTCCCACGCCTTCATTACCTTTCCATCTCTACCTTCAAACGTCCTTGGGGAGCGGATGGTGTTGGCGACTTGCATCCCGAGTCTCATGGCAGCGTCGTTCCAACTCATCCACGTGGCGAGTTCAGTGCGTTGGAGATCGCGAGGTTCGACGAGCCTGAGAAGGTTCTCGGAGGAATTGCACTTCTCGAACCGCGGTTCCGTCGGGTCACTCTCATGTATGCCAGCTGCGATCAGTGGCGGTTTTTTTGGCCTATCATGGAGGCATGCGCTGGATCGTTGGAGGAACTCGAAATCTTAGACCTAACTTCGATAGGTGAGTGGCTCATCTCGATCTTTGATTGTATGCCGCTCATTACCAGTCCAAGATGCCGACTGCGACGGACTCTCTCTCGCGTGCTGCCCGAACCTTCGCAGAATCGGCCTCGGCTCGTACACGTTTCACTACTATCCCCATCCATCTTGCCAATTCTTCGAGAAATGTCTTTCCACCATCACCAGCACCCAGGTTTCCGAAGTGTCGTTGAGTGCGTTCGGGCATAGGAATTACCACGTGACCCCTGACACCGAGTTGTGGTCGTGGGATTCCTTGGACATTGCTTTGTATGACCTCGCCGGGCAATATCGGCCGCGACACGAAGGGGACGGGATGCTGGTCAATTATGAAAGCAAAAATCTTCGCGACACCGAGAATTTTTTGTGGAGGTATAGGGGGGGGGGGGTTGCGACACCGGGAATGCCCTTTACCACCTTCCCCGTAACCTTCCTGATGGGCTCAATTGGGTCGGGCATTTCGAGGTACCGGGCCCATTACTGTTTCTTCTCGCCCGACTTCAGGTCATAACATTGAGAACTAGGGTGTTGTGCTGTTTCACGTAAATTCCACGTACTTTCATCGACATACACAAGGGATTGACCGATCTATCAATTACAATGTCACGAGCACTCTGGGAGCCTAGATATCGCATAGGCGCCAAAGACAGCCAGCCCCGCCTGGACCACGTGTGGCGCCTGAGCTTGTCTCAAACTTCCAACGGTCCACACATTGTAGACGTTGCGAACTTGGTCATGACTATCCCACTCCCGCTGCAAGAGGCCCTCAGAGATTCGATCACCTCTGGAACGTTCATCGATACCAAGTTCTGGGTCCGTTCCAAACGAGGATCTAAATCCGGACACGTTGGAGAACCGAAGGCACTCTTCGTTAACGGACGCGTCGCGAAGCGTGTACCGCGACTTGCATCCTGTGTGGAAGCACCCTAAGTTATCAAGGCCCTAAACTAACCAGTTGATAGTGCTTGGCGAGAGGGAAACCAAGGAAAATTTGAGGGCCAGGTTTCCAACTGATAGGAGATCTTACACAGATCGCTATGACTACGACGACGACAGCGACCTTGAAGAGGATGACGAGGAAGATACTGTAGACGATGAGTCTGTGGGTCTCCCTCAAGTTGCGACAGAGAAGCCAAGAAACAACTCCGGCATTATCGGCATTGGCGATTCGGACGTGAAGGGCAACGAACCTTCGGACATGGTCTCCGTCTCAGACCTGGATTCGTTGTTCTCCGAGTCTTCCGATATGAAGGGCGAATCGGAAACCGCTTGCTCCGCTCACGTTGGCAAGGTCGTCGTTATAGAGGATGTCGCGTTTGTCACGTGGGTCGGTTTCGCATGTTGTCGATGCATTCACTGAGCTTCTGTGCAAAAGATTCCAGGCGCTGCTCCGGTACTTGTACACGGGCGAGATCGAGTTCGCGCCGTGGGGGTCCGAGGAAAGACGCAAAGCCCGCTCTCTCGAGAAGATATCAGAATCGTACGGGGTTCCCAAGCCATCGCCCAAATCTATCTACAGACTTGCCGACAAGGTGACAGTTTGCCAGCGGTCCCCCAAAATCGGAACTGACGTCACATTCAGTATGGCATCCCCGAGTTGAAAGAGCTCGCATTGAGACAGATCAAACAAGACTTGCCTGAGTGTGACATCGTCGAGGAGCTGTTCAGCAAGTACACCTCTTGGTCCATCGTCCTCTCTCATTAGGGTCGATCAGATTCCTAAAAATCGACAGGTACCCCGAACTGAGGGAGCTTGAACTCAGACAACTGGCACGGGTGCTGTTGTGCTCCGACTCTGTCCCCGCGTTTGGTGTATTGGATGGAACGATCAGAAGTTACACTGGCGGGGAATTGCCACATGCAGAATACGTACTCCCGGCTCTTTACGAACTTATGGAGAGCGATGAGTCGGTCGAAGAAACGCCGCTCCCCGCAACAGCATTATCCAACCAGCAGGTCACCGACGGAAATTGGGACGGGCTCAAGCGGGCGCTCACAAGTTCTCTGACCAGCGGCACGTTCCTAGATTCCCAGTTTTATGCCATGGAGTCAAGGTCATCCACCGATTCACCCAAGATTCGACCGATATATTTCTGTAGTGCGGTGGGTGGCAGTTTCGTGTGCAAGCTAGCAGCGTGTGGGTCCCTTACTCGGTTCATCTGCGCGGAAATGTTGTTGATGAGTCGCTAAAGCCTCCTCGAAACTCAGGGCGCGGAGAGCGCAACTTCCTCGGTGCGTAGATGGGTACGACAGCGATCTCGGCGACGAAAACCCTGACCCAGAGGGCTCGATGGATTGCTACCCGTGTTCGAAATAGTTCGTCAATCTACTCCCAGTGCCTTGCCACGAACTCAGTTCTCTCGCCCTAGTGTCCGGGAGAACCCTATCCCGGCGAACTTACAAATGGAGCCCGCACTTCTGTTAAAGCTTGGGGCAGCAAAGACGTGAGTAGTCATCCAGCGCGAACACGCATACCGCTGACCGGGTGCAGTTGGAGTGCTGTATTCCTTTATATGTACACCGGTCAGATCGCGTTTGCCGCCATTGGCTCGCAGGGTGTATCGCCTTTGGGGGCAAATGAGACCCAGGACGACTGCGCTCCACAGGATTCAGGAAACTTCAGCGTTCCGTCTCCCGGCGCTGTTGTAATCAAGCCGTGCTCTCCCAAGTCCATCTACCGCCTAGCAGAGAAGGTTTGTCCCGTACCCCTCCTGGGCTGCATGGTTTCCAATAGATCTTTCACTCAGATCGGTTTAACTGGACTTTGTGATACCGCACTCGAGGATATCCAGTCCAAGCTTGATGAGAACAATATCGTGAGAGAACTCTTTTCTCCCTTCACCGCAGAGTAAGCCATGCCATATTCAATGACCGCTCGCGTTCCTGATGGCTAACTTTCACATAGTCACAAGTGTATCAGAGAAATGGAGCACGAACTCTTCCAGTCGAAGTTGAAACCATTTGTCGACCCCGCTTTACTTTCCGAGGCGAAAGTCCACACCGCACGGCAGTCATGGGGTTGATCCTCGAGAGATCCATACAGGAACGCCGCGAGAGGGTGTTCACGAAAGCAAAGAATACGGTACGGTTGGATCCTACAACCCAACCAAAGGGGAGCAGTGACGCGCCAGATATCTCCATTCCGCAAGCACAATATCTTGCCCCAGTCCCTACTCTCACTCCTGCCCCTACTCTCACCCCTGCCCCTGCCCCGCAACTGCCGTCGCCGTCGCCGTCGCCACCAAATCCCAGCACCGACTCCTCCGCATACCAGCCCTCCGTTGAGTGCGAAGCATCGCTAGATTCACCAACCCTCTCTGCATGTAAATCGAACGACTGCCTTGCTCAGAAATCCGGCGACGGTGGTGGTGCACGAAGTGCCCAGAATCGCAAAAACAAGAAAAAGGGGGGTCGCAGGAACATAATTTACTTTAAGAGTTCCCCAGATGAGGGGATGGTACCACTAGCAGGCGACAACATGGACCCGCCGCCACCAGAGGACACCGTGCACCCTCCACCATCAAAGGGTGTTGTGCAGTTGGCATGTCGGACGTGCAACGTCAAACAACTGCGAAACAATCTCCGGTCCGGCCTCTACTGTAACGTATGCTTTTGGCCGGCGGCGGTTGGCATGAAGTGCGTTGGTTGTGGGACGATGAGGCTCTGCGAGACGGAGACCTGCACCGGCTGTGGCGAGAAATTCGAGTAATGGAAAATGTATCGTAGCTCCAATTAGAGACACGTGTGGCCGACGGTATAACCCCCCCGACCTGGTGTGGGTTATGCAGTTCGAGTGAAAAGGTTCGAACAGTGGGTCAAACCCAGACAAGCAGTATGGGACAGGGTGGGATACAATGAGCCTGCCGCTGCCCGGCTGGACTTCGACGGGGATTTGGTAGTCAAGCCAAGTATTCGGTCAGGCGCTCTTCATTTCTCGATATCACCAGGGACACCTCTGGCGAAAACCCCCATCGCGCAGTAGCCACGGGACAGATCTTTGAGAGAGCAACTCGCGACCACCGAGAGAGTTAAAGAATACTATTCAAGCGAAGAGATGTCCAATATGGGCAGACCCCGTGGTCCAACCCAATAACTATGGGAAATAATGTCCAGGCTCACGATACGACCGACTACAGACAAGTGCAAGCTTTGCGTACACAACCGAGTTCCCCCCCTTAAAAAAATGCAAACACCGCGACTGCGCCCTTCTCAAAGCCTCATGTATCCGAAGAAGGCGAACGTGAGTAATGACAGGCAAAGAGTGTTTCCCCATCCCGTCCACTGTGGGCCCGCTGCCGATGCTGGAGGACGTCGTAGGATTAGTATCAGTACGCCGAAGTTGTGAATTCATCTCTGACCGTTGGAGTTACCGCTGGAGGAACCGCTGCTGGAGTTGGTGCTGGAGTTGGTGCTGGAGTTGCTACTGGTTTTGTCGTTGTAGTTCTTGTTGGTGATCTGATAGCTGGAACCAGTGTCGACGCCGAGAGCTAAGGATATCTGTCAGTCAAAACGCCCTCCGCGCAGTGCACCACGGTTCCAACGTACTGAGATAACCAATCAACCCGCCAGACACGTCTTTCCCGTTGACATATTCAAGACTAAACCGAAGCCCGGTCAACCCCTGATCCTGCCACCACAAATCAAACATACCTTGTGTACGCGCTGTATCCGTTATTGAATGTCGAGCCGAGGAGGCTGTCCTGGCTGTTCGTGGTACGCGTATGTGTGTTCGAGGTGTAGGGCGAAGTCTTGAACACCTCGTCATTCAAGCTCTCATTGAAGAAGGTCTGTCCGACGTGTATCAGGTTACCGGAGTGAGAAACGAGCGTTCTGAGGCCAAGAGTCAGTCCTGGTCCGCTGAGATCGAGTGCATGGTGTGTACGGACCCGTTTTCAGATTGTGTCCAGTCCTTATGAACCATGATGTGAACGTGCGTGGTCCGCCCGTCGTAGTAACCAGGGTAGACGGTGGTCACCTCCACCATGCCGTTGGAGTCAGTGTACCAACCACCACGGAGCCAGGTCTCTGAGTGGTCGTAGTTATTGGTGCTGTACCCGCCATACTCGCCAGTTGCATTGGCTAGTGGGAGAATTTCGGTCACGCACAGACCATGGTAGGGACGCATGGGGGCTCACCGTGCCAGATCTCAACGAAAGTGTGGTTCATCGGGGTACAGGTGGAAGTATCCATGACTCCAAAGTCCATAAGGAGTTGTACTCCCCTATTGTGATGGTGGTGAGAATGAAATGTCAGTGCGTGTGGGAAGGTGCTTACGATTGTGACTCCCTGATGTCCTGACGAACGAACGCGTTGTTGACATAGTAGGGGCCCTCGACAACTTCGGGGGCGGTGAGGCAGGTCGTCTATGGGCAGGTAAGTTACTGTTATGCGGCTTGGAGACCGTGAAGCGCACGTTTTGGATACTGGAGAAGTGTGGGGATGTAGCTCTGGCGACGACGTTCGGACGACCAGCAGCTTCCGCATCACGCTTTTGGATTTCGGCCCTCCTCTTCATCCTCATGGCCAGATGTTCTCTAATCTCCAACTCGCAGTTCGTGGCCCTGACGGCATGCTCACGAGCCCGAATCTGAGATCGAGTAAGTCAAGGGATCTAGGACGGACGTCTGTCGGAATCTCACCTCTTCGCGGACAATGTCATCAAAAGTAGGAGCGCGCCTTTGGTGGAGGCTGTGGGCTAGAAAATGTCAGGCGAAGGTAGAGTTGGGATGTGGGTGGAATGTGCTCACCGGAAGCAACAGCAATGAAAGTAAACAACGGCAAAAGGAAGCTGGATCGCATGGCTGAATCGTGTGGTGGGCTGAGGGATGAAAGCCAATGTTGCAGTCGTTCTTATACCCCCACACTCCATCATTCCAACAAACTGCAAGCCTCAAGGAAAATCCAAACACCCGATAAGCGAAAACGCCAAGGCACACAACGCCAAGACGGATGATAGGAATGAAGCTGCGGGAAAGTCCAAAGCAGCCAATCCAAAGCCAGGGATATGAAGCGGGCACAGGACAAAGGTTGAGGAAACCGCAGCTGCGGGTTACAACGACGACGATCAGTACCGGAAGAAGGCAGATGCATCACAGGGCCTTTCCGTCCGGTGGCTGTCCATCCATTCAAGAGAGAGAGAGATAAACGTATAGCCGACGTTGAAAGTCTGGTGATAATGTGGCGAGGGGGTGGCGTGGGTTCGGAGCGCCCAAACCGCAGCGGTAGCTAGGAACCACGGACGGAGGACACGGATATCCAAATCGCAGGATACCAAGTCAGGGCAAAAATTCTCTCGAACACCTCCTTCAGGTAAGAGATATGTCGTCACTCCTTGATGCCGCATGTTCACGGCAGGGGGGCGGAGCTGGTAGGAAGAGGTTGAGAAGATCACGAAGCGAGCGTCATATGGCTTGGCGTTCGGAGAAGGTATTTGCTCCCGCTGCGGAATCGGTAGCTGATGACTTCGTAGCCAAGTACTGACAATGGGGTCGGGTCGCTCTGAGTGGGACACCGAGGGATTGAAGGTTCGTGGTGGGAAACGGAGTCCGACTCGAGGATGGAATTTGATCGATCTTGAACCCACGTGGATCCCGCTAAATGGTTCCTCCGCTTCCCGCCGTCGGCCGATGTGGTGCTTGTCGAAGGGAAAACTCGAGCCGGGTTCCCGTCGCACAAACCAGGCCCCAACAGAGTCCACCCTAAAGCCTAAACCTGCACCCCGAGTCCACGCAACGCCGGTGGCAACAGGGACCGACTCGAATAGTAGCCGGAAATCTGTCGTGCAAGCGGGACCGGGGAATTTGCCACCCTCGGGGGATGCGGCGTTGAGGTGCTCAGTCTCAAGCTGCGGGAGTCAGCTGGGGTGGGCCCTTCCTGGGGTTCAAATCGTCACGAATTGTGGGCTCTGCAGAAGAACAAAGGTCGAAACTGCGAAGGTTGAGTAGGGGTCTTCGAAGGCAATGCTCTATTTCTTTGGAAGGCTCGTATTGGCCCGGGTGCTACGCTTCCCCTGGGGGATGAGGAGGTCCCGTTCTGCGTTTGAAATCGAGGCCCTCGCTACGAATCCGGGTCGGAGCTCCACCGCAGCGGAATCACGTGGTCCGGACTTTACACGGGCGACCCACTCACCCCCGAGTCCCCGACCTGCGTATCGCTCGCACGCGATGTGGTCCACGAGGTTCGGCGCGCCCTCCGTATATGTTACTGTTCAGCTTAGATCAGGTGCCATCGCGCAGGGCGCCCGGCTGCACACGAGGAGGGTTGATATCATGATGACTTGATCCTGCACAATTTGACAAGTGGGAATCAGTGCGGTCTTGAGCGTACGTCGCATCTTGCATAACCTAAATCGCACGACATGCTTATCGACAACGTCCTCTCATGTAGGACATGAGCCAGTAGCCCGGTCCCGATACAGGATCCCGGTGAACGGCCAATTGGATAAACACTCGCCCAAGCCCTTCCGAACCTTCAAAACTCAATGAGAAAGTAGAACTCGTTTCGAAGCTGGCGTTTCAGAAGTCAGACGTCATCAGCTTTCCCCAAGTTCACGGTGGATCGCGTTCACTCGGGGGTCAAGTTGCTGTGTAGGAAACCCTCTTCACTCTTTCACCTCACGGCTTCATATGTTTCTTATATTAACCCCGTCGTACTCGTGGCACCGAATGCGATCAATGGATCATTCTGCCTTGAGATAGTGAATTGTGGAGAGACGCAGGACATTCACGGCACACGGGTCATGCGATCGGCGTAAGATTGCGAGTGGGCGACAGGAACTGTTGGGAGACGCTCCTATGTTTCCCACTGCCAGCAGTGGTGTTAATGGAAGACGAGCTCTCGAGCCTCCATTGCTAAATCAAGCTGCAGCTCTCGTAAACTCCCCTCACAGGTGCCCAACAAGAGTGACGGCATAGGCCTAAGGGCTGGAGGTCACCAGTGCAGCGGTAGCTGATACAAGGGATCAAACTCAAGCCCCCTCGGCCTGGCAGAACACTTATCGAACCGAGTATCTCCCCTTGCGAGGCTTTCGTGAGGCTGATCCCCGGGGCCATTTCATGCTATGACATACCGGGGATGGTTCCTTCTGACTGGGTCGACCCCTGGCCCCGTCTTTCCGGAGGCGCCCTTTAATTACTCCTTCAACCTCATGTTCCCCACGTTGGCCTTGACGGGATCGCTTGAAATACCTCGGGAGATGGCCACCTCTGACGTTTTCCCTTTTCTCCTCACCGCTGCTCCTCTTTTTCTCTCTCCCCTTCCGCTGTCTTTTGGTCGTACCTCGGCGGTCTCTGTACGAGGGACAGCACAGGGATACCGATACACGCCCACCTCACGTCGATTCCAGACCAGCTGCTGGATTCATAGACGCTAGACTCGCTATCTCCGTCGTCTTTATCTCGTCGTCTTTTCCACCCCTTCGCCACCAGTCGCTCTTCGCGCACCCCCTATCACCCGATTTGCCTTTGTGGTGTTTATTCAGCCTTTGATTATTGCTTCCACTCGAAGCCGCGTATAGAGACAAGAGAGCCGAGCCTTCGGACCCCAAAAGCCTTTATTAGTGCCACCGCTCATGTCAGAGCCAATCCCGATGATCAAAATTTCGACCCCCTCAGCCTCCGAGTACGGGGGGCCGCTCCCCCCGGTGTCACCTGCATTATCCCACCTACGCCATCCAGAGTACGTTAGTTTCGTCATCGTCTCGTCAGTGGAACCTGTTCTGGAGCTCACTCTGCATGTATAGCAGCCAGATGCCACATGACCTCGTCTCTCAGGTGCACGAAGCCGCGTATTCTCCCAGTCCACTGGTGGGACTTCTTCAGGATCCACACGTCGTCCGTTCCCTGGCACGACGAAGTAGGAGCCGGAGCTCACGGCGACCATCGACATCCGCTACCGGTCCCGAGCGCGGCCGGAGGGAAGACAAAGAGAACGACCCGATGAACATGCTCACTGTCGTGCTCGCCGAAGAGGAACGCCAGGTGAACCATCTCCGCGGACTCCTTCGTACGACTGCCGATCGGCTAGAAGATGAGAGGGTACGCGCGAACCAGGCGGAAAACCGAGCGGACTTCAATGAATCCCGCGTGAGGGAACTTCAGATGAAGTTGACCAATTCCGAAGCGGCCAAGCACTCCGTGGAACTCGAGACGGAGCGGGCAAGGGATGAAGCTCATAGGTTGAAGATGCAACTGGATACGGTGGAGAGGGAGTCGCAGAGGTTGCGGAATTTGTTGAACAACATGACAAAGAGAAAGGACGAGGCGGAGAGGGAAGCGTCGGATGCCCATGACACGGCAAGGAAGGCGGAGCAAAGGCTGAGGGAGTATGAGGCGGAACAGGAGGGAAGGGATGAAGGAAGGAGGCTCGCAGGCAAGAAGAACTACGACGCAGGGTGGCGGGAGTGTTGGCCAGTTGCCCACGAGGAAGGTCGGACGCGGGGGTATGAGGAGGGTCACGGGGAGGGCCACGCCAAGGGCAGGACCGAGGCTAAGCTCACTTCCTACGAGGAGGGCAGGAAGAAGGGGAAGTTGGAAGGTTATCAGGAGGGTATCGAGAGGGGTATGAAAGAAGAACGAGACCGAGCGCTGGAAGAGTTCGACAAATTCCTCGAGGAGGAGGTCAGCGCCTCTGTCCACGAAAGGGTGAGTCGCATCCAATCCGCCTTGCCGTCTTCACCTTCTGACGTTTTGGTAGCACGACCGAGTACAACGCTGGGTATCATCTCTCGCCCAAGCAGCGGACAGAACGCGAGGGCGCCATGGCAGACCTCGGGGTATGAGTTCAAGCGGAAGCTTCCGTGGTGATCGCGCTGAGGGGCGACGAGAGACGAGCCTCCGAAGACATCTCTCCCCTTCACCAGGGCTCGGGTTGATCCCAGATCCAAGACTCTTGAACAGGGCATCGACCAGGGATTTCAGGGCGGACGACGTTATGAAGAGCCCGACTCTGATCATCTCCGGCTGAGACCGCGTCGATATCTATGCATCTTCTTTTCGAATTTTCCGTCTTGAAGACCATTCTTGTTCACTTATCTGTTTATATTTTGACTATGCTGTATGTACATAGGACGAGAGAATGCCTAATACCGGATGTGTAAAATAAGTAGATAGACTCGACCTCTTTATGCCTTTGCAACCTGACGCGTCGACTCATGGACGCGTTTCACCACCAACGCCCTTCACCTCCTCCTGAGAACCCCACAGCCAGCCACGTTCCCTCCCTCTTTCATGCCCGAGCGCGCGTAGGACACCCCAGCAAGAGCCGCAGCGATGTCGGACGACTTCCTCTTCGATGACGACATCGTCCTGGACGAAGCCGCCCTCGCCATTCTCGATGCTGAAGAATCAAAATACTTTGGCTCCATCGCGAGTGCTCAACCGAACCCACGACCTGCTCCGACTCAACCCATTCCACCCCCGGCGAAGCGGCAGAGGACGGATGGTGACGGAGGGTGGAAACACCCAGCCAAAGGGATTGGGGGCGGAAGCGGGAAACTCCTGTCTCGGAACCAGAAGAGGTCGGACAGTTTCTACGAGGACTTGCCGGATATCTCGCTTGCGGGCGATGGCGTGTACGGCGTGTACTCCCAAGGGTCCCAGCCCCCTCAAAGCATAAACCCCACCTCTACTGCCGGAGCCAAGAACACGAATAATCCGCTCGGTCAGAGATCGTTTCCTTCTGGGTTTCAGCAGCCTACCCCCGCCCCCGTACTCCTCCCTCGCGAACGGACCTCGAGTCTCAATCAGAATCGACCACCTCCGCGACCTCCCCCACAACGGACCCACACACCACCTGCGAACCTCCCCCACAACCCCAACCACTCCAACCGACCACAACCCCAACCCCAACACCGGCCGCAACAACCCTCACACCCCCAACAACAGAACCAGAACCAGACAAGAGGCCCGGCCCCAAGGACTGGATCGGTCCCTCCCCAGCAGATCCGGCAGAACCTTGGCCCTGGCCGAAACGTTGGCGCCTCCCGCCAGCAGCCCCAACATCATCAGCCGCGTCACATCACCCCCGCTCCTGCACACCCTGCCCAGCCCAGACCCCCGAACACGGTTGGTGGGAGCGTCCCTGATAAGGATTTGCAAGATGAGGTTGCAAAACTCAGGACTCAATTGGAACAGGTCCGTGGACATGGAACTATCATCTTTGATTTCCGTAACAAACGTTGTGGCGTCCTATAGATGAACAGCCAACAAGAGTCGATGCAGAAGGCTTTCAAGGAAGAACAAGATGCGAGGTTCCAGAATCAGGGTGAAGTTAGCATTTTGCGTAAGAGAATGGAAAAGGTATGTCCCGAAATCAACTGTAACCACTCTCCTGCTGCTGCAGAAGGACCTGTTCAGCTCACGTTTCGGTTGTGTAGCTCACGGAGGAACACACCGCGAATACGAAACGCCTCAAAGCCGCTAAGGAAGCCGCGGAGGCTTCCCAGGCACAGATCCAGAAGGATACCCGCGAGGAGATCGAGAGGATGAGGACCCAGTTCACTTTCAAGGTGTGTCGCGCTCTAGCTAACCGCCTTGGTTGACATGCTGATGGGGTTCCCACCTGACCTCTCCAGCAACACGAAATAGAAGCCTCGCTGCGGAAGCCGACCTACTCAGGAAGGAATCGCAATAAACCGGTCCCTCCGAGAGACCGATTTCCAGGGAGCGGAGCTGTGAGTTCGGAGTTTCCGTCAACCCCGTGGGGTAAGACGCCCGTTCCGAACCGAAACAAAACGCCGTCGAAATCACGGATTGGCGATTTCCTCTCTCCCGAAGTGATGCTTGGCCCGAATAGCCCGAAGAGATCCCAACAGCGGCCATTGTCTCAGTTGGGCCTCCCGGGGTTCAAGAACGCGTTCGAGGCATCACCGAAGAAATCTCCTGGGAAGAAGATTACGAAACACATGCCTATACATTTCCCACCCCAGCCGAGTGCGAACGGTCACGTTGAGCCCGAGGCCGAGTGGGGCTCCGGCGTTAACGGCGACGGAAGTCCTGGAGGTAGAAAGTGGAAGGGGAAGGAGAAGGCCCTCGAACCGATCGAAGAGGACGATGGAGCGCTGATGTCGGTGTCACCGATAAAGTCCCTATTCCCAAGACCAACACAGGCCCAACGTCCGGTCACCCCGAGGTCTGAGGGGACACAACTGGGGGTAGGCAGTAGCCCGCTGGCGTCCCATTTTGGGGATGCCGGTGAGCTCGGCCTTGTGGATTTTGACGGACACGAGGATGGGGACAGTGACGGAGACGACTTGGTGCCATTGTCATTGGCCGGAGAGGTGGCGTTTGTGTCATGCCGTGAAATGGTGGTGGCTGACGCATTCTCTTAGCTGCACCACAGGATATTCACGCATATGCGCCCTTCGACGAGCAAGACCACAGTCCAACTTCTCATGGCCCTCGAGTTGCCCGAATCCACATCACAGGAAGACAGGTTGACATTCAGGGCCTCAACTATGGGGCTGTGGAGCGCCCTCAGCAGTCTGGCTTCGTTCGATATCGTCTCGATCGACCAACAATACAGGAGAGTCGCGGGCTCGCTGACGAGGATCGCTTACGTGACGAATAAGCTCAAGTTGGTCAGTTTCACCCTCGTGGAAACCCGTTTGCATCCTTTCGTATGGATTGATTGCGAAGGCTTTTGTATAGACCAACGTTTTGGCAGCCGTTTTCAGCCT
>Ga0307516_10006822_pt1 | contig 13314 bp, 10 predicted proteins | sample 19_EM_MG_FD_203310 | JGI IMG/M metagenome (GOLD analysis project Ga0307516, IMG submission 203310) | Populus trichocarpa ectomycorrhiza microbial communities from riparian zone in the Pacific Northwest, United States - 19_EM | ecosystem: Host-associated > Plants > Roots > Unclassified | place... | reverse complement strand
TGCTCCTTGAACTAGAACAGACTGCAAGGACCATTTGGGATCCTGTCGCTGGGGATCTTTGCACCGATCACATATCGCGGGGTTCGTTTTCCTCAACGGCCGAGCGTACCCGTATTTGCGAAGCTTACACTTAGACTCAGGAAATTGCACCAATATCCGCTGCCCGAATCGACACACACCCCCGAGCAGTGCCGGATACAGGTCCAGGATCGAGGTAAGGCAAAAGCAATTTGATGAACAACTTGGAACTACACTGTGCTAATGGGTTATACCAAGGGTCTGGAAATGATGTCTTCCTTGGTCTGCAGCTTCGACGTCGTGCATGTGGACCTGAAATACAATAAATTCGGTGGCGAAGAAGTCCTGGGGCATTTCAGCGAGAGATTTCATCCGCAGAGTCTGTTGCCCAACTAAAGTTGAGATTTGAGCATTGCTGATGAGGCTTAGAACGCCGCTGGCTGGAGTATTTCTTGAAGGAGGCAATTTTCAGGTCAGCTATCCAGCACGACTACGACGCGTCAATGGACGTGATGTCCAACATCGCATCTGGGAGGAAAGAATATGCAGCCATATTCTACGGACTTGAGTCCTTGTTGTTTCATCGTCTAGGACGCACGAGTGGAGAGTCCCATCTCAGGAGGGACCTATCCTCCATATTCGAGCAATTGCAGTTGTCCGAAAGCCTGGGTAAGTTATATATGTTCGTCGAAAGATGGAAAGTACTCTGCATGCCTTTGGAGACTGGTGTGCAAATCTTGTGGACCATTTCTGATGGCTGAAATATGGTATACGAATGGAAAGGATTGCGCTGACAGTGATGCTTAACCACAGCCCCAAGTGTCGCAGGTCGATTTAGGCGGTACGCAAAACCGATCTTTCACCAGCCGAGGGCCTTCAGGCGGCTAAGCCCGGAAGAAGAGTACGAGAACGTATTGTTCGACGCATTCCACAGTCTCAACAATCTCATGGACGACGCGCGCGCCAATGCGGCGGTTAACTTTGTATGTCACTGACTCTGCATTTTTTGTACGTTACTAACGTTGAATAGAGATTTAACTTGGGCCTTGGCTTGGGAAAACTCAGTAAACTGCCTTTGAACGATTTTACCTGCTTTCATTCTATAATTGGAATATTTGAACGCCTGGCGGCTTTTCTGGTGGGTTCTGCTTTCTGGGAACGGCTGTGGTTGGCTTAACTGATTGGAATAGATGCTGTGGACTTGTCAGTCCGCGTGTGTTTTCCCGGCTTCGTGGATCAAGATTCACCTACCCGTTCTCATACGTCATCCTGATCAGGTCACGCAGAAACAGCCAGAGCGAGATATATATGGGGACTGTCTAATCACACTGCTTGAGGGTTTTATCACCTTGTTGGAACGCCTGAATGCGCCGCCACCGTCACCGCCACCGTCACCGACGCTCAGCCAACCATTCAGCCAACCGCCCAACCAACCGCCGCAAGAACCATTCCGATTTACGTACAGTATCAGAAAGATTGGCGGTGTGGTTCAAAAGATCAGAACATTCGGCCAAGGAATCCAAGAACGGAATCGGAATCTACTGGCTATCGCAGTCATCCATCTAACATCGATGAATGCTCCACCCCCTGGCATGGCCGAAATATACGAGAGAGCGCATAAGGTAAGACGGAGTTGCCGTGCCCCTATGTGTCAATTCGCTGACAAAATCCGTAGCTTTTTTTAAGTCGTTACCTTTTCGGTGCCAAATTTCACCGTCGTCCGACGTCTGCCATGTTGGAGTTGCTTCACGCGTCGTTTGCGCAATATGGCGGCAAAGACAGCCTAGCCATCGTCAACATCGAAGACAAGCCTGTCCCTGCGGTCTTTTCCCCCCTGAGTATACGAGGCGTGCCTACGTATACGCTGGCCTCACTCCTCGAGTCCGTGAAGCCGCGTTGTATGCCAGACACTGCAGAGGAGTCCGACGAAACATCGCAGGATGTATTGGTTAGGGCCGCAGTGAGAAAGCTGCAGGCGTTTTGGCGCCGACGTGGGCCTTATCTCCCCAAGTACCGATTGTCGCTCGAGCTCCCGCGCGGCAAGGAATCGGCTTTCATCTTCGACAACATCATCAAGCCTAGTCTCAAATCCATCCGCGAGCAGCAGCAGCAACCGCGGATGCTCGGAATCTCCCGCGAGAAGGAGTCGGACGAACTCTCGGACGACGGTGAGGAAGGAGAGACTACTAGTCAGGGCAAGCCGGTGGCGGCGCCTCTCTTCGTACCAGGAATTCTTGCCAAGACGGTGGTTCTCGATACGGTCGGTGTCGACTTCTTCGTCACCCTAGGTAACCTGCGGAAGGATGCCACAGAGGCGGACAATCTTTTTCAGCGCGTCCTAACGAGCACCGACATTCTCCCTGCGGCCGTCGAGGAGCTTATGGAATGCGAAGTCATGGCCGAGTTGAACGAAATCGTCAAGAAAGTCTCCCGGGAGATGTTGGGCGTCAACGAGGTGGCCGCGATATACGCCGACCCGCAGCGCGGCTGTCGGGAGCTGAGGCGGCGCCTCGTCAGGGAGAAGGATGCAGCGGAGGTCATGCGCGGGAAGTTGATGAATATCGCCGAAACGCTAGAAAGGATGTAGGGTAGTCGGTGGGTGGGTGGGGGGTTTGCGAGTTTTGTTTTTCGTACTGTGTCGGTCGGATTTTCACGCTTGCATGACATCTTGTGCCTCTGTTACAACCTCCGTGGACTCTTTCTGTCTGTCGTTACCGTGATCCCGCACTTTCCGTGTCTGACTACCTACATCTGCACCAATACGAAACTTCTGCGGTGACAACAGACCACCAGATTGGGCTCGGACTCGGAGCATAATCTTAGAGTTTATAGGGACTGGTGCACAGCCTCCGTCACATCACGGGAGTTGGGTCCGTTCCGATATCTGCCCGAGACATCTGACGCGTAAATAAAAACACTCAGCCTTGCTTCATATCCCCCAGAGATCCATGGTCGTCACCCGTTTTCTCTGCGCAGTCGGGTAGGCCAGGGTCACCGGACTGCGCATTCAGCAGAGCCTTGTCGCTGAATGTGCATTGCCGCAATCGGCGACGCTCCCAGTCAACAGCAATTGCTGTACTCGTAGTAAATATGCGCAAAACGCAGGGACAGAGTAGGTTCTGTGCACCGGGAGTTAGCACATGCTGTGATGTTGCGGTGAGCATGAGCTGCAGATCCCGCTGCGATCGATTGCGGTAGTGTCAGTAGGTGCTTCTCCTTAGGGTACAATCAGCAACCGGGCGTACCCCCCAACAGTGAGCTTCTTCCTGCAACTACAACACATCACTTGTCAAACTGCAGCGAGACCCTTTTCGGGTTCAGGGAGCACCCAAGATGTACGACGAAGTAATCATTCCAGCGAAGACTGGTGCTGCAACGGCAGCCGAAATGTCACGGTCAACCTTCGGGGACAGAGATCAAGGTAGACGATCGGCAGATGACGACATACAACAAGGCGCGTTAACCGTTGAGCTATACATAAGAGGGGATTCTTGTACATATGGGCCTGCGGTATTCTGCAAGGCGCTGGATTTCCCATGAATGCGAGGGATGTTACTGGCCAGACGGGGGATGCTGCGACAGTGGGACCCACCGGCAACTGTCAGCCCCTTGATGGGTCAACCGTAGTTTTCGTAATTCGCAATCGGTATTCCGAGGTGGAAACACGGTGGAGTTAGAGGCTAGAACAACACAAGCAATAGATTTGGCAGCTCTTGAACTGTTTTTAATGTTTTTAATGTTATTGCAAACCCACTACCTACACATGACTTACCGCCCACTCCCTCCTACAGTCATCGCCGTCGCCATACCAGCCGCAACTGCTCTCGCTCTCCCATCCGCTCCTCCTCGCCCTCTTGTTCGTCGGCGCCGACATTTGCAGCCCCGTCCCCCACGCCGTGGTAGACCTGTGGTACGGCTTCCGCGCTGCATGCCGTCCACCTCATGGCTTAGCCGTGCTAACTTTTTCCTCAGGAACAGACGACCGGACCGTCCTCGGGCTTCGCGAGCGAGCAGACTGCCGCAGGTGTGGACTGGGCGATGCGAACTGTGAATTGATCCTCGCGGACACGGCGGGAACAGCACTTCGACCGCGGCGTGCGGCCGACCGGATCATCGTGGGATCACGCGCACACGAACGCCCGCACGCGACGCACATCCACGAAAGTCCGTCCGCCCTTGCCACCAGCAGCTACTCGGCGGAGAAAACTGCCGAGACGCGTGCTTCGATCCGCATGGCGATCATGGATCTCATGTGACCTGCTGTAATGTGACGGGGAACTTCACACCCCCGCACGATGTCCTGCCACCGGCGCGCAGTTACTCTCCCTCCCGCGGATCGCATTCGACATCGCGTCCTTGTACTCACCGGCTATATACGGATATCCTGAGACACGTTGACCATCACATAGCGGCTGTTTCCCGATGACGTATCAGCTCCGGGCCCGATAGTTGGAATTGTCGATTATATCCAGTGACTGTTCCCCTCTCGGTGCAACGTGCGCCAGATCTCGCAGCACGCCACCTTCGTTGCGCCGTACATCCCGCTCCGCTCAACCCAACTCCCCAATTGAGTGTCGCTCTGTGTCCACACACTCACTATACCCCACGCACAGCGGCTCCGGCAGACCCCGCCACTCCATCGACTCGGGTTGGCAGACCGGACGTCTCACGTCGGCTGTGGCACTCACTGCGTCCGTTGTCCGAAGAAGATATAGGAAAGCATCGAGAGGAGCACGTTGTGCGTGGCGATGCGTGCGACGGCTGCGACGGAGACGGAATGCGGGAGCCAGCGATGCGGCGAACCGTGTCGGGGACTGATTGGCGTCGCGTGATTGGATATACGGTTTTTTGCGTGGTTGCCCGCTAGGGGGGCGTTGGGACAGCGGTGGGCGGGCGCATAAAAGGGTGCGCGCCCTCCGGCCATTCGGGGCAAAGATGGATGACCAGCCAACGCGAAGGATGCCGATCGCCGCCCTGCTCCAGTCACTGTTCTCCGCCGTCAGCCGTCTTCCAGCGCTGCAGATCGCGCTCGGGGCGGCCGCGCTGGGCATCGCCTCGCACCACGCCTATTTCATCCACGGCGAGCGCGACGCCGCCGTGTGGACGTACTTCCTGTTGCTGCTGGGCACGCCGTCCACGCTGACGGCGCTGCTGTTCCTCTTCGCCGACGCTGCGCTGCAGCACGCCGTCGCCGTCGCCGCCACCGCCACAGCCGCGTTCCTCTCCGCGCTAGCCATCAGCATCCTCGTCTACCGCCTCTACTTCCACCCTCGTACGTCCCCTGCGCCGCCTGCGTGTCGCTGCTAACGCCGCACAGTCGCCCGCTTCCCGGGCCCGCTGCCCGCGCGCCTGACGAAGCTCTACTACATCTACGCGTACACGCGCAGCGGCGGCCGCTACTTCCGCGTGCAGCAGCGCTGGCTGGCGCAGTACGGCGATATCGTGCGGACAGGGCCGAACGAGGTGCTCGTGCTGCGGCCGGAGCTGCTGCCTGCGCTCGCGCGCGCGGCGAAGGGGTCCTGGTACAACAACGGCAATGGCAATCCGTCGCTGCAACTGGTCAAGGACCGCCAGACGCACTCGGTGCGGCGGCGCGTGTGGGACCGCGCTTTCACGCCCGACTGCGTCAAGTCGTACGCGCCGCGCGTCCGCTACTACACCGAGAAGCTGGTCGCCCAGCTCGCCGCCGGAGGCGCCGGCGAGAAGGACATCACCGCCTGGTTCAGCTACTACGCCTTCGACGTCATGGGCGCGCTCACCTTCGGCCGCGACTTCGGCATGCTCGACAAGGGCGGCAAGGACGGCAGCGACTACTTCCTGCGCATGACCCACGCCAGCATGCGCAGTGTTGGCCTCCTCGGACACACGCCGTGGATGCTGCTGCTGATGGAGCGCCTCGGCGCCGCCGGCAGGGACCACATGGAGTTCCTCGCGTGGTGCAGGGAGCGCGTCCTCGACCGCCAGCGCCGGGGCCGCGGCGAGATGGGTAGCGATCTCTTCGAGGTGCTGCTCGAGGCCGAGCCGCGGAACAAAGCGCCGCACCACGTTCCGTTGCAGGGGGATGCCAGGACCGCGATCGTTGCGGGGAGGTATGTATTGCTACTGCCTTCTCTCTCTCTCTCTCTCTCTCTCTCACTGCTGACGGGAAGAAGCGACACCACGGGCGCCACCCTGATCGCGATGTTCACCTACCTCGCATCGTCGCCGCCGACGCTGGCCAAGCTGCAGGCGGAGCTGGACTCGCTGCTCGCTGGCGACACCGCCTCGCCGTACCTGACGGCGTGCATCAATGAGGCGCTGCGGCTCAACGCGGTGGTTCCGGGCGGCGTGTCGCGGTACACGCCGCCGGACGGGATCACGCTCGACGACGGCACGTTCCTGCCGGGCGGCGTCAACGTGTACTTCCCGCTGTGGACGGCGATGCGCGACGCGCGCTGGTTCGACAGGCCGGAGGAGTTCTGGCCCGAGCGCGTCCGTCCTCCCATCCACCCCTCTCCTCGTCCCTGCCGCGCACCAGCTGACTCGCGACAGTGGCTCGAGTCGACGCCCGGGAAGCTGGCGCAGATGAAGGCCGTGTTCCAGCCGTTCTGGATCGGGCGCTACCAGTGCGTCGGCAAGCCGCTGGCGCTCGCCGAGCTGCACAGCGTCGGCGCCGCCGTCGCGCGCCGCTTCGACATCGCCCTCGTCGGCGACACGGACGCCGCCTTCGCCCGCAGCATCGACGCCTTCACCATGGAGATGGGCGAGGTCCGCTGCGTGTTTACCGAGCGCGCCAGGCCGTAGCCAACTAGATGGTTGATAATATACACTTGGTTCCCTCCGCATAGACCGTTCCCGCCCCACGTTGTGCTGGTTACCCCCGCAAGCCCAGCGGCACGAACCCAACCACGCCCCTGTCGCCGAAGATCCGCGTCCCCTTCTCTGCCTGTTTGGTCTCCGCCCCAGCCCCAGCCCCAGCCCCGGTCGCAGTAGACGTAGAAGCTGGAGCTGCGCCCCCAAGCACAAGCACAACAGTCCCCGCGTATCCCCGTGCCGGAAACTCGAGCTCGCCGAGCTTGACTGCCACCGTCTCGGTCGCCGTCTCGGTCGCCGTCTCGGTGACCGTTGTCGTCTCCGTCGCTTTTGCCGTCACAGTGACCGTCGCCGGCGCTGTAGGCGACGGAACGAGCTCGACCCAGCGCATCTTGCTGCGGGTAGGCCGGGGATCAAACGTCGTCAGCGTGAGCACGCTGTGGCTCGTCCGCGGCGGATCTGTCGTCGTCGTCGCCGTCGTCGTCGCAGCGGGCAGTGCGGAAGCGATGTGCAGCAGCAGCAGCAGCAGCAGCAGCTGTAGAAGCAGAAGTGTCGGCAGCGGTAGTGTCGGCGGGCGCATCGCGAAAGCGGGTAGTGCAGTTAAAGAGGGAATGGGAGGGAGGGGATGCCCGAGCCAGCAGGAGCAGCGGAAAGGAAGGCAGAGAAATCCGATACATAACTGCGTCCCACGGCGCGCAGCGTCGCTGGCCTCCGTGAACTTATATACCCGCCTGCTTTCCAGAGTCCACTCGCCGCACCAACACGGGCGGTCACCCTCGCTCGCTGCCTGGACGGGTTCCCATTGGCGGACGATGGGCGGGGGCTGCCGGCGCTTGCCCTGTTTCGTCTGTGCGTCGTGCGTGTCGCGTTCGCGTTTTGGCGGACAGCTAGACTATGTAGCTACACATATATCGCGGATTGGACCCATCGGAACGACAAAATTGACGCCCCATCTGGAAAAGGATCCCCTGACTGCCATGTGTGATGTCTCCGCGCCATCAGGCTGAGACACATCGTACGGAGTAGACGTTCGAACATCGAGTTGTGGATAATATGCCGCCCGAAGTTCCGGCTGGCGTAACTGCCAAGACCGGCTGGTGCTGCGGCTTGCTGCTGGGTTTTTTTTTTGCTTATGTAATCATTATTCGCATTCCTCTCCGTGCGTCCCAAGAATACGGATGCGCACCAAGGAAATCACAAAGGAAAAGAGTCCGTACAAAAGAAAGAACAAAAAAAAAGGGAAAAGAGATCCGTCCCCTTGTACTCTCCCGCGGCGGTACAATGACTGTCCCGGACAAAGCCGTGGACCACTCTATCTATTACATACACACTCTCTATCGCCGTAATCGACAACTGAATGCACCCTGTATAACTAACCGAACCGAATCCAAACACATGCTCCCTTGGACTGTAACCAAAATCGAACCAAAAATCCAGGAGGATCCAAATGAAAAGAAAAACTACTCCGCCTTCTCCTTCCCCTTCGCGGGCGCGCCGGGCTCGCTCCTGCTGCGCTCCATGGCCTCGCCGCCGCCGGGCTCGCACCGGGGCAGGCTGCTCCTGCGCAGGCCGCTACCGCGCGTCGCCGACGCCGGCCGTGGTCGGTGCGGGTTCAGGAACCCGCCATCGCCCGTGTCGATGCCGATGCCGAGGCCGAAGCCTTGCGGCGGGTGCGGCGGCGGCGGGTACGGCGAGTGCGCCGTCGGACTGTTCATCCGGCCTTCAAGATCCATGTTGAACATCCCGCCGGGACTCTCCGAGCGCGCGCGGATGATGGGCTCGCTACACGCCTCGGATGGCGCCACTGACGCGGCTCGGTGCATGTACACGTCCGCGACGGAGCGCAGCACTGGCGACCGTGTGATGTCGTGCGAAGGCGTGAAGCCGCGCGTGAACGGCCGTGGGCGATTGGGGTCCGCGTATTCGTACGCCAGCATCGGCGTGAACGACGACGACGGCGGCGGCGGGGAGTAGTATGGGTACGCGGGGGTGTAGCTAGGTGAAGGGAAATCAGGAGCAAGGAACTGTGCAGGCGCCGAGGACGAATGTTGGTAGTGCGCACCCGAGTGGTGGTAGCGACCAAGGTAGGGGCCAGCTCCGCGGGCGCCGTACGGATCGTAGTGGGGCGCAAAACGTGGAAACGGGTGCGGTGGCACCGGCGTGGGAGACCGCCCGCGACTCCGTCCGCGCTCCATCCCGGACAGACCCGTGTATGACCTTCCGCCGCGCCCCAGCGCAGAATCCGGCGCGTGGTTGTAGCTCTCGGCAGTCGCTGACCTTCCGGGCCGGCGGCGTCGCCCCCCACTGGGCTGCCAGTTTTTCGGCGCCTTCGGTGGCTCGTACCGGAACTCAAACTCCAAGTTCCGCGCATTCTCGTTGAATCGTCGCTCCAGCGCCTTGGTCTCCTCCTGTCTGATCGGGTCGTGCTCGGCGGGCCTCGACAGCGACTCCGGCGATTCCGACCCTATCCCGAAGAACCCACGATCGTCGAGCGGCGTATCCAGCTCCGGCCCACTCGTGCTCCCGCTGTCGGTGCGCGCGAACATCGATACGCCCTCACCGCTCCGCTTCGTGCTGGTCAGTTTCTGCAGTCGCGCTTGCGCCTCCGCTAACCGTTCGGACGGCTCAAGCTTGTACCGTCGGATGCAATCGGCGATGTGCGTGGCGTGAGTCAGGTACCGCGCGTAGTCAGAAGTGAGGAACTCGAGGGCAGTTCCCTTCTCCTCTGACGACGACCGCCGCTGCAGCCGCGCCTCGAGGTGTTCGAACGAGTTGCAGAAGACATCGACGGCGAGGTTGCACCACTTCTCTAGCGTCCTGCTCGTCGTCATCCGGGCCACAGCCACCTGCTTGACGATGGGATGCAGCCGCATGGTATCGACGCCGACGTTGCCATCCATTTCCAGCCCGCGCTCCATGACCGCGAATCGCAAGCACTGCCCGATCCCGACGTCGAGGTCCGCGTTCCTCCGCGTGCCGTCGCGCGCGATGACCTTGCTTAGTTCCTGTCGCTCGAGGACCCTCGCACCCCACCATATCAAATCAAAAGGCACACCGCCACCACCGCCTTGGCCCCAGAAGGAGAGGATGTTGATCAGGCCCGCAGCTTGGGGGTACCGCGATTCCAGGCGGTCGAAGACGACGTGGAAGGGGCCGAGGTATTCGCGTTCCGCGAACGGACGACGTTGGTGTTTGCGGAGGTAGTCCGCTACGGGAAGTTGTTTTTCTTTGATGTAGCTGGCGGCGGAGTGGATCGCCAGCGGAAGGCAGGTGAGCGCCCGGCAGATATCGGTGTACGCGGCGGTCGGAGCGGCGTTGGGGGTATGCGAGTAGTGGGCCAGCATCTGGACGGCCTCTTCGAGGCTGGGAGGATCGAGGGCCAAGAGTTCTGGGGAGCGCAACCGTGCTGACCCGGTGAGGGTGGGGTTGATGGATGTCAGTATGATACTGCCCGAAGTGTTGTGCGGAAGGTACTGCGCGACGGTCGAGCACTGCGAGTCGCTATCGATGTCGACACCGTCGAGGACCAACAGCCAGCCGGCGTTGCGGCCGAACCAGGCAACCACATCACTGACCGCCGCCCGCGGAGTCCCTTCGGACGAAGTGTGCGGCAGTCCCAGCTCTTCGGCGATGCGAAAATACCAGTAGTCCATCATTTCCTTAGCGAATTTTCCCGTCGCAGGAGCCTTGCAGCTGACCCAGAAGACGCCCCCAGGGTAGTCGTCGCGGCGGGTGAAGAAGTATTCCCGTGCGAGATGGGATTTCCCGCCGCCGGTGATGGACGCGATTAGCAGCGTGCGTCTAGCCGGATCCGTCAGAGTCTCATGGATCCCCAAGAGTTCCTTCCGCCGGCCGCAGAAGAACTTGTTCTCCTGCAGCGCCGGGGGTTTGAAGAACAAGGGGGGCGCCGGGAGACGTGCACGGTCTTCTCGCTCTACGACGGAGTCCAAACGTCAGTTACGGTCGCTAGGGAACGGTTGCATTGAGTCATCACTATCTCTAGTTGTTTCCCCAGTCACTGAATCCTCCATCATCGCCGACATCGGATCCACACACGGAAACAGCATCTGGGAGGACAATACCATCGACTTCCTTCAACAGCCGCTGCGGCCCCTCCAGTGGACCTCCCTCCATCCTATGTTCCACATCTATCTTTCCGGGCGACGGCGTTCGGTATCGGTCTGATGGGGACGTCAGTTTGTCCGTGCTTGTCCGGACGGACGTGAAGGACTTACGGCCGTGAAGTGTGGTGCGAATCTTCCAGCCAACGTCGAGATGGTCCTGCTGGAACAGCTGCTGCCACCTGCCCGCGACGGCCTCGGGTGCCCGGGCGACGAACGAGCTCAACACTCCGGCGAGCACGTTCCATCCGGGAGCGCTCTCGCTCGCGAATTTGCACATGTCGCTGTGCGTAGCGTATATTCCGGCGCGGCCGGCGTTCGGCAGCGCCTCAGGAACCGCCGAGGCGTACTCGACGATCTGGCGTGCGCGTTAGAACCGCAATGTGTAAGTGTCGAACGGATCCCGCCTTACCACATCCCGCGTCATGCCCGGGATCAGAGTCTTCAGCTCCTCCCAGAAGAAAAACATGTCGAACTTCATGCTCAGCCCGACGAAGCTGTCGGTGATGTTCTGTAGCGTTTCCGAGTTGCGCCCCAGCGCCTTGATCAGCGCGTCGTTCGAGTCGACCCAGTTCTTCGTCGTCACCAGGCGCACCAGCATCTCGGCCATCTTCCCCCACCGCGCCAGGTCGGCGCCCATGTGCGGTGTCCCGAGGAAGACGATGCCGTACGTGGACACGTGGATCGAGCGCAGCTCGGGGTTGTGGGAGATGTTGCACGTCGACGAGTAGATGAGTGCCTGCGCTGGTCAGTCCGCGTCGTGTCCCGCACCCAACAGCAGCACGTACCCGCTTGACGACTATCCCGCCGAGCGAATGGCACACGAAGATGATCGGCCGCTGCTGCTCATTCGGTTTCTGCGTTGTCGCCAGTGTCAGCCGCCGTCACGCGCACCCGACGGTTCTGCCGTTCAGCCTACCCTCCGAAAGTAGTGCAGCTCGGCGACCAGCGTCGTCGCGTGGTGGTGCACCATGTTGGTGCTCGCGCTCTCGAAGACCTTCCCTGGGTCCGAGTCGTAGCCGTACGTCAGGATCCGCGCGTTCGGCACCTCCGCCGGCAGCAGGTCGCGCAGCCAGAACACATCGCCGCCGGGTGTCGTCGACTTGTGCGTCCACGTCCGGAAGGCGTTGCCCTTGAGGCCATGCACGGCCACGATGCTGCGGATTAGCGTCAGCGGCGATTCTTGCTCCAGGACGCTTCGGGCGCACGCGACGGGGCGAGACATACTCGACGACGGGCTGCACGTCGCTCGGCGGAGTGTAGACGACGTTGACGCCGATGCTGGCGTCCCGCGATACTTTCTGCTCGGCCTCGGTGTCCGAAGCCCCGGCCGCGCCTTTGTTGCCGCCGCCGAGTCCCCACGGCTGTGCGCTGTAAGATTCCATCGCCATGATGCTCAAGAGGAGGGAGTATCGCTGACGAACGAGCATACCATAGCGAGTCTATTTCTCTTGCAGTCGGGCGTGGGGGGGTGGGTGGGCGGAGATATATGAGTCGGAGGGATGTTGCGGGATCTCGTGATGCGATGTGGTTGGCCCGTCGCGATGAGGGGTGATGATGTCGTCGAGGCGATGGTGGTGATGAGAGAAGATGGAGCGGTCTCGCAGGTAGAGCTGATCAGATGAATTGCGGGGGTGACAAGCGGCGAGTCGGTGGGTGTGCCACATGGCTGCTTTATACGATGCCGAGCACTATGTATGACTGCGCGCTGCGGCTGTGCAACGCCGGGCCCGTTGCTGTGCAGCCAGGAGGGCGGGACAGGGATTGCGCCAGCACGGCGAATCACAGGGGCTCTTCCCCAGGGCGCGAGCAGGAATGCGCCGAGATCATGTGCGGAGGATACATAATCAGCTGGGTATGGCTCATATCTAGTGTCGTCACTGCACGCGCAGGTACGCCGCCCCGCGAAGTACCCTACGCACCCGGCCTGTCCGCCCGCCGCCGCCGGAATGCGGGCATCGGCGGCGTGTTCTCCGCCTTCTTCACTTTCGTCACGGTGTTCAACTCGCCACGCGGCTAAATGCAGAAGAGAGAGCCTCACTGGCTGGACTGGCTTCCTCAGCGGGCGAGGGGCGACCAGCCAGCACTGCGCAGGCCGCAGCGAGAGCACATGTGCGGCTTCCAAGCTCAGTGTTTGAACGCAGGAAGCGAGCATGTGTTTGTGCCTATATTTACGCGCATAGGTACGAGATCCGGTCACGCAGCCAACTACCGTCCTGGCTGACCTGTGCTCTTTCCATCGCCTCCATCGCCGCCATCGCCACCAGCGTCGATACCACGACACAGTGGCCGCCGCCCCCCCCCCCCCCCCCCCCCCCCCCCCCCCCCCCCCCCCCCCCCCCCCCCCCCCCCCCCCCCACCCCACCCCACACAAGGGGCAACC
>Ga0307516_10006821_pt1 | contig 13315 bp, 13 predicted proteins | sample 19_EM_MG_FD_203310 | JGI IMG/M metagenome (GOLD analysis project Ga0307516, IMG submission 203310) | Populus trichocarpa ectomycorrhiza microbial communities from riparian zone in the Pacific Northwest, United States - 19_EM | ecosystem: Host-associated > Plants > Roots > Unclassified | place... | reverse complement strand
TGTCCTGGATATTGCCGATGACCTTCAAAAGCTTGCGCGTCAGACGGCGACCGATGAACTCCAATATCGCTTCCATCTCCTTTACCTTTCCCGCATCGGGTTGGGTCGAATCTGGAGCACCGTTGGATAGCATACGTAGAGGCACCCGCGCCACAGAATTGGTTTTCTGTTTGATTTTGAAGAGCTCGATGATGAAGTACTGAACGACGTTGTGGAAATCGTCTTGTAGAGCAGGAGGCAAGAATTCCTGGATGTTCCAACGCATTTCTAAAGAGAGTTCTTCGGGAGGTTCGACTGCCAAAGGGTCTTCGCACACAATTCCGCCCATATTGGCCTCATCCATAAACAGGATGAAATCATAGAACCTATCTGTATGCAAATAGATGTGTTGGAAAAGCTCGTTGGAAGTCACCGCCGTGGTTATATACGTCGCATAAGCATGAGCAGTGCCTGGAGGTTTCGATGTGGCAAGAAGGATGCGGCTGAAATCGGCATAAACGACCTGTGATCCCAGTCGCTTGAATTCGGCGAGGAGTTGAATAAAAGTCTTCCGCATCAGGCTGTGGATGAAACGATGTAGACTCGGGTCATACATGTTGGAAGCTCTGGAGGTGATCCACCTCCAGAAGTGATCTATCGCAAGGCTAGCAGGGCTTTGGAAATTGTTCTGTATCTTGTCCAGCAGCCACGTCTTGATCATCGCTTTGAGAATGCTGAACATCAGCGTTGACACATTAAAATCTCCCAGTGTTAGATCCCGTTGGCCTTCGCCGTTCTTGTACTCGTCCAAAGTACGAGAGACAGAGTCAAAAGCCGTCGTTCCCCCGCTTCCTTCCAATTCGTTGACCATGACCGATTGAATTACGGAGTTCACCGCAAGATTGCGAACAGTGACTTCAAGGCAGACATTGGCGTAACAGCCTGAAGAGAAAAATTCGGTCTTGGGAAGGTCTTCTGTAGGTCGTTGATCGTTCTCCGATCCTCCAAGATCTGGTTGTTCACCTGTGGACCACCAGAGAATGATGTCCTGCTCTATTAAGCGTCGAGCAAAGCTGAGATCGGAAAGGAAGAGAGGTTGATCCCCTTCAACATGGCCGATGGGTATGTCGTAGTAATCTGCTAGTAATGCCAGACGATCAATCCAGGCGCCCATAGACATATATCGGCCAAACATCTTGTGTACAACGTGGGATTGCCATGGGAAGACGTCCAAAGTGTGAGGTCCTTTAGCTTTCGACATGGAAAACACTGGGAACTTGGACATTTTTGGGACGAGCCTATCAAAGTACGACTGATCTTTTGACGAAGATATGACAAGGGTGAACGACTTGTCCTCCACCAGACCAAGTTCACGAGAAACTGCCTTCAGGGCTGTGACGTCGTTGGTATGATAAGTGGTCGTGAAATCTGGAGTATCTGGATAGAGAACCGACTCGCATCGACCGTAACTCTGGCGCCTCTTCTGGAGGAGATCGGCATAAACTTCTTGCAGTCGACCAATGGGCTGTCGACGAGTTGCGGGATCAACAACGTGAAGCTTGACAGACCCACTCGGGAAGAAGGTCGCGAAGACGTGCAAGGGAGCGCTGGCGGAACATGCATGATAGAGAAGGATGTATTTCCCAGCTTTTCCCCCGTCGAGATACTTATGCCGAGACGAGGCGGATGTTAAACGACCTAGTTGGCTCAGAACCAAGCCAACGTTTCTTGCTCGATTCAGGGTCATAGCAGAATCTTCCAGTATGCAAGTCTTTCCCAGCTTCAACAGCCCTCGAACTACGAGTGGAACCTGCATGTATATTTAACAGACGTCTGATAAACACATAGGGAATGGCAACTGACCTGTTGTTCATAGACACCATCAACATTTGAATCATTCAAAAGATCGATAAAGTGCTCTTCAATTTCACGATAGGTATCTTCACGGACGGAGACTTTGTAGAGGTGTTTACAAGGGACGCCCCGGGGAAGGGTTCGTGTGGCTTCTTCGACCGAGTAATACTCGGGATGAAAGAAGGTGTCTTTCTTCGGTTGTTTGAGGTGAATATAAAACTCCCGCGGAATGCGTAAGGGAACGGAAACGAGTTCCGAGTCAAGAGATAGCCACATGGAGAAGCGTCCCGGGATTTTAGTGGGGCGGATTTGGACAATATCCCATCGGTAATTGGTACGGATTTTATCCCCTCTGAACATGGCCGGCAGGATGTCCGACGTCGGAAGTCCCGCCCGCGCTGCCTGCCTTTGTTTCCAGCGAGGTCGCATTGTCCGAATCCAAGCAGAATAATTGACCGAGGGGTCTGGTAAAGAAATTTCTTGGTCCGGTTCTGGCATCTCGCGTTGCACGGGTTTCCGTTTGACGACGGCCAAACGGAAACCACCAGTTCGGGGTTGTTGTTTTTCTCCCCAATCCTCCATATCCATAGAGTCTGATCCCCCTTGCCTGTCGTCGTCGTCTGCCACGCGCGAAAAGAAGTCGGTGACTTTATTCTGCTTGAACTTGTCCACTGCACCCGCTACCCGTCGATGGAGCCAATCTGGGTGTCGGATCCGAGGCACAGGGTTTGAAACTTTTTGCATGGCCGCTGGGATCGTGATGAGTTTCTGGATAACAGAGCCCAGTCGCTCGATGTAGTATTGCCAATCCAATATCGAGCGCAAATCGAAGTTGATGAGGCCATTGTCTTTCAACCACTTGCGCAAGTACATGCGCCGGACCGACTCCTCGGCGGAAAAAATAGCCACGGGAACAGCCCTCTCCGTGACTGGGGCACCCATAGGTTTCGCTGAGATGATGAACTTGCAAGCAAGACCTTTGTCCTTGACCATCTGATCACCAAGGAATTCCGCGAGACGCTTGGCGGTGCTAATCGACGTCGACTTTTGTCCACCATACTCGGCCAATGTCTTTGACATGCTTCGATTCTCCGCAATAAGCTCGACGAGCTCTTCATCGCTCAAGCTCGCCCCCTTACTGAATAAGACGTCAAGCCATTGATCAGCCACCTCCGCGACTGCTTTGTAACATTCCTGGGTCGTGGTGCCCAAGAGGAACTTCTCGAAGATCTGCGACTGGAAGATCTTGATGAGTTGGAGTTCACCTCGCCGTTTGACCTCGAACCCCTTCAATTCGGCAAGGCTACCATCATCATTAAAAACAGCATAGCGCTTCTTGAGAAGCTTGTCTTCCTCTTTGGACGACGGGAGGATCATAGCACGGTACGGTCCATCAAGTTCGAAAAAGATGGAGTTTTCACTGTGAACGACGTATTCACCCGTTTCTGGATCCAGGTCGTGATATTGGTGGTTCGTAAATCTATCATGCACTAGATGATTGAGCATGGTACAAGGATATGAAAAGCCAATGTCTTTCCCCTTCTTTGATTTGAACTTGAAATTTTCGGGGAATACACCGGGAAGCATGCACCAAATACCATCGGTGTCGAGTTCCAGTGGCCGACCAATTTGCTCAACCAGAGCCCGCGCCATTTGAATGATCGTCGCGCCAGTCAAACATGTGATTCCAGCCATCTCCATCGAGTGCCATCGAGCACCTTTCCGCATCACATAACCATAGAAAGAATTGAGAATGCATTTATGAGCGAGCTGCAACGAGTCGTAGATAACGATGAGCTTCTTGGCTTCGTCGACTTCGGTGATGGCACCTCCATTCGCCAGGATGTTGTCGAGATTCTTCTTCCAAGTTTTGTGCAGCCCTTTATATTCGTATCGGCGGTCGCGGAACCGACGTACGGTATCAACATAGAATGGGTTTTCCCTTTGACATACGATAGCCTGACGATTCTCCACTCGGGTATCCTTAGTCTTCTTGTAGACTTTGCGAGAATAATCGCCGAGTCGTTTGTGAAGGAGAGCGGACTGTTCGGCCTCGGAGAGATCAGGAAATCGTCGCTGCGGGCCGCCAGGGCGTTTGGGAGGAAACGATTCTTGATTCAACGCGTGGCGAATCATATTGTACTCATCCCGATGGGCTGGAAAGAATTCCCCTCGCCAAGCCCAGTCTAGGCGTCGGTCACATGTCTTTCCCGGTCGGTTGTAGTCGCAGACTGCACAGACCGACTCATCAACCATGGAGTCCGGTTGAAGTCGATTGGACAACATGATATTGGGATACATGGCGGCGACGTCCAGGTGATAGATGAGGGGTTTGTCGATGCGTTTCGGGTTATCGCGCATGGTTTCTAAGGCTGCCGTGATATCGGCCTTGACCTCTTCATAATTGGTAACATCGTCAAGGGAAGATTTAGATTCTTCGACGATGCAAAAGGTCAAGGCGGCGTCTAGATCGTCAATTAGCTTGGGAAGAAAGGTGTTAAGGTCGTACGCATGAGTCCTCCGAAAGACATCTTACCTGCTGAACTGCTGCCGGGACAATCTTAAATTCCGAGGGTATGTCACTTCGGAAGACGCCTGCTTCCAATGCTTCTACATGGCCTCCAACGTATGTCTCGGATGCCAGCAAATGTCCGTCGTACATATTCCCATGCGTTTCTTCGTGCCTGTTCGGCATGATGATTTGCCCGCGAAACGCTTCCACCTGGTCAAAAGTATTAAACCCTTAAAAGTGGGAACCAAGAAGGAAAAAAAACGGACCATGAGCAGAGTTTCACATAATGTGCCACTTCCTTTCCGAAGTACTTCGTCTGGGTTGAGAGGGATGATGTTGCATAAAGAGAAGATAAATGGGTTGACATATTTCATGTACAGATAGTACGTTGCAACGGCATCGGAGACGGAGTATTGTGCCAGAATTTGTGGCTGTTCCATAGCGTACCTAAAGATTGACGAGAGCTTTAGTCCTCCGTGCACTAAACCCGAAGAAAAACACTCACGGCGTCATGAGTTCGGGATCTAATTCAATAGGATTATATCCGAGCTTGGCCTGAGTCACGGCCTTCAGGCCTTGACTGCCTTGGGGAAGATATGAATCACGTTTGACCCATCGAAAGCAATCCATATGAACGCAAGTGCGACTCTTGTATTCGTCTTCAGAGTCTTTCGCGAAGCCTGTCTCTAGAAACATGTCGATGCCGTTGACTTGGGCACGGGCATCAAGGAATGGAAAATCGAAAAAATCTCCGTTGAACGTGGCCATGACAGTCGGTTTAACGTCTTGAATATGTGAAAAAAATCGCTTTAGGGTAGCAGCCTATGGAACTTGGTATAAGAAATAATGGAAAGAATCGCACCACATGTCGCTCACCTCGTCTGCTTCATTGAATACAATAAAAGGGCCTTCATAACCTTCTTTAGGCGTATATTCGAAATCGTCGATGTCTTCACTGACGATTTCACGATTCGTAATAAGATAGCCCTGGCCATCGATCATGTATGAAATCATCATGACCTGATCGATTGCCTGGTCCGGAAACTTGAGTGGCGCCTTTGTAGTCTCGATGTCGAATGCCATAACCACTGGGTCTGCACGTTTGACCTTCTCCACGAGCTGGAGGAAAGAGGGTTGTCCCGCCGTGAATGTGACGGCATACCAAAGTCCGACGCGGATATCATTGTCCATCGCAACGCGAAGATAGTAAGGGACATCGAATTCTCGAATATCGACGATACTTTCACGGGGATCTTTGTCGCGCGAGCCTGCGCCTTTCCCGTGTCTGCTTCCGCCAATGTCACCCCAGTCGTCGCCGTCTATCTCAATTTCTATGGAGGCACCGGCCGTTGCGCTGATAACTTCAGCGTAGGCATCAACTGCGTCGCGTTTCGCCCCGTTTGCAAGCGCCAAGGGCATAAGATCGCGTCTGACGTTGAGAAGGTCGGAGATGTTTCTGAAGTGGAGTTGGAGGTAGAGACGACGGTGTCCCATGAGGTGATTAGGAAGCTTGAGGTCTTCTTTCCTCTCGCGTGTTATACGCCATATCAGCCCTTCGTATTTCTTCTTCAACCATTCCTCGATGGTTGGATCAGCGCCGCTCTACTCGAAACGAATCTTGTTAGAGAGGGAGAACATGACGGCAGACCGTGACGTACCTTGCAACCGATATAAAAGTAAGGTTCATATTGGAAGGTGCTTTTAAACGTCCCCCCGTCATCTTGGATAAAGTAGAAATCCACGGCAGACCTGCCCCCCGGCCAATCCGGGTCCTTGATTAAAGTCTGAACAGAAGTTCAACAAGTCATAAAAAAGGGTGAAGACGTGAGAGACGCACGGGATGCATGTTGACTAACCACCCTTCGCGTCTCGCTCCCTCTTGTATCCGAGCGAATCCAAGTTTCTCATCAATTTCGTCATTCAACGCAGACCGTTCGAACTTCTCGGCAAGTTGAGTGCCGTCGTCTTCTCGCTTGGGTGCGGCGTCCGTAGGTGGGCCACCTCCTCGTCCCCTTCCACGACCTCCCCGCCACGAACCGCCTCGGCGGTACCCCTGATATGGACGGCCTCTGCTACCACCACGAGCTGATGAGAGTCCGAAAGTTCCTCGCCCTCTTGCCATGGTCAGGACTGTCGTCGTGAAAGATGATGCACGCCTTGTGACAGTTCGTGACGGTTCGCGTTTGTGTCACGTGCCTGGGGCGACTCATCTTGGTGACCGCCATCGTATGGCGCCGCGACGATCACAACAGAAGGCAGCCTCATCCAAGGTCAGCCTGGTAAAGTTGGATGCCGCCACTCCTGGCTCGGAACCCAAACGTTTCGACCCGCTCACTGCGGTACTTCCGTATCCTCTCCATGAAGAGAATGCAGCTAATACCGAAGATAGTTCAAACGTCCAGGTTTAAGCTTGAAGAGCGATGGTCATCATATCTCATCTCAAGGCGGTGCTGTCATCAAGGGCAAGGGAAAGGCCGGAGAAAATCCAGGCGTTGCAACGCAAAGTCCTGTAAGCGAAACACAGGGCAAGCCAACGTCCTTCATCGTCGACTTTCTTTTTCAACCATCTCTACAGACAACAGAATGTGGGTTGATATTTATGAACCTACGACGGAGGTGATCCCGTCTTCCTCTCCCTTGAAAGAATTTTCAACCGATGTCATAGGCCGAGCTCGCAGTCCACAAGAAGAAGGTTCAAGATGTCCGAACTTGGCTACACGAAGCTTTTGACGGCGGTCCATCCGGAAAATTGGTCAGATACCGAGTGCGTCTATTCTGTCCATCCTCATTCCCCGCTCATCCTTTGGTAGAGGTTACTCGCATTAACGGGCCCTGCTGGGACTGCAAAAACTTCCACGATCCGTGTTCTGGCCAAGGAAATGGGTTTTGAGATTTTGGAATGGAGAAACGCAGTGGGAGAAAGCTCGTCGACCATTTTCGGTTCGTCTATGAGCATGTTTGTTTTCTGTACTTTTTCATGAACAGCTTTGCCTCCAGCCGAACCGTCGGACGGAACTTTCGATCGATATCCTATTGGGAACTATTCATCTGATACTGAAGCCTTGTTTTCAAAGTTTGAAGCTTTTCTCAACCGGGCGTCCAGTTGCCAAAGCATATTCTGTGACAGCAAATCCGTGTCACCTTCCCATTCCCAATCGTTCATCACAAGATCGCGGCGTATAATTCTACTTGACGATTTGCCTAATATCCTGCATCCCGGGACACAAGCTCAGTTTCATGCGGCTCTCCAATCTCTGATAGCATCTCCAACTTCTTTTCCGCCCGTTCCAATTGTCATCGTCGTGAGCGATGCAGGAATGCGTGGTGAAGCTAGCGATGAACGTCTAGCAAACGGTATGTGGGCCAAGACCAATGAGGGCGTTGTCGACATACGAACAGTCCTTCCACGGGACCTCCTCCATGGGCCTTATGTTACCCAGATTAGGTATTTGCACTGTTGCCATTCAGTCAAAGACCCAATTCTAATTCACACAGCTTCAATCCAATAGCCCCATCACTCATGACTAAAGCGCTTCAAGCCCTCCTATCATCTCATTATTTGTCGTCTTCAAAAACGCCCCCTTCCAGAGACGTCATTGATGCAATCGTCGAGACGTCCAATGGTGATATCAGAAGTGCCATCATGGCCCTTCAGTTTGCATGTGTCGTCCAACTTGGTGGAAAACGTCGGAAGAAAAAGGCCGGGGATGAAACGTCGCTTGTCCTCGAGTCTGTGACCCGTCGGGAGCAGAGTCTAGTGCTTTTCCATCTTATGGGTAAAGTCCTGTACAATAAGCGTCAGTACTTTTTACTCTCCCCAAGACACAAGTATACTTAAATTTCGGGGGCGGTAGGGAAAGGCGATCCTTCAAGTGCATCTGCAAGCGCGAAAGATATCCAACGGGAAAATTTGATGGACGAACAATTGAAAGACCCGCCAAGGCTTCCCTATGGTCTCGAGCAACATGAAAGAAGAGTGAGTCGTGTGGATGTGAATGTAAGCGATGCTCTTGATTCAGAACCGTATACCCATGCTCCTTTTAGACGCTATATTCAGATTCGCCCATCGATTCCTCTCTTTTCTCGCTCTACATCCATCAAAACTACACCCAATTCTGTGACGAAATGGAATCTTGCGAAGGAGTTGCAGACTGGCTGAGCTGGGTTGATTGTAGCGGCGGTGAAGCGGTATGCATGGTTGCATCAAATTCATTGGCTTATCATACTAATTGGTCGCAGTGGTATCAAGCAAACCCACATCGGTTCCACCTCTTGACACTGGGTACATTGCACTCTCTGCCGTCGCCGGTGCCGAGGCGTTCGCAGAAGATCTTTAAACCAGCCTTCTTTGACTACTTGCAGAAAGAAAAGGACGCCTGGGAAGCCGTAAGAGATGCACAGAGCTGGGTTTTGGGTGAAGGAACGAGCCAAGTAAGCTTTCCCGATTCGTTTGTGGTATGAGTTTCACCAACCCATGGCTATCACGACAGACATTACCAGCTAATACCTGGGGTCAGACCACGGTTGCTATGGAGTTGGGTGGTGTGTTGAAAGCTCAAGAAGCGACGACAATTGGGACGACTGCAACATCGCGGGCTCCTCCATCGCATCGTTTGTTTTCTCGTGTGAAGTTCAGTTTATTGGGGTCTCGCGGAGACGGGCGGCTCCTTGGGGAACAGGAAATGGGCTCAACTGAGGGCGAGGACGAGGGTGATGTGGGTTTCATTCCGAAGAAGAAAGAGGAGGCGAGTAGTTGGTTAGACGACGACGATATTGAAGACTTTTAGAGGTATTCAAAAAAGAGTTGAGACACGATAGTCTGACTTCGAAACGCTTCAACCGGGCACGGGTGCCAAGACTGTGGACTCCCTTACTATCCCTCTTGACGGAAGGCACCTGTCCTCCCCCTCCAAACTCGTCCAATTCCTCGAGAAGCACGATATCCTCCACGATCTCCAGCTCGGCGCCAACCCCTGCTCACCGCATACAGAGACTGAATATACAACATCCTCGCAACCACCAGAATCTCTATCCGCGCCTCTCTGTTGTCAAGCTCGCCTTGAGGCCACCCAGAGCAGAAACTTCCGAAGACGAGGGTAAGGTAGGTGAAGGCACGCGCGAGGTCGAGTTTGGAGAAGGGCGGCGGGATGATATGGAGAGGGAGGCGGGGGGTGCGGTTCAGGTTGTTAATGAAGACAATGTGGCCAAAGATGTCGTTAATCTCTTGCTGTTGCAACTTCAGTGTACATAGGCCGAGTTCAAGATGTTTTTGCCAGAGACCGCAAGGAATCTGGCGAGGGAAAGTTTGACAACTTGATGCGGGTGAAGACTGGACTGAGGAAAGCTTTGTAGTTCTCTGGTTGGGCCTCGTCCCAGTTGAGGCTATACTCGATCAAGTTCTTGACCACGAATGGCGTTGGACACGCGAGCAATTTCCTTCTGCATCCACTTCTTGCCTTCACTTCTTGCCTTGTTAGTTCATCTTGCACTGGAGGAGATCAGGATCAAAGAAGATGAGGACGGTGTTCCAGGCCATCTATACGTGCGGGGAGCCTTGGCCCGGGTTGGATGAGGCATGGTTTGATGTCGACACGGCGGATGCATCGATGAGGCTATAGCTTGAGATTCTTTTTTTTAAAGGAGATGAGGGCGGTCTGCCTGCAGGAGGCGTCTGAGGATGAGAGACTTGCCAAATGTTGAACTAGGCAAATCCAACTTGAAAGTTACGAATGATTTCTGTATCTCCAGATTACAAGACATTCCCCCGATAGTAGAAAACAACATACGTTACTGGGGATTCGTCCTTGACGCTCGTAAATGATGCCTTGTCGCCAAAATGATCAGGCGGAGCTCAGGCCTCCATATTCGATTTCGAGTACATATGGGTAGGCCGAACGATGGGATCAGCCTGTGACTGCATGGCTTGTACTGCAGTAATAGAAGCAAGAATAGAAGCGTACACAGCCTGCGCAGGACTTGCACAGGGTATCATATCAACATACAGACGAAGACAAAGGATATGCACAGCCACAAGCCAAATGGACGTGGTGAGTTGTCTATGATCATTGAGCAATCCGAGTCTTCTGCTGCTGTCTTCGCGACGTCGCGGATTTTCCGGGATCTACCAGCCTCATCCTTGCCATTGCACTTGTCGCCTTTTGTGTACGGACAGCAAACCACGTCGTAAAGTTTCATCAGTGGATTGCAAGACCAACAGCTCTGGACTAGGGCTAGGGATACGGACAATCATTCGACGCCATCAAAATCACTCTAGACATGCACCTCGTCCATAATAATTACAATATGGCTGGTATCAGTATGTGATCTCTCCCCTATTTCCGTCATTCGACGTTGAGTAATAGACTTAACACCAGATATCGCAAAATATGCACGGGTGTCGGCCTTCAGTCCATTGGATGACAGAAATACCGCATATGCGCATATTCAGAAAGAGATTCAGGCTTTGGAAGCAGCCATACGAGCTCTGAAAGGTCACCATAACAGTTTAAGCTCCATCTCCCAGCTCCCAGCGGAGCTCCTCTCGCGGATATTCGAGCTTCTTGCACTGAACGAAGATACCGCGTCTGTTAAACGGAAGCCACATTGGGTTGGGGTATCGCATGTCTGTTCGCAGTGGCGTCACATCGCACTCGAATGTCCAAGGCTTTGGAGCAACATCCAATGCTCTCTTTATCCTCGCTGGGCAATGGAGATGTTGAAACGTTCGAAAATGGTCCCGATAACGGTCAAGGGTTGCGCAAGCTGGGCTTGCTATCCATCCGCTGGGGATAAAGCGGCCACGGCAGCTTTGGAGCAATTGCCGCGAATTGAACATCTCACATTGACCGCTCGCGGATTTCCCAAGGTCAAGGAACTCTTGTCAAGCCTTTCTGGAGCCGCTCCACTTCTGCATACATTTCATATTACTTTGGAAGATTATTCCTTGGACATGCCAGCGCTCCCGGAAAACATATTCTCGGGACCTGGTGGAGCACCTCAGTTGCGTTGCCTTTCTCTGACCGGATGCAATGCCAACTGGAAATCCGAGTTTCTGCGCTCTCTGACCCACCTCACGGTTGCGAGACTTTCAACTGGATGTCGGTTATCAGTGGACGAACTCATTACGAATCTTGGTAACATGCCTCAACTCGAGAACATCCACCTCTGTTCAGTAATGGCTCCACCCGAACACAACTCTTCCTCTTCTCCATCTACCCATCTACCCGTTATCGCCCGTATCCATCTGGAAGAGAAACTGATGGGTTGCCTTGCATTTTTCACCACGCTCACTTATCCAAATACTACTATCGTCAGTATCAAGTGTTGCCGCGAAGACTACCACACCGACAACATTGCGCCCGGCTCAGTTCGTGCTTTGATTTCCACTATCAGCGCCAAAAATATCGTTCCTATCACTTCCCTTTGTGTCGAAAATCTTTGTCGCGGGATGTTTCAGGGACAAGATTCACAAGGGATTAGGCGGATCTTCATCGAGTTCCAGGATATCTCTTTTCAGTCTTCCAGTATCAGTTGGGATTCTCTCACCCTACACCATTTGAAATCTCTTCGAGTTGCCGGCATCTATATTCCGTGGTCTGTATGGCTCGGCCTTTTTGGCAAGCTGAAAACACTCAAAACCATCTTCATTACCGACCATGCAAACGAATTCCTCGACGTGTTATCTCGTGGAGACCCAGCGATGGTGCACGCAACCCCGGCAAGCTCTCCAGTGAAGCTGAAATTCACCGCCTTGAAGTCCTTATCGCTGAGCGGTATGGATGAACGCGAATTGCCTTGGGTGGAGAAGTTGGCATTATGTCTTAGAGAGCGGCGAAAACGAGGGTTGAATCTTCGAAGATTATGCATCGAGGGTTTTGGCGATGGTGCGGATGTGGTTTGCCAATTAGGCTCCCCCATCAAGCACGTTAAATGGAGAGAAATTGATGACTCGGAGGAGGAAACATCGGATGAAGAGGACGAGGAGGAAGACCTCTCGGATTCAGATTATAGTTATTGATGTCGATGAATGCTAGTAAAACTGGACGCAGTGTACATGTTCCCTATAATACGTTATTTACAAGCCCCCTGTATTACTATACCATCTTCGATGAGCACTACGTCGTCCTTGAATTCGGACTAGAGGGTCACCGGCGAGTATCCTTGTCGAAACGACCTGGACGAGTGGGCAACGTTGAAACACGACCGTGACAGGAAAGCCATGAATTAAAGGAACGTACCAGCAATACCCCTGGCTTTACCAACACAGCACGGGGTTCCAAATTTGGCCTCTGCCAATGTAATTTCTAAATAGTTTGCGAAATAATATTTTGTGGAAAAGATATTTACAAAGTCTTTTGCAGCTGCAAAATCTAAGGGAATGCAAAATTTGACATTTCGCAAAGGCGAAACGTCAGGCGCCCACTTTTGCCTTTGCAAAATATCAAATGTCGCATTTCTTTGACTTTTTCGGTGGCAAAAGTCTTTGTAAATATTTTTTCCACAAAATATTATTTCGCAAACTATTTATAAATAACATTGGCAGAGGCCAAATTTGGAACCCTGTGCTGTGCAATAAACCAGCTTGTCGTAATGTTGTTCTGAATCGTAATCGGCAGAGCATTTATAAAAATTTGCACATCAGTGTCACCGTTGAGCGTGACGAGGTGTCTGCCGCTCTTCAGCTAGGGGAGACAAGTTTTTACGACAAAGTAATCATCCAGCGACTAACTGACTTTCTCTGGATCGGATGAAACTGCAGTTCCGATGAAATGCACCTCGCATGGATCTGTTGCCTTGAGGACTGACATACACAGGCTCACGACCCTCTACGACAATGGCGATGTCATTCCTGATACGGATGACCCCGCTACGGCAAGGAAGCGCATCTCATACTCGCCAAGCGGATTCTCGCGCAGCTATTCAAGGTATGCGAGGTTAATGGTGTCCGAGAGAGGGGGTTCTTCCATACGG
>Ga0307516_10006820_pt1 | contig 13319 bp, 11 predicted proteins | sample 19_EM_MG_FD_203310 | JGI IMG/M metagenome (GOLD analysis project Ga0307516, IMG submission 203310) | Populus trichocarpa ectomycorrhiza microbial communities from riparian zone in the Pacific Northwest, United States - 19_EM | ecosystem: Host-associated > Plants > Roots > Unclassified | place... | reverse complement strand
AGTGTCAGTAATCTTGCTTAGACTAGCTACACAATCACAATTTCCAGTCATTGTTGCCTTTATTCTATTTGCTACTAATCTTGCACCTGTGATAATGGTAAATCTGAAATACACTGGCTCTTACCGCAGTCAATTCACTTCGACAATCCATGCGACTGTCCATTCCCTTTACACTTCAGTGATTCAATGTACACGTTAATGTGGGTGCCTGAATAACTATATGGAGCATTTAATCATTACCAAATACAGCTTCCACAGGTGTACCGCAACATGGGGTGAACCTGGGTGACGTACCATGTACACAGTGGAAAACTCACACACGGAGATTACTAGCACATGGTGTGGCATTGAGTGACGTATCAATGCTGTCAGATTCAGTCCATGGGTGTGTGACACTTGCTGACATAATCATAATAAATATTCAACATACCGCACGGCTTCCACACCGCAAACTTCTTTTCCACTCCCACTCAGCTCATTCTCACTTCACTATGTCTACCCAACAATCCGACACTCAGCTCGCATCCTCCTCCAACGTCCCTGAAGATTTTGGAACCCCCATGACGCCTGGAGAAGTCATCACGGATGCCACCCAGCTCATCACCGCACGAGTCACAACTATCAAGAAAACCAAGGATACCAGATTATGGCTGGGCATCCATCACGATGTCTGGACCCAGCTGGTGAGTAAAGTAATATAAATAGTTGATTGTACCTAACAATTGTCAGAACCGTGTTCGAGAGGTGGTGGGGAACCTACCCCATGGTTTCAACATCCCCCCCATGCTCATGTCCCTCGACCGCGACCTCGAGGACCCATCAGAGGGAATAACCACTTGGCCAAAATGGCCCCAACTCCTGCAGTGTCCTGCAGAGAATGTCTCTGACCATCCCTGGTGCAACCACAGTCAAGAGTCCAATTGCGGTGACCATATTCCCGAAAAGAGCAATGAAGGCCAGATGGACGATGAGCAGGCAGAGGAGCAGAGGGTCGAGGAGGAGAGGGTCGAGAAGGGGAAGCAACGGGCACATGAGGTGAGTAGCCATGATGCCAGCCCATCCGAGCCTGTTGCTCCAGAGGGGAGAGGTCGCCGTGGTGGACGTGCGCAGACTCGGGGACATAGCCAGTCCCGTCGCCCTCGCAAGCGGGTCAAGTTGGCCCCCATTGTCGACAGCAACAACGAAGACACCGCAAAGCCTATCTGTCGTGGTGTCACGAAGACCTACGACCTTCACAATCCCCCTCCCGACTTCCCTATCCTTCCTGCGATGGACCGATGTGACCACTGCGCCCGTCGGATGCTACCCTGTGCCAGGAAGGAAGACCGTGCATGCTTCCAGTGCAACAAGGGGAAGCATGGGTGCAGCCTGTCACTGAAGCGTATGCGGTCTCGATCGCAATCGCGTGCACCAGCAACACGGACCAGCCAACTGGACCCCCCCCTCTCACTGGCACCAACCCCTGCACCACCACGTACCAACCCTCCCCGTTCGACTCGCAAACGCAAAGCCAAGAGTCCGGTTTCTGCGGATGTTGCATCTGCACGTCCAGCACATGCAGCTGGACCTTCAACACCTGGCCCATCGAGGGGCAAACGTGAAAGTAAGTTAAATATTTGTTTTATTCCGTTCTGCTGAATATCTAAACAGAATTTGATGGAGTGCTGATAGTGCAACCGCGATGGCTGTCGAAATCGAGGGACCGCGGTACAAGCGTCGAGTACAGCGAACATACGACCACGGCGACGACAACAAGCGCCTGCAGCGAATGTTCCGACTTGAAGGAGAAGTTGGGCGATGTGACGCGGAGGCTGGAGGCGCAAGAGGTCCAAGTGGACACACTTCGCCAGCTCATGGAGAGTCTGAGGTCAAGTACGCTAACTGTCCCTCCAGTACCATCCCCTCCTGGTGCCATGCAGACTTCCACACCAGTGGAAAGTCCTCCATCCATTTTCCATGCGCCCTCCACATCATCCGCCCCTGCTGCATTGCATCCCCCTGCTGTGTGCTCCCCGACTGGCCCTCCTGCAGACCCTGGACTGGATCCAACATCGCCCGCGGTTGCAAGCACGGCATCGTCCCCACATCCACCACCATCATCCATGCTTGATTTGCCCACCCCCATCGCAATGCATGCGGAATCCGTCGCCCCTGAATTCTTGCAGATGCTCTGGGCTCCAACCACGGTAGAAGACCCCCATCCGTCTCGGTCACCCAGCTCTGCTAGCAATGGCCATGTTCCTCCAGCATGCCCCCCTCCTTCCATCATCAATACTGATGATGCCATGGCTGTGGATCAACCTGCAGCTTCGGTCCCTGCCATCCCAGTAAGTCCATTTAATTTACCCGTGGTTCCATACTTATATTCCCTGCAGGCCCCCATCACACCTGGTGATGATCATCCCCCCTCCTTGTGCCCTCCCAACAGCACTTCCGCTGACGGAATGGCTTTAGACCCCGAAGCTATTCCTCTCCCCACCATTGTGGTAAGTCCCGCCAATGTCCCCAATGACACGGCTCTGGCACCTGCAGTTGGAGATGACGGATCTGTGGGCACTGGGGAAGCCAATACATTGGACATGTAAAGTACTTTTATCTTCATCTTCATACCATTTTCCGTTCCACAGACTATCTTTTATTTACCCTGGTTATGTTAGATACTTTTGTTTGACCTTTCCCGCATCCATTTTCTTTGTACTTTTCTTTTTGTAACACTTTTTCTGCCAATGAACTATGTTTTCTTTAGTTAATTAGCATCTATGAAATACATTTTGTCCCATACTTACATTTCAATTTATTTGTTTCACCCAAGAAATAGTATCATACCCGCGGCTATGTGCACATGCTGGTAATCATTTGCAACCAAGGTATGCCAACATGAGCCCAACACACTCATCACCAGGTGTTTTCTCATTCCTAGTATATGATTACAAATCAATGGTACCTTTCACAGCCTAATCCTTTTCATTTGTCCTGTGGTGTCATTCTACTGCTGTCCAGAAGGTACCGCAGTTACATTGGTATACTACAAAACACATTTTGACACAATTGTGTGAACCAAATTATATTGGCAATTTCATTTTAACACATGCTTCACAGAACTCTGCCGTGGTGAAAGCTCCACCGCGGTTATCACTGTGCCAGTGAATACCCCTAATATTTGCCATGTGTGGAGCCAGCCAAATACTCTAAGGTTAGTTTGTAATTGATACTTTCCTTATACGGGATAAACCTATAATCATGTACTTTTGTTCCCATGGGAATTGGTTTTTTAATGACATCACATACCATGAAGCTGCTTATATGGTGCAGTACATCCTTTTTCCCAATGTTTGTTTCATCCCCACCGAAACCGCAGTAGCTACATCTCTCCCGCGGTAGTGACACATCACCCGCAGTGTTGACATGTCACCCGCGGTAGTCACACTTAGACCCACGGTAGTCACACATAACCTGCTGTAGTGGACAGTGCACATGTTACCCAAGGTTGTTGCACATCACCTGCACACCTTGCCCGCTGTAGCTATACCCCACCCAAGATAGTGACACCTTACCGCGGTACTGACGTCCAATCCGTTATAGTTACACCTCACCCGCGGCTTTTTTAACTTAGCGGTGGTTATACCTATCCATAATAGTAACATAATACCCGCGGAAGTGACACCTAATCCGCGGAAGTGACACCCAACCTGCAGTGGTTACACCCCTCCCCCAATAGCTACACCTTATCCGCGGAAGTGACACCGAACCTGTAGTGGTTACACCCCTCCCCCAATAGCTACACCTTATCCGCGGTAGTTACACCTAACCCACGGTAGTGACATCTAACCCGCTATGGCTGCATCTTACCCGCGGTTGTTGCATCTCATAGCTATTACTACGGTACCATTCGTGTGGCAGTGTCCCCTGTGTTATACTGATTTGGGCAATCTCACCTATATACCTACATTATTCCACTTGACCCACGGTAGTGATGCCTAACATGCGGCACATACCGCGGTCCCAGTCCAGTTCTGCCCTGTGTTATACTCAAGCCGATTTTCACCCTGGTTTGCCTTTGTTGGACAGCCTAAGTAGGTGCATGGGGTCATAGTGACACCTACCGCTGTAGCTGCTGTATCATTTCCATATTAGGCATCCTTTTTTCCAAATGTTGGTTTCATTCCATTCCATATGCTAGTGGTCCCCACACCTAATCTATGCTAGTTACATCCATCCCGCAGCATTTTCACCTGACCCGTGGTATGCACCACGGTGCCATTTGTGTATAGGTGTCCTCGGTGCTATACTGATTTAGTTAAGCTCACCTATACACCTACATGATAACACAATATGGGCTCATCCATTGACATGCATGAGAGGTAGGCCTGGGCCCACCCGAATGATATAGTGATCACACATTATGTGCCCGCATTAATTTGCCAATACTTTCCCAGCTCATTCATATGATTCCATGACAATATTTAATTTGACCTATCTACCCTCCACTTAATTGACACCCTAGCCCACCCATAGTACACTGTGATAATATCTAAGTATGTAGCCCATCCGTACCAATCGATAATAAATCATTCCTGGGCTACCATCCACTGGCCCGTGACACTCGGCCGATTTTCACCTTCGGGTGGCCATGTAAGACGGCCTAAGTAGGTGCATGGGGTTGAGGCACTGGCTGTGATGACATGCTCTGTAACTCTGTGTTGCAGCGGCGATGTCCAGATAGGTCATTGAGAGGAATGTCACCAAGATGAAGATGAATGGCTGGGGAGGTTGGCGTGGGAATCTGAGAACCACTGGGGCAAGGTGAAGACATCCAGCATTTCTTCATGGGATGGTCAAACTGTAAGATGTTTGGTGGCTGCTGAAGAGTTGCTTCATTGAAAAGCTATATACACCTCATGAATCAGCATACACATGAGAAATATTTAGATTACTTACAATTTTCTTTGCCCACAATGTGAGAACAAAGAGGTCAAGTTGCTGATGTTGACCGTTGATGGGGCTGACATAGCACCAACGCCCACCATGCTTTGCACAGGAAAGGTGCTCTTTCAATTGGCAGAGCTTGTCTGTGAAGTCAATAGTTGGGTGCTCGGCCACAGCGGAAGAGTCACTGGGTTCTTTGCACTTCAAAGTCTTGGCAGTCACAGGAGATTTTGCCACAGCTTTCTGTGTATTCGAAGTTAGAAGGAACAAAAAACATGGAGAAGGCACACTTACAAGGTTGTGTATCATGACCTCAATCTTGTGAGTTCTTGCACAACGAACAAGACCCTGGCCATGTTCAATAGCATTTCAAAGGTCATGCTCATTGCACAATGACCGTGGGAGATCACCAACACAATCTGTTGAGAACTTGTAACCAAGTTCCACTTCCACTGGATCAAGGTCCATGTGGGCACAAAGACGATCCCAAACATCTACAAAAGATATATCACATGGTATGCAGAGAATAGAGTGTGTGACAATTCCTCCAATGACACCAGTGTTCCGTGGAACAGAGAAATCAAGATGAGTAACTACAAACAAAATTTAGCAATTGAGTACAGATGCTACCTTTTGTAGCTTACCTGCAGGTTGGTTTGTATTTTCTATAAGCAATTATTAGCTTCGAAAATAGAGATAAAAATGACCAATATACGTGTTCTTGGTGGATCAGTGGGTGCTGGCAATGGAGCAACAGGCAGCATGGGTGGAATGCCTGGGCCCACAAGATGTGGCCATGCAGCCTGATGGGGACTATGTGCTCCACTGATACCTTGGAGCTCCGTGCGTGGCATATCATTTGGGCGATAATATGGTGCGAGGTCAGGAGGGGGTGGCAGAGTACCAACTCACCACCCAGCTCGCGGAAATCGACAGCAGTATTCTTCCTGCTCATTTGGCGATAAATCACCAAAAGGATTCTGGGTTGAATGAGACATGGTGGGTTTGTACTGACTCACCTACGAGCTGCTCATTATATAGGTTTTTGCGAGCCAAATCACCCACATCGCCGCCATGATATTACGTGTTTGCCTACAAAGAGTGCACTAGTAGGGCGGGAGGATGATGTCAGTTGTCCAAGCAACAGTGAGCAAGCTCCGTACCGACTTCAGTAAGAACAGAACTTGTCCGACATCTGGTGGATAAGTCATGGTTTTCAGATCCATTGCTAGAGAGGTGCTGCAAGCCAGGGTAAACATGCTGAGCGCGGAGTGTTCAAATACTGGTGAGATGCATGGGGACACCATGAGCAGGGGACTGGCACAACAGCCAGGCAACGAGCTGTACGTCGTCACACACTAGCAAGTAGATGATCTGTATTGTTTGGTTGTATTTGTTTTACTCCACTCGTAAACAAAGGTAAACCAAAAACGAAGGCGAACACAGCGCGAAGCGGTCTATCGTTTTGGACCCAGCTGTAGTAACCGGATCAAATCGCAATACCAACCCTTATCAACGTTGTGATCATGGACGAGCTTTCACGGGCACGGGCTAAATTGACCCTACTGGAGGGACAAGCGCGACGGCTCCTCCAAGAGCTCTTGCACGTTCGTGCTGCCGTGGCCACGCAGCGAGCCAAGGTAGACGAACTCATTCAAACAAGACCAACCGCATTCAATCTCCTTCCAACCGAGATATTACTGTCCATCCTCGACCTTGATGTTCATGCTCACCATCATCCCAAACGGAAGTATCAACTGGTTGGTGTATGTCGGCGTTGGAAGAACATCATCTTGAACAGTCCCAGCTTCTGGACTACTATCCATGTTGCAACTCCGGCTTCTTCTATTATGACACATCTGGAACGGAGTCATGGAGCACTTCTTGACATTGTCATTGAGACTTCATTGTGGTCCCAATCCCAGCATCTTGCACTTGTTCCATCCCTAGACATTGTTGGCCCCTTGGCGCATCGTTGGCATAGGCTATCAATTACTCCTTTTGACTGTTTCGCTCATGATGAAGAAGACGAATTTAATGATACGGCTCTCACAGAATTTATCATCAAGAGGATCAATCACTGGCATTTCCCTTCTCTCAAATACGTCGCAATCTCATTTTGTGACTCTTCTCTGGACTTCCTTTCCCCAGCCCGTGCCCCAGCCCTTGAACATCTAGAACTTGATGAGTTTGATGCTGAGCACACTGATTTTCCATCAGTCACCGCATTAAAAACTCTCAAGCTGGATTGCAATAATAGCCCCGTGGACCATTCGTTATTCCCATACCTGATTCCAACGCAGGCATTGACGAAGCTTTCAATCTCAGGACTCACAGAGACATTCTCGCCCCAATCAAATAGTATTCACTTTCCATCTCTGAAGACGCTTGAGATATCCCGTCTTGCAAAAGCGAGACAATTCATGGATGCAATTATAGCACCCAATCTCGAACGGTTCAAACACACTTATTCAGGTTCTGGCGATCAACCTTCCGTCGCATTGGGTGGACTTTGCTCTAAATTCACCAGTGTCCGCCACCTCTCCCTTTATCATACCCAACATATGTGCGCTCCTAAACAACTCTATACCGATGCCATCGCTGTTTGTGAGGCTTTCCCTGGCGTACGTCATGTGGAATTGAAAACAAATAGGCTACCTCACTTCTTTGACCCTACACTGAATAATGCTTGCGCTCGTCGTCCCATAGATCTCTGGACGGAACTCGAGAGCTTGACCATCTGTGGGCACCCCAAATGGCTAGAACCCGATCCGTTCTCAGCTTGGCTTGTTGATCGACAAGCATTGGGGCTGCGAAAGTTGCATGTGAAACTAGTATTCCTTCCTGAATACAGTTGCCCTGGTCAAGGCATTGATTTCAAATCCCCCCGGCTGTACGAAGTCCTCAAAGATAGCTGCAACCTGGAGTTGGACAATTTCCCATTAACTTTGCCCGAGATGCATCTCTATATGCCAGTGAATTCTCGGTTGAGAGTGGTAAGCGCATCATTCCTGCAGGCTGGGCTATATTCACTGTATGTGTTTAGCTTTCGCCGCAGCCAACAACAGGACTTATGGATGACATGACTGCAGCCTTTCTAGCAGGAGACATCAGTCATGGTTGATAACAGGCAAAAGGGTGTTCTCTACATACTATGGGGACTCCTCATCGTGCTATAGTTGAGAAGACAGACTTCCAGTAAGGGGAGTCATGTCACCGTCGCTTTATTTGTACATTCATTTTTCTTGGTCGGAATGCCCTGCTGGAGGGAGAACTGCTGGAGGTCACAAACCTGGACCACGGAGGCCCATCTTGAAGTTACAAGCATAGGGTCGCAATACATAAACCAACTTCCTCCAGTGCTCTATTGCAAGCCATGTGTACACACTGCATATATCATCTCCGATGTTCACTGGTCGACTTCGAAACCCCAGGATGTAGTGGTATGTACTATATAGATAATGCCTAAATACAAGAGAGGAGAACACTTGAGAACGAGAGGTAAGTAAATATGTCTATCGTACATGACATGCGGTGCGGAATCATCCTATTGGTGGAAAGACCTGCCAAATCCCACCAGCATGCACTAGGGGAATTCAAAGCTGGTTTTCGCGAGCGGTTTTGGAGTGGTTTTGGACGTGGTTTTGGCAATCGGTTTTGGCTAGTTTTGTGATCGCGAAAACCGCGGTTTTGGTTTGACACCCCCAGTTTTCGATGGTTTTTGCTGGTTTTGGAACAGTCGTCCGAAGGCTGAGTTTCGATTCTCACCGTGCTAGCGTAGTATGTACGACAGTGAGATTTCATTCAATAGCCTCAACCGGGAAGGGGGGAAGGGTGGAGTGGAGGGAGGTGGTAATGGGGGGAGAGGGGGGAAGGACAGAGTGCCACAACAAGCAGCACAGAGCCTTTGAAAATTCCTGGTTTACCCAGGGGTTTGATATGTGGTCACGCTAGTTCCAACTAAAATCATAAGTATTATCGTTTCTACTTATCATTAAATATACATTGTATGTACAAGATATATATACATTCGTCGTCGTCATGCGCATGCTGTATTGGTCGACGCGAGAGGGTGGAGATCAAGGGGTGGAGGTCGGTGCGGCGGTGATCACGGCACTCGTCGCTGTCGTCGTGTGTGCGTGCGTGCGTGCGTGCTGTGCTGTGCTGGTCAACGCGAGAGGGTGAAAGTTGAAAGGCGGAGGTCGATGCAAGAGGTTGGAGGTGGAGCGATGGTGGTCTCGTCATCGTTGTCATCGCCGTGCGTGCATGCTGTGGTGGTCGACGCGAGAGGGTGGAGGTCGAGAGGTGGAGGTTGATGCGAGAGGGTGGAAGTAGACTCGAGCGACGGTGGTCACTGCACTCGTCGCCGTCATCGTGCGGGTGCACTGACACAGTGAATTAAAAGTCCGACTACGAGTTGCGAAAACCAGAGTGAAAACCACCGCGAAAACCAGCCACTGGTTTTGGAGGCAACAAAAACGAAAACCACTGCCCAAAACCGACTCCAAAACCGCTCGCGAAAACCAGCTTTGAATTCCCCTACTGTCAGTAGTAGTGACAACTCTTCCCACTAGTACTCCCATTGCTCTCGGTGCTTTGAGGCGTCACTGTCTCTCCTTGACTAGGCATGTATCACAGATGTCAATGAGTCAATAATTGGCGACCTCTTGGGACTATCGTAGGCTAACGTTACGTGCTATTCAACTCAGCGCCCCCTTAGTCTCGGAGCTGCGGTCCCAATGCAGTAGCGAATGCATATCATCGGACCGAGGCGTCGGGCGTTCTAGGGCACTGTATTCTGACAGAACTTTACAGTACCAATATTTTGCCTCCGACTTCAATGTCTGATATGACCAGGGGTGGCTGCGCGGTACTATGTAGTAGGATTCACCCCTCGCGCGAACAGCAACGGGGGAAGGAGCCTGAGTGTCTGGTGTCCTTCGTCAAACGCAATGTATGTGCATTAATCCTACTTCCAAATGCATGATTTACAGCCGGCGTGGCTCGCCACGCTGGTTTTGCCCTAAATCCGTGCTGCGATTGTGCGGCTTTCCATACAACAACGTTACATAAGTAGGCATCATATCTCTACATAACATCTTGTCAACACTTCCCCTAGGATTGTAGCTATAGCTTGCATGCAAAGGCAGCTTGGAAAAATATTTCGCTGTTGCACCTGTCATACATACTACCTTTGGAGACGCAGCTATTATTTGTACTCTAGCTACTTTATCTGCATGGTACGTAATAGCCCAGTATTTCCTGCAGAACCTAGGGATGACTATAGGCATTGCTTTGGAGGTGTGGAGTGCATTGTGTCGATGAAATAAGCAAAAAACTTGCCACTACTGGTGTCTCAAAACCTGCCCGGTTACCTCGCACAAGCAATATTCAAACCCCGCCGATTTGGGACAAATATTCAGCAACAATGCGTTGACAATGCAAGTAACCTTCTCAGAGTCACCCTTTTGTTCATGTGAACCGCCACAGCTATCCACTTCTTAAATACTCCATCCTGAACATCTCCTCTGACATGTACTCTACACCAACCATCTTACTTGACCCCACCCCCTCGGATACCCATCCCAGTAAAGAGCAATTAGCGACATATTGGAACAACACCATGGAGAAGGCAGAGGTCGCTATGAAGCCCATGCCGCACGACGATTCCGAGGACGTGGATATTCTCAGTTATCTACGGAGCGTCCAGTCAGCGGTGGTGAGTAACATTGTAATTGACCTGCGCACAGGACGGCCGATTGCACGCAGGTCGCAATTAAAGAAGTTGTGGACTATGCCATGAGGCACGGAATGACCACTCCGGAGATCCCCCCAAACCTCACTGACCTCTTCCAGGATGGTGTGAATTTTCTCAATGCACACTATCCCAAGTACGCCCACCAGCTGAAACTTCAAGGCCATCAAGGGACTGCGGAAGGATCGCAAGGTTTGCAAGCTGCTTTGCAGGAGACCCCTTTTGAAGGCACTGCCTTGGGCCACACCGCCGCAGTGAAGTCGGCATCCGCAAAGGGAAAGGAAAGGGCCACAGAGGCAAATGACCTTATCGCGCGCGCGCGCGCGAATGCAGCGCTAATGTCCCAACAGGCTATGCTACCACTTTCCACCACCGCTGGAAACCACTTCCATAGGGTAGCGATACACCTTGATTCTGGGGAAATCGAGGTAAGTGACATTAGTAGCACCCACAGACACAAGAATTCGGCTTATAGACACGCAGGTCGTTCGATACAACAGGGAGGCCGCAGAGCAAGCCTCCCGGATCGCCGTAACACCGCGTCCCTGCACTGAGTGCAAGATAGCAGGCCTGGTCTGCACGGGGCCAACTGTTGGAAGGTGCGCGCGATGCTCAGTCCGGCGGCGGGCTTGCACCAATGCAGGGCCAACTATGAAGGGACAGGTGTCGCAGAGGGTGCAGGAACGGCACAAGGTAATGGTGGTCTCCAGCCATATACCTCAAACTGACAGCCCTCAGCGCAAGCGCGATGAGGTGGCACCCGCTGCACAGCCGCAAGAGAAGATTATCAGACCAACAACGCGCTCCACTCCTCCACGCACTCCACCGCCCATCACGCCCATCACAAGGGAAATCGATGACGGCTGCCTTGGTCCACCAGCAGAGGCCGATATCGAAGATCCCAACGGGGCGGCCTCCAAACGTCACCGCCCTGTAAGTTCACCGGTGGGCGAATGCAGCATTCTTACACCCCCTTGCCCAACCTCTGTGCACGTTTCGAAGGATAACGCCCTCCAGCGCGAACTGATGGAGCTCATGAATAAGCTCATGGCCGACTTTCAGCGAACAGCAACAACAATTCAAAGCAAGATGCAGGACATTTTGCAGTAGAAGTGGCAGAGTAGCTAAGGTGTTGTAAGACCCTGCACGCGATGTATAGCATTCACTCATGGCACTTTATGTCTACAATTATACCTACTTGCAATAAACCATTTGGCTTTCTAAGCTAGCTGAGTAAAGGAGCGGCGTAGAATTTAGTCTACGCGTTAGGTAAGTGAGGCGCTCTCTCTTGGAATCCCTCCCTCTTGTTGCCAATTCGTCGCTCACCGCAAGACCCAAAGTTTGCGGCCCCCACCGTTCGACGAGCTCAGCCTTTCTTTCGCACCCACCTCTCCTCTCACTCTGCCAGGTTGTCACGCGAGCCCCCCTTCCGCTCACCCTCCCGTCTCCTGCCCACCCTGGTGGATCGGTTCCAGCTGACCTGCTCAGTGTCCCAGCCCACCTTCAGCTCGCAGCTCAGCCTTTCCCCCGCGGGCTCGTTTCGGGCCGGAAGCCCTCAGGGCTTCGCCCAACCCCTAAGCACCATTACCCCCTGTACTACCTACATACATCCAATCAGTTCTCGTTACTCTGCGATCACCCATCCACCAGCTGAGCGCCCCGAGGCGTAGATGGGTTATATTTACAAGCGCTCCTTTCCTACGGACATACAGAGCTACAATAGTAGGGAGGGAAAAACTACATTCGCAGAGTCTTGTTTGTCATTTGTAGTAAAGAAGATAATCAAGGAGTTTTGTGGGCTTTGAGGTTTGAACAGGCGAAAGAACTGTATAAAATTGGCCATGCGATCGGGTCAACTTGTGCGAAGGTTGAGAGTGGTCTGGCTATGTGAGACCTCGGAAGCCATTGAAGGTAGTCGCATAGGTGAGACGGGGAGAGAATTGCCTTCATTGGATGGTTCGAAGGAAATGGGTGGGATGCAATGCAATTGGTTACTTTGGAGCAAACGGACCTCTTGCACAAAGTGACGATTTGCTTAAATGAACTTGGGCAGTCGCCATGCACATTTGCACTCGCAAGCAGTGCGCGAGCAATGTAGGCGTTGTGCTTCCAGTTGTGCCTCTTATCCACAGGCATGAATTAAATACCAATTTTATGACAATAGGGGGATATGTCAGTTTCCATAGTAGGCATACCTATTCTGACTATATAGAAGGCTCATGGATACCTATTAGTAACCACTACCACATCCCCAGATCCATACTGCAATGTGGAAGAGCAGGGGAGGTGAAACAACATGTTGGAGGGCGTGGGAAAATATGCCAAAAACTCCGGAGACTTCAAAAACATATCAAAAACATGGAATAACGCCACACACAATGCACCTGGTTGTCTACTGATTGTAATATTGTGATTCACATCTCTAATAGGACTTCCATACATAAAAATGAAGCTTGATTAGCCTGAGAGAACCTCTAGGGTCCACACTGGAAGTAAATCTCCTATACCTTGCACCATTGCATTGAATTTGTTGTAAATTAACCAGCACGTGTTACTAGTACTTAGGCGCGTGACCCCGCGATGCTTACATAAGCCTTTCAAGTGTACTATAGACAGTAGTATTTTCCATTAGTCCCTC
>Ga0307516_10006818_pt1 | contig 13321 bp, 14 predicted proteins | sample 19_EM_MG_FD_203310 | JGI IMG/M metagenome (GOLD analysis project Ga0307516, IMG submission 203310) | Populus trichocarpa ectomycorrhiza microbial communities from riparian zone in the Pacific Northwest, United States - 19_EM | ecosystem: Host-associated > Plants > Roots > Unclassified | place... | reverse complement strand
TGAGCTGTACATATCGAGTGTTTCTTGAAATCAACCGCATTCCGGAAGAGTCTCCTCGTTCATGTTCGGCATGGCTATATGCTGTAGTTACAAGAAAGAAGCTTTCTGTCAGCTCATTTCGTGTTGAATTTACACCTGAAGAAAAAAGGAAAAATTCATAATATATGAGTAAATATCACTCGCGCCAAGAATACACTAGTGTACTAGCGCCCACTTAGCGCGTTAATGCCCGACTTACCGACGTGCCCGACTTACCGACGTGCCCGACTTACCGACGCCCTCTCTAGGAGAAAAATGCCCTTGGCCAGATCGCTGCACATCTCAGGCGGGAGATTTTAGAAAAGAAATGGCGGCAAGTCAAGGCATGAGCGGATTCTAGTGTTCCACATAGACCAGACATGTCGTTAGACCGGTCTAAGTCGGTCTGCCACGACGCAGACCCGACCACCGGTTGGTCGGTCTGAATAAAATTAAGCCGATCCCGACTGAGTAGAGTTCTGTATAGTCTAGTTCGTTCGTCCTGGGCCCCGGACGGGACCCCATTAAATTCAAGCTATCCGTCCAATCTCTGGACCGGACTGATCCCGTCAGGAGTTGTCCTAGGACGGGACGGACTGTGGCCGTCGGCGGTCGACTGCCAAGGCACCACCAAAATAGTGCATATCGTTCGGGTGACCTTTCTGCTGCTGAAATACAGCGGTGTCGTCCTTCTGTCGCTCTTGTCGCCCGAGGTCATGGTGTGATCGTGGTGGACTGGTGGTGGTAGGTGTGCGAGTCTTCGGCAGAGTAAAATTTAGGAATTTTCATTCACTTCGTAATAGCACGTGACATATTTCATAAAAAAATACAAGCGCCGTCCGCCCACAGATAGGACGGTGACGGGCACCATCCTTCCCTATGCCCGCCTCCCACCACCTTCCTGCTCAACAATCTACTCTGCCGCCATCCACCAACTACCCTGAGCCATAATGCCCCTCACCACCTCGGCGCCACCCTTCTGTTCGGTCGGGGGGGGTACAGTAGCAGCCGGTCCGGATTTTAGCAGAGGTGCAGGTACAGATTGCCACTGTTGACTTGGCTCGATCAACGATGGGCATGCTGAAGGCCGAGTGTGAGCGTGTCAGTCGCAGGTGACGGTCACACGGTCGCTGGTGACCGAGCGTCGCTGGTAGTCCAACTGGCCTTCGGCCACCTCTGTACTTAGGTATTCCGCCAGTGTGGAGCGTCCGATTCTTACTACTGTGGCAAGCAAGGCCTGACAGGATGACGTGTGTATGGGTAACCGTAGGATAGTGCTGTGGCAGTGAGGAGGGCAACTTCTGGCAGAGGGAGTGCAATATATATCGGTGCTGCTGGCGGTGAGTGGTTGTTGATGAAAGATTCGTGTATGCTGTGAGTGTTCATTTATGGCACCCCTGGTTGCCAGACAAAATACCGGGTAAAAGTACGGGGTAGCTGACGGTGCGGGGTAGCTAATGGTGCAGGGAAAGAGGTTCAGGGATTGTGCGACTTTGGTGAGATTGCACATGGCACTCCCCGAGCCGAACAACCTGGATGGCATGGACTATGATCTGCATGTCTATGTAGGTATGTATGTACATACACACATAGTCTAGATGACCGTTCCTTTCCGTTCAAATGACTAGCGTCCGTTCCACAAAATAAAGCAGCGTTCAACCGTCCGTCTTCCGTTCCCGGTCCTTTACACTAAAGAGCCTTCCGTTCCCAAATCGACCCCGCGAGGTCTTTTTCGCTTCCACTCGCACAACAACCCGCCCAGCCTCCAAATAGCAAACTTTCACTCGATGGAAGAAGCAGGGCCTGCGCTACATTTGTCATATTCTGATACTCTATTTGTAGCGATCTCTATTGCGGAGTCCTAATTGCATCTCCAAAATCTAGCACCCGCAAAATTTCCACTGTAGGTATTTTGAATGACTATCAGCCACGCTATGATCTCGAGGTCGTACGCGCGCGGATGCCACCTTCCTCGACCTACGCGACCGGATGACCTCCATGGCATCTACTGTGGACTGCGTGTCCCAAAAAGTGCAGATGCTGTTGTCCGTTCCTGTGTGCTGTCCGTTCCAATGTTCGACATAGACCAGACTGGAGCAATTTTAGGTATGATCGGGTCGGGTCGGGATGTACTCAGACCGACTGGAAGGTCTGCTCAGGTCGGATCCCGACCTTCCCTATGTCGACTCTGGACGGTCGGCCGATGTCAGCCGACGTCGGCCAAGCCATCCCAAAAGTTGAAGTTTCATACTCCATACAGTCGGCTTGTGCTCAATGGATATGACAGCCTCCAAGGCCGCTTACGGACAGACTACAGTCGATAGCAATTGGTTGGAAAAGTTCACCGCTATAGTCTACAGGCTGTATATAAGTGTGAATTTTTTCAAATGAAATGATACATCTCGCAAGCTACACAATATCCTCCTCACACAGTGCATTAAGCATTTCCTCAACGGCTCTGATATCATCCCTTGTAGCCGCAATCAAGCCATCCCGCTGCCAGCTCTTCAGACATTCGCCTGCCTCCACATCGTCTCCCATCCTGCGTCGGCGGTCAGACAGAGTGATTTTGGCGCCACTGAATACTCGCTCCGGCTCTGCACTCATTGCTGGAAGCGTCAGGCATGCCAAAGCCATACGGGCAAGATCTCCACTGGGAATATTGCGAGGAGTGAGCGGAGAAGGTGTATGTCACGGCGAGATGTCTGTTCGGTTCCAACTTTTATGGTATTTTAGCGTAGATTGAAGTCGATCAAATTGCATATTATTTTATGAGTGCCAAGACAGACTTATCCCGAAGTCGGGTGACATAGGCATAGTCGGTCCGACTTGCTACACCCGTCGTCGGGACGGTCTATTTTCTATCCCGACCGTGAAATGCGAGGTCTGGTCGGTGTCTTGGCAGGCCGACCGGAGCAAGTCGTCCGACTGGTCTGGTCTATGTCGAACACTGGTCTGTTCGCGGTTCGCGAACCGACACACCCAGATACAAAAAGACCGACGTCCGTTTCACCCAAACAGGGTCTCTATGGGTGCCGCTTATAGACAAGAGACCATCTGTTCAAGGTGTGTTCGGAATGGAAGGATTGGCAATAAGTCCTGTGGGCGGAGGTGTGGGGGAGGACGGGAGCAAAGGGGAGGTTGCAACAAGCCGCTACCGCGCGGACAGCAGACGGGAAACCTGGGCAAAAGGTGCGCTGCTACAGTCTAGATAGGCAGCACGCGAGAACAATAAGGCAAAAAAACCTCGCCAAACAGTGCCCCTAAAAGCCCGGACCACCGCTATGTAGACTAAGCGCAACGCAGATACACATACCTCTGTATGACATTAATACAAGCGTTTTTATGTCTGTGGTTTAAGACTGCGTTCGTACTCTCATGTTCTATTCCTATTGTCGCTCGCATGCACCTCGCAGCCAACAATTCCCAGAATCCCTTCAACTGTTAGATAATCCTGTGCAGGAACTCATGCAGATCGTGTTGTGAGATTCAACATATTCTCTGGGATAGTAGTTCACGCGCGAGATATTTATACGGACATTTGGCGCCCATATCTCAGCAGGCAGTATCCCTCCTGCAGTGCGATCCCATCCAGTGCCTGCATTGATTGCAGAGAACGACCCCAAGAAGAAGACACCAAAATATTGGTTGCGTCATCTTCTGTGTGAAACGCCCATAATCTCCTTTGGAAGTGGTTTGGATACAGTGCTGGTTGCGAGTGATCGGTTGGATGAAGGGATCCGAGACAGGCGAAACAAAAATTTGCCCCACCCGCTACGGAACCAGCCGAGATGGACGAAGGAAGGCGGAGATTGGCGCTGTCAGCAACCGCACCGTCTGCTTGCGAAACTCACGTTTGTTGGAAAAGCTTCTCGGCGCTAGATGCACGACGCACGCTACTCGCCTCTGGTTGTATGGGGGCCCTGCTAGAGTTGAGAGGGTTGTGTTACCGTAGGAATGATGGGGCAGTGTGGATGTACTAGTGTTCTCGGTTCGGCGGGCTTCTTCTGTTCTATACTTTTACAACCTACTATCTACATAGCAACTGAGTTTGTCCCCGCTCGAGCCCTGACCACCACATGAAATTCCATCTATGCACACCTACTGAAATAACCATTCAACAGCGTTCGCGTAGCGAGGCACTCGCGGTACCGCATGGCGGCAGTCGCACTCAACGCACAGCGCGCGACCCATATTTTGCAGACCCCAAGCGAGAGATCTCGGAGAAGAAGTGGGTCGAGGCGCAGCCACGGGCGGGAGGCAGAAGTCAGTGTCAACAAGAATTCCAAGCTGCTGAGTAAGCCGCGGCCGGATGTACAGTCACCGATAGCACCAAGAGGCAGGCCTCGCAGTCGTCCGTCCCGTCCGTCTTGAGGCCTGCCCGGGACTGGGCTACGGCCGCTAGTCCCGGCAGTCTAAAGACGGCTGTCCCGTAGACATTTTTCAGTGAGGACTGGACGGACTGCCGGGCCCCCCCTGCCCCACTCCGGTCTCCGGTCTCGAAACGGGTGCGCTGTTGATTCAGTTGTATCTGCGGGGAGCCACAGCGTACCACAACTACCGTCAGAATAATGGGCGCCCGGAGATGACGGACCGGAGATGACAGCTGCCCGAATGTCCGAGCACCAGCACGGGAGACAGTCTTCCGCCCTTTCCCCATAGCAGTCCCCGAGGCCCGTTGTATATAGAGAGAATTTTCTGCCTTCGACTATTTATCAATCAATTAATTCAATGTCTTCATCTCTATCGATCCCTATATTCCAACAACTACATAGTACGGAAATAAAGTCGATGACCAGCTACCGAGGAGCACAAAGGGGGCGGAAAAAGACGTAATTGTCACGGTGATCGGACAAGAGATGGTAGAGAGGAGAAATCGTGCACTCACATTCTGCGATCTTTGTGGTTTTATATCACTCACATTGTCCCCACCTGCCTTCGTCTCCTCCACAAAAAAATACTTCGTCAATTCGCTCAGCATCTGCTCAGTCACGGAAACCTCAGAGCTGCTGGTGTGTGTCTTCTCTCCGTATGTCCATGACTCGCTGCCGCCCATTGGTGGGGAGAGTAATTCGGGATCGACAAGGAGTTGTCGCTGAGAAGCCGAATCCTCGGGGCGAACGACTATGATAGACTGCTTCGTCTTCGGTATAGGCATCGGTACTGAGATCGCTGTTAGGCATTCTGATTGGTGGGGGTAGTGCCGTGGGCTGGATGTCTGGCATGTCGGGTCGAGACAGCGGTAGGAATACATAGTGGTTGGTGAGTGGGGTCTTGCATATCCCGCCGTAGTAAAGTATTCGCCCTAAACAGAAATTTTTTACAGTAGTGGAGTGTCCGGCAGTTTTCGGCAGTCCGTCCAAATACTATACCAGGACGGACTAGGGCAGTGGGGACCCTTCCCGGGACGGGACCGTCCTAAAAGACTGCCGGGCCCGGCCGGGCAGGACGGACTATTGCGAGGCCTGCCAAGAGGCTTGTCTCGATGTCCTACCAGGTAAGGGCAGGTCACCACATCTCCATCACAGACCAGTACCTCAACTACACGAAGAATCAGCCTTCCGCTCAGTGCCGGTGGTGCCCATACAGAACACAGATGCAGGAGAACGTCTTCATAAACCCCCCCCCCCGCTGGAATTTGCGGCATAAACAGCTATGCGCAAAGGGTAGGACCGTTTTGGCATACGGGACCTCCCCGCCGATGACAGCTCAGCCAGGCGGTGGTGTACATAAATGGTACCGTGCAACGCCTGACTGCGCGTTCCGGCACTGACGCGTACCGGCGAATTTGGCAAAAGAGCGGCCGGTATCGCATGATTTGTCGCTCAGCGCTGTATGCTGCAGTGGGCGCCCGCTTTGGTCGGTATTGGGGATTTCCCGCGACCAAATTGGGTCTTAAGTACGCACGGTGGTCGGTCCTGTCAAGCTCGCAACCAACATCACCACGACCGCCGCCTCCACCAGTGGCAGCCTCTGCGCCAACACTTACCCTAAAGGCACATTTCCGGTGTCGCTTCTCATATCACTCAACTCTCTCGCTTGCCCATGCAACCCATCCCCTTGTTCCACCATTCTAAGCCTCACAGTCGTCCATCTTGACGTCTGCCCACGACCGGAGTACGGCCCCTAGTCTTGGCAGTCTAAAGACGGCCGTCCCGTACATAGACATTTTCCAGTGAGGACTGGACGGACTGCCGGGCGCGGCTGGTCCCAGCCCCCTGTCGTACTTCGGCCCCATATCTCTGGTCTCGGGGCGGGCGCGCAGTCGATTTCGTTATATTTGCAGGGTGCCACAGCATAAAGTTAATGAGTAGCTACCGAGGCGCATGAAAAGGAGGGGAAGAGGCTTGATTGTCACGGCGATCGGACAAGAGATAGCGAAGAGGAGAAATCGTGCGCCCATTCTCCTCGATCATCGTGGTTTTATATTTCGCTCACATTGTCCACACCAGTCACCGTCTCCTCCACATGCTTCGTCAATTCGCTCAGCATCTGCTCAGTCACAGAAACTTCGGAGCTGCTAGTATGTATCATCTCTTCTTATGTCCATGACTCGCTGCCGCTAATTGGTGGGGAAAGCAATTCGGGATAGATAAGGAGTTGTCACTGGGAAGCCAAATCGTCGCGGCGAACGACTATCATCGAGTGCTTCGCCTTCGGCATAGGCATTCTGAGTGGTGGGCTGAGTGGTGCCGGTGAGGCGGACGCCTGGCGTTTCGGGTCCGGACGGGGGTAGGAATACATACTTAGTAGTTAGTGAGTGCAGTCCCTCGCACACTACCAGAATCAAGCTTTCACCCGAAACCGAAATATTTTACACTAGTGGGGTGCTCGGCAGTCATCGGCAGTCCGTCAAAACCTGTACAAGGACGGACTAGGGCAGTGGGGGCCTGCCCGGGACGGGCTCGCCCTAAAGACTGCCGGGCCTGGCCGGGCAGGACGGGCTATTGCGAGGCCTATTCTCGCGGGAGGGGGTGTCAGCGACTGCACGGGGCGTCTTTGGAGCCGCCAACTAGATTTCCACCTCGAAGCCGAGCAACATGCCCGCGTCTGTGCCCCTCGCGGCTCTGGCTGCGACACAATCCTTGTGAATGGCGGCCAACATTTCGTTCCTAGCGTGCCCTAAGTCATCTGCCGTGTCCACTGTTGGAATATAGGGATCGATAGAGATGAAGATAGTGAATTGGTTTATTGATACAACTTCGAAGGAGGAACACTCTCTCTATATACAACGGGCCTGAGGGTCTCGCCAGGGGTAAAGACGGAAGACTGTCCCTTGAGCCGGTGCTCGGGAGACTCGGGTAGCTGTCATCTCCGGATGTGCCGCCTCCGGTCCGTCATCTCCGGACGCCGTCTCCGGTCCGTCATCTCCGGACGCCCATTATTCTGACATCCACCTTCGCGGCGACATTCTCACTGCAGTCCGCCCAGAGCAAGGCTCCACCGCCCCGCCGTCGCTCGCCGCTACAGATGAGCTTCTTTGGTTCGCGGGGTTCAGCCTTGGGGGCCGACTTCACGACCTTTGCGCGCATGTCGCCGATCACGCGGAACTTGTGCACCCACCGAAGCATCTTCATAACTATATCCTTCATGACGATCACATCCCCGAGGAAAGGAATCTTCCACTCCTTTCCTTTCTGTTGAAATAATACCGGTTGGCAATTAAGATAGAAATGAACGATAGGAGTTCGATTAGTCTGAATGCTGTATGAGATGAGGAAACACCTTGCATGGGTTCTGGTAGTTCGTGCGGTTCACAGCTTCGTTGTAATATCCGATAACTATAACAGAAGAAGAAGAGAAGGAGCCCGCAGAACAAAGAGCCTCCGCTCACACTTCCCCGTTTGCGTCTTACGCAATCGTGTCCTCATCAAACTCTAAGGCACAATCGTCGAATCTAAATAACGCGCGAGAATCATTTCCAATACTTTCCTTTCTTCCTTAACCCCTGTCGACGTTTTTTTTAATGGAAGAGGCGATCTGATGCACATCTTCCCCAACGCAGTTTTCCAACAGGAGTCGGTTCTTGGGCATATATGGTGGTCCTTGGGCTTCCTCACCTTGTAGCAAATGCTGATTTTCGTTGACTTGCGGCACGATTATTGATGATGTTGTCACTCAGAATAAGTCGAAGATTGGCGAACTCCTCGGCGACTTCCGAGCAATTCAAGCTAAGACAAAGAGCTCCTGCAGCAGCATCCTTTTCCACCGTCTCTTCCAATTCCCTGACACCGCTGAAGTAATCGGCCGTCGTCTCGGTCGCGAGAGCTGCTTTGAAGTGACCCTCTGGGAAATGACGACGTCAGCACTATCACCACCGAAGGCTCTCCAAACAGCGCACCTTTCGACCTGGCGATCGCTTTAGCTACGAACGATAGGATTGCTGTGTAGAGCTGGACAGTTAACTTCCGCAAATCATCTGCAGCATCGGTTCGGACACCGTTGAGGTACAGCGACTCGTAGATAGCGCACCGAGCAATGATGCAGGCGGTCTTCTCGAGCCCGATTAAGATGGCATCCAGTACGTCTTCCTTCTCCACGCAGACCTTTGAGGACTGCGGTCAGTTTCCTGGTTCCGTGTACAGGAATTGGCAGTTCATATTCACCTTCAGGAGAAATCGGAACGCTGCCCAGGGAAGCGCCGCGTGTACGGGATCGTGTTGGATGGCGATGTCGCCTCGCGGAACCTGTGCACCCACCGAAGGGTTTTCATAACTATTTCCTTCATGACGATCACATCCCCGAGGAAAGGAATCTTCCACTCCTTTCCTTTCCTCTCTCTCTCAATCCTGATGTTTTCTTCAATGGAAGAGGTGATCCGATGCACATCTTCCCCAACGCAGTTTTCCAACAGGATTCGGTGCTCGGGCGATTCCTCGAGGCTGCACAAAGCTTCGTGCCACAAGGATGGAGGTGCTTCCTTGGTCTCCGACTGGCACGCAGTGCCGGAGTCCGTGCTAGCTGTGATAGCCGTTGCTGTGAGTTCACTTGCGATAGTGACGGAAGGCAGCGGCGCAGTCGAGGTGATTGGTTGTGTCGCGGTCGGCGGGGTTTCGACACAGGCCGCGACAGCGTGATACGACGATGAAACTGACCTCGATCGCCGGAGGATTTGCGCGCTATCTGGCGTCGTGTTAGCGGTGGTAGATGTTGGTCGAGGCTCGTGCAGGGTGCACGGCAAAACGATGACTGATGTGGATGCCGACTGACCGTCTGCGTTGCCCGGCGCGAGACTTGACAGGTTCGACTGTTGCGATGACGGTGGCGGGCCCGGCTCTCGTGGCTTCGGTGGCCGTCCAAAGAGGGTCCGGAGTTTGTCTTTGACACTGGATTTGAATGACATCGTCCAGAATTTCGAGGATTTGCGGCCGAGGTGAAGCAGGCGGACCCCTTCAGTGAACGTAGCAGACCAATCTGCGCGGGATTTGGGTTGACTGACCACCGACCTGGAATAACTTGTAAATCGATGGTAAGACTGGTGGGTTTGCTTTCGCGTAGAAAGTTGGCAACAGTCGGACCCGGTACGTATGATATCTCGACTGCAGTTCGGTGGACGTGGTGCGTGTGGACAAGAGGGGAAAGGACTCGATAATGTGGGGTGCGGATTCCTATGCGACTGCGCCGACGTTGCTAGATGGGGAGACGTCGTCGGTACTAAGTAGCCAATCATTGGTTGGTTGTTAGTTCCCGAAGCAGCCGGCGAGGAACCCTGCCAGTTCCACTAGCAAGAGGTCGTGCATGACAGGGAAGCTGGTCGCAGCAGAGAAATTTCTATTGGTGGGGCGATCTTTATGATTTGCTGCATGCTCGCCGTATCTAATATGTAGGTTGTGCTTTAACAGCTGGCGCTAGCTCGGCGGGGGCCGCGGCGGGGGCAGAGTACTATTCCCTGCACCATCCAATTCAATCTTTACGAGGAAGCAGTGCTCGCCGCTATTTCGAACCTGATGAGAACTTATGTAGTTGCAAGTCAATATTCTGATATACTTTAACCGGATTAATTTCTCCCGCTTTTCCTTTTAATTCATTTATTAGATTTGTCGACGGGGAAGGGGAAGGCAGCAAGCGGCGCAGACTATGTAGATATACGTGCAATACAGGAAGAGGTGGTGTGGGAAAGGGGCCGATGCGTGGGTGCCTCGGAGCTCGAGCCATGCAGCCCTCACAGCCAACCTGCACGGCTGGATGTCCTAATAACTATTGGTCGACGACCCCCCAATGTTTGAGGTGTGCTGTATCCTACTCGTCCGCTTAGCTGAAAGCACCCAGGGCATCAGTAGCCAGAACGAGAAATGAAGCGGCGCAAATACATAACGAGACCCTCGGATGACAGGAGAAGCGTACCTCGTCAACCGTGACTCGCGGTGGATGGCAGAAGTGAGGGGTTATCCTTAACAAACGGAGTAGCGCACACTCGCTGCTAGGCCATAAGCGGCAGTCCCGTCACGGGCCACAACCTCCTCCCGGACAGCTTTGATCCCGTATTTAGATATTCTCATGTTTTTCTATTTTCTTTTGTCATTGTTCTCACGCCGACATAGAGATCGTGGCAGAAAACAAGCAGCCCGTTTCCCGTCCGCTGCATCCACCCCCGGCGGACAAGGAAGGCGGGGGCCGAGAAGAGCTCGCATGGCGGTGGGAGGCGGCGACACCGTTGTCGCCACCACCGGAGGAGTGGTCGTCTCAGTGGTGCATAGCCTCTGCGGGCAGCGTGACGGGGTAGGCCGCAAGTGTGACGCTTGGCGACGCCCTGTGCTTGTTGCGTGCTGGACTGCGTGACGGTGTCACAGGCGAGGCCGCCATGGCAATCTCACTGCTCACAGTGTCGCTGCATGGTGCTGGTGCTGGTGGCGGTGCAGGCGGCGCTACTCGACGTCAGCATACGGGGCACTCTCGTTGTCTCGTTCCGCTCGGTGGTCCCCACCGCGCCAGGGGTCTCAACAGTCCGGCCGCTCCAGTCTGCGCGAAGCAGTGCGCGCTAACCCACGGTCCGCAGATCCACGGGCTTTTTTGAAGCCGGACAAACGAGGGAGTTCTCATGATCTACTAGCGTCTTACCATATCTGGGCGTGTTTCCAGGTAACTATTACCTACGCCATTCGTGGGAGCTTTCGGCCACCAATAGAACAGACAGAAGTCGTACATACCCGGAAATGTCCCGGAAAGATAAGGCGAGCAAGATAATCTAAAAAGTAGAGATGGTGGAGCTGTAAGCGAAATCCGGTCGGCATTTCTTGGGTTGTGGGTGGGTTTCCGTGGTTGTGTACACCTGCACTGTTACTACGAGCTTTCAGCTACCACCTCGGCAGCAGAGAGAAAATTTTACACGCCCGGAAGGATGCCGAAGCGATAAGGCGAACAGGAGTACCTGGAGGTTCTATTGATCGGAGAACTGGTGGAGTTGTAAGCGAAGCCCGGTGGATACCCCCCTCCCCCCCCGGCCACGAGCGGGCACAGGTCTGTGGGAAAGCGGGGGGGAGCTGGTCGTAGATCCGTATTATGGTTGACGAAGTGCAAGAGAGGGAGATGCGTCTTTCGTTAAGTCGGCTCCGAAGGTTATCACTGAAAGGATATTCAGACTAGCGTCACAGTTCGCCAGCTTCTGCACATCAACACCACTTACAAACGACTTACATCTCTTACCTCGCCACTTCACTCTTCCCTCCTCCGTGTACACAACGCCTCTTCCCCGTTGATCGGGGGCCACACAAAGATCCTCCCCTAGTGCGGCTTGAAGCAGAAGCTACCAAATCCCTAAACAAAGGTTCCGTCACGGATGTAATATCAGTCAGTTGGCTGCCTTCACCCAAAATATTCGCCTCTAGCTCGGGAAGGCAGCCAGGCTCATCCGAGGAAGTGTAATGTAGTCAGGGATCTGAGGAGCTCGGGTTCGCGGAGTCGCTTGATGAAATTTCCTTCATAAGTACTTGTACCAGCGCTGGCCTGCGGGCGCCCACCAACCGGCCTGGCTAAGCGTATTCCGGCCACTGGGCCCGCCGGCCGGACTGGGTTATCCGAAAGCCCGGCCCGCACTGGACCGTCTCAAAAGCCCAGGTGCAGCCTGCGGGCCGGCCGGACCACCGAGATACTGCACGGCGCGCTACTGCTGGCGGTAATTGCACGCGTGGCAGCAAGGATCTAGGCAGAAATCTGCATGTCGTCACAGGAAGTGCATGTAGGAAGTGAGCCTGACGCTCGCAAGTTGGAGTGGCTACGGTTCTCGGATCGCAACAGTGCACGGCCAATGCCACTGCCCAGGTCTCTTGCACACCTCAAGCGAGAGATCCACGGCGAGAAGCCAGACACCTGCGGAGCGCAGCGGGTGAGGTGCCTGAGTGGGAGCGCAGGGAGCAGGAAGATGAGTGGCGGGCAGAGGCTGAAGAGCTGAGTGTCGAGGGGGGATTGGGTACCGCTGTTCCTACGTCCCTAGGGTACAAGAAATGTGTGTTTTACGCTTTTATGATAATTGTGTTAGAATTGCGCGTATGATTGCGTTACTAATATCGCCTATGATTGCGTTACTAATATCGCCTTTGATTGCGTTACTAATATCGCCTTTGATTGCGTTCCTAATATCGCCTTTGATTGAGTTACTAATATCGCCTTTGATTGCGTTACTAATATCGCCTTTGATTGCGTTACTAATATCGCCTTTGATTGCGTTCCTAATATCGCCTTTGATTGAGTTACTAATATCGCCTTTGATTGCGTTACTAATATCGCCTTTGATTGCGTTACTAATATCGCCTTTGATTGTGTTACTAATATCGCCTTTAATTGTGTTACTAATATCGCCTTTGATTGCGTTACTAATATCGCCTTTGATTGCGTAACTAATGTCCCCTATAATTGCGTAACTAATAGTATCTGTAATTGTACCCACTAATTGCGTTCACTTGTTCAATAATTGCGGCCGTAATTGCATCTTTTAATTGCAGTCATACTTGGGTTCCCTAATTGCGGTAATGGCCCATATTACCTCCACATAGTAAAATACAAACAATCCTTCCCCGCTCATAAATTCATCACTTGCTGTTCATCCCCCATAGAAAACAACACCCTACTTTAAAAATCACTCGTTGTAGTCAGTATGCAAACTGTTGCAATATCTCACTCGTTGCTTAGTCACGGCAGGCATGGGCCTACCCCTATATTCTCCTTTCTCTCGAGGCTTCGGCCTTACTTAGACAATACACACGTTCATCACTTTCAACAGGTTATGAGCCCGGCCCAGCGCCTTATCCAAAACCACTGCAAATAACCTCCCACCGCGAATAACCTCGATCCCCTATTACTTTCCACA
>Ga0307516_10006817_pt1 | contig 13326 bp, 10 predicted proteins | sample 19_EM_MG_FD_203310 | JGI IMG/M metagenome (GOLD analysis project Ga0307516, IMG submission 203310) | Populus trichocarpa ectomycorrhiza microbial communities from riparian zone in the Pacific Northwest, United States - 19_EM | ecosystem: Host-associated > Plants > Roots > Unclassified | place... | reverse complement strand
TTCGTAGTTAGGTGCTGTCGTGGAGGCGGCGGGAGCGATATCTTGCCACACGAGTCGTCACCCATCCGTGGGGAAGTAACGAATATTGGCCCGAACCGTGGTTGCCGGGGAGGTGGAGGCAAACTGGTCATCATGACCTGGGGTAATGACAGGTTGGATAAAGTGGATCCAATCATGAATGGGACTGTCATGTTGGGGTAAGATGTTGATGGAGAGAAAAATGATCCATCGGTCAGAGAACTGCTCGTTGTTGGTCGATCGTCGGACCGACTTTTCAACGATGGAGTTCTCAGACTAATATCGCCAAAGAGTGGCTCGTCGTCACCATCTGGGATTGAAGGAGGATGTGATTCTTCCACGCTCGCCTCTAATTCAGCCATCTCGTCTGGTGACAAAATGGGTTGGGGTATATACTCGGTTATGAGGCTAGGACTGGATGGCAGATGTTCACTTGAAGTTTCTTGCCAAGGAGATACCGCTGATGTTGGTGAGGGGGACGGTGACACTGGTCGTATCCAGGGTTTGAAAATGGATGACGCTACAGTTTGATGCGAATCGGAGCGGAGGCTGAAGACTGACCGAGTATCCTCATCAGATAGGATGCTGTGAGAAGTCGACGGGCAATAACTGCTTGACCCGGAAAACAATCTCTTTCTGCCAGGTAGCGAGATCAAACCGGCACTGCCTCTCCTCTGCTCGGCTATGGATGAACTGTCGTTAGTAGCTATAGAACTTGTGCAGGCGTTCGTATTGCGGGAAGGAAGGGGAACGGATAGTTTAGGTGGGTGGAACGTGCGGCGATTACGGGGCAGCTTATCAAATGTCGTGGGGGAAGGTGAGATAGGGCTATTGGTATGCTTCGCCAGAGACTGCTGAGATATTGCTTTCTTAAGTGACCGAGATGCTGGCTGGGTCTGGAGCGATTTTGGAGAGACATCTTTTGATCCGTTTGGCTTCTTGTTGTCCATTTGTCGGGAACCGTGTGGCGGGTTGCAGCAAAGCTCCTTTGAGCATCCCGACGACATAAATGAGGAGCATGAAGACGACGCAAATGCAGAGATCAAGCCGGTGACCGTCGGATTGTGGCTTCGATTCTGATGCGGTGGTAAGGGTAAATCCAGCTCTGGAGGTGCAGTTGGAGGTGTGCTGATTCGTGGAATAGATGGTTGACGAGTGGTGACACGGGGCGAGGATAATGTAGAAGCTTTGAAAGGCGTGGCGTCATTAGAAAGGAATCGTGGACGTTGTTTCAGACCACTATCTGTCATTCCTCGAGGTCGCACATGGAGGCGAGGTGTTTGTGAGAGGTCTGGTTGATTGGAACGCGTCTTGTCATGTAATGTGGCAAATGGAGTAGGCTTGGGGACGTTGTCGATGTATTCCAGTAGCATTTCAGGGGACCCGATATGTGTTGTCTGGGGCTGTTTACGATGAAGGCTGCCCACACGTTTCCTGCCGAGAAGATCAGCAAGAGGTATGGCAAGTGGTATGGGAATGGACCTTGGTTGGAGTTTGTGGGGTGCCACATCAGACGGACTGAGTTCACTGTTGCGACGATGTGAATGAGAGGAGGCATAGGAAACTCGGCGGAATATAGGCAATGGTTCGGCATGAAGGTCGTAGTTGGACGGGTTGGAATAAACGCTGAGATGGGTGGGGGAGAGGGGCGAGGATAATCCGCGGGTGGCGAAGGGGTCAATGTCAGAAAGAGTGAAAAGAGACTGACGGCCCTCCCGTTGTCCGTCAAGCGGGGTTCGAGGTTCCAACGAGTCGACTCGGGTTCGTGTAGAAGACGAAGACCGGTCAAAGTCTACGTCATCAACGTTGGGACGAGGAGAGATCCGGGGGAGATGAGGAGAATTCTGCGCAGGTGACACCGGAGTCTTTTTCGACTTGAAGCCCATTGCGGTGGCAATGACCTTGAGACCGCTGGACTTTATGCGCGGTGAAGACTTGTCGGACGCTGATTGTTTTTGGAGATCCTGATTGGACCGTCGGGAGGGGAGGGACCACCAAGTTTTCGAATGAGGAGAGTCGGAAGAGAGCGCGGCAGACATGGGAGACTATAAGGAGAGGACTGGAGAGGAGGGATATAGTTATACAGGTACAAGTTTAGCGAGACTAGCGACGGCGACGAGCGGGATTATCACCATACATCGTGATTCGTGACAGAAAAACTTAGCCGCGTGGAAACACATAAATATCATACGGAGATTATTGTATTCTATCGAAACGTCTTCACCACTCCTCTCGCCACTGGTCTGTTTCAGCCTCAAATACCACCGAGTCAGGAACTAGCGGCCGGACCTCATCCCCTTCTCCCTCGTCACTGTCCAGGTCCATGTCTACAAAGCCAGCCTGTCTCACCGCTGTAATGTCGATAGGCTTAGGTCGTGAAAATATGGATTGCCCAGACCTGTGAATTCGATTTCAGATGGGGAACAACATCCTGTCAATGGTCACCGTGCGTACTGCCTCATGACGGCTGCCAATCGTCCGAATTGGAGAATGTTGCGCGTGACAAGCAGCAGTGTATCAAAGACCGCCTCTTCCTTCGTCCCAGTCCCGCATTTTGCAAATGTGATCACCAACAACGTCAAGACGCAAAAAAAGGTCAAAATTAGATCCAGGATGTTGTAAGCAGACTTCCAGAATTGCTAGGCGAAACAGTTGAGCCAACACAACTGCCCGTCAAAAGCTCTAGAACATACCCTCCCAAAAGCGACGAATCTCACTGCAACCTCAAGTATCATGGTCACATTGACGATCACTTCCAGGATATAGAAAGCTAGCCCCGGGCAGCCGTCCTTCAAGCTTAGTATCACTGTTGCTATCGAGAGCGCAGCCATCCCGAGGTAGAGGCATATGTACATTCGTGAATGTACAAAGCGGTTCGCAACACCCCGCGAAATCTCTCCACGAGATAGGGCGTAGATCGAGCGGCCAGGCCTTGTTCCATCCTGATTAGTGAACGAGTTAGAGTAAACAGATAGATACTTGCCTGCCGGCTTCAACGTCCGCAGAAGGATTTTGGGCTATGCCACCTGGCGCATGAGCATCTTCTTGTCCAGGCCGAGACATAGTAAGTATCTGCAGTGGAAGCACAGGCCTGCCTTAGTGCACCGCACACGTTCAGTTTAGCCAGGTCACATGCTCTCGGGTGACTAGTGTGACAGTCATCTCATAATCATCCTGACTCTTGCACTCAAGAGTTCGTTCCCTTGCAACTCTTCTCCATTCGTGGCTCCTCTACAAGGCAACAAACCAACCACTTTTTCAACCCTTAAACGCTCCCAGACAACAAAATGGGTGGAGGAGACTTGAACATGAAGAAGTCCTGGCATCCGCTCCTGTTGAAGAATCAAGAGCGGGTGTGGCTGGAGGAAAAGAAAGCGGTATGTCTGGCATGCAGTATTCCTTGTTAAATCTCATCCCTTCTTTCAGCTCGAGGAAAAGAAGAAATTGGATCAACTGCGAAAGGAAAAGGAAGAGGAAAGGCAACTGCAAGAGCTCCAGAGACTTCAGGAAGAACAGACCGGGAAGAAGAGAACAGAGAAGCTGGAATGGATGTACGCTACTCCAGCGACTGGCACCAGTCAAAATCCGAACGACCTGGAGGACTACTTGCTGGGCAAGAAACGTGTGGATAAGATCTTGACCGCTGACGAAAATGCCAAGGTTAGTGCGGTTCACCTCGTCAACTTACGAGAGACTTACAGGTCATGCAGATTGGTGCCGCACACAAGAGTTTCATTGCTGTGCAAAACGCCAATAACGCTCGCGATATTGCTGCCAAAATACGAGAGGATCCCCTGCTGGCGATTAAACAACAAGAACAAGCTGCTTATCAAGCACTCCTTTCAAATCCTCTCCGCCTACGGGAATTGCAAGAACGTACCGGTATCAAACCTAAATTGAGCAAGGAGGAGAAAAAGCGAGCGAAAGAGGAAAAGAAGAGGTTGAGGCATGAACGCAAGCATCATCGGGATGACAGCCGCGAGGACCGCAGGATAGACTATCGTCAGTCCTCTCTATCTCGCGACTATCACAGCTGTTATCGCTCTCCGAGCCCTCGTGGCCGCCCACTTCGCGCCGATGAACCGCCTTATTCCTCTGGTCCTCGTTATGACTCTCGTTCTCCAAGGAGAGACCGCCGTGATCGTAGTCGCGAATATAATGGCCGCCAGCATTCAAACCAGACAAACCGTCTCCCAGTGTGGCCACGGTCAGATGAATCAGACGATAACGACAGGGTCAGAGTTACTGCGGCTTCCCACCATGTTGAACGAGAGAAAAGACAGCGCAGTAGAAGCCCTCATCGCAATCGCCGTGATAGAAGAAGTCCACCCCCCAAACGGCCACGTCATAGTCCATCACCATCCCCGGTCGATTCATCGCGCGGCATGGAAACCTCGAGACATCCTAACGCAAGTGCCGATGAACGCGCCGCCAAATTGGCAGCCATGTCCTCGAATGCAAAGGCGATGTCATCAGAACGTCACGAACGGTTGTCTGCCTTGCTGAAGAGAGAAAAGGCGGATCTCGCGGCTGATGAGGCAGCAAGGATAAGATCGAAAGGGATGGGCAATTTCCTCAGCCTGGAACAAAAGAAGGTCTTCGGAGGCTCAGGCGGGCTTGAAGAGAGGATTAAGAGAGGAAGGGGAGGTATGGTTGGCAGTCTTGATTGATGTCGCTGAGGAGATTGTAAGGACTTGTTAATATGGTATGAATCCTGTAACCTTGTTTCCACCTTTTATTGTACCAACATAGTCTGTTTTTGCAAGCAGCCTGAGACAGACTCAAATCCATCTTATACACGTGATATACATTGCTTCTCGATTGATGTTTGAACCTTCCCTTTCAACCGCGACCACTAAACGTTCTGTGAGAGTTGCGGCGCCGACTATTTGCTTCACAACCGCAGAAATTTAACCTCAACACAGAGCAACGTCAACAGCCCATCCCGATGCCTCCCCGTCGTATTCCCTCGCAGAGTTCCCTTGCCCCATCAAGAGCCCCTACTCCAGAAGAAGAAGATGTGAGCCAGTCGTCGTGGATTGATCTATCGCTATCGACGCTTCTGTCCAGACCCCGTTTTTCGATGCCGTAGATGAGCTTCAGCAACATGTATGCGCATACACCTCGTATCGTGTTCAAAATCTGACCTTTGCCCTCATAGGGTATTAATGTCCAGGACATCCTGAAACTGAAGGTAGTGGCTGCCTCGTCTTGATATCTGCATCAATATAGACCATACCCTAGTCAGCAGCCATCAACACCGTTTCCGGCGTAAATATGACGACACGGCGGCAAATGTTGAAGATCAAGGTTTTTCATACTCGAACATCTATATATTCCTACCCATTATCTCAACCCCCGGCATAGGGGATGTCTGAGGCTAAAGTCGAAAAGATCAAGGTAAGAGATTGGGCATACCTGCAAACTAAAGGCGCATATTTCCAAATATTCGATCCAGGAGGCAGCGCACAAAATACTGGTCAATTTCTCTAGAAGCCTCTTTATAATACGCTCATAACGATGCAGGGCTCGTCATTTTCGACTGGTGTAGAGATCCAGGATAAAAGGAAGAAAGTACTGACTATTTCCACTGGAAGCAAATCAGTCGACGGTATCCTCGGTGGTGCGAACCTGACTTGTAGACATTTTTTCCCTTCAACATGTTTGTCAGGTGGTATAATGTCGCAATCGATTTCGGAAGGTACGGAGTTGTATGATTTTGCGACTCAATCTCTCTGACTCTCCAGCAGTCTATGGAGAGTTCCGAACAGGAAAAACTCAGTTGGCTCATACCATGAGTGTCGTTGCTCAGCTTCCATCGGACCTTGGAGGTGCCTCAGGGAAGGTATTCGTCATTTTATGACGGAAAGGACGCGTTAAAATTTGAATATTTCTTCAAGGTTGCTTACATTGATACAGAAGGTACGTCAAGCACCGGGTTTTAGTGGCACTCTTATCTTGGTTCAGGAACATTTCGACCCGATCGCATAAGGTCCATTGCTGATCGCTTCGGGGTCGATGGGACAATGGCGTTGGAAAATATTCTCTACGGTAATGCCATTCGTATGTGATGCAGTCCCCACCCTAATGCAGCCTAGCTCGTGCATTTAACAGCGAACATCAAGTGTGTGTTCTGCTTAGTTCCACTCTCGTCTTCGACGTTGTTTTTGCCGTCAGATGGAATTGATAAACGAATGTTCTCTTCGATTTGCAGAGGACAAGGATTTCAGGTTACTTGTAAAATGGTCGTCTCTTATCCTGTCTCGTCTTCTGACTGTTCTATGGGGTTTTGAGATCATAGACAGCATTATGGCTCTTTTCCGCGTCGATTTTTCCGGAAGAGGTGAGCTCAGTGAAAGACAGCAAAAGGTGGTTTTGAATTGTATGGAAAACGGCAAAAGCTGACAAGATGCTTTCAGCTTGCACAGGTGTGAACTGAAATCGCCACGTTGCTATACTTGCTTGAGTACCGATGCAGATGCTTTCAAAACTGACCAAGTTGGCTGAGGAATACAACGTTTGCAGGATCGTCATCCATTTCTTTCTGCTACTTATCGTTTCGCAGATTGCAATCCTACTCACAAACCAAGTTCAATGTTTGCTGCTTTTTTTTCATGTCGAGCCGATATTACCGAGCGTTTAACCTTCCTCTAACCATTCAGCTGATCCTGGAGCAACCATGACTTTTGTAGCAGGTGGAGCCCTCAAACCCATCGGGGGCCATATCCTTTCACATGCATCGGCGACGAGAATGTTCCTTCGAAAAGGTGTCGAAATCCACGAGCGACTCTGCAACATTTTTTATTTATTTCCGTTGACAGGTCGGGCTGAGGAACGCGTTGCGAAACTGGTCGACAGCCCCGACAGGCCGGAAAGCGAGGCATCGTACAAGCTTGATGAAGGTGGCTGGGCCGACGTTTGACCCAACCCTGCTTGTGATATCAGTTGATTCTGAACGTGTGTCTCGACTCGATGTCGAAAGATATCCCGCTCCTTTTCTTACCTCTCGCCCATGATCCTCAATACATATATATATGTACAGTAATGCTTTGCCTGTAATTTGTCTCATGGGAATACATAGATGCGAACGCGTAAACGAAGCAACCACGTGACGATCACGACCCAGTTGAAATTCATCCTGCCGAGGAGGGAGTGAGTCTGACTATCACCGAGTGCCACTATGACGATTACTTTGGAACTCGCATCTCTCGAGGCGGACTCTCATACACGGCGCGCTCTTTCGGACCTCTCGTTGGCTGTGGCCAAGAGCAAGAAAGTCATTCTTGTCACGGGTGCTGGCATTTCGTGTTCTTCTGGCATTCCGGTTCGTATCCTTCTTCACCGGATGACAACTCCTTAAGATCGTAACAGGACTTTCGCTCATCTGATGGACTTTACGCGCTCGTGAAGGAGCGGTACCCAAACGTCGTATTGAGAGGGCGCGATCTATTCGACGCGTCCTTATTTCGCGATCCCATCACCACAGCCGTCTTCTATACCTTCATTTCCCAGCTCAAACAATCTATCGATTCCGCTCTCCCCACTCCCACACATCGCTTCATCAAGACTCTTGACAACAAAAAGAAACTCCTTCGTTGTTACACACAGAATATCGATGGCTTAGAAGACCGCGTCGGGCTGTTGGGAAGCTCGAGTGAGCACGCGAAGAAAAATGGCAAAGGAACAGCCAAACTGAAAACAAGGGACGTTCGGAACGTCCAATTGCACGGTGATATTCACCGCGTACGATGCATGTCTTGTTCGGCCGAATTCCCGTGCACGGAGGAGCACATCACAATGTTCGGTGAGGGGACGCCACCGGATTGCCCAGAATGCTCTTCTCGTCGTAAGTTCGGTTTCTTGTGACAGATTCTACCCACCCCCTAATAAATACCTAGTCGAGGCGCGCGTTGCTCGTTCAGCCCGACCGACCCGGGTTGGGTCTCTCCGGCCTGCTATCGTTCTTTACGACGAACCGCACCCACTTGGGGACGATATCGGTACCATTCAAGGTGCTGACGTTGCGCGCAAACCGGATCTGCTGATTATTATGGGCACGTCGCTCAAAGTTCATGGGTTGCGAAAACTAGTCAAGGACTTTGCCAAAGCTGTTCATTCTGTTACACCTTCTGCTTCCAGCGCGTCTACCACGAAAACTCGGACAGGGAAAGTGATTTTCGTGAACCGCACTCCGCCCTCTGCCGAGTGGGCAGACATCATTGATTACCACGTTTGCGGAGATACGGACGCGTGGGTGGACAAGGTTATTTCAGATTGGAAGAAGATGCGGCCTGCAGATTGGGAAGTACAGCAGACTCTTGTTTCCGACGGCGATGTTAGCATGAGCGGTGCATTCAAGAACATAAAGAACGTTTCTGGGTCTAAAGGAAAAGGAAAAGGTTGGTATCGAGCCAAATACTTCGTTTCCCCCACCTTATACATGTCTTCAGCCGTTACATCCCACACCGGTCGAGAGAATCTTTCTTCAATTCTGGCCGATTCAACTCTTCTACACGAAGGCAAAGGCCTAGTTATCGATGTCACTCATTCACCGGGAAAAAGAGGCGGTACAGCATCTCATTACAATGACCTCGAATCAAGCCCCTCGAAGAAACGGATATCAACTCTGAAGCCTCAGCTCGACGGGAACGAGAGGAAACTCTTATTTGCAGAGAGTACTAACAATCGAACAAATCCTATTTCGGAAGACATCTTCGACCTCTCCATGCAAGACACAGAGAGAGCGGTGCCTAGCAGTGCCCCGCACAAGTCACCACGAGTAAAAGCAAGGGCAGTTCGAAAAGCGAGGCCTCTCGTGACGAGGTCGAAGTCTGCTTCAACAAGAACTAGAGCTATGAGAGGGGTTATAGGGAAGGAAGAAGGGCGGCCTAGTCGATCGCGTTAAAATCGTGTGGTCCAGTGCTGTAAATTATATGTCATATATTTCAAACAAACGCTACTTTCATACACGCAGACAGCAAGAGCTCAGTCACTGATAAGCTCTGACACGCTCCAATCCTCAAAGCTTCCGTCAGGGAGATAACGCCGTATGATCAAGGGTATTTTTCGTTGTGATAGTTCTTTGATAGCAATCTGCAAAGCGTCTGTTTCGCCGTCGAGTGGAACGAGCACGGGGGCATTCATGCTGGTACCAAATTTGTTCAGGACGAAGTGCATTGAAGATTTGCGTAAGAAGGAAATACCTGATCTGTAACGCTCTTGTTCCAAGGACGCGTGCTCGCTCATACTTGGTGAGGTAAGGTGTAGTGACCCTGATTTTGTTGGGTTGACGTTCACCAGTCAAACCAGCTCCGGCAGCTGCAGCAGGCTCTTCGCCTGTTTGCATATCCTGCTCGTGATCCCCTCCATTGATTCCGTTCATTTGGGAATCATCCTCGCCGGCGGGAGCGCCTTCCGCGGTAGTTTCTCCTGCTGTTGCCTCGCCGTCTTGAAAGTTATTTGCCAAGAGGTCATATGCGTCATCCTGGATAGCGTGGCCATAATGTTCACGAACCAGACTTGGTAGTAATTGAGAGCAGGTAAGAAGATACATACAAAGGTATCTTCATTGTATCTAAAGTATGCGCGACCGACGATAGTTGTAACCTTGTAGGCCCAGTTTGAGATGGCGAAAGAGCATACCCGGGCCCTTCGTAGTCGAAGTCATCGCCTCCTCCGCCGAATCCATCGTCAGACATGTTGAATTGGGGCGATTGCCAGCTTTTGCGGTTTTGAAAATAGTTTGGAGCAGATCGAAGGGCAGTAGTCGGAGTTCAATTCTTTTTGGCCAGTTCTTTTGACTTCTGCGAAAGGATCTCTGAATCTTGAGCTGAACCCGACCTTGGACGATACACTACACAAGCGGTGCTCTAAGTTCGATTGATAGGATGAATGAATGCACTCTGGTTCAAGCATCAACTCTGTATCGCTCACGGTCGGTCAGGCTCGCGTCTTGGGTATATGCCCTCGGGACCGCACTTTGCTCCGGACGATTCGAAGGCCATCGTGCATCTATACTTTCTGGGAGGACCCGCATGGACGAAATGGGATGGCATGATGACTACATACGTTCCTGGCGGCCTGTAACAGAGAAAGAGACGCTTCCTTGATCAGGAAGGAATGCAAGTCTTTCGAGTAATCAGTGACATGGATGAACACACATCCCGATGACCTCCTGAGGCTGGCCTCGGACATGATAGGGCTTATCTAGGGCATGCTTCGTTTGACGCGACAGGAAACTAGCGAAGTGGAAGCGTTGGACGATCGTCGCCTCTCTGTCCTAGTCTGGCTCGCGTCGGGCGTCGCGAAACGTGCCTGCTGTCGACAGAAAACGAAGGGATGGTGTAGTGCTGACAGCAATAAATATTCGAATTTCCCAAAGAAAATATAGGTGGACCTTGAATACTCCATCCTACTCTTATTCTATCCTCATCATGCCGCAGAAATCCTCTCCTCCCATGCGCACTTGGGGCACCCGTTTTGATACTCTTCCATCGTCTCCTCCCCTGTCCCCTACTTTACGACACGCCGCTCCCAACCTCCCTCTCTCCAACCCATCTGAGCCACCCATCCTCGAGCCGCTCGCCAAGCCCAAGGAAGAGAAAATGCCACACGACGCCAGCGTGTTTGTGGGAAGGTAGTTTTACTCCCCTGTCAGACTTACTTGCCCTCATTAGAGTACACGTTTAGCCTTCCGTCCACCGTCGATCAGCAGGAGCTCACCCGATTGCTCTCCGAACATCTTTCCGAACACATGGAGATCAAAAATATCAAAGTAGTACGCGATTCCAAAGGCGGTGTCTGCGCTTTTGTTCAATGCGAGGTATAATCTTTCGTTCTGTGCAGTTCCGCATAATATTCTCAACCGTCTTTCAATAGGATGCCGCCTCCGCCGCCACCTTGATCCACACTCTTCACTCTACTCCCCCGAAGCCTTTCTTGGGTCGCAGTCTGCGCTATGAACCAGCTAGAGCATTCAGAACCCTCCTAATATCCTATCGGTAGCGTTCAACCCGTTGTCTGTATGCGCATATATCCACCTTTTCCACGCAGCACCCCAACGCAACATATTCCAGTCAACCCTGGAGAGAGCCAGTCACCTATGGGCTATAGCCCCCACAAAATGAGCCAATTTGTTGAATTAATTCTTCCGCTTGCCATGAGAATATGGAAACCCAAAAATTCCAAGTACGTCCGCGATTCTTGCCAAAATGCGTCTTCGCGTTCCCTCAACGCGTCGATCTCAGGTTCCATTCACTCCTCTATAACACGGAAGCGATCGATGCGGACACTTGCACTCAGAATGACCAGGTCACAAGATCTGAGAATTCAAGCCTGTTTCTCCGGCCACTCGTGTTCGACAGCGAGGTTGGTTCTTCGTTTCTTTTGGAGGGAAAACAGTGCTCAGTCTCCTTCGTTGAATGTAACCGTCAACCTCAACATGCAGGCCATTCGAAAACTTGCAGCTTACTTTGGCCCATTGGAAAGCATAGGCTCTTATCAGTTGCCTGACAGCGCCGATAGTCAGAGGTCTCCTCTGTTATCCGTTTTCGAATCTAATCAAGGTAATACAGGTCTCGCGAAGACAAAAACTGACATTGCCGTCGAGCCTTGGAAGCTTTATCCAGCACCCCATGATTCCCCTCGCTCCCCTCGCTTGGATTCTGGGTGTTGGGAAATTAAATGGGAACATCGAGATGATTGTGTCAGCGCCTTGATGGTAATATGCTTTCTGCTTGCTTCTTACCTCGAAGCAAGTCTGACCTTCCTCGAACAGACACTTCGACGCGTTCCACATCTCATGGTCACCTGGGCTCATCAACCTCCTCCGCACGGTGTAGAGCACCGTACACAGTACCAGAATGGTCACTTCCAATCTAATGCTTCTCCTTACCCTCTCCATGTTCAAGGCCGTATGTCATTTACACGATCTCGTGGTGAAATGCTCCACAGTCCTGTGGAGTTCTCTCCTTTGGCCGACCAGGCCAATTTGTCTACTTCCGACCACGTTGCGAGTCCTATTGAGAGCACGGCTACCGAAGCAAATGACCCCTCCACGACCGACAATACCCTAAAGGAAAATCAACCTTCACAAGAACCCTCGTCTACCACACGGACTGAATGGTCGGATACCGACTTCCCTCCGCTCACCATCCCGGTTGATCACCGACATAAAGGGGAATTTGGAGTTTGGAGTGATAATAGGCTATCCAAGGATGGACCAACCGAGTGGGCTCTCTGTTATGCTTGTATGCCAACCGCATTTACATTGGTTCCAGATTTTCAGCATCAGCCTCGACTGAGCATAATACCACAATCGAATCTCGTCTGCCGATCGAGCAAACTGAATCCGAAGCCCAATATCTGGAAGTACCACCCACGCCTGGCTTAGGAAGGTCTCCTCTCACTCCTCAGACCCCTGGATCATTGTTTCCCGCTACTCCAATAAGTAATCAAGGAGATGCACAAAATGTACCTTTCAACAGGGACCAGTGTTCTGCGGATCTGACTAAATCTGAGCGCGATCTGGATCCGACGACTCTGTTTGTTGGAGGTCTCGAAACGCTGGGTCCAAGTGCCTGGGACGAAGAGAAGGTCGCCAAGTTCTTCAGTCGGTTCGGAGGGCTAGAGAGTGTGAAGGTTGTCCGGCCACGTAAGTTGCGCTTGGGTTTCGTCTTTATCTCTCCGCCTATCGCGTATCCATCCAGAGAACTCACATGCGGCGTTTGCCTTCGTGAAGTTCAACAACACTCAATCTCCAGCCCGTGCGGTACTCGAAGAAGTGAGTTACCAAAGATTTTCATATCCCCGAATAAATCTAACCATCCACGGAATGACCAAGCATAATCGAATGTACGAGGGTCGTGCGATGCGTGTTCAGCTTCGGGACTGCAATCCTTCCCGAGGTTATTGGCGGCATAACAGAGGACGTGGTAGATTTCAAGCGCACGTTTCTCATTCTCGGCCTCCCGTTCCAGACAACTCGGATAAAGCTCAAGGAAAATTACATTCCCCAGGAGCGCGCGAACACGGTGGCTCTCCGGCGATCGATGAGCCGCGGGGTTCACTCAATCTTGTAGAGGATGTCTTCACAGGTTCGGAACCGCCCGCGTATTCTGAACAAAACGTCCCGAAGTCTGCCAAGGAAAGTAACGATGTGCGCGTGCCTCAGACCCGTCCCTCATCCCCAACTTCTTCTCTTGCACCATCCAACTTACCACAACCTGAAAATTATCGCGAGTGGTACGACAACTTTTCTCCAGCGATGTCGCCGCCTCCAGCAACGGCGTTGGGACCTTCAACCGTTTT
>Ga0307516_10006816_pt1 | contig 13328 bp, 9 predicted proteins | sample 19_EM_MG_FD_203310 | JGI IMG/M metagenome (GOLD analysis project Ga0307516, IMG submission 203310) | Populus trichocarpa ectomycorrhiza microbial communities from riparian zone in the Pacific Northwest, United States - 19_EM | ecosystem: Host-associated > Plants > Roots > Unclassified | place... | reverse complement strand
CGGCGGGGTGTCGTTATCTGGATGTGTACGAACCAGCGACCGGGATGGCGTATGCGATCGTCGCGGACAGCGATGAACGCGATATCGAAGCCGCGGTGCGGGCCGCGCGCGGGGCGTTTCCGGCCTGGGCGGGATTGAGCAATGCCGAGCGCGCGCGCTGGCTCGAGCGTCTGGCGGACGCGATGGAGGAAGATCTCGACGCGCTGGCCGCGGCCGAGACGCTCGACACCGGCAAGCCGCTGTGGCAGACGCGCGAGATCGAGATTCCGCGCGCGGTGAGCAACTTCAGATTTTTCGCCGCGGCGGCGACGCAGTTCAGCAGCGAATCGCATCACGACGGTGCCTTGCTCAACTACACGCTGCGCCAGCCGCTCGGCGTGGTCGGCTGTATCTCGCCATGGAACCTGCCGCTGTACCTGCTGACCTGGAAGATCGCGCCGGCGCTCGCAGCCGGCAATGTGGTGATCGCCAAGCCGTCGGAAGTGACGCCGCTCAGCGCGCAGCGGCTCGCGGCGATCCTGATACGCATCGATTTTCCGCGCGGCGTGCTCAACATCGTGCATGGCCAGGGCAACGATGCCGGCAAGGCCCTGGTCGAGCATGAGCAGGTCAAGGCGATCAGTTTTACCGGCAGCACCGCGGTGGGCCGGCGCATCGCGGCGTACTGTGGACCGGCGTTGAAGAAGGTATCGCTGGAACTCGGCGGCAAGAATCCGGTGCTGGTGTTCGCCGATGCGCCGCGCGAACGCCTGATCGACACCCTGCTGCGCTCCTCGTTCCAGAATGCGGGGCAGATCTGCCTGTGCGGATCGCGCATCCTCGTCGAGCGCGCCTATTACGCGGAATTTCGCGATGCCTTCGTGGCGCGTGCGCGCAGCCTGGTGGTCGGCGATCCCCTGCTCGCCGAAAGCCGCATCGGCGCACTCGTATCGAAGGCGCACCAGGCCAAGGTGATGGCCTGCATCGAACGGCTCGAGCACGATGGCGGCAAGCTGCTGTGCGGTGGCAAGGCCGTGGCACCGCCGGGCCGTTGCGCCGGTGGCTGGTTCACGCAGCCGACCGTCGTCGAGGGGCTGAGCATGCAATGCGCCAGCAACCAGGAAGAGATTTTCGGACCGGTGGTCAGCCTGCAGCCTTTCGACAGCGAGGACGAGGCGCTGCAGCTCGCCAATGCCAGCCGCTACGGCCTCGCGGCGCAGGTCTGGACGAGCCAGCTGCAGCGCGCGCATCGGCTCGCCGCGCGGCTGGAGACCGGCATCGTGTGGATCAACTGCTGGATGCAGCGCGACCTGCGCACGCCGTTCGGCGGCATGAAGGAATCCGGGCTCGGCCGCGAAGGCGGTGCCGAAGCCATGCGATTCTTCACCGAACCCCGTAACGTCTGCCTGCAACTGGACCCGACATGAAGCCGAGCCGATGAGCACGCTCAAGCACCTGATCACCGCCAACCGCCAGTGGGCCGAGACCACGCGCGCGAAACATCCTAATTTCTTCAAGGAACTGTCACGACAGCAGTCGCCCAAGTACCTGTGGGTGGGCTGTTCCGACAGCCGGGTGCCGGCCAACCAGATCGTCGGGCTGGCGCCCGGAGAGATCTTCGTGCATCGCAATGTCGGCAACATCGTCGCGCATGGCGATCTCAACTGCCTGTCGGTGATCCAGTTCGCGACCGACGTGCTGAAGATCGAGCACATCATCGTGGTCGGCCACTACGGCTGCGGCGGCGTGCACGCGGCGATGAACGGCGACCGCCACGGCCTGGTCGACAATTGGCTGCGCCACATCGGCGACGTACGCGACAAGCACCAGGGCACGCTCGACCGCATCGATACCTCGTCGCTGCGGCACGCCAAGCTGTGCGAGCTCAACGTGATCGAGCAGGCCCTGAACGTCTGCCAGAGCACCGTGGTGCAGGACGCCTGGACGCGTGGACAACCGCTGACCGTGCACAGCTGGGTGTACAGCCTGTTCGACGGCAAGATCAATGACCTCGGCTTTTCCGTCGAGGCCGGCAACGACGTGCGCGGTATCTACGACGCGGCCGTGATGCGGCTGTGTCGCCCCGGAGACGTCGCGTGAACGTGACGGTGACGCACACCGCACCGGCGCCGGTCGGCGCCTATCCGCACGCGCGGCGCGTTGGCAATCTGCTGTTCCTCTCGGGCGTGGGACCACGCCTGCCGGGCAACAATGCGATCCCCGGCAATGTCTACGGCGACGATGGCCTGTTGACCAGCTACGACATCGCCGCGCAATGCCATCAGGTGTTCGCCAACGTGCGTGCGGTGCTCGAGGCCAGCGGCGCGCATTGGGAAGACCTCGTCGACGTGACCGTGTACCTGACCGACATGCAGCGGGATTTCTCGACGTACAACCGCATCTACGCCGAGTACTTCGGCGAGGCCCAGCCCTGCCGCACCACGCTCGGCATCACCGCCCTGCCGACGCCGATCGCGATCGAGCTGAAGTGCATCGCGGTGTTGCCGGTGGGTGCTTGAAGCATGCCGCACCGCCGCGGCTGAATCGACATCCTGCACTGCCGCGACAGTCACGGCCATCCACAACGCATCACTCGGTCGCGGCCGCGCCGCAGTCCAGTGTCGCGTCGAGGGCTGCCAGGACGGCCTTTCGCGTTCGCGAGGGCTCGCCACCGATCAGCATGTCGTTGATCACCATGAAGCGGACACCCATCGCGCCATCGGGCAGGTCGAAACCCAGCAGTTCGTGATGGTCGCCGACGAAGCGGATGCGTCGTCGAACCGGGGCGATGTCCTGGCCACACCAGTGGACTGCGTCTCCCGGTGGCAGCGATCGGACGGACCCGTCGTCGGCTATGCCCTGGACGAGCATGTCGACATACGACTCGACGGAATCCCCCTCGCCGGGTGCATGAACCTCGAGCTCGAAGTCGCCACGGGTCATCGTCCAGCTCGGATAGCCTTCGTGATCGACGCGCAGGCGCAGCGGCGCCGGATAATCGAACGCCAGGCCAGCCTGGTCGAAATGTCGCCGGACGTTCAGTGCACTCTGGCTGGGGTCACCCACGACCGCATCGGACATGGCACCGACGACACTGTCCCAGGTGCCGATTTCCTTGATCTCTTCATCCTTTTCCGGACCGCCGCAGGCACTCAGCAACAGGGTCACCAGCAAACACGATGCGCGCATCGAACGGCTCCAGTGGGCGGATGCGAACGCTACACTGAAGGCCCGCCTTTCGCGAGTTCGCCATGCCCCTGCCCTCGCCCCTGAATTTCCAGCGCTGGATCGATGAGCACCGCCATCTGCTGAAGCCGCCCGTCGGCAACAAGTGCATCATCGATGGCGACTTCATCGTGATGATCGTCGGTGGCCCGAACCAGCGCACCGACTACCATTACGAGGAAGGCCCGGAGTTCTTCCACCAGATCGAAGGCGAGATGGTCCTGCGCATCCAGGAAGACGGCAAGGTGCGCGATATCCCGATCAAGGCCGGCGAAATCTTCCATCTGCCGCCGCGCATCCCGCATTCGCCGCAACGCATGCCGGGCTCCATCGGCCTGGTGATCGAGCGCAAGCGGCTGGCGCATGAGGAAGATGGCCTGATGTGGTTCTGCGAGCAGTGCAACCACAAGGTGTTCGAAGCGTATTTCCATCTCGTCGATATCGAGCGGCAGTTCCCTGCCGTGTTCGAGACCTTCTACCGTTCGCTCGAGCACCGCACCTGCAAGGCCTGCGGGCATCTGAACCCGGCGCCGCCGCGCTATGCGGAGACGACCTGACATCGCGCATCACAGCGGGCCGCGCCGATCGCGTCCGCCACACAAGCATTCACATCGGCACGGAGAGACGAAATGCGCATTGCCCCGTTGCACGTCTGGCTGAGGATGTCGCTGCTGGCGGTGTTGCTGATGGTCGGGCGGGCCGAAGCCGGATCGATCGGTGGATCGGTCACCCTGCTCGGCAACGGCCAGCCGGCAATCGGTACGCGTGTGGTCCTGTATCGCTCGAGTTTCTTCGGCGATGAGTTGCTCGAGGAACACCTCATCGATGCCGGCGGCAGCTACGATTTCGACGTGCATCCGGGCAACCTGCGCGTGGTCGCCTCGTTGGCGGATCACGTCACGGTGGCGTCCTTCCTGGGGGCTCCATCCGCACCGCTCACACGCAATTTCCAGATGTCCCTGCCCTCTTCTATCCAACTGCTGGTACGCGACGCCGGCAGCCTGGCGCCAGTGACAGGTGTTCGCGCGCGGCTCGAGCCGGTCGGCTTCGATGGCAACGCCGGTGGTACCACCAGCGGTACCGGTGCGCTGGCGTGGAGCGGCATCGCCGGAGGCCCGTACCGGATCTGCATCGTCGAACCGAACGATGCCTATTTGAACGAATGCTTCGACGGCTATCACCTGCCGCCCGGGGACAATCCGTCAGGCGCGCCAACCACGTTGCTGGGCAGTGGGCAGCAGCTGATGGTCACCATCGACCTGGACCCGGGCGCACGCATCACCGGCACGGCAATGGACACCTATCGTCAAGCACCCGTCCAGGGCCCGCTAGTGATGTCCTTGTACGACAGCTCGGGCAATTTCCAGAATGACGTGAACACCACTGCAGACGCCAACGGCCTCTATGCGGTAACCGGCCTGCCGCCGGGTGACTATTACCTGCAAGCGAGCGGCATGGGCGCCCACTATTATTCGCGCCAGCTCTATCCGGCCATCCCCTGCTGGGGCGGATGCGACCCTACCGATGGCACCCTGCTGACCACCACCGGCACCTCGACGGTTCCGGGCATCGATTTCACCCTGCATCCCGGTGCGGTGGCGACAGGGCGCGTGACCGACAGCGTGACGGGCACCGCGCTCGCCGGTGTCACGGTGACGGGACTGCAGGAACTCGGTGGACTGTTCTTGATCTCGAAAGGCAGTACGCACACCCTGGCCGACGGCACCTATACGCTCGCGCATATGGACGGTGCCGGCTTGTTCCACATCGGCGCCGGCGGCGTGCCCGATCATGTCAGCGAGTCCTGGCCCGACACACCGTGTTACGTGCCGCAGTGCTACGGCGGCAAGGCGCAGGTGTTCGCGGCCGATCAGGTGCGCAGCGGATTCGATTTCGCGCTCGATCCGGGCGGTGCGATCAGCGGCGCCATCCGCGACACCAACGGCGTCGACCTCGATGCCTCGGTCTACATCCGGAATGAGGACAATACGGTCACCAGCTTCCTGCTACGCGGTGGATCGCCGAACCCCGGTTACGCTACGGACGGGTTGCCGCCCGGCACGTACTATGCGGCCGCATCGCGTTCTCACCTGTATACGACGCAGTGCCAGGCCTATGCCGGCAGGGAATGTTCGTCGCTGTCCGGCTTCAACCCGTCCAACGCGACGCGCATCGACATCGTCGCCGGCACGACGGTTTCCGGTATCGATTTCACGTTCAACGATGACGAACGCTTTCGCGGCAGCTTCGAGGACTAGGGTCCTGCATGGAGCCGAACCGCGACAGCAGCCGGTCCGGGCGGATACAGTCATCACGGATCGCCAGGAATGCATTCAGCTGGACGATGAGATCGACCAGTGGCAGTGCCAGGTGTATTCGGGTCGAGCGTGCGCGTCGCCTCAGCCGGTCGACACGGCCAATGCCACGCCGATCCAGGTGGTGGCCGGCGGTACGGCATCGGGGATCAATTTTGCTGTCGTGAGCAGCCTGCTGTTTGGCAGTGGTTTCGAGAATTAGCTTTGGAGCAGCGGGGCAAGCCCCGCTCTACGACGGTCAACAACGGAGCAGCGGGGCAAGCCCCGCTCTACGACGGTCGACAACGGAGCAGCGGGGCAAGCCCCGCGCTACAACGGCCGCGGCGCGGCGATCGCGTCGGACGCGGCGACGTGGCCAGGGGCGATAGGCCTTACAATGGCGCATGCTCAAGATCGATACCCATGCCCACGTCCTGCCCGAGCGCTGGCCGAATCTCGCCGAGAAGTATGGCGACGAACGCTTCGCGGTGATCCATCACAGCGAAGGCCGCCATCGCATCTACAAGGATGGCAAGTTCTTCCGCGAGATCTGGCCCAACACCTGGGACCCGGAGCTGCGCATCCAGGAATACGCCCAGTTCGGCGTACAGGTGCAGGTGATCTCCACGGTGCCGGTGCTGTTCTCGTACTGGGCCAAGCCGCACCAGGCGCTCGATCTGCACCAGCATCTGAACAACCACAAGGCCGAGGTGTGCCGCACGCATCCGCGCCACTACGCGGGCCTCGGCACCGTACCGCTGCAATCGCCGCGCCTGGCGATCCAGGAGATGGAACGCTGCGTCGATCAGCTCGGCCTGCAGGGCGTGCAGATCGGTTCGCACGTCAATGACTGGAACCTCAACGCGCCGGAACTCTTCGAATTCTTCCAGGCCGCGCAGGATCTCGAAGCCGCGGTGTTGATCCATCCCTGGGACATGATGGGCACCGAGTCGATGCCCCACTACTGGTTGCCCTGGCTGGTCGGCATGCCGGCCGAGCAATCGCGCGCGGCCTGCTCGCTGATCTTCGGCGGGGTGCTCGAGCGCCTGCCGCGGCTGCGCATCTGCTTTGCACATGGCGGTGGCTCGTTCCCCTTCACGATCGGCCGCATCGAGCATGGCTTCAACATGCGGCCCGACCTCGTTGCGATGGACAATCCGCGCAACCCCCGTGAATATTTTTCACGGCTGTACTTCGATTCCTGCGTGCACGATCCACAGGCGCTGCGCTATCTGATCGATGTGGTTGGCGTTCACCAGGTGATGCTGGGCACCGACTATCCTTTCCCCCTGGGCGAACAGAAGCCCGGAAGCGGGATCGACGCACTTGCACTGGAAGCTCCGGCGCAGGAACGTCTTTTCCACGGCACAGCGCTGCAATGGCTGGACTTGCCACAGGCACGTTTCCTCTGAGGCGACGCGCACGTGCCAGGGTCGGCACAAGGTGAATCAACGGATGATCCAGGCTGATCCTGAGCGTGCCCCTGCCCTGCCGACGTGCGGCCCGCGACGCGTCGCGTCGGCAGCCCTGTGGTGTCTCGTGCTTGCGCTCGCGCCACCGGCTGGCATTGCCGCCGAGCCGGTCGCACCGCCTGCGGTCAAGGTGGTGATCGAAGGCGTCGAAGAACTGCAGCTTGCCTCGGTGCGCGACTCGCTGGCGATCGTCGCCTACGAAACCCGCAAGAGCCTCGGGCAGGCGCGACTCGAACGCCTGGTGGCGCAGGTACCCGACCAGGTGCGCGATGCACTGGAACCCTTCGGCTACTACAACCCGACCACCGTGACCGCGCTCGGTGCCGAAGGCGCGCGGCCACGCCAGGTCGTCGTCGCGATCGAGCGCGGTGCACCGGTACTGGTGCGGTCGGTCGAGATCGAAGTGGTCGGCGCGGCCGCGCGCAACGAACGCATCGCCGATTTGATCAAGACCTTCCGCCCCGCCAAGGGCGAGATCTTCGACCACGCGATCTACGAGGCGAGCAAGGCGCGCATCGAACGCGCGCTGCAACGCCGGGGCTATTTCGACCAGGTACTGCACGATCCGCGCGTCGCGATCAGCCGCCAGGACAACACCGCCGACATCAAGCTCAGCTGGGCATCGGGTACGCGCTATCTGCTCGGCGACATCAGTTTCGAAGGCGCCCAGTTCGATGATGCCTTCCTGCGCCGCTATCTGCCCTGGAAGACTGGCGACCGCTACGACCAGCAGCGCATCGAGGCCCTGCAGCAGGCATTGGCGGTGTCCAACTACTTCTCGAGCATCGAAGTGGTGCCCGATATCGAGCAGGCCACCGAACTGCGCGTGCCGATCCGGGTGAGCCTGAAGCCCGCCAAGCGTTCGGCCTACAGCGCCGGTGTGTCGTACGACACCGATTACGGCGCCGGCGTGCGCTTCGGCATCGATCGCCGCTGGGTCAACCTGCGCGGCGACATGCTGTCGAGTGAAACCGAAATCGCGCAGAACCTGCGCTACACCAGCCTCGACTATCGCATTCCGCACCAGCGCGACGCGCGGCGTTTCTACGTGTACGGCGCGCGCTATCGGGATGAGGAGACCGATGTCGTCGACGCACGTTCCACCCTGGTCAGCGCCGGCATCGCGCGCGCCAGCGAAAACTGGAACGGCACGCTCGCCGTGAATGCACTGACCGGCAGCTTCGTGGTCGGTTCGCGCGAACTGCAGGACCAGCCGCGGAACAGTCTCGTGCTCTACCCCGAGCTCATCGTCACGCGCGTGTTTGCCCGTGACCGTATCCGGCCCGATCGCGGTGCCTCGCTACGCCTCGGCGTGCGCGCTGCCAGCGAGTCGCTCGCTTCGGATGCCAGCCTGCTGCAGGGACAGATCGAGGGCCGGCTGATCACTTCGTTCACGCCGGAGACGCGCATGCTGTTGCGCTGCGAGCTGGGCGCCACGCAGACCGATCACTTCGAGCGGCTGCCGCCGGAGCTGCGCTTCTTCGCCGGCGGCGATCGCAGTGTGCGTGGCTATGCCTACCAGAGCCTGGGCGACCGCGATGCGCGCGGTACCGCGATCGGCGGCCGCTATCTGACCACGGCATCGATCGAGTTCGAGCATGAGTTCATTCCGGCGTGGAGTGGCGCGGTGTTCGTCGATGCCGGCGATGTCTTCTCCGAAGGCCGGCCGCACCTGAGCACCGGTGTCGGCGTCGGCGTGCGCTGGGCGTCGCCGGTCGGCCCGATCCGGCTCGACATCGCGCACGGCCTGGACGATCCCGACAACAGTTTCGAATTGCATATTTCGGCGGGGCCGGACCTATGAAGCGCCGCCGCCTGTGGTTATGGATCCTGCTCTCGCTGCTGGTGGTGGGCATGCTGGCCGGCGCCTGGATCGCACGCACCGAATCGGGCCTGCGCTTTGCCATCGCGCGGGTCCAGGCTGCCTTGCCGGGACTGCACATCGGCCGTTCCAGTGGCCTGATCGGCGATCGCGTGCGCCTGGATGACCTCTCTTATCGCAGCGCCAATGTCGAGGTAGCGATCGCGCAGGCCGATCTGCAGTTCGAGTTTTCCGCGCTGATGTTCGGCGGCATCGACCTCGATACGCTGCACCTGCGCGACGTACGCATCCGCCTGCTGCCGCCCGCGGCGCAGACCAGCCAGGACAAGACGCCGGAAATCTCGCTGCCCAAGGTACGCGTGCGCGAGTTGCGTGTGGCCGGTCTGCGCATCGAACGTCCGGAAGGCGAAACGCTCGAGTGGTCGTCGATCCGTGCGGCGGTTTCCCTGTCGCGCCAGACCATCGCCGTCGATGAACTGAACCTCGTGCACGCCCGGTTCATCGTCGACGGCAGTACGCGGGTGGTCCTCGACGATCCCTGGCTGCTGCGCGCTTCGACGCTGTCGCTGCGCAGTACCCCCAATGCGCCGCGACCCTTTGCGGCACGCCTGCTGCGCGCTGCCGGCGGCGCGTCACCGTTCGAGCTGGACACGCGTTTGCCCTTGAAGGCGCATCTGCAGATCCGGCCAGGACGCGACTTCCAGTATTCCGACATCCGGTTGTCGCTGCCGTCCCAGGCCGCGACCGTGCTGGGGCTGCCGGCGGACCTGCCGATCGCCGCCGAACTCGCCTTGAGCCGCAAGGCCGGCCGCATCGGTGTCGCCGGTACCGCGTCGGCAGGCAGCTATCGGGTTCGAATTCCCGGCGCGAGCATGCAGTTGCTCGACGTTGCGTTGCAGATCGACGCCCTGCCGCTGGACCTGGTCGGACGCGGGCTGGTGAACGTGAGCGGTGTGCTGCCCTACGGCAATGCCGCGCCGCTGCAGCTGAGCGCGCGCACGTCGGCACTGCGTTGGGAGATCCCCGGGCAGCCGGACATCCACCTCAGCGGCGAAGTGCAACTCAGCGGTCGCTACGACGATCTGGTCGTGCAGCCCGAACTGCGGCTCGAACAGGAGGGTTTGCCGCCGGGCATGCTCAGTGGTCGCGCCACCCTGGCGGCCAGCGCGATCCGCTTCGATGCGCTGCGCCTGCAACTGCCGCGCGGCGCCGTGTCGGTCGACGGCGCGCTCGCCCGCGACGCTGCCGCGCAAGGTGATCTGCGCCTCGCACTGGATGCCTTCGATCCCTCGCTGTTCTTCGCTGCATGGCCGGGCGCGCTCAGCGGCACCGCGGCATGGCACGGTGCCTGGACCGAAGCAGGCGCCGATGGCGTGCTGCGCGTCGAACGCATCACCGGACAGTTGCGCGGACAGGCCGTCGATCTGCAGGGCCAGGTGCTGCTGGAGCACAGCGCACCGCGCGCCGCGACCGCACAAGTGGGCTTCGGCAGCGCGCACGCGCAGGTCGACGGTGACTTGGCCGGTCCCGAGCCATTGCGCATCGCGGTCGACATCCCGGACCTGGGCGTGCTCGACAGCGCGGCCGCGGGCAAGCTGCAGCTCACCGCGGCGCGCACCACGCGGTGGCGGATCGACGCGACCGGATCGGCCCTGCGCTGGCAGGACATGCGCCTGGGCAGCATGGGGATCGAGGGCGAAATCGGCAGCGGATGGGACGAACCGGTCGACCTCAGCGCGACGTTGAGCGCGCTCGGCGCCGGCGGTGTGCTGATCGACAAGGCGCATCTCACGCTCGCCGGCACGCGCGGCGAACACGCCGTCGAGGCCAGGCTCGACAATGCACAGGCAAGCCTGGCCGTGGCGGCAAACGGCAGCTGGAGCGCGTCGCAGTGGAGCGGTGTGATCGAACGCTTCGACATCGGCTTCGCCGCGGATCGACAGCTGCGCCTGGAGCAGCCGGTCAACGCCCTGTACTCGGCGGCCACCATCGACATCGAACAGGCGTGCTGGTCCGGCGACGCGCAATCGCGTCTGTGCCTGCGCGTGCGGCAGCACGAGGGTGCCGGCGAGGCCGCGGTCGACATCGGCGCGCTGCCGCTGTCCTGGTTGAGCGCCTGGCAGGACGATGCACCGGTATCCATCGCGGACGCTGTCCTCAAGGGTCGGGCATCGGCGCAGTGGCAGGCACAACGTCTGCTCGGTGCATCGCTGGACCTGACCTCGGACAGCGGACGCGTGCTGGTGCCCGATCGCGCCGACCTGCTGCTGGGCTATCGAGACCTGCAGGTGACCGGCACCTTCGCCGACGACCATGGCAAGGCGTCGATGCGTGCCCAGTTGCTGCCCGAGGGCCACGTCGAGGCGCAGTTCGATCTGGGCCGCGACAGCAACGACGCGCTGGCCTACGACGGCACGGTGAGCCTGCTGGTGCGCCAGCTCGACGTGATCGAAGCCTTCACCACCGAAGTGGCCAATCCCACCGGCATGATCAACGGACAGTTTCGCGTGCAGCAGGATGAAGCCGGTTTTCGCGCCGGCGGTTCGCTGGCACTCAGCGATTTCGGTGCCGAAGTGCCCAGCCTTGGCCTCAAGCTCAGCAAGGGTTCGGTCGCGCTGGCCGGTGTACCGGACGGCTATGTCCTGCGCGGCGCGATCCAGTCGGGAGAAGGCATCCTCTCGCTCGACGGGCGCTGGTCGCGTGATGCCGGCAAGGGATTGAGCCTGCACATCAGCGGTGAGAATGTCACGATCTCCAACACGCCCCAATTGAATCTGCACGCGACACCGGACCTCGAGCTCAAGCGCGACAAGGACGGCTGGAACCTCACCGGCACCGTCGACATTCCGCGCGCACGCATCCGCGCCGACCAGCTCGGCGGCGGCACCACGCGCAGCGGCGATGTCGTGGTGGTCGACGACATCGAGGACGTGCGCCCGGCCGAGCGCTGGCGCGCGCGTGTCCAGGTGCACATGGGTGACGACGTACAGCTCACCGGCTTCGGTTTCGACGGCAAGCTGCAAGGACAACTGGTGGTGCTGCAGCGACTCGGCCGTTCGGCGACGGCGACCGGTCAACTGGATGTGCTCGGCAACTACAGTGCCTACGGCCAGAAATTGACGATCGAACGCGGTGGGCTGTTCTACGCCGGCAGCCCGCTCGACGAACCCTCGCTGCGCGTGCGCGCCGAGCGCAAGATCGGCGATCGCACAGCCGGCATCGAGATCACCGGCACCGCGCGGCGACCGATATCGCGTGTCTACGCGCAGCCATCGGCCAGCGAATCCGAAGCACTGGCCCTCCTGGTCACCGGGCGCCCGCTCAACGAGCTGCGTGGTGGGGAACTCAATCGCGTGTCCGGCGCAGCGCTGGCGCTGGGTACGATCGGCGGCGACATGCTCGCGAAAAACCTCGGGCTCGACGAGCTCGGCGTTTCGTCGAACAGCGGCGTGCAGGGTGAGGCCTTCACGATCGGCAAATACCTGTCGCCGCGCCTCTTCATCGGCTACGGCATCGGGCTGCTGACGCGCGGCGAAGTGTTCACCGTGCGCTACAAGATCAACCAGCGGGTCGATGTCGAAGCCAACATCGGCGAACGCCAGCGCGCCGCCCTGAACTACCGCATCGAACGTTGAGTAGAGCGGCCCTCGCCCCGCTGCACTGTCGTAGAGCGGGGCTTGCCCCGCTGCGCTGTCGTAGAGCGGCCCTCGCCCCGCTGCGCTGTCGTAGAGCGGAGCTCGCCCCGCTGCGCTGTCGTAGAGCGGGGCTTGCCCCGCTGCGCTGTCGCAGAGCGGGCTTGCCCCGCTGCGCTGTCGTAGAGCGGGGCTTGCCCCGCTGCTCTGCTCCGACCAGCCGGGCAAGCCCGGCTCTACAGCAGCAAGCCGGGCAAGCCCGGCTCTACAGGAGCAAGCCGGGCAAGCCCGGCTCTACAAGAGCAAGCCGGCTCTACAATGACTTGGTACTGGCGAACGAATTGCCGCAGGACTACGCTTGCCCGCATGAGCGCCATGCAGATGTCCAAGATCAGCTTGCGGTCCATCGCATTGGCCGTGCTCACCGCCCTGCCTGTCGCCGCCCTCGCCGCACCCCCGCTCTATCCGGCGATCGAACTGCAGGCACGCACCAACCTGCTGATCAACGACAATGGCTACAACCTGCCGCCAGGCGCGTCGTTCAACAGCATCACCGTCGACTTGAATGACGAAGCGGAAGTCACCTTCCGCGTCCAGGTGGTGCCCGGTTTCGACGGCATGTCGGTGTGGTTCGGCGCGCATGGTGCCGGCAGCCTGGTCTGCAATTCCGACAACGACATCGAAGCGATCATCAGCGACCCGAGGGTCAACAACGCGGGCAGCATCGTCTTTTCGCAATTCTTCGCTGCCGCGAACAATGGCATCTGGCTGTGCGATGCGCTGGCGCATTCGGCCGCACGGCTCACCGCCGCGCCGCTGGGCGCCACATCGTGGGGAACGCCTGAACTCAATGAATCCGGACAGATCGGCTATCGGGCGGGCTTCAGTTCCGGCTCGGCATGGG
>Ga0307516_10006815_pt1 | contig 13328 bp, 17 predicted proteins | sample 19_EM_MG_FD_203310 | JGI IMG/M metagenome (GOLD analysis project Ga0307516, IMG submission 203310) | Populus trichocarpa ectomycorrhiza microbial communities from riparian zone in the Pacific Northwest, United States - 19_EM | ecosystem: Host-associated > Plants > Roots > Unclassified | place... | reverse complement strand
CCGGGAACGCCGTGTCTGGGGTGGGGGGGCCCCCAGCGTGCCGGCGGGTATCTAAATTCTCGAAGCCTGAAAGCAGTACCACAGACAGCGTCGTACGTCCTGGGAAGCGCAAATGCAGCGAACGAGGGAGACCACTCGTAGGCGGTTGTGTGTATTCCCATGTGCAATACACTCCCGGGCCGTAAGAGTCATCGTGACACAGGCGCTGCGAACGCTCTTGTAACCCTGGCAATCCCGGAGGATTTGTGTCATCGGGTGGGTTGCGATTCGCGAAGGAAGGGGACTGCGGACGGAAAGGTATCAAGTTACCATGAGCCCCGGCCAGGTTGGTGAGCTCACCAAACCTCCGGTACCCGCTCAATGCAGGATGCCGTATCGCTGGAGTAGTCCCCGTTTACGATAAGTACGGGATTTCACTGTCGGCATCCGATTTGAGCCAACCTCGGTCGACGCACCAGGTCCAGTCAGTCCCCATCCCCCAGGCATCTCACGAGGGCCCTCGAGCAAACGGGGCGGGCGGCAGGGAGTTTGTTCTAGAAGGACAAAAAACCGCACGTGACGGGTCCAGTGGCCCTGTGGTCAACTTTAAGTTGCCTCGAGGGCGATCAAACGAAAATCTTCACTTCTGCCCGCTGCTTCCACCAGACACGACGTCGCTCTCCAGATGGATCTCGTGTCCTTGACCCGCCTGTTCGCTACTACGCTCAGCCCAGATCCAAACGTTCGCAAGGCAGGAGAACTGCAGATTAGAAAAGTAGGTCGCCGTCTGAATACCTGGAAGGTGGATCGTCTTGACCAATATCGTTAGGTCGCCGGCCAGGAGGGTGTTGTAGCTGCTCTCCTGCAGATAATATCGACCGAAGGCATCGACCTGTTCGTGTTTGACGCGTCTTTACCGTGCCACGCATGCTCATTAACGACATGATTACAGTGCCACCAGACAGGCGTGTACCGTTTGGCTCAAGAATCGCGTCCACACCTGTTACGATATCGACCCCTCGGAGATTCGGGCGGATCGTATCCCGATTTCCCCGTCGGATCGCGAGGCACTCAAGTCATCTCTCATCCCTCTCCTCGCCTCCACGTCCTCCCGACCTATCTCCGTCCAACTCGCCTCCACTCTTAAAGATGTTATCATACGCGATTTCCCCGAAAAATGGCCCAACCTCTTCCCGGAAATCAACAAGCTCCTCGTGAGCGGTGATATTCGTGATGTTGTTGCGGGCTGCCAGGCCAGCCTAGAGCTGATAAAGGCTTTTGAGTGCGTGACCACCCAACTTCAGGAAACCACCGTGTCCGACCGACTTATACTGTAGGGCTCGACGAAAAGTACTCCCAGAACTGTTACCGCAGCTCCTGCCTACCCTCGTCAACATCGCTACCCAATCCTTGTCCTCTCCGCCCGCCGGAACCTCCCAGGAAATCCCCATGCTCCTGCACTATATCCTCAAGGCGTACATGAAGACCACGCTTATTCAACTTAGCCCCCACCAGATGAGCAACGAGAGCTTGGTTCCATGGGGACGGCTGTTCTTCCAGGTCATCAATCTCCAGATTCCCAAGGACGCGGTCCCTGCAGATGAAGACGAGCGGGAACGGTGCGAATGGTGGAAGGCCAAGAAGTGGGCGTATGCTACCCTTGGCCGCCTCTACCGACGATACGGCGATCCATCTCAACTCCCCAGCACCCTCAAAGAGGAATACGGCGCTTTCGCTGACAGTTTCGTGAACACCTTTGCCCCCGAGATCATCAAGGTCTTCTTGCAACAGGTTGAAATCTACGTCTCTGCCCAAGCCTGGTTGTCGAAAAAGTGCCAGTATCATATTTTCAGCTTCTTCTCCGACTGCATCAAGCCCAAGTCTACCTGGCATCTCATCAAGCCTCACTTCGAGACGCTCGTGTCTTCGTTCGTATACCCCCAGATGTCCTTTACCCCTGCCAAGGAGGAACTCTGGCATTCTGACCCCGTAGACCTTGTTCGCCAGCAAGTTGGTAAGCTTAGCTCCATTCCGGCCGGTTCGTATTTTCGACTAACCACCCCGCAGATGACGGCGATTACTTCGATACCCCTCTCGTTGCTGCGGCGAGTTTCCTCATCCAATTGGTGAAGAGTCGAACGAAAGTCACTTTCATGCCGATCCTTAGCTTTATCAACAACGTCCTGCGCTCGAATCCCAAGGCTCCTCAGAAGTATGGTGCTCTCAACATGACCGTTGCCCTTGCACCCTTCATCATGAGGCATCCGGAAGTCAAGGATGGCATGGAGCAGTTCTTGGTGCAGCACGCTTTACCATGCTTCGGTGCCCCCGAGCCATACCTCCGCGCCGTGGCTTGCGAGGTTCTCTGTGCTGTTGAGAAGGTTGGTGTGAAGTGGTCGAATGAGCAGGTTCGTGAGACGATTCATAGCACGTTGCAGTCGATTAACGTTCTCTACAGAACATCCACCTCCATTTTACCGCCGTTGCCGCCGCAATGTCGGACGATGAGTTACCTGTTAAGGTCCACGCTATCTTGGCCCTGACTCAGATGATCATTATTCACGAATCAAGTCCGTGATTCAACATTGTCTTTTATTGCTCATTAACATTTTGGCGCACAGTCCGCAACACCGTCGCCCCACAGATCGGCAAACTCGTCCAGGGTGAGAACCACAACACCCCTCCGTGTGTTGTGGATGCTGATCTCCGTCCAGACCTTCTTAAGCTTTGCGATGAGACTGAGTTGGAGTCCTTGAACTCCAGCCTGAAGGCTATCGTCGCTTATTACCAGGAGGAATTGCTCCCCGTCGCGGTAGACCTTGCCGTTCGCTTGGTACGTGTTTCCTCAGTGTTCGACTAGGCTTCCACCCACCTCGATATTGCAGTGCAACACCTACTTGCGGTTAGCTGCAGAGGTTGCCTCAAAAAGCGGAGAAACAACAGATGTTGAGATTACCAACCCCTTCGAGTTCGACGGCGGAGAGGACAAGGAGATCGCCGCTATGAATATCGCGCAGACCATCGGGACGGTCATCTCTGCGGTCGAGACCTCCCCTGAAATCTTGGCCCAGGTTCAAGACGTTATCGCCCCGATTGTTGTCTTCACCTTGGAGAAACAGCTCATCGGTAATTCTCCCCCATCGAAACCGCAAGGGATACAAATAACGTGCCTGGGTTACAGATCTGTTCGACAACGTGTACGAACTCATCGATAGCACGACCTTCAAGCTGCGCAGGATATCTCCAAACTTATGGCAGATCTTTGAGCTGACTTACCAAGCATTGAAGACCCACGCCATTAACTGGATCGAGGGTCAGTGGAACGTGTCAACCTCACTTTCCAGGCCCATCATCGCTGACCCTTTCCGGAATAGAGATGATTCCAACCCTCGATAACTTCCTCTCTTACGGTTCGGACGTGTTCAAGTCAAGGGCAGACTACAGAAACATGATCGTCGACATCTACACTACCGTCTTGAACAGTGACAGCCTTGGAGAGAACGATTTCATCAATGGTTCCAAACTTGCCGACTCCATCCTCTTGAACCTCCGGGGTCATGTTGACGACGTGAGCGGTTCGGTTCAGAGCCCGGTAACTGGGACTCACAGCATTTGCAGTACTTGCAAGTCATCATTAACACCACTTTGGCCCACTTTGACTCCGCGAAGACCAACAAATTCCGCCTGGCCAACCTCGAAGTCTTGATAAACTGTGTCTTGTACAACCCTGTCGCAGGATTCCACTTCATCGAAGCTTACAGTCCCGGAATGGCCCGAACATTCCTCGATCGATGGTTCACAGCCATAAAGACAGAGAACGGCCTCCCAAGGGTGTACGACAAGAGGTTGTCCATCATCGCCTTGAGCGCTTTGATGGAGATGGAACAGTCGACGATCCCGGAACTATTGAAAGAGGCCTGGCAGTTCATGGTTTCCGGAGCCCTGAAGGTGTTTGAAGGTTTACCCAAAGCTGTTGCCGGTAGGTAGACCATCTCCACGACCCATGTTCTTACGACTTACGCGCCACATCCAGCGAGGAAAGAGATGGAGGACTCCTTCGAGGACGACGATGACTTTGAAGATGACGATGACGATTACCTGAACTTGAACGAAGATGAGGGTGAGGCCTCCGTTTGTCTGGACGGTCCGCTGGTTTTAATTATATTCTACAGGCGATGTTTGGGATGAGGAGTCCACTTACATGGAGGTACTTGCTAAGGAGGTGAGGTGGTTGGATCGGCATCGTGCTCGGCTCTAACGCCTCCCGAATAGGGAGCTCGCCTACGCGCGATGAACGAGAAACGTGAAGGAGGCTTTGCAGGCTCCGATTCTTCCTCGGAAGAGGAGGAGATCGAGGAAGAACTTGGCTACTTTAGCCCCTTGGACACTGTCAACCCTTACGAAACATTCAAAAATGCCCTTACGAGTTCGTTCCGCTCACGTTTCTTGTCAGGGACTCGTGCTGACGCCGTTCATGACAGACTTCCAGCACAAGAACCCCGCGGCATACCAGGCCGCCACAACGTCGTTGGACGTCGAGCAACAGACCGCCTTGATTGAGGTGATGAAGAAGGCTGACCTCCCTCAGGCCCAGGCATAGGCCGGACTGGGAACCGAGATTGTAGTCCCTAGATTGTAACAGACCTAGAGTATTTGGTTGATGCGTCAATGCGTTGTTACTTTCCTTTATATCTACCCGCGCGCCGGTTACACGTATAATTTGCGAATGGCCGATCTGTATTCCCGATGGTTTCCGTGGTAATACACGGAACCGGCCTGTATCGCTGAGCAACGATAACCCATCAGCCCGGCACCTCCGGCTTTGCCGGCGAACATTCTTGGTCGACTCTCATGCACCCGACTCCAGATAATTGCTACACAGATCCCCCCGACGATGGAGCGGTTAGTGGAGACACCATGGATATCTGCATCGTCGGTGGAGGTGCCACGGGATTATCAGCCCTCCAGGTAATCATGGGATCACCTCGGTACAAGTCCGGTCGCTGGAAACCGACCTTGTTTGAGGCTAGATGTAAAGCTGGTGGAGTTTGGTAAGTCCACCATCTTTGCTTCGATTTTCCGTCTCCGGGAAGTGATCAAGGAAGTGATCAATCGACGAACACAGGGTCCCAGCCTCCCCCCTGGACACTGCGGACCCACCACTCACCCCGCTTTACGACTCATTGACGACGAATTTGCCACACCCCATAATGTGCTTTGCGGTATTGCCGTTCCCGTCCTCGACTCCGGTTTATCCACCGGCAAAAGCGGTCGAAGATTACCTTGACTCGTTCATATCTCATTTTGATCTATCGCCAAATATCCAGCTCAACACGACGGTCGAGTGTTTGGAACGAGACGACACCAACTCTTTCTGGAGGGTCAGATTATCTGGTCCTGGGTACGGGGGCGAGTGGTTGAGGTTTGATAAGGTGGTCGTCGCGAACGGTCACTATCGGTTTCCTCGGTTCCCCGATGTCCCCGGATTGGACGAATGGTTAGTCGCGGGCAAAGCTACCCATTCCGCTTGGTACAGGCGACCGGCTGGTTTTGGAAGTACCACCCTCGTCGTTGGTGGGGGTCCTAGTGGACACGACATCGCGGCTGAGATTGCCGACCTGCCTACCACCTCTGTTGTCTATTCCTCCCTTACGCAACCCCCACTCAACCGACCCCGCAACAGCAAGGTTCAATACCGAGGCCAAATCGTGGAGTTCCTCCCCCTCAACGGGGAGGGCAAAGGAAAGGTACGATACGGGGACGGGAAGGAGGACGAGGTGGATTCGTGCATACTTGCTACTGGTTATAAGATGTCCTTCCCCTTCCTCTCCGACTCCCTCACCCAGATATCCCTACCCCCAGCCCAGATACCGCCGATACCGAAAGACAAGTTATACAACTCCACGTACCATGTCTTTCCCCTTATCAAACACCTATTCCCGGTCACCGACAAATATCCACCTACCTCGTTGGCCTTCCCAGGGCTGCTTTTCCTCGTTGTGCCCTTCCCGTTAGTCGAGGCCCAATCCCACGCGATGGTGAAACTTTGGACTTCACCCGAACTGCTCGATATGGACGCAGAAGTCGACGCTATCATCTCCCGGTACGAGAGGCTGAATGACAAGTTCGAGGGAGACGAACTTCAAGTTGCCAAGCGATACTTCAAGTTTGACCCCCCCGAACAGTTTCGCTATAGGAATGAATTGTATACCCTCGCGTATCGGGGGGACGAGGAGAGGTTGAAGGAGTATCTCACGCCTGGCTGGCACGAGGAGATGTATATGCACAATGCTCTGTTGCGAGTCGAATGGGAAAGGATGGAACAGGCAGGCGAGGCTGAGAATTTCGTCAAGGGGGTGGGAGAGGTGAGCCGTGACGAATGGGAGGAGTTGATTCACAAACTGTTGGAGAGAGCATTGGGGAAGGGAGAGAGATCAGAAATCGAGGAGGGAAAATAGACGAGTCCGATATTGTATTCCTAATAAAACCGTAGGTAGTGCGAGGGGGGCTACGAGGTAGCATGTGTGTACGCTGACCTGGCCTCGTTACCGTCTACAAATTCCAGCGAGTAGGTTCCGGAGCCAGAACCCGAAACGGAAGCCCTTTCGCAACGCACTGGGGCAGCTGATAATTTTTAGGATTTGTCACCTCGTTTTACATTTTTGTACGATGTGCGTGAGCCTCGATGGAAGGACTGCACATCGTTTCTTTACATATCTTAACCCCTCTGCACTCGCCCCCCACATGACACCGCCAGACTGCCAAGAGGATCCAGCACATATATGTTCATGACCCTGTGGGTAACGACTACGACCGGTGGTGATTACGTTGATATCCGGAGAGCCTTGTGGCACCAGGGAAAATTATCAGGAATGGAAGGTCGTCCAGAGCATCCATCAGCCAGGGAAGCAAATTCCCGGAGGATCCAATTCCCTGAGAACTTCATTGTTCCGGATGAGCAATGCGCAAGACTGTCCACTCATCCCTCTGCGATACAGCTCTACGCAGAGAATGGAGTGCGTCCCACGCAGGTGGAGTGGGTGAGGGATAACCATGTGGAAGAGCAGGCGGAAGGTGAAATCGAGAACCTCGAGATACTCACCAGGTTTTACAAGGAGCATCCGCGTCGTCGCCTTGAAGCCGATGAGTAGGCACCTTAGGGTGTGTTTTTGTATGTCTGCACGAGCTTCCCAGATGTGTAAACCATAAGCCAGCCGTGGAGTCCCTACCTGGATCGGGCAAACTGGATAATGAATTTGGAGAACCATCCAAGTCACGATGAGCGGCCCAATCAGGGTCGGCTCTGGGTGTGTGTGTGTGTCGGTCAAGCGACGGTAATACGGTCGATGGTTGGGTCAGTATGGCGCGTCACGCGTCAAGGCATGTACGCCTTGGGGCCCAGGGACCAGTCCGACCTGGGTGGTTTGCTGTGTGGAGTTCTGGCAGTTTGATGCAGCTGGGGCGGCATTCTGGTTGATGTGCACCTGTGCCGTGTTTCCGTTCATCATTATCTTTGGAGAGACATGGCCGTTTGGCAACCTTTTCGTACAATCCCCGGGCCCAGGCCATAGCGGTCCCAAGTTGGAGTGTTCTGTGTTTCGAGGATCCCTGTATGAGATATTGTTCAAACAGGTCACGTGGTACTACATTATAGAAGTTGTTGACTGTTGATTTACGCGACCAGTCAACCTAACCTCCTGCGCCACAATCGCAATGGGAAACATCGATAATGCCTTGGGTTTAGCGGTCGCCGAATTATCCGACCAGAACTACGCACACTCCCTCGCCTTCTATCGCCTTTGGTTCGATATTGGACAAACATACCCCCAAATTCCCTCTGACCAGATTTCTGATACGATCTGGAACAACAGGAGGGCGGGTTCGATAAACAATGAACACGGTCAACTTATCCACCAAACCGCTCACTTGATCACTCGCCTCGCGAGTGATAGAGAGTCAGATCTTCTCCTTTCTCCCCACACCCCTGGGCTGCAGAACCGCCTCAGCGCAAGATCCCTGGGCGAATTCTTCAGCAATAATCTGGTGGTTGTGCGGGGCGAGTGCGGGAGTCCCTTGTACAATTTCTACACAGATGCTAATCTCATCGCACACTGGGCCAACCTCGGATACGTGGAGGAAGCTGCGATCCGCAATCACGTCCTGCAGTCACTTATCTCTCACTCGAAGCTATACGATCACCAGGCGGATGCGCTCATCGTCCTGTTCAAACTGGCGGGTGCCACATTTGGGGCATACGCCGACCCGCAAGTGGTCGATCGTTGCTTCGAGCTTCTCAAGGGCCACAGTTACACCCCGCCCTTTCCCAATAACGATCCGCCCCCACCCATCTACTATAACGCCAATTACACTCCGCCCAACCCCAGTTACGGTCAGCGCTGCAACAATTTCCATCAGGTGAGAAGGGAGTTGGTACAGGTGAGTTCGCCCCGCGTAGTGAAATGCGGTAATCGGACTAAGGTTTTTCAGGAAGTAGTCACGTTACGGGAGCGAGGGTGGGAGGGCCTCCCTCCCCCACCTGTATTCACGACCGGGAAGCCCAAACCGACTGGGTCAAACCAGAAGGATCCCGCTGCAACCCCCGTTGCCACGGCCCTCGGACTCCCCAACAGAGATCTCCAGCCTCAGATCCCTCGGCCCCCTCCACCCGAATTAGCCACTACCTCAGAGCCAGGCATAGTTCTGGAACCTCCTGTCACCCCCATCACTCAGTCTCCGTCCATCAGCATTGCCACTCTATCCGACTTCACGATCGCAGATGCTTCTGACGACGAGCCTCCCACCTGGCCCACGTTCGCAGATAATTCCGATGACGAACCTCTCATCGACCCCACGGCCGTAGTTCCGCATGAGACCTTCTACTTCGAGGACGGAAACGCGGAAGTGTTGTGCGGGGCCACTCTCTTCCGTATCCACACCACCATCCTATTCCTCCACTCTCCCGCGCTCCGTCAGATGTTCTCTCAGACGAACCTGGCCACTGCAGAATCACCCAATGGTTGCCCCCGTATTCTGTCCACAGACACCGCTGGGGATTTTGTCACGCTCCTGAAGACGATATACCTCCCAGGGTTTGTTGTTTTACCCACTTCCGCCGGTTGTCCAACTGACTGACCGTCTGTCAATCTACAGATTCCCCGAGAGGAACAAAGTGCCAGATTTCACCACATTTTCGTCCCTCCTCCGAATCACAGCGAAGTACGAGATGCCCACTGTCCGATCTCAGATGCTTGAGGTCGTCCGCGATGCGTATCCAGAGACTTTTGAGGGGCTCGGGCCTTCCAAGCCGCTTGGAGAGAGCGTTTTCAGCGGGCCGGCTCCTCACCCGAACGAAGTCCTCAACCTCTTCGTCCAGCAGAAGCTCACGTCCGCATTACCGATGGCATACTACATGGCGACCCGACGGGGTCTGTATTCCTTGATGGACAGGCGCCTGCCGAGGAACGCCACGCTTTCTCCAAGAATCCTTCAGTCCGCGATCGGAGGGCTCGTGGCACTCCGTGAAGTAGAGTTCAACGAGGCTCACCGTTTGACTTTTGGACCGAAGGGCTCTCACCCCTGTTCCGCGTCAAAGTGTCTGTCACGCGCCCCGACTGGCCCAGCAGCGTTGGCGGCCTACCAGATGGTTTTTGATCGTATTGTGGGCTCCTCCCGGTTTGGGACAAAAGTGCTAGAGGTTCCCGAGTTCTACGAGGATCAGGGAGGTGAGCTTCAATGCATTGGTGGCGGCGGTATCTGCAGTAGTTGCGTGGGAAGGTGGGAGTCTGGACACGCGGAATTGAGAAAAAAGGTTTGGGGCATGTTGCCAAATGCTTTTGGGTTAAAGGATTGAATTTGTATTAAGAGCCTTGTGTCGAGTGGTGCTATGTGTTTTCGAATTCTGTATTCTCTTTCGGGTCCCTCGAAACCGGTTCGCCGAAACCCTTACCAACCCCATGGGAGGTTTTTGGAATTCAATCACGCTGTGGGGAAAGCTTCAGACCGGGGCTGGCGCCCAACCATGCATAAAGCTCCGTCTCGAGCACAACGGCCCTCTCTTTCCAGGCCCCTTCCCAACCGTTCAACGAGACATACCTCACCGTGTCCGTTTCCTTTCATACCGGCAGGAGTTGTTATATTGTATGCCCCATGAGCGTGCAAGGCGGCTGTTTCCGAACATACGAGTCTTGCCGAGCTTCGCCTCGGCGAGTGGAGCCTGGTGTTTCCAACGGGACGGGATGCAAAAAAAAAACAGTCGACGGAACGTCCCTTTGTATCGGATTCTCGCCACTAGTGGACCCACGATATTCAGGAATGGTCGACCGAGCGTCTGCTTCGGATTGTTCATGCGTGGGCTAGGCGCGAAAGCTGTTTAACCGACGGACATGTCAGTCAACCGAGCGCGTCTTGGTTGGTCCTCGTGAGGAGGGTTCCCCACTCCGCCTCAGTTTGTGGGACCCGTCACTTGTCGGTGGTCCCAGCCCAGCCTTCTCTGGCGAATTGCAGGCTTACCGCTCCGCACTTTGGTACCTGATCCAACATTGCATATAGTCATGTCCCCCCTCTGGAATCCAACCTCGGCTTGTATACGGGATGATTGGCACGGTTAAGCTCTTTGAGATCCCTTGCGGCGGGTGAATCCGGGAAGCCCCGACAGCCACCGCCTCCAAATCGCTAAGTGCCAGGACCCACCACCACGTCCAATGTGCTCAATTGCACCGACCACCACCCCTGGCACGCCCTCCCGCCCCATCGTACTAGCCGCAGGGCCTTGCGTAGTACCGTGGTGGTGTTATTCCACGTCGCCTCCCACTCCGACCGTCGCCCATTCATCTTTGAACCAACCTCCGTTTTCACCGCCACGGCCAGGATTATCGGACGTGCCCCTCCCAAGAGATAAAAGGATAACACGGCAATCACTGTACCTCCCTCACCCCCTTTGCTACCCCATGAGCTGCTCGTCACCACAGTCCGTTCCTCTCGCCTTCGAACCCGACTCTATCTACCTAGTGTTCGTCACGAGGGCCAGCCGACCCTGTGCTGGTGTGTTCCACCACAACAGTGACAACAAGGGAATACTGGCTTACGCGGATGTGGGGATACCGGGACCACGGAAATCACATCGCAAGGTATTCTCGTTCGAGCTTAAGAAGAGTAAGGGTCCCACCTCGAACCCTACATACACATAACTAACCTCCGCTCCGTTAGGGATCGAAACCGAGTTCACCATCGTCGCTGCCCACAGAGTGGCGAGTCTTCATTACCACGAATGGTTACCAAACGAAAACTTCGCCCCCTCCGAGCTCGTCAACGAGAATCAATGGATGGTAACCGTCCTACGCGGTCTCGATACAAAGTGGAAGCGGAAGAAGTTGGTTTGGGCGAACCGCCCTGAAACGGAATCGCCAGAGTTCAAGAAACTCGCAAGGGAGTATGTCCCAAGCGTGCTGTACTTGACTCAAGCCTTCTATCTACGGCAGCTGCACGGTGACAACGCTACGTGAACCCTTAGGTTCTAGCTGTTCTAAAGCGCCCTTTCCTTCCTGTACGTCCCCCGTATACTGTTGTACATTAGCGCCATTGGACTTGAAGGTTAGTCTTCAAGCTTCAAGCCCAGATTGGGAACATAATCCGAATGGCACCTGCTTTAAATCCTCGTACCGATTGTATCCTATTGAATACGCTCACCACATCGTGTTCTAAGCCCTACAGCTCTACTTTCCGTCTTCGGAGGTGTGCATGTGAGCGGTCGCGGGAAACGGGTCGGCTCCCACCACCTTTCCAACCTCAAGTCACCCAGCTCCAACGCGACCACCTTCTCTATTCTGATACACGAATCTCCTGACCAAAGTCATGCACCCCTAGCAACGGTCACGCGTCGAAGATATAATCAGCACTGGCCATGGCCACTCAGATACGTTGAGTTGACGTCAATTCCACCTTTGGCCATGGCCCGGCAATTCCACATTGACCCCGCGTTCTCTCCTAACTTAACCGCGCAGAATCCCGTTTCCGTGTCTATCCCCCATGGCTCACGACAATTCTCCGGCGGGCCAAGGTCTAAGAACATCCATCAGATTTCAGTGTATGGCTAGGGCACCGCTTTGAAGTATCCCGCCACACTCTCTCGCACGTCCTAGGAATGCCCAGAACGCACATCGTCGTGATCAAAAAGCACAGCGGGTACAACCCTTCCGTCGGTTTCTTCCGCCACAGAAAACACGAAACCGGCTTCTTGGCCGATGCTGATTTCTCTACAGGGATTCTGTCGGTCTAAGTTGAACGAAGTAAGCCCTGATTCGTTTCTCACACCCCACATCACTTAACGCGCGCGCGCCGGGCTCCCTTTGTCTGGCAGGAAACTAGGAACAGGTAGGGAGGACTTCATTTGTTGTAAATAGACGGGGAGGTACTCACTTGCCGCATGAGTTATCATAGGTTGTTCCCCGTATGGTGAGAGAACCTATGCCCCACAGCTCCCGAAGAAGTGTGCAGAAAGCGCGGCGTGGGCGAACCGACCGATACGAATACCCGCATCCCCAGAGGGCAAGCATAGTACCTTAACGAGGGATACCCAGATGCACCCCCGTTCGGGACTCGAGGCGATGACGCTCGTCGTTTATTGACTCAGCCCATCCCCGCGATCCCGTGGCCAGGTTCCGCAGCGGGATGGTAGGCCTACCCCCCTCCTTTGGTTATCCGAGCCATCGTCGGCGGGTGTCCTAGTCTATCAACCCATCGTCGCATCACCGATCCCGCGACTCCCCAGATCTACCCTCGCACCAAAACGTGCAGGGCCAGGATTGTGTAGTAAACACCACCGCGTTGCGTTCGGTATCAACCAAACCCTGCTCACCCTTCTACTTTGCTCCTCCACAGAAGACGAATGACGCAGATACCTGCCCATGTTAGCAGACCAGATCCTCCCGTGTTAGGCCCGCTCCGGCTTTCACAATGCGAATTTCGATGCTCAATTCCAAACACAACTATATCCACGTACCTCACCCGCCTTCCGTCTTCCACCAAAAACCATGCACAGAAGCGACGCGCGAAGAGGGATCTCTCCTCTACTCTGTTCTACCGTTGTGTCTTGGTTGGGACCCTGTGCTTTCCTGGCCGATCGCAATCGTGGCGCGGCTGCCTCTCATTTCTTCCACTGCGTGGGCTCAATTGAACCCATGGGTTACTTTGCCGTTTAGCTTCACACTATACGGGCTGCACCGACCCGGTTTCATAGGTGCATCGACGTTCGTACCCCAAAGCCAGAGTTAAACATCGGGCTCCAACTTGTGTGCGCAGATATAATGAGCGGATTGGGTTATGAACACAGACATCGATGACCAGTAAACAGC